>Ga0209382_10000349_pt1 | contig 75263 bp, 79 predicted proteins | sample SoiMetdeltSBSDD5_FD_187599 | JGI IMG/M metagenome (GOLD analysis project Ga0209382, IMG submission 187599) | Bulk soil microbial communities from a Populus tree surrounding site in Tennessee, USA - Soil MetaG P. deltoides SBSDD5 (SPAdes) (version 2) | ecosystem: Environmental > Terrestrial >... | reverse complement strand
CAAGGCCTGCAAAACCCGCAAGGCCTGCAAAACCCGCAAGGCCTGCAAAAACCGCAGGGCCTGCGGAACCCGCAAAAGCGAGACCCGCAAAGCCGGCGGCGCCAACACGGACGTTCAAAGAGCTCGTGGCCCCTTATCCGCACGAAGTGCAGGCGCTCGCGAAGGCGACGCGCGCGTTCATGGTGGAGCTGTTACCCAAGGCCGATGAGACGATCGATTCGACCGGTCCGTATATCCAGTACAGCTATGGACCCGGCTACAAAGGTGTGGTGAGCTATATCACCGTCAATCAAAAGGGTGTGAAGCTCGGTGTCGCTCGTGGTTCGTCGCTTCCGGATCCGAAGGGTCTCCTCAAGGGAACGGGGAAAGCCAATCGTCACGTGGTGATCGACACGCCATCCGATCTCCGGACGCCCGGCCTGCGTCAGCTCGTGCGGGCGGCCGTGGCGAAGTGGAAGAAGGAGCGCGCCTGACGCGTGCGAACAGCGCTCCTCACTGCGACGGCGCTCGTCGCCTTTGCGAGCAACTCTCTCCTCTGTCGCATGGCGCTCGGGACGGCAGCGATCGATGCCGCGTCGTTTTCGACGATTCGACTCATCTCCGGTGCGGTCAGCCTGGCGATCATTGCCGCATCGACTCGACGCGCCCGTCCGTGGGACCAGGGCTCGTGGACGTCCGCCGCAATTCTCTTCGTCTATGCCATCCCGTTCTCCTACGCATACGGACTGCTGACAGCCGGCACCGGTGCCTTGATTCTGTTTGGAACGGTGCAGGTCACGATGATGGTGAGCGCGCTGGCTGAAGGGGAACGCCCTCATGCCCGGCAATGGGTTGGCCTGGCGCTCGCAATCGCTGGTCTCGTCTACCTTCTCCTCCCCGGCCTTTCGGCGCCGTCATCGCTCGGCGCCAGCCTCATGGCCACGGCAGCAGTGGCGTGGGCCATCTACTCGATTCGTGGACGGGGGGCCGTGGACCCATTGGCTCAGAACGCCGGCAACTTCCTTCGATCGATTCCGATGACGCTTGCCGTCAGCCTGGCTGCGGTGAAGTTCCAGCACCTCGAGACCAGCGGTGTGATGCTGGCTGCCGTGTCCGGCGCAGTGACCTCGGGTCTCGGCTACGTCGTGTGGTACGCGGCGCTGCGCACGTTGACCGCCACGCGCGCCGCGCTGGTGCAGCTGCTCGTGCCCGCTCTCGCCGTGGCCGGCGGGCTGATGATCTTGCGAGAGCCGCTGACGCTGCGGCTCGTGCTGTCCGCGGTGATTACGATCGGTGGGATTGCTTTGGCCCTGACGGGCACTGAACTATCAACCACCAACTCCCAACTCCCAACTCCCAAGGAGTTCTAGGTTCCAGTTTGGGAGTTGGGAATTGGAAGTTGGGAGTTCATCAGGGCACCGCGGTCGTGGTGCGATCGACGCTCTCGTACGCGCCGAGCATCAGGCTTCCCGCGTAGTTCGACTGCTGGCAGACGTACTCGAAGAGCTCTGTCCCTTTCTCCCATTGCAGGTTCGTGGCGCCGGACCACTTCTCCGTGTACGCGCCAGGGTCGTCCACGGTGAGCTCGTAGCGCAGCGTCGTGAAGTTCGTGCGAGTGAGTTTCTCGAGCGTGTGCAGCTGGTTCGTGTGCGGCCGGCCCTCGCGATCCATCCAGAAACCTTCGTTGTAGCCAACCGTGTCGATGACAAGCGTGTCGCCTTCCCACCAGCCGATTGAGTGACCGTAGTAGGTGGGAACCGCTGACTCCGGATGCGAGCGACCGTCCATGTGAACCGTTTTGTAGGTATGCGGTCCGCCGATGTCGAAAATGTAGATCTGCTGGAGCTCCGGGAGCTCGACGATCTCGACGCCGTACGGCGTCAGGAACTGTCGGAGCACACCTGACGGCTTACAGCGGGTATGCGGTTCGAGCTCGTTCTTTTCGCGGTCGTCGAATACGGCCCTGGCCCACGGCTGAAATGGCGTGTCCTTGAGTCCCAGTGGATTGGGTGCGACGCCGCGCGGCAGCCACACACCTTTCTCCTCGGGTGTACTGCCAAGTAATACATGCCCGCTGGATGAACGTGGCGTCGGTCGGGGTGGGCCGGTCTCACGACCACGTCCCTCGCCCCCTTGACGAGCGCCCCCGCCGCCGCGGCCTTCAGGCACGCCGACCTGGACGCCGGGATTCGGCTGCGGCTGTTGTTGGCCTTGAAGTGGGATCATGAGCGTCGGCGTTAGAAACAACACCGACGCGGCAATTACCGCGAGGAGATTTCGCATCGTGCGACTAGCGAGGCTCCGCCTCCGATCGATGAGCATGTGGCTCCGGCTGTTTGATTGCCCGCGCTCCGCGCGGGCGGAGACGTCTCGAATGGTGTGCCGACAATTTGACTTCTTCGCAAGGAATTCAACCATTCAAGACGTCTACGGTACCGTGACTGTTGTACGGTCGACCGACTCGTACGCTCCGAGCATCAGGTTATGAGCGTAGTTGGCCTGCTGGCACACGTACTCGAACAGCTCCGTTCCGTCCTCCCACCGCAGATTGAGTTTGCTGGTCCACGGGGCGGTATAGGCGCCGGAATCGTCGATGGTCAATTCGTACGCAACCGTCATCGAATCGGTACGCGTGAACTTCTCGAGCGTGCGAAGCTTTTCGGTTGTGGGCAGACCGCGCCGATCGATCCAGAAGCCCTCGTTGTAGCCCGTCGTTTCGACGTTGAGCGTGTCGCCTTCCCACCAGCCGATCGAGTGTCCGTAGAACGACGGCGAGAGACTGGCGGGATGCGAGCGACCATCCATGTAGACCACTCGATACGTGTGCGGTCCACCAATGTCGAAGATGAAGATCTTCTGCAGCTCCTGGAGTTCCACGAACTCGACACCGTACGGTGTCAAGAACTGACGAACACCGCCCGACGGCTTGCAGCGCGTGTGCGGCTCGAGCTGGTTCTCACCGCGGTCGGCGTACACCGCGCGCGCCCATGGCTGAAACGGAATCTGCGGCGCCGCAGCGTTCGGCGCGGCAGCGCCGCCGCCACCGGGAAGCCAGACGCCTTTCTTCCCTGGAGTCGAGAAGATCGCGCGTCCGTCCGCATTACGCGGCGTCGGGCCGGCAGGAGGCCCGGCCTGACGTCCGCGACCTCCTTGTGGGTTGGCGGGCGCGCCCCCGCGTCCATCCGGCACGCCAACTTGCACGCCTGGACGTTGCGGTGGTTGCTGCTGCTGCTGACCGCGGAGCGATTCGGCCAGTACAGGAGACAGGAACAACGCCGCAGCTCCACATAGCGCAAGGCAATGTCGCATCGCAGTCCTCGCTGAAGTTCGAACGCTTCTTACGGGTTGGCGCCGCCCTGACTCGACACCGCGTCGAGCGTTTCGCCGGGCCGTCCGCCGGTGGAGGTCATGGTGACCTGCCGCGCATTCATTCGATTACTGCCGTTCTTGGCGCGCGACCCGACAACGGTCACCTCTTCGCCAATCTTCAACGTTTCACGTCGCCACCCGCGACGCTGCAGACCGTGCGGCGGCCCCATCTCGGCGCCCCAGTTGGTCACTTCGCCGGTCTTCTCATCCTTCACGTTGATGTAGAACCACACGTGAGGATTGGTCCACTCGACCTTGGTGACCCGTCCCTTCAACGTGATTGGTTTGTTGGCGTCGAATTCCGCCGCAAACGAATGATGTGCCGCGGCCGTCCCTGCCGCCAGTAACACACAGGACGCGATCAGACCGCCGAGGATGTGCGCTCTCATATCCGCTCCTTCGAACACTAATCAGCTGCCTTGACTAGTTCGCGCTCGGGCCGCCCTGACTTGACGCGGCATCGAGCGTGTCACCCGGTCGATTCCCGGTCGCCGTCATCACGACTTGTCGCGCGTTCAGCCGCTTGGAGCCGTTCTTGGCGAGCGATCCGCTTACCGTCACTTCTTCGCCAATCTTCAACGTGTCCCGGCGCCAGCCGCGGCGCTGCAGCAGGTGTGGAGGACCCATCTCAGCGCCCCAGTTGGTGACCTCGCCCGTCTTCTCGTCCTTCACGTTGAAGTAGAACCAGACGTGTGGGTTGGTCCACTCGATCTTGGTGACCTTGCCGGTCAGCTTGACGGGCTTATTTGCGTCGAACTCCGCCGCAAATGAATGATGGGCCACCGCCGTTCCTGCAGTCAGCATCAGCCCGACTGCGACCAGACCACCCAGTAAGTACGCTCTCATCTCTTTCCTCCGAGTTCGCGTCAGGGCCTGTTCTCCTGACACAAGTGCCGCGGCATCTCCTGGCCGGTGACCCATCGCAGCGTCCAGCTGCTCGACCACGGTCGTGCATACGCTCCGGGGTCGTCAACTGTGACTTCGTACTTCAGCGTGTCGAAGTTCTCCCGTGTGAACTTTTCAACCAGCTTCAGCCGCTCGGTATGTGGCAGGCCGCCATTGGTAAACCAGAAATCCTCGTTGAACCCCCTGGTATCGACGACGAGGCTGTCGCTCTCCCATTTTCCCACTGCTCGCCCGTAATAGAGCGGGTTATCGTCGTCACCGCCGACCTGCCCGGCATGGCTCCGGCCGTCGAGGTAAATGATGCGGTAATTGTTGTTTCCCCCGCCAATCAGGACGAAAATCCGTTGCCGGTCGCGATCTTCCACGAATTGCACGCCCTGGGAGAGCTGGAACTGCCGGGGTCCGCCAGGCGGTTTGCAGTTGATGAACGTCGGGTCGTCCTGAAGAAATCGCTTCTGCCGGTACTCGTAGAGTGCCGCCGCCCAGGGCTGGAAGGGCGCCACGCGCTTCGCGTCGGCGACGTTCTTGAGCAACCCGTACTGATCCATGGCCGGCACATTAGCCGTGGCCTCGGCAAGCACCGTCGAACTCGGGAAGGCCCAGTATCCCTGCGCGCCGCCCGCACTCGGACCGAGCCGCGGCTGCTTGTCGGGCCAACGAGGCGTCGGCCGATTCGCGAGCAGCGCGGGCGGCGAGGGCGGCGTGATGTTCAGTACCTCCTTGCCGGTCCCAGTCATGATGATCTTGGTTGCCCACAGTTGCCGGCTGCCATTGCGCGCTGTGATGCCATTGACAGTGATCGCATCTCCGGCCTTCACCGAATCGTGCGTCCATCCACCGGCCTGCAGATCGATCGGGCTCTCGAGCTCGATGGCCCAATTGTCGGCATCGTTATTCCCACGCACGTTCATGTAGATATGGACATGCGGGTTTCTCCAGTCGACGAGCGTGACGACACCGCTCAATGTCTGTGGCTTCTTGTCGTCGAATTTTGCAGAGATGGGGTGGTGCGCTGAAATGGCAGTTCCCAGCAGCAACACCGCGCCGAGCGTAAAGGCGATGGCAACGCCAGACTTCATCGGTGTCTCCTACTGCCTGCTGATCTTCAGCGCTCCGCTTTCGCGCTGGTTCTTCCACGTTCCAACGATCGTGCGGTTCTGAAACGAGAGGTTTTCGATCTTGCCGTCGAACACGTAGTTCAGGACGCCCGACTTGTCCTTGATGTCGGCTTCGAAGTGCACGACCCATCCGTCGGGATTGAGAGTGGCATTCTTGATCGGCGCATCGTCGGTCCCGGGATTGATCATGCCGGTGATGGCTTTGCCGTCCCAGTCCAAGACGAGCACGATGTCGTTCGAGTGCGTTTTGGCCGGTCCCCACGTGCCCAGCCACGATCCTTTAAGTGGGTGCCCCTCCTGTGCAGACGTCAGAGTGCTGCTGGTCAGGCAGGCCGCGACGACGGCCAGGGCAATCATCAACGATCGCATTAGTTCGGCTCCTTATGCCCAGATCGACAAGAATATCAGTAGCGGACCCGGTCGATTGTTGTCGCAAGCGTAAGCTATTCACGAAACTGTGTTCAAGCAGGAACCATCGGAGCGCCCCGCAGCCGGTAAATAACTGAGAACTCGATGAATCTCCTACGGCCCTGCCCTTGCAACCCCGTCGGACATGACCGCCAGTCCAATGGGGAACCGCAGCCTTCGGTGGCTGGTGTGTCTTCTCGTTCTGGCAGGGGGCTGCGCGTCTCCCGCGAGCCCAACCGGGGCGGAAGCCGCCGGATCGAGCACCGGCGCGGGCGCTGAAATCGCTTCTCTGACCAACACGGAACGCCGACAAGCCGGTCTGGCGCCGTTCACGTTGAGTCCGCTCCTGATGGAGGCCGCGCAACTTCATGCCGACCAGATGGCGTCAACCGGCCAGATGGCCCACGTGCTTCCCGGCGCTCGGTATCCCGAACCGGCTGATCGACTTGCCGCGGTCGCCTACCCGTGGCAGGCGTACGCGGAGAATGTCGCGTACGGACAGGGGAGTCCCGCCGCCGCGGTCAGTTCGTGGATGGGGTCTTCAGGCCATCGCGCCAACATTCTGAATCCCGGACTCAGGGAACTCGGAACCGCCGTTGCGCACGGTTCCGATGGACGACCTTATTACGTGCAAGTCTTCGGCTCTCCGAGATAACCAGAGCAACTCCAACCTCCAAACCCCGATTGCTTGGGAATTGGGAATTGGGAGTTGACAGGCTTGCTTCTCCGGAAGAACGCATCCTGCGTGCTAGTATGCGGCGCTCTTCGGCATGGGTTCCCTGTTTCCGCCTCCGCCGAAGGCTACGGTAAGACCTCGCCGAGGCGCTTCGCGCATAGGCGGCCCGCGTTTTACGTTCCAGGCATAGAGGGAGGAACATCGTGGTCATCAGACGATTGGGACCCCTGTCCTGCGCCAAGGTTGCCGGGCTTCTCTATCTGATCATGGGATTCATCTTTGGCGCGTTCGTGTCGACGTTCTCCGTCGGAGGAGTGCTCGCCAGCCGGACGGACAGTTCATTGCCGGGCCTGCTCTTCGGCGCCGGCGCTGTGCTGATCCTCCCCATCTGTTATGCGGTGTTTGGCTTCGTCATGACGCTGCTCACGGCGGCGCTCTTCAATCTCGTGGTCGGGATCACCGGCGGCATCGAGGTCGACGCCTCCTGACGAGATGTCATTCACATTGACGGCGGGTCGGGCCATTGTCGTGCCCATCGTCGTCTTTGGGTGGCAGGTGGTCGGTGCGGCAAGGGCCTTCAGACCGGTTGAAGGAGAGCGTGGCTCCGGCCTGGCCGGACTGATCACTCTTGCTTTCGTCGCCCTCGTGGCCGGCAGTGGCAGCGAGACCGTCACCATCGGTCTCTTTGCCGTCGCGTGTGTCGCACTCGCGATCGCGCTGCTCCTGTTCGAGTGGGCCAGGCGCACGGTGCGAGGCTATTACTTCTCGTGGATCTTCTCGTCAGATACCCCGACGTTTCTCTGTACGGACGGTCCGTTCGCCTACGTGAGGAATCCCTTCTACACGAGCTATCTGCTGACGATGGCGGCGACCCTGCTGATCCGGGGGGGCGTTTACAGAGCGGCCGTGTTCCTGGCGATGGCGGTGTACTTCGTCGCTGCGGCGCTCCACGAGGAACGAAAGTTCGCGCGCAGCACGATCGCCGCGGACTATGCGCGCTACAAGGAGAGCACAGGCCGCTTCTTGCCGAAGCTCAGCGCAATGAGGCAGTGACGCGCGGGCGTTTCGGGTCGATGACGAGCGTGTTCACGAGGAAGCGCTGACCATCGGGCGTGAGATCGAACGCGTGGTACGCGCCGTACGGATGCTGAAGCTCGAAGAGAGGCGTGTAGTCCTCTACAACGACACCGCTCGTCGATGTCTCGACCTGCGCCGCCATCAGCATGCGATTCGGCGCCACGTAGAAGATCTCTTTCCCGTCACGCCGCCACCGGGCCTGCGAACCGCCGTCAGCCGAAATCCTCCAGCGTCGCGTCGGTGCCGGAAACGGCGCGACGAACACTTCGGGTTGACCGGATTCGGTCGCGCTGAAGGCGACCCATTTGCCGTCCGGTGAAAATGCCGCCCAGTTCTCCGAGGCGGCAGTGTGGAGATATGGATACGGCGACCCCGATCCGTCACGCGAAAGAACCCAGATATCGTTGCTCGTCCGATCGTTATTCGTGACATAGAGCACGAAGCGGCCATCAGGCGACCAGCTCACGGGCCATTTGCCTTCGTCTCCCTCGAGTAGCGACGTGCGCGGCGTCGCACCCGTCGACGGCGCTTCGAACAGGCTGAGTCGATCTCGCGTGAAGGAGTTGAGCAGGACTCGCGCGCCATCCGGCGACCAGATCGACCAGTTCTCATCGGAAGGATCGGACGTGAACTGTGTTCGTTCGCCAGAGGTGAGGTTGTAGATCCAGATGTCGCGCGTCGCGCGTGTGGTGTCGGTCACCGCGACAGCGACGCGTGAGCCGTCAGGCGAGATCTCCAGATTCCCATGGTCGGCAATGGGTCCGACCGACCCGAGACGCTGGCCGCTGCGATCGAACCAGATCAGGCGAGACAGAATCGCCGGCCGCGACGACTGCGCGAAGCTCCAGGGAGCAACGGCTGCCGCGACGAGCAAAGCCAGGAGCACACGGCGCATGTGCGGATCATAGACTCGGACCTCGAATCCCGAATCCCGAATCCCGAGTCGCGGCTCCCGCGCTGTCACTCACCGCTATGCGCAATCCTTTTCGCAGAGCGGATGACTTCACGCTCATCATGCAATAGACTGTGAGGCTGGCTGGCGTAAAGAATTGCGCCAATCTCCCTAGAACCACGACATAGCAAAGCGGCCGGTGCGGTGATCGTCCATATCAATCACATTTCGCAGAGCAAGAAGCCCAGGAGCGGCCAGCGGTCGCCGCAGAGCGAGATGGCGGGCCTGGTCACGGGGTCGTTGATGTCGCTGGTGGAGGACGGCGTCCTTGATGCCCGGATCGCCCCATCCCTCCGGATCCACCTGGACTGGATTCAGTACAAGACGAACTTCCGTGACCCGGTGATGGTGCGTCGCACAACCGGCGCGCAGGGGCAGGCCCTTCCGCTTGCCGAGATTGCTATCGATCTGCGTCAGACCGACGCGGCCAAGCTGCAGGTCGATCTGACCCGAGCGGTGAAGAGCCTCGATGCGGGACCCGAGTCCAACGTCGACAATCACCTCTATCTCGACGATTACCGCCCGTATCGCGACTGCCTGATCTGGAACTTCAACCGGTTGTTCTGGCGATACCTCGGGGACTGGGAAGCCGCGTCGGGCAAGGGCTTCGAGGCCGCGCTGCCCGGCGGATCCTCGGACGCAAATCATCCGCAGGCAGTTTCCGACTCGGTGGCCGACTTCTGGACACTGCTTCGCGATCTCGAGACGCGCGATCAGCTGCCGGCCGAGATCTTCGGCCTGGAGATCGGCGTTGGTTCAGGCGCGCGCGCGGCGGCGTGGCTCGATCGTTTCAAGGCGCTCGACGAGCAGTGCGGCACGAACTTCTACTCCCGCCTCCACTTCATTCTGGGTGACTACTCACCGACCAGCCTCGAGCGTGCACTTGCGGCCGTGGCGCACCATGGCACTCATGCGAGCGGCGTTCCGCTCGATGCTCTCAACCCGTTCAAGGCTCTGACCGCGCATCGCTTCAAGATCCTGTACGTGCACCTGACCAACGTGTACGACAACCTGCCATTCGACGATCTCGTTCGACGCGACGGCAAGCTGTACCTGGTTGAGGTGCGCGCGTACCTGAACGGCCCGCTGGTCGATCAACTCACGAAAGACTTCGGCGTATCGCGGACCGACCTGCCCGGCATGATAACCCGGCTGCTCGAGGGTGGACCGTATGCCGTCTTCGAGGGCGACAAGGGCGTAGCGTTCTGGCGCCGCCTCTGGGACACCTTCAAACTCGAGGAGCGCCTCCGCGTCCTCGACGACCGCGAGGAAGATCACGTGCCTCCGGGTCTGAGCAAGAACCACCTCGAAGATCTGCTGGGTGAGGCGCCTGACGATGTGCGGTTTCACATTTCGCGGGGCGCCGGTGAAAGCTTCGCTAATACCTTGCCGCTGCTCCATCCACGCGGGTTCCTGCAGGTGCAGGACATCTTCGTCAGCGATATGGACGATTACCGTAAGGGTTTCAAGGGACCTGGGAAGTTGGATGGCTCGCTCGTGACCTGGGTGAACGGCGCGCTGCTACGGGCCGTGGGCGCCCGCGCTGGTTACGACGTGCACTTCGCGCCGTTTCCGTACCGGCCCGGCACGAAGACGAGCATTCTCTACACGACTCAGCGTGATTAACGTCAACTCCCAACATCCAACTCCCAACTCCCAATTACCCGGTTGCTTTGGGCGTTGGGCCTTGGGAGTTGGAGGTTGACACGATAATAGAGACAGAGACACCCCATGACGCCGCCACTGCCAATCCTCCCGACCACTGTCATCGGCAGCTACTCGATGCCCGAGTGGCTCGAGCGCGCGAAGAACGAATATCTCTCGCGCCGCCTGAGCCGCAGGGATCTCGACGAGATGCACGACGCAGTGCGGAAAGCCGCGATCAAGGATCAAGAGACCGCCGGCATCGACATCGTCTCGGATGGCGAGGCGCAGCGCGACAACATGATCGATTACTTCACCGAGCGCATGCCCGGCGTCCAGGTCGATCTCGGCTCGAAGCGCTTCTATTACGACTTCTACGAGAGCATCGTCCGATCAAAGCTGGCGACCGGCACGCTCGGACTGGCTGAGGAGGCGAAGTTCCTCGGCAGGTTCACGACGCATGCGTCGAAGATCTCGGTCTCGGGACCGCACACGCTGGTCAAGCGCATTCAGAACAAGCACTACCCGACGGAAGAGGCGTTCGCGCTCGATTTGGGGCGCATGCTCAACCTCGAGTTGAAGGAGCTCGTTCGCGCCGGCGCCACGCGCCTGCAGATCGATGAGCCGTACTTTTCGGGTTTCCCCGAGGATTTGTCGTGGGCGCTCAAGGCCATCAACGAGATGGTCGCCGGGGTGAACGCGCACGTCACGCTGCACATCTGTTACGGCAACCGTTACGGCAAGCCGTCGTTCGAAGGCAGCTATCAATTCCTCTTCCCGGCCATCCTCGAGGCCAAGGTGCAGGCCGTCTCGATGGAGTTCGCGCGCCGCGGTGAGGACGATCTCAAGCTGTTCAAAGAGTTCAATGTCCCGTTCCAGGTGGCCATTGGTGTCATCGACGTCAAGACCAACGACGTCGAATCACCGACGTTTGTGGCCGACCGGATTCGCCGCGGGCTCGAGGTGATTGCGCCCGAGCGGCTCATCATCACTCCCGACTGTGGCCTCGTTCGTCTTCCTCGCGAGGTGGCCTTCAGCAAGCTGAACGCGATGGCCGAAGGCACTCGAACGGTTCGAAAGGAACTCGGCAGATGAGACCGCTTGCCGAGCGCGTGAAGTCGGGCCAGTTCCTCTACGTGACGGAACTGGTAGCATCCGGTCTCAAGCGCGAAGCGCAGGTGCTCGAGATTGCCTCCAAGCTGGCAATGATCCCCGAGATCGCGGCGGGCAGCATCACGAGCTACGCTGGCGGTCAGCTCGGTCAGGATTCCATTCGTGTCGGCACTGCTGTGCGTGCGCGCGGGCTCGTGCCCAACGTGCATCTGACGTGTGTCGGCCAGGATCGCTCGACGATTGAGAAAACGCTCGTCGCGCTGCAAGCGCTCGAGATGCACAACATCTTCTCAATCAGCGGCGACTGGCCGAAGGCGGCGATGCGGACGGCGGTCTTCGATGTCGACTCGGTGCAGCTGGCCGCGCATATCGCCGAGAAGCGCGCGCGCACCGGGACGCCGTTCTTCATCTCGTGCGCGGTCTCGCCGTTCAAGTATCAGCGCGAGGACCTGCTCTATCAATACTTGAAGCTCGAGAAGAAGATCGCGGCGGGTGCGGACATGGCGATCACGCAGGTCGGGTGGGACGCGACCAAGTTTGTCGAGCTGAAGAAGTATCTCGACGAACGCGGGATCAAGACGCCGGTGCTCGGGAACGTCTTCGTTCTCAGTCGCAGGGCCGCCGAGCGGATGAACACCGGCAACCCGCCGGGATGCTGGGCCTCCGACGAGCTCGTCGCCGTGCTGCGCAAGGAGTCGGAAGCGCCGGACGGAGGACTGCAGGGCCGCCTCGAGCGCGCTGCGAAGAGCGTGGCGATACTCAAAGGGATCGGTTATGCCGGTGCGTACATCGGTGGCACGCACGACGCGAAGCACATCACGCAGATAATCCGCCGGGCCGAAGAACTTGCCCCCAGATGGGAACAGATTTTCGACGAGCTGCAGTTCGGCAAGAAGGACGGCTTTTACCTGTATAAGCGCGATCCGCAACCGAAGCCGACGCGCACGTTCCTGCCGACTGTTATGGACGCGGCCGCGAAGGTCTTGCCGTTCGTGCCGTGGTCGAAGAGCGTCAAGGACTCGCCGATGCGACGCCTCTTCCAGGGCGCCTTCCGCTGGCTCGATCGGCATCCTCGTCTCAGCCACTGGTTCGAGCGATTCGAGTACTACGGGAAGAAAGAGGTGTTCGGCTGCCAGAACTGCGGCAACTGCGTGCTCGGATCCATGGAGTACGTCTGCCCGCAGACCTGCCCGAAGCAGATGCGCAACGGTCCCTGCGGCGGCACCTTCCACGGCGCCTGCGAGGTGATCGATCAGGAGTGCATCTGGGTGAAGGTCATGGCGCGCGCAGAGGCGTCCAACACCATCGAACAACTCAAGGTCTACATCCCGCCGCCGGATCGCACGCTCACGGGGACGGCGTCGTGGCTCAATTTCTATCTCGGCCGCGACAGCAGACCCGGGAGGCCCAAGGATCTCTGGAAGTCGGGTGCCGGGCCTGGTCGAACCGTACCGATCGACGAAGATGAGCACCTCAAGACCGCCGGCCCTTCTGCTGCCGACCAGGCGCTCGCCGCCAGGTCACCGAAACCCGCCGCTGGAGCTGGTGGGGCAGGTAAACCGGCGGGGGCCGCGCCGACTGCGAAGGCGGGTGGCGAGATGAGGCAGGCCGGGTAAACACTTCAGGGACACCGGGTGTGATTTCCTCGCGAGACAGGCGGAAATCACACCCGGTGTCTTTACAAGGATCACATGAAGTCAGCGCTCCAAATCGCCCACGAAGCAAAGTTGCGCCCGATCAACGAGATCGCCGAGACGGCCGGCATTCTCCCCGAGGAGCTCGAACAGTACGCGCAATTTCGCGGCAAGGTCAGCCTCTCCATTCTGAGTCGCCTCGCCAAGCGTCCCGACGCGAAGCTCGTGATCGTCACGGCCATCACACCGACGAAGGCCGGTGAAGGCAAGACCACGACGAGCGTCGCGTTGACGCAGGGCCTCGGCAAGATTGGCAAGAAGGTGGTGCTTTGCCTGCGCGAGCCGTCGATGGGACCGGTATTTGGCGTCAAGGGCGGCGGCACGGGTGGCGGCTACTCTCAGATCGGGCCAATGGAGGACATCAACCTCCACTTCAACGGCGATTTCCACGCTGTGACTGCGGCGCACAACCTGCTTGCCGCCGCGCTCGATGCGTCGATCTTCAACGGCAACCCGCTGCGGATCGATCCGTCGACCATCATCTGGCCGCGCACCGTGGACATGAACGATCGCGAGCTGCGTTACTCGGTCGTCGGACTGGGCGGCAAGGCCCACGGCGTTCCCCGCGAGCATCAGTTTGTCATCACTGCCGCGTCCGAAGTCATGGCGGTCTTTGCCCTTGCGAACAGCCTCGCCGATCTTCGCCGCCGCCTCGGTCGCATCGTCGTCGCGTCGACCTTCGACGGCGAGCCGGTGACGGCGGAGATGCTCAAGGTTGCCGGCGCCATGACGGTGATCATGAAGGATGCCATCAAGCCGAACCTCGTGCAGACGCTCGAGGGTCAGCCGGCATTGGTTCACGCCGGGCCGTTCGGCAACATCGCGCACGCGGCGAATTCGATCCTCGCCGATCGCATTGCGCTGAAGCTCGCCGACTACGTCATCACTGAAGCCGGTTTCGCAAGCGACCTCGGATTCCAGAAGTTCTGCGACATCGTCTGCCGCTCGGGCGGGTTCGCGCCGAGCGCCGCCGTGCTCGTGACGACCGTCCGTGCCACGAAGTCGCACGGCGGAAAGCCGTTCAACGTGCTTTCCAGCGAGGACCTCGACGCGCTCAGCAAAGGTGCGGACAACCTCGCGGCGCACGTGCAGATCGTGCGGCAGTACGGGCTCCCGTGCGTCGTGGCGATCAACAGCTTCCCGACCGACACGGCGCGCGAACTGGAGCTCGTGCGCGACCTGGCGCTCAAGGCCGGCGCCGAAACCGTCGTCGTGCACTCGGGATTCTCGCAAGGTGGCGCGGGCGCGACCGACCTGGCGAAGGCGGTGACGGCCGCATGCGACAAGCCGAATGCGTTTGCGCATCTCACGCCGAGCGGCACGCCCATCGTGCAGCAGATCGAGGCCATTGCCACGAAGCTCTATGGCGCGGCGGCGATCGATCTCGAGTCTCAGGCGCGCAAGGATTTGGAGCGGATCGAGAAGCTTGGTCTCGGGCATGCGCCGGTGTGCATGGCAAAAACGCATCTGTCGCTGTCGCACGATCCCCTGCTGCGCAACCGGCCGACGGGCTTCATTCTTCCCGTGCGGGCTCTCGTGCCGAGCGCGGGCGCAGAGTTCGTCGTCGCGCTGTGCGGCGAGATGCAGCGCATGCCGGGTCTCGGCAAGGCGCCGGCGTTCATGAACATCGACATCGACGGGGAAGGGCGGACCGTAGGGTTGTTCTAAGCCTCGGGATCCGGGATCCGGGACTCGGGATCCGGGACTCGGGGTTCGCGAGGCCGCAGCTATATATTCCGCGTTCCGCCACTTGCAGAGGCGGGTCTTTGGACCCGCCTTGATTCATTTCTAACCGCCGTGGGCATTCTGCTCGCCTGCTCAGCTGCGATGAACTGAACTTAATCACCGGTTCATCTGTGGCTCAGGGTGGCAGCGTCGAATAAGAGCGTGGGCAGGACGCGGACGACGTTCCTCGCCGCTCTCGCGGCGCTGCTTGCGGCGGCCAGTCACGGATGCGGCGGGGCGCTGCGAGTCGCGACCCAACCGGGCGGGATCCGCGAGTCGTCAACACAGGTTCCCTTGCACGGCGAGCCACTGACGCTTCATCTCCTCTCGCCCGTGGATCTGCGATCGTCCGTGCCGCTGGTGCTCTATGCCAGCGGTGATGGTGGATGGTTCGGCGCAGCCGTTGGCATGTTCCGCACACTCGCCGGGAGCGGTTTTCCGGTGGTGGGTGTCAGCACCAAGGCGCTCATGCACATCGAACAGCGGTGGTCGAAGCCGCTGACGATCGCGCACGTCGTCCACGGGTATCAACAGATTATCGATGCGGCGCGCGCGACGCTGCTGCTGTCGCGGGACGCACCCGTGGTACTGACGGGATGGTCGCGCGGCGCGTCGCTGGGCGTGCTCGTGGCGGTCAGTCCCGACGCCGATCCGCATGTCCTTGGCCTCGTGGCGATCGGACTGTCCGCGGACGAGCAACTCGATCTCGATGCGGTGACCGATGACGACGTCGACCTGGCTCAACCCGTCGACGGCACGCGTGATCAACGGCCGCCGCCAATCGCCATGTATCCGCTTCTTTCGCGAATGGCGTCGAAGCGCTCGGTGGTCATTCAGGCCTCGGGCGACCACTATCTGCCCGCCGCACAGGCACGGGCGCTGTTCGGTCTCGATTCGCCCACGCGTCGATTCCTGACGATCGATGCCCGCAACCATCGGTTCAGCGGTGGTGAATCGGCGTTCTCGGCAGCGCTCGTCGAAGCAGTGGCGTGGGTCTCTTCTGGCAGGGAGGGCGCGTGATAACGGCAAACCGGATGCTAAGCGCTGCGTTCATCGCGGCGACGGTCTTCGGCCTGCGTGTTCAATCGGAATATGCAGAGACGACCGAGTACCTGACCATTCGCGGACAACAGCAACTGCTGCACATCTACGGTCAGCGCGGTGGTGATCCCGTCGTGGTCACGAGCGGAGATGGCGGCTGGATCCATCTTGGCGTGCACGTGGCGGAGGCGCTTGCCGCGCGTGGTTATTTCGTCGTCGGATTCGATGCGAGGGCCTATCTGCGCGGCTTTACCACGAGCGAGGCGACGCTCCGGCCCGAGGACGTACCAGCCGACTATCGCGTGTTGACCCAGTACGCGTCGCAGCGCGGATCGGGGCAGAAGCCGATTCTGATCGGCGTGTCGGAAGGGGCAGGCCTGTCGGTTCTGGCCGCCGCCGATAACCAGACGAAGGGGATGATGGCTGGCGTCATCGCTCTCGGTCTGCCCGATGCCAACGAGCTGGGTTGGCGCATGAAGGATTCCTTGATCTATCTCACGCATGGTGTGCCGAGAGAGCCGTTGTTCAGCGCTGGTGACGTCGTGAGCAAGGTCACACCGATTCCGCTCGCGGAAATCCACTCGAGCCGTGATGAGTTCGTGCCCGTCGAGGAAGCGCGACGGATTCTCGACAAGGCGAATGCACCGAAGACGTTGTGGGTCGTCCCGGCGTCCAATCACCGGTTCAGCGACAACCTCGGCGAATTCGACCGGCGGTTGCAGGAAGCGATCGGCTGGGTGCGCCAGAACACGCCGTCCTGAGCATCGCCTTCCGAAGCTGGCGACGCCAGAGCTTTTCAGATGACTCTCCGGGACTGAACGACAGTTAATCAACGATTCATCCGGCGCTCATTCGCGTTCGATGAAATGGGTTCATCGATGATTGTCAACGTCATCACTCGGAAGGACCCATATGAGCATCGTCCGCACATCTGCCCTGATTCTGAGCTTGTCTGCCATAGCGTTCGCAGCCGACATGCCCGCGTCCGCCGCGCTGCCCAAGACATCGCCGCAGGTCCATACCGCCAAGGGCGCGGTCAAGTTCGTCGATTCGTCCACGCTCGTGATTCACCAGATCTCGCCGTACTCAGGGAAGAACATGACGTTCGTCATGCGCCCGTCAACCGAGCGTGAAGGTGATCTGAAAGTGGGTTCGACTGTCACCGTTCACTACGAGAACGAACCCGACCAGAGGATTGCCACCGTCGTGGAGGTCGCACACGCCAAGCTGCCGCCGAGCAGGTCGCCGTCGCACTAGCGGACGATTCGGACAGTCGAGCGCGTCAGGTCCATAATCAGCTGCGTGAAATCTGATTCGGCCACCGAACGCGCTCGCTCGGTGAAAACGCGCGGGCTCACGCACGTGGCCCTCGCCGTGCGTGATCCGCAACGCTCGCTCGAGTTCTATCGAGCGGTGTTAGGCGTCGTGCCTGTTTATCAGCAGGAAGACTTCGTGCAGGCACAGACTCCGGGAAGCTGGGATGTCCTCGTGTTCGAGCGCAAGCCTGCCGCGGCAGGCAAGAGCGGCGGCATCGCGCATTTCGGGTTCAGGCTTCAACGACCTGCTGATATCGCTCGCGCCAGACAGGCCGTCGGTGCAGCCGGAGGGACGATTCGTGACTCCGGTGAATTCGTTCCCGGTGAACCCTACCTGTTCTTCATCGATCCCGACGGCTACGAGGTCGAGATCTGGTACGAGCGGCCAACGCCCGTCGACCCGCGAGGCCCGCTCAGAAAGAATGCGTTGCGCCGCGGGTCCGGAAGCAGGCGGTGAGGAGGCCTCTCACAGCAGTCGAAACGCTGCTGCCGCGATCAGGGTCGGGATTGCCGCCCCGAGAAACAGATACAGCGGATTCACGGCGTCGTCGAAGAACCTGCCGAGCAGTGCCTGGCCCGCCGGATTGGGCGCGTTCGCGATGACCGTCAGCCCGCCACCGGTGACGGCGCCTTCGACCACCGCCTGCTTCAGGCCATCGTGGAGATTCGGCACTAGCGTGGCGAGATAGGTGATGAGGGCGTTGTCGTTGAAGGCTGTCAGGATGGCCGCGCCAATGAAGAGAGGTGTCTCGGCCAGGCGAGCGATTACCGGAGCAATCCACCACGCCTGAAGCCCTCCGTGGACGACGAGACCAGCGAGGAAGAATCCGACGAGGAGCGGCGTGCGGAAGTCGGACAAGCTCGAGTACGAAGCGGTCGCTCGGTTGAAGCCAAGAAAAAACAGGAACCCGGACACGAACAGAGCCGGGTAGTGAACGTTGGCGACCGTCCAGATCATGAAGAGCACGTGGACGGCGGTGACCCACCACGGAATCGGAAGCGACTGCTGGCCACGTAGTACGGCCTCGGGGGCGGCCGGAATCGGATCCGGCGCTGGCGGGCGAGTGGCCAGAATCGCGAATTCCCGGCGGAAGACCAGGTAGTACCCGAGCGTCGAGATCGCGATCGCCAGCGTTGCTCGCCATCCAAAATGGCCGAACGTGAATGCCGTATCCCAGTTCCAAGGCCGCGCCACCATCAGGATTGGCGGAGCCGCGAAGTGAGTCAGCGTCCCGCCGATCGAAACATTGACGAACAGGACCCCGAGCGTGGCGTATTTCAAGCGAACGCTCGGTTGCAGGTCATAGAACTGTCGTGTGAGCAGGATGGCGGCGATCGTCATCGCGCCTGGCTCGGTGATAAACGAACCAAGCAGGGGACCGATGGTGAGAATGCTGATCCACCAGGCCGCCGGCGTGCCGCCGCCGATGTTCGCGAGCCGACGGAGTGTTCCTTCAGCCAACTCGATGATGGGGCGCGTAGATGCCAGCGCCATGATTACCACGACGAATAACGGCTCCGTGTAATTCACCGTGTCGTTCAAGTAGTGCGCGGCTGTGGTCCACCCGCGCGACAGCACGATCGCGATGATCAGGGGGACGGCCCAAAGACCAAAGATCACCTCGACCTCGCCGAAGAAGTGGAGGAATTCGGCCGCCACGCTCGGCATCGGCGCGACGCCGGCAGCGGCGGAGCGCCCGTCCGTACGGCGCTGGACACGATGAGCTGCTTCCACGAATCGGGCCGCAAAGAACGTGTGCAGGACGGCGAGAAAAAAGATCGCTGTCGCAATCGCGTTGAACGGGTCGGTTTCGATGCGGGTGCGCAACACCCCGACAAGGCTGTCAGCAACGGAGCTGGGGTAGGCGTCCAGGGGTATGGGAAACGGGATGTCCTGCAAAAGTTCGCGCATGGGTGGTTGGTCGACGATAAAAACAGCGCCGCGAAACGTCAACTTGTTCACAGAGGGCCATTCGTGAACCGGGCTGCCTGTTCCAGCGCGCTGCGACAGTGATATCCTGCCGGCTTCCATTTTCCGCGAGGAGTCCCATGGTCCTGACCAAGTCCGAGTTGATCGGCTCGCTCAAGCACGAAGTCCACATCCTGCTTCACCTGGCGAGCAAAATCGATCGCAGCATGCTCGATTACCGTCCGACGCCTAAGCAGCGCAGCACGATAGAACTGCTGCGATATCTCAGCCTGATGGGACCGATGCTGGTGAAGTTCACCAAGACCGGCACGTTCGATCCGGCGGTGTGGACAGTTGAGGAAAAGGCCGCCGCGGCGCGCGATTTCGATCAGACGCTCGCCGTGATTGCCGGGCACGGCGATCTGTACGCGAGTCTTCTGGGCGACATGTCCGATGCCGACTTCCGCGAACAAATCGAGATGTTCGGCAACACGACGACGCGCGGGGCATTCATCGTGAACCTCGTGTTGTGCGGCTGCGCCGCGTATCGAACACAGTTGTTTGTGTATCTCAAGGCTTGTGGCCGTGAGGAACTGAGCACGATGAATCTGTGGGCGGGCATCGACGCGCCGGTGCCTGCCTGATCGCGCGCAGACCGTGCCTGAAGTGCCGTAGTGTCCGGCTTTCTTGTCCACCGTCTTGTCCACCGTACGCGCAGCGAAGGCGGAAGCCGGATCTTCGAGAAAGGTCGAAGCGATGCGACTCAAGGCGACTCTCGCGACGCTGGCGGCAGTGCTATTCCTCGTTACGGGAATACATGTATCGCATGCCGTGCATGCGCAGTCGAAACCGGCACCGGCCGCGATCAGGTTGTACGTCTTCGACGGCGGCACGCTCGAGTCCGATCCTGCCCGCTACCAGTTGACGAAAGAGGACGTGAAGGTCACGCAGCTTTCGGTCGCGGCGTACCTGATCGTCCACCCGAAGGGGCTGCTCATGTGGGACACGGCTGCGGTGCCGGACAGTGAGTGGATGCCGACCGGGAGCCCGGTTCGCCAGCGGCTCGTTCTCTCGGATGGACAGGAACGGTTTGTCACGATCACGCGGCCGCTGATCGCTCAAGTGCAGGCCGCCGGCCACAAGCCGTCAGGCATCACCTACCTGGCGTTGTCGCACTATCACTGGGATCACACGGCGAACGCGAGCCTGTTCGCCAGTGCCACGTGGCTCGTGCGGCAGGTTGAGCGCGATGCAATGTTCTCCGACAAGCCTGGCGGCACCAGCCGGCCCGGCACTTACGGCGCGCTCAAGAACAGCAAGACGATGATCGTGACTGCCGATGAGCATGACGTGTTCGGCGACGGCACGGTGATCGTGAAAGCAGCCCCGGGACATACGCCCGGACATCAGGTGCTCTTTGTGAACCTGCCCGAGACTGGGCCTGTGGTGTTGTCTGGCGACCTGTATCACTACGCCGCGGAACGCACGATGGGGAGGTATCCGACGTTCGAGTTCAACGTGGATCAGACGAAAGTGTCGCGCGCCGCGCTCGAGACGTTCATGACGCAGCGGAAAGCGCGCCTGTGGATTCAGCACGATTTCACGGCGCATGCTGCGCTGAAAAAGGCGCCGGAGTATTACCAGTAGGTCGGGTCCTGTTCTTTGGACCCGACGGACCGGCGCGCAAGGCCTGTCTACAGAACAAGACCCGCCCTACGGTATCTATTGCTTCCGCGAAAGCATGTCGTCGACGCCACTGAGGCGCCGCAGGATCACGATCGTCTGGTTTTGCACCGGCTGATTCCCCGTGGGTGTCAGTCTCACGGTGAGCTCGTTGTCCTTGATGTCGGCGTATCGCCGAAGGATGCTGCCGGCCGCAGGGCTCACGCCGCCGAGGATGTTGTGAAACACCTCGCCCGGGTACACCGTGAGTGCACCGTAATATCCGAGATATCCCTGCAGCGCCGCACGCGCTTCGTCAGCCGTCGGGTTGTCCGACGCAAACGGCTTCCTGTTCAACGTAGGGAAGTGAACCCCGACGAACCCGCCCGGTGTGTAGACGATGACGCTGGGCGCCCGGCGCGACTCCGACACCACCTCGCCGGTCGAGACAGTGACACGCCGCTCGACGACGTGCTCCCAGAAGCCGACGGTCTGACGATAGAAGGGCGACAGGTTGTCGATCGTCGGCACGCGCTGCCACGTCCACCGAGTACCTCCGTGCGCATGAGGCTCGTCGATCGTGGTCATCGTCAAGCGATTGCCGTCCTGCTCGAAGGAGCGAGAGAACTCGCGGCCCTGCACAGTCATGCTGACCGCGCCTTGGGCTTTGAACGTGATTCGCTTTTGGGCGGTGTCGACACGATAGCTGCCCCAGAAGCCGCCGTATGCGTTGAACATCCCGAGCGGATCGGTTTGAGGTGTCTCCGGTTGCTGGCGACTCGCCGTCGTAAACAGCTCGAAGGCATGGCCGACGGCGTCGAAGATCAGAAGTCCGCGCGGGTTCTGGACTCGCTCCGGCTTCTCACCAGAGACGCCACGCTCGATTGAACTGAGTGTCCACGTGCTTACGAGAGCGGTTGCCGAGGACGCGTCCGCTGGCGCGGACGCCGGCGGTTCCTGAGCGACCGGAGACTGCGCCGCCCAGAGAACCAACGCGATACACATCACAGCGACTCTTGTCATCGTTCGACTCGGTCCAGGATGTCGCGCACCTTCTTGGCGATGGCCCTGGGCGAAAACGGCTTTTGAATGAAGTTGGCGTTCGTGGACAGGATCCCGCGGTCGCCGAGAGTATCGTCCATGTATCCCGACATGAACAACGCCGGGGTATCCGGCCGGATCGTGGTGAGGTGTTTCACCAGTTCCGGGCCATCCATGTCCGGCATGACAACGTCGGTGATGAGGAGATCGATCGCACCGCCGTGGTTGCGCACGAGTTCCAGCGCCTCACGGCCCGATTCGGCAGCCAGAACGGTGTAGCCGTTCCTCCGCAACGCCACCTGCAGCAGATTGCGAATCGCCGGCTCGTTCTCCACGATGAGCAACGTTTCCGTGCCTGAAGTGTCCGGTGGCACCGGGCCCACTTACCCCCGTGAGCCCAACACTACCCTAACTCAGGCAGGCCACGAAACCCGGCGATGTAAGAGTTACCGAGGCCGTACTCTAGAACTTCACCGCCAGCGCGCCACTGAAGCGGCCGTAGTCGAGTTTGGTCTCACCCAGGTCGAGGCCAATGAATTCGATGGCCGAAAACGCATGGAAATAGCGGATGTCTCCACGAATGCCGAAGTGGTCACCGAAAAAGATGAACATTCCGCCGCCGATGTTCCACCCAAAGTCGTTGTTATCCTCATCACTTTGGACCAGGCCCGACAGCGTCAACTCCGCATGCGATTTGATGAGCCCGAGTCCGACGGTGCCATAGGGCTGAACCGGTCCGAATCGGGGCGCCAGCATGAAATTTCCCATCAGGGTGAACACGCTCGATGACTGGGTGTTCGACTCTCCGAAAAAGTCCGGAATGAACGCGAACTCGAGCTCTCCGCCGAAGATCGGTCCCAGCGCACCAACGCCGACGCCCCAATTGAGGTTCTTGTCCTCGCAGTTGGTGATCTCGACGCAGCCCGAATCGCCGCCAAAGTTGTAGCCGAGGAACGGGCTGACGAACCCCTGCGCGTTTGCCGGGACTGCATTGGCAATGGAGATCAACAGTGTCAGGAACAGGGTAGAGACTGAGATTCTCGCCGTTGGAGACATAGTTCAATCACCTCGTGCCGCACAAGGATGCAAGAACCCAGCCCGTGGTCGGGGCATACTATCCACGAAGGTCAAAGGGCAAAGGCATGATAAGTCACAGGTACGAAGCATCAGGTCCGTTCATTGTCGTGGCCTTTCTGTTTGGTGCCAATCTCGCTGACGCGCAGACACTCACCGTCGACCGAGTTCAGTGGTTGCAGGGATGTTGGCAATCTGTTCGAGGTGAGGCAACGATCGAAGAACACTGGATGGCGCCGCGCGGGGGCACCATGCTTGGCATGGGCCGCACCGTGCGTGGTGGCAAGACCGTCGAATACGAGATGGTGCTGATCAAGGAACAGAATGACCGTCTCGCATACGAAGCGCATCCTTCCGGACAACCGTCCGCCACGTTCCTGTCGGCGACCATCTCGGACACGACCGTCGTCTTTGAGAACCCTGAACACGATTTTCCGCAGCGCGTCGGGTACCGACGCGACGGTACCGATGGCCTTCAGGCGTGGGTAGAAGGCCAGGCGAATGGGAAATCGCGGCGGATCGACTTCGCGTATCAGCGGTCTCGGTGCGAGCATTAGATCAAAAGTCAAAGATCAAAGGTCAAAGGTCAAAGGTGAGATCGTGATTGAAGTCGAAGCCTTGCATCACGTCGCGGTCTGCGTCACCGACGTCGAGCGCGCGAAGCATTTCTATGGCGTCGTGCTCGGCCTCGTCGAGGTGGAACGGCCACCGTTCCCGTTCGGTGGCGCCTGGTACGAGTTCTCAGAGGGCCGACAACTCCATCTGATCGTCCACCCTCCCACGAAGACGCTGAGGGGCTCGAGCGATATCGACGATCGTGACGGACACCTGGCGTTGCGCGTGCGAAGCTACCGGCAGACGCTCAATCATCTGCGCGCGCATGGCGTCGACGTGCTCGAGAAACCACGCAACCTCACGCCTTGGGCACAGTTGTACGTCACCGATCCGGACGGCAACGTCATCGAGCTCAACGCAGAAATCCTGGATTGACGTGGGCGTGGCGCGCGGAGGGAGCGGAGGGCGCTGGGCAGAAATCAGCGCAGAGCACGCAGGGATGCTGAGATACGCAGAGAGCTGCTACCCGTAGCAGCTCCCCTGCGTGCCTCCGCACCCCTGCGAACTCCGCGTTAACGCTTTTCTCCGCGTTCTCCGCTCCCTCCGCGCCCCGTCGTTCGCGGCAACACAGATTTACCGTATGATCTCGCCGCGAGGAGACTTATCTATGCGCAATCTCCGTCATATCACCAGGTACGTCGCACTGCTTCTTCTGGTGGGCACTGTTGCCGTCTGGCCGATGGCGGCGGCCACACCCACGGCACGGCCTGAGGAAGTCGGCCTGTCCGCCGAGCGTCTCCAACGCCTCAACGACTTGATAAAGCGACACATCGATGCGGGCACATTTTCCGGCGCGGTCACGCTCGTCGCGCGCAACGGCCGCGTCGTGCACCTCGAAGCGCAGGGCCTGATGGACATCGAGTCGCGCAAGCCGATGCAGAAGGATGCCATCTTCCGCATCATGTCGATGACCAAGCCCATCGTCGGCGCCTCGATCATGATGATGATTGAGGAGGGCAAAGTTCGCCTGACCGATCCGGTTTCCAAGTTCATTCCGGAGTTGAAGGATCTGAAGGTGGCTGTGACGATGCCCGCGGCAGCGGGTCCGCCGCCGCCGCAAGGCACGCCGGCTCGTTTCTACATGGTGCCCGCCGAGCGCGAGATCACGATCCGCGATCTGTTGACGCACACCTCCGGCCTCGTCAGCGGCGGCGTTAGCAATGTCGAAGCTCGGAAGGTTGCACTCAAAGGCAAGGAGTCACTCGCCGACTACCTGCCGCGGCTTGGAAGCGTGCCGCTCGACTTCCAACCCGGCACGCGCTGGGCGTACAGCGCGCAGGCCGGTTTCGATGCGCTGGCCCACATCGTGGAAATTGCGTCGGGCCTGCCATTCGATCGATTTGCCAAGCAGCGGATATTCGATCCGCTCGGCATGAAGGACACGTTCTTCTATCCAGCCGAAGGGAACCCGCGCATGGCCACACGCTACACGCGCGGAGCGAAGGGGCTCGAGAAACAGAACAATCCCGGTTTCATGAACGGCGCGTACTTCTCCGGCGGTGGCGGCTTGATGAGCACGGCGGAGGATTATCTGCAGTTCGCGCAGATGCTGCTCAACGGCGGCGAACTGAACGGCAAGCGATTGCTCGGCTCCAAGACCGTCGAGGTGATGACTTCAGTCGCCGCACCCGACACACTGCCGGGCCGGCCGAAAGGCGAGGGTTACGGATTGAGCGTCCGGGTCGTTCATGATCCCATCGCCAGAAGCTCATTCATGTCGGCAGGCACGTTCGGCTGGAGCGGTGCCTACGGGACGCACTTTTTCGTCGATCCGCACGAACGAATAGTCGGGATCCTGATGACGCAGACGCCCGATCAGCAGGTTCGCCTCGACTTTGAAAACGCCATCATGCACGCCATCGTGGGAAATGCCACATTGTCGGGCACGCACTGACCAGTCTTGGGTGTTTCACAGGCTGGCCCCGTAGTTGTAGGATTCCGAGAGGCCAAAGGAGCGCACCATGAGGATTCGGGTTTCTGCCCTTGTTGCCACAACCCTCGCAGCCACGCTCGGGGTGGTCGTGACAAGCAGCGCACAAGCACCAGCAGCGGCACCGAAGGCGGCGGCCGCGCCGAGCAGCGCTGCAGCGCCGAAGGACGCGGCAACGGCAAAAGCACCACGCACCCCATGGGGTGACCCCGACCTTCAGGGCACCTGGGACTACAGGACCATCACGCCGCTCGAGCGGTCGCGCGACTTAGGCACACGCGAGTTCTATACAGAAGAAGAAAAGAAGGCGCTCGAGACTCGAGCCGGCAGGCGCATGGACGGCCCACCCGAAGAGATCCGCCCTGGCCTCACACACGCGCAGTACTGGACCGATCCCGGTCGCTTCATCTCCGACGGTTATCGCACATCGTTGATCGTCGATCCGCCTGACGGCCGGATTCCCGCGCTTACCGCTGAGGGCAAGGCACGGCAGTCGAGGGCGCCCAATCGCAACAACGCCGTGAACGCGTCGTGGCTCGACCGCGGCAACCAGGAGCGCTGCATCACGTACGGATTGCCGAGCGCGAGTCTGCCGACGCTGTACAACAACAACATTCAGATCGTGCAGGCACCTGGTGTAGCGGTGATCGTGCACGAGATGATTCACGAGGCGCGGATCGTGCCGCTCGACGGCCGGCCGCAGTTGAACGAGCACGTTCGAGGATGGATCGGCGACACGCGCGGCCATTGGGAAGGCGACACGCTTGTTGTCGAGACGACGAATTTCAACGGCAAGAACAACTACCGTGGATCAACGACCGGCCTCCATCTCACCGAGCGTTACACGCGGGTGGATCCAGGGCGGCTCGAACTGCGACTGACTGTCAGTGACCCCACCACGTGGGAAAAGCCGTGGACCGTGTTACTGCCGATGCGGCCGACAGAAGGGGAGTTGATCGAGTACGCGTGTCACGAGGCCAACCTGAGCATGTTCAACCTCCTCGAGGTCGCCCGTGATGCCGAGAAGGCGGCCGCCGCCAAGGGCCAGGCGCCGGGCGGCGCAGATCCGGCTGACGACAAGCAGGAGCGCTGAGCACCAGTCTCAGGGACAGGAACCGGAGAGCCATGATTAGATCACGAGTCGTACTGGCCAGCGCAATCGTGGCCATCAGTGTGTCGTCGCTGCACGCGCATCATTCGTTTGCCGCCGAGTTCGACGCCAACAAGCCGATCACGCTCAAGGGCACCGTCGTCAAAATGGATTGGGTCAACCCGCACAGTTGGATTCACCTCGACGTCAAGAATCCCGACGGCACCGTGACGCGTTGGATGATCGAAGGCGGTACGCCAAACACGCTCGTTCGCCGAGGGTTCACGAAGAACTCGCTGGCGCCGGGCACCGAGATCACCATCGAGGGCTATCAGGCGAAGAACGGGGCCAATCGTGCCAACGGCGCGGACCTGATCCTGCCCGATGGCAAGCGCTTGTTCATGGGATCCTCAGGCACCGGTGCGCCCAAGGACCCCGAAGCTGGTAAATAGCGGCGGACGTAGAGCGAGGGCTTCAGCCCTCGCGTACAATCACGCGACTATGCCTTTCATCGATCGGCGGAATCGCCGCCGATTCCTGCAGCTCTTCGCATCGAGCGCGCTCGTTCCACATTTGAATTTGCCGGACGGTTGGGAGCGTGCTGTGTTTGCGCAGGCACCCGCGCCTGCCGCTGACAACGACCTCATCGCGAGCGCGGCTGACGCCTTGTCTGTTCTCGATTTCGAACCCGTGGCGAGGGCGAAGCTTCCCCCATGGCATTGGGCATGGCTCTCGACCGGCGGAGACGATGGCGCGACGATGCGTGCGAACAGGGAGGGGTACGAGCGTTATCAGATTCGGGCGCGTCGCCTCGTCGATATCAGCAAGGTCGACACATCGATTCAGCTCTTCGGCCGGTCATGGGAGACGCCGATCTTCATGAGCCCGGTCGGGGGTCACCGTACCTACAATCCCGATGGTGAGCTGGCGACCGCACGCGCCGCAAAATCGAAGAAGCACCTGCAGGTGCTGTCGACGGTGACGACGACCTCTGTCGAGGAGGTCAACGCGGCACGCGGAGAGCCCGTCTGGTTTCAGTTGTATCAGCGCGACGAGTGGGGGCAGACGCGACAACTGCTGAAGCGCGTCGAAGCGGCCGGCTGCCCGGCGCTGGTCTTCACGGTCGATCTGCTTGGCGGCCGCAACATGGAGCAGTTCAACCGCGTTTTCCAGCGCAACCGGCAGCAGTGCGGTGCCTGTCATCTCAATGGCCAGCCGCTGACAGACCTGCGCAACCGGCCGATGCTGAATTCGCTGTCGACATCAGCCAACCCGCAGCCCGAGATCGGGTCGCCCACGTGGGACTACGTCAAGCGGCTGAAGGATACGACCGGGATGAAGCTGCTGATCAAGGGCATCGTCACACGCGAGGACGCGGAGCTGGCGATACAAAACGGGGTCGATGGCGTGTACATTTCGAACCATGGCGGCCGCGCCGAGAGCAGCCTGCGACCGACGGTTCAATGCGTACCCGAGGTCGCGGCGGGTGTCGCAGGTCGCGCGCCGATCCTCGTCGATGGCGGAGTGCGCCGCGGGACGGATATCTTCAAGGCGCTGGCGCTTGGTGCCACAGCGGTCGGAGTAGGCCGTCCGTACATGTGGGGGCTCGCGTCGTTTGGACAGCAGGGCGTCGAGACCGTGCTCGATATCCTGCGGCGCGAGCTGCAACTGATCATGCGGCAATCGGGAGTCACAACGATCTCCAGCATCACGGCGAACTACATCGTTAACCGGCAGCCGTAGTGTCCGGCTTTAGCCGGACTTTCGGGGGAACTCCAATGAAACGCCTCGCGTCTGCAATCGTTTTTGCCGCGGTCGCCGCGACGTTCGTTCGCGCGCAGCAGCCGGCAGCCTTTCCTCCGGTGACCGAGGAGATGCTGCTGAAGCCGAGCGCCAACGACTGGCTGATGTTCAGCCGCACCTACGATTCGCAGCGGTTCAGCCCGCTCAACCAGATCACGACGAAGAATGTGGCCCAGCTGCGCGAGGTGTTCAAGAAGGAACTCCCGGCCGGCGCGCACGAAGGCATTCCCATCGTGTACCGCGGCGTCATGTACATGTTGATGCCGGGCAATGCCGTTCAGGCGATCGATGCGGCGACGGGGACGGTGATCTGGGAACACAAGCGGGCGAACGGCGCGTCACGATCGAAGACGATCGCGATCTACGACGACATGGTGTTCAACAGCACCCCCGATGGTTTCATCGAAGCGCTCGATGCGCGCACCGGCGAGTTGCGCTGGGAGACCAAGTCGTCAGGGCGGCTGACGGCCGGTGTGATCGTCGTCGAAGGGAAAGTGTTGAGCGGTCGGGCGTGTGCCCCGCGTCGCGCCGACTGCTATATCGCCGCCCACGACGCGAAGACGGGCAAGGAAGTCTGGCGCTTCTACACGGCGGCGGCATCGAACGAGCCCGGTGGCGACACGTGGGCGGGCGCGCCAGATGAGACGCGGGCGGCGTCGACATGGGCGCTGCCCGGTGGATACGACCCGGTCAGGCGCCTGGTCTATTGGGGCGTGGCGAATCCGACGCCGAACACGCGCGCCAACCGTCACGGCGGCAACAGCAACGCGATCCCGACCGAGTCGCCTGCCGATCTTTACAGCAACTCGACGATCGCGCTCGACCCCGACACGGGCAAGTTGCGCTGGTACTATCAGCACTTGCCTGGCGACGATTGGGACGAGGACTACGCCAACGAGCGCACGCTTCTGCGCACCGCTTTCAATCCGAATCCGAAGTTCGTGAAGTGGTTCAATCCTGATGTCAAGCGCGGCGAGCAGCGCGATGTCGCCGTGATGGTCGGTGAAGGCGGAGGCATCTTTGTCGTCGATCGCGGCACCGGTCAGTTTCTCTGGGCCAATCCGTTTCCATTCGACACCCCGGACTTCCTGATCTCGAATGTCGATGGCAAGACCGGCCGTGTCTCGCTCAACAAGAGCAAGCTGTTCAACGGGCCGTCCGAGCGCCGGGTGATCTGTTACTGGAACACGCGCAGCTACTGGCCGACGGCATACCATCCCGGGGTCAATTCGTTGTTCGTCCCGTATGTCGAGAACTGCCTCGACATGACCTCGGAAGGTCCGAAGGGCGAGCCGCGCGAGAAACGCGGCGGCATTCCGCGGCCCGGGTCGGATCCGAACACGTGGGCCGGGTTGATGAAGATCAACATGTCCACCGGCGAGATGAAGCCGATCTTCACTGGCCGGGCGCCGAGCAACGGCGCCGTGCTGACCACGGCGGGCAACGTCGTCTTCTGGGGCGATCTCGATCAGAAGTTCCGTGCGTTCGATGCCGAGAGCGGGAAGACGCTGTGGGAGCAGACGCTGGGTGGGCCGGTGCAGAACAGCACGATCACTTATTCGGTGAACGGCAAGCAATATATTGCCGTGCTCACCGGCAGCGGCGCGCTGAGCGGCGGGCTGATGGATCAGGCTGGAATCAAACCCAATCGCGGCTACAACGCGCTGTACGTGTTCGCGCTGCCATGACACCGGGTGTGATTTCCACACGTGGCGCGAGGAAATCACACCCGGTGTCTTTGTCGCTGCTCTTGATCCCGTAGCGGCGAGTCTTTAGACTCGCCGACACTATGACGAATCGCCGCCAGTTCCTGATCGCATGCTCGTCTGGTGTCATCGCACTTTCCTGGCCGCGCACGGCGTGGCCTCAGGGCGGTGCTTCCACCCGCGCGGCCACCGCCGATCCTCTCGTCGAGGATCTCGTCGCTGGAAATCGAATCCTCGCGATGGAGGGTGTGCTCGATGCCATGGGGCACATCAGCGTGCGCAGCACGGCGAAGCCCGATCGATTCCTGCTTGCGAGATCGATGGCGCCGGAGCTGGTGATGGCTGCCGATATCCTGGAGCACGACCTCGATGGGCAGGCGATCAACGCGGGCGATCGCCCGTCCTATCTCGAGCGTTTCATCCACAGCGAAATCTATCGTGCGCGGCCGGATGTGCGCGCCGTCGTGCACTGCCACACCGCGTCGCTGATTCCATTTGCCGATTCCGACGTGCCGCTCCGGGCGATGTATCACATGGCCGCCTTCGTGGCAGAAGGCGTGCCGGTCTTCGACATCCGCAAGGCGGCGGGGCTCACCGACTTGCTGGTGAGAGACGCGAAACTGGGAAAAGCGCTGGCCCAGAGCCTGGGTCAGAAGTCGGCGGCTCTCATGCGTGGCCACGGCGCCGTCGTTGTCGGCGGCTCGATTCCCACAGTCGTCGGACGCAGTGTGTACCTGGATGTCAACGCCAGGGCCCAGGCTCAGGCGATCGCGCTCGGTGGGAAAATCACCTACGTGGAGGCCGACGAGGCGAAGCTGCGTATGAGCGACACCGGCGAGTACGCGCGCGCCTGGGATCTCTGGAAACGCAAGGTCGCGTCACTGAAGTAGGTCAGTCATGCGGGTCGCGGCGCTGTGCGACATCCACGCGAACCTGCCGGCCTTCGAGGCCGTACTCGAAGAGGTTCGTGACGCGCGCGTCGACCTGATCGTGTTCGGTGGCGACATCGTCCCCGGTCCGATGATGCGTGAGACGCTCGCGCGCATCCTCTCCCTCGATATCCCGGCGCAGTTCGTTCATGGCAACGGTGAACTGGGCATGCTGGCGCAGATCGATGCATCCGATCCCAGCGCTGTCACGTATTGGGGAACGACGTCAGGCTACCCGCTACCGGAACCGCTGAAAGAAGTGGTGCGGTGGAGCGCCCGGCAAGTGCTGCCGGATCATGCCCGTGCGATGGCAAGCTGGCCGAGGACACTGCGTCTCGAGATCCCCGGTGTCGGGAAGGTGCTCTTCTGTCATGCCACACCGCACAGCGAGACCGACGCTTTTACTCGTCTCACGCCGGAAGAGGTTCTGCTGCCGGTCTTCGAAGGTCTCGACGCGGATGTCGTGATCTGCGGGCACACACACATGCAGTTCGACCGGATGATCGGCGCCACGCGTGTCGTCAACGCCGGGAGTGTAGGAATGCCGTTTGGAACGACAGGCGCCGACTGGCTGCTCCTTGGTCCCGGTGTCGAGCTGCGGAACACGCCGTACGACCTCCAGCGTGCCGGAGAGCAGATCCGTCAAACAGAGTACCCACAAGCCTGCGAATTAGCAGATTCCCTTGTGCAGCCTCCGGCAGAAGACGACATCCTCAAGGTGTTCACGCGGGTTTCGTTCTAAGCGGCGGGCTATCCATCTATGTTTGTCATCGAACTGATCTACAAGGTCGATCTCGCACGAATCGACGCGCACATGGCGGCTCACGTCAGGTTCCTGAAGAAGTACTACGCGGCCGGTCACTTTCTGGTCTCGGGGCGCAAGATTCCGCGCGACGGTGGCATCATCCTGGCCGTCGGCGAAAGCCGCAGCCAAATCGAAACAATCGTGGCCGAGGACCCGTTCTACGCGCATAAGCTCGCTGAATTCCGCATCATCGAGTTCCGCGCCAGCCAGCGCGCGGACGACATTCAGCAGCGCATCGTGCGCCATGATCTCAGCCGTCGCTGAGCCTGCCTGTTAACCGGAACCTTGCCGCAGCGTTGTCGTAAGTAGACGATATGGCTCCGATTCCGCCAGTCCTGCGACGGTTCACACGCGCCCCGATGTTCACGGCTATCGCGCTCGTTACGCTGGCGATTGGCATCGGCGCCAACACGGCAGTTTTCAGTGTCATGAACGGCGTCCTCATCAAGCCGTTGCCGTATCCCGACGCTCATGAACTGGTTGGCGTGTGGCATTCCGCGCCGGGCGTCAACCTTCCAAAGTTGAACGTCTCCCCGACGATGCACTTTACCTACCGGGAGGAGAGTCAAACCTTTCGCGAGTTCGGTGTGTGGGCGAGCGGCGGGGTGACGATCACGGGGCAATCCGAACCAGAACAGGTGCGAAGTATCAGGCTCACCGATGGCACGTTACAGGCCCTCGGCGTGGCGCCCGCCCTTGGCCGGTGGTTTTCTCGGGAGGACGACACTCCCGGTAGTCCGGACACCGTCATGCTGATGCCCGGGTACTGGCATCGCCGATTTGGTGGTGACTCATCGGTCGTTGGTCGAACACTGACGATCGATGCCAAGCCCTACACCGTGATCGGAGTCATGCCCGACCGATTTCAGTTTCTCGACGAGGAGGCAGACGTCCTCGTCCCCCTGCGCTTCGATCGCGGTCGAGTATTTCTCGGAAATTTCAGCTTTCAGGGTGTAGCCCGGCTCCGACCAGGCGTGACCTTACAGCAGGCCAATGCGGATGTCGGCCGCATGCTTCCCATCTGGCTCAAAGCGTGGCCGGCCCCGATGGGACTGGATCGGAAGGTGTTCGAGAGTGCTCGAATTGGGCCCGCACTCACACAACTCAAACAGGACATTGTCGGCGACATCACCGACACGCTGTGGGTACTGATGGGCACCATCGGTGTTGTGCTGCTCATTGCATGCGCCAACGTCGCCAACCTTCTGCTCGTACGGGTCGAGGGACGACAGCAGGAACTGGCGACGCGAGCGGCACTCGGCGCAGGCTGGCGGCGTATCGCGCGAGAACTCCTGCAGGAGAGCCTGCTGCTTGGGCTCATGGGTGGAGTGCTGGGGCTCGCGGTCGCCTATGGCGCGCTCAAACTCCTTCTCGCCATCGGGCCAGAAACGCTACCCCGTCTGCGCGAGATCACGATCGATCCGGTCGTTCTCGTATTCACCTTGATGGCGTCGCTGTTGTCAGGCTTGTTCTTTGGCGCCATTCCCATACTGAAGTACAGCGGGCCTCATCTGGTGACTGCACTTCGCGGCAGCAGTCGCACGTCCAGCCACAGCCGGGAACGGCACCGGGCCCGAAGCGCGCTGGTGATCGTGCAGGTTGCGCTTGCCCTGGTGTTGCTGGTGGCGTCGGGTCTCATGATTCGAACGTTCCAAACCTTGCGCAACGTGCAACCTGGCTTTACGCGCCCCGGCGAGGTGCAGATGTTACGGGTGTCGATACCGGAATCCGTCGAGGCCGATGGCGAACGCGTAGCTCGCTCCTACAACGAGATCCTGGAGAAGGTCGCAGCGATCCCCGGTGTCGAATCTGCGGCAATGGTCAACTCGGCACCACTCGAAGGATTCGATCCCAACGATCCCGTCGTTGCGGAGGACAAGGCGTACGACCCGGGACAGATTCCGCCGATTCGCCGGTTCAAGATGATCTCGCCTGAATACTTTCGGACCGTCGGCACGCCGCTCGTCGCCGGACGGGACTTCACGTGGACCGATGTGTTCGACGACCGTCACGTCGCGGTGATCTCGGAGAACCTGGCGCGCGAACTGTGGGGCGGTTCCCAGGCGGCACTCGGCAAGCGGATCCGTGTAGCCTCGCTCGACCACTGGCGCGAAATCGTGGGTGTCGTCGGGAACATGTATGACAACGGTGTTCACGAACCAGCGCCGACTATCGTCTACTGGCCGTTCTTGATGTCGAAGTTCTGGGGTCAGGAACGTTTTGTGACGCGGTCACTGACGTATGTCGTGCGAAGCGAGCGCACGAGCACGGACGCCTTTCTCGCGCAGGTGCGCCAGGCCGTCTGGTCGGTGAATGGTTCTCTTCCTCTCGCGCTCGTGCGAACGTTGCAGGAGGTGTACGAGCGATCAATGGCACGTACGACGTTCGCCCTGGTGATGCTGGCGATCGCGGGCGGGATGGCGCTGCTGCTCGGTCTCATCGGGATCTACGGCGTGATCTCGTACGCAGTCTCACAACGTACCCGCGAAATCGGGATCCGGATGGCGCTGGGCATCGATCACAATCAAGTCAGACGGATGTTCGTGCGGCACGGACTCGTGCTCGCCGCCATCGGTATCGCTGTTGGCGTCGGAGTGGCCGCGGGCGTCACGAGACTGATGGCCTCGATGCTGTTCAACGTGAGCCCGCTCGACGGCGCGACGTATGGCGCCGTGTCGCTCGTTCTTGGTACTGCGGCCGTGCTGGCCAGTTATCTGCCGGCCCGTCGCGCCGCCGCGCTCGACCCGGTCGAAGCGCTGCGCGCCGAGTGAGTGCGTGCCCGCCGTAGCTTCAGCGGGTCATCAGATTGTCACGAACCAATCCGTAAGACCCACCGTCCAACCAGGCAAGGGGTTCCGCTGTGAAACATCCCGCGGAGCCCTTGACTGGTTGCCAGTATCTTTTTGGCGCGCTGCGCGCGCCAGGACCGCTAAGCGTGGACACGACCGAGCCAGATTCACGCAACCGAGCCGCATAGCGGTCCAGGCAGTGGAGGGGCAATGAACTTCGTTACTTTGGCGTTTGGAATCCTGCTCGTCGGCACCGGCTTCGTCACGCTGGTCCGCAAGCTTCACGATCGAACCATCCACGAATCGCTCGCGCAGGTGCAATTTGCGCACGGTGACACGGCGCCAGCTGTCTCGGCGTTTGTCAGCCTGTTTGTGCCGATTGTGTCCGCGATCGCCAGTGGCATCGCATTTCTCGTCGTCGGCGTCATGGGCCGATCGGCGGGCCCGATGTCGTGGCTGGGGCTGTAAAAAGAATTAACGCCCAACCTCCAACTCCCAACTCCCAAGAAAATCGATCTTGGAAGTTGGGAGTTGGGAGTTGACTGCGTTCAGTTCTAGTTTGCCTTCGTTCTGCGATCCAAGACGCCCTTGATTACAGGCACGCTGTCCGCAGCGGGCGCCGCCTGGGGTATTGATCGGATATACGCGTAGACGTCACGAAGATCCGCTTCGGGCTGCGCGACAAATGACGGCATTCCCTGCGTGGCCGGCTTGCGCACGTAAGCCAGGAAGATGTCTTCGGCGCGCGACATCGGCACCAGCCGCGGCGAGCCCGTCTGACCATCGAAGCCGTGACATGCATAACAACGCAACGAGGATTCAAAAAGCACTTTGCCGCGCTGGGCGTTGCCGGTTGGCGCAGCGAGCGGCGCGGCCGGCTGATTCTGCGCGACACCAGTACCGGCCATAGTCAGCAGCACGAGCGTTATGAACGCGGAACGAAAAACCATTGTCGTGATCACCGTGGCTGCGAAATGACGTCGATCAACGCCGGTTCTCCGGCTCTCACCTTCGCCAGCGCGCGCTGGTATGCACCCGCCAGATCCTTCGGGTTCTCGATCGGCCCCTCGCTGTACATCCCGTACGCCTTCGCCATCTGCGCGTAGTTGATGTTGGGATCGGTGATGACGTTCCCGATGTGAGCGTTCTGGTTGCCGCGTCCGCGCACGCCGCACATCCGCTGGATGATCATCACCTCCGCATGGTACGCACGGTTGTTGTGGACGATGAAGAGCAGCGGAATCTTGTGATGGGCGGCGGTCCAGATCACCCCGGGGCTGAAGTTGAGGTCGCCGTCGCCGACGATGGCGACGGAAAGACGGCCGAACTTCTTGTGCGCCAGCGCGCCGCCTACGGAAGCCGGGGAGTCGTAGCCGATGCCGAAGCCTCCGCAATCGCCGTTGTAGCGATACGGCTTGTCGTGATTCAGCAGCCGACGCTGCCAATCTCCGGTGAACTGGTGGCCTGAGACGATTGCCCAATCGTCGTTGGCGATCTGATCGCCGAGTTCGGCGATCAGCCGCGGCACGCTGACCGGACTTGCTTCCCAGCCGTGCCGGGCGTCGCGAATACCGTTGAGTTGCAGCTCCTTGTGCGCGCCTGCTACCTGCTTGCCGCGCGCCTGCATCGCGCTCTTGCGTTCCGGCGTGGTCTGTTTGCGGATTTCCTCGATGAGCGACGGCAGCGTCGCTTCTGCGTCGGCGGCAATCGCCAGGTCCACGTCGGCGTAACGTCCGAAGTCGTGGATGTTGCTGCCCTGGAACAGATACTCCGCTGAGATGCTGATGGTCTTCCGGCCATTGGCTCGCGCCGCGCGCGCGGGCACGGACATGTCGGTGACTTCGAGACCGAGCGTGACATCGGGAGTGTAGCCGCGGCCACCGCTCCCATAGAGTGGATGCCACGAGGGAAACTTCTGCCACGACGAGTAACCGAGCACGTCAACCGGCGCCTGGAGTGTTTCTGCCAACTCGATCAGGAGGTCCCAGGCCTTCGGCGTCCGTCCGAGCTTGGCGATCTGAATCAGCGGACTCTGTGCCGCGACCAGCATGCGGGCGGCTTCACGCACGGCGCTTGCGTCGCCTTGCGGGGGCGCCGGTACCGTGAGCTCGGGGATACGCGGCGCGTCGTTGACGATCGATTCCTGCAACTCCGCTGCGACGGTAATTACGACCGGTCCCATCGGCGGCGTCACCGCGATACGGTAGGCGCGCATCGCCGATTCCGCGAATCGCTCCAGCGTCGTGGCCTCGTCGTCGTATTTGACGAAGCTGCGCACCAGCAAGCCCATGTCCTGGGCACTGTGTGGACGATTGATCACGCCAGAGGGATTGCGGTTGTGCCCAACGATCAGGAAGACGGGGACACGATCGGCCCAGGCCTGAAAGAGCGCCATCGACGAGTGGAGCAGGCCGACGGTCCCGTGCACGATCACGAGCATCGGCTTGCCCGCGGCCTTGGCGTATCCATGCGCCATGGCAACGGCCGCTTCTTCATGCAGGCAGGTGAGGAGCTCCGGGGCCGAGTTGTTGCCGTAGTTGAGGAGCGATTCGTGCAGCCCCTGAAACGTCGAGCCGGGATTGATCGCCGCGTACTCGAAGCCGATCTTCTTGATCACGTCGACCATGAAGTCGGACGCGGGTCGCCCTTGCCCTGCCGCGCGTGCTGGTGGTGGGCCGCTCGCCTGCGCTGGCATGGCATAGGCAAGATCGTGAGCCAGCGTCGGTAATTCAACCGCCGGAGATGGCTGGACTGGCGGCGCTTCCGCGGCCGCACTTTGGCCGCCTACCACGAGACCGGCGGCGCCGAGCGCCGCGCCCTTGAAGAAGTCACGACGGTCGAGCGATCCAGAGTGTCCGGCTTCAGCTGGACCTTTCGGTTCCGAGCTGTCATGTAAATCTGCCACGATCGCCTCCTGAGCGGCTACATCATAGCCGGGACTCGGGATCCGGGGCTCGGGATCCGGGATCTGGGATCTGGGATCTGGGATCTGGGAACCGACCCATCCGGAATTGGCTTCGAAGGTCCGTGACTCCTTGAATATTAGGAATATAGAACGTCGAATCCCGAGTCCCAAGCCCCGAGCCCCGAGTCCCGAGTCCCGAACCCCGAGTCCCGAACCTCGAGTCCCGAACCCCGAGTCCCGAACCCCGAGTCCCGAATCCCGAACCCCGAACGAGCGAGCGTGCTACCATCCCCGACCAGCGAGGTACGTATGAAGCGTCTGATTTCTCCACGAGTGTTGCTCGCACTCGGCATTCTTGCCGCGCTCGGTGGCGCGATCGTTCAAGCGCAGCGGACGTCATCGTCAGCGGCGATGGCCACGGGAGCCGAAAAGTTTCTCGCGTCGCTGACACCGGAGCAGCGCCAGCAGGCGACGTTCCCGTTTGATTCGCCCGAGCGACTCAGGTGGCACTTCGTGCCGCAGTTCGAGCGCAACGGACTGCAGATCAAGGCGATGACGGAGCCGCAGCGCAAGGCTGCACACGAGTTGCTCAGGACCGGGCTCAGCGATCGCGGTTACACCACGTACACCCAAATCATGCAGCTCGAAAACATCCTGAAGGCCCAGGAGAAGGGCGGCGGGCCCATTCGCGATTCGGAAGGCTATCGCTTCTCAGTCTTCGGCACGCCGTCGGCGAAAGGGACGTGGGGATGGCGCGTCGAATTCCATCACGTGTCGCTGCGTTTCGACGTCGTGAACGGCACCGCGATCTCGAGCACGCCGTCGTTCGCCGGCGCGAATCCGGCCGAGGTCAAAGATGGTCCGCAGAAGGGACAGCGCACGCTCGCGATGCTCGAGGACACGGCGCGCACCCTCGTCACGGCACTCGACGCGGGTCAGCGGAAGACGGCGATCTTCAACACGACCGCTCTGAACGACATCGTCACCGAGAACGCAAACGACATCAATCCGCTGTCTCCAAGCGGGTTGAAGGCATCGGAGATGACGGCGGCTCAGAAAGACATGCTCATGCAGGTCGTCGACTCGTACGCCGGGTTGATGGCGGCAGATATCGCCGCGGACAGATTGGCGAAGATCAAGATCGCCGGCACCGACAACATCTCGTTCGCGTGGGCCGGATCAATCGAACGCGGCCAGAAACACTACTATCGCGTGCAAGGCCCGACCTTCTTGATCGAGTTCGACAACACACAGAACGATGCGAATCACGTCCACTCGGTGTGGCGTGATTTCCGAGGCGATTTCGGACGCGATCTGCTACGCGAGCACCTCAGAACGTCGCTGCACTAGTGATTTCGGCGGGTCTCAGGACCCGCCGGTACCCTTCCAGACATACAGGCGAGTCTTCGGACTCGCCTTTTGTACAAGTCTATGAGACCCATTTCAATTCTTCTCCTTGTTGGGATGGTGGTTGTGCCGCTGGTCGGCGATGACAGCGAACGGATCCTGACGATCGATCACTTCGTCCGCGTGCAGTCGACGGTGCCCGCAATCGCCGGACAGCCGGCGCAGCTATACGTGCGCGAGCGCGTCCATGCCGGGACGCTTGCGCGTGGCGCGCGCCAGGCCGATCGCGTCGTGTTGTTCGTGCACGGCGCCGGCACGCCGGCTGAAGTCGCGTTCGATGTGCCCTACCAGGATTACAGTTGGATGGGCTATTTGGCTCAGGCTGGCTTCGACGCGTTCTCGGTTGACATGACCGGGTACGGCCGATCGACTCGGCCTCCGGCGATGAACGATCCCTGCAACCTGGCTCCCAATCAGCAGGCGTTGTTCGTCCCTCGTCTCATCCCCGCGCCGTGCGCCCCGACCTACGGCCAGAACCTCACATCCATTGCATCCGACTGGGCAGACGTTGGCGCCGCCGTCGACTACATACGAGCCCTGCGCGGCGTTGAACGTGTAAGCCTCGTCGCGTGGTCGCTCGGTGGTCCGCGTTCGGGCGGCTACACCGCGAGGAATCCACAGAAGGTGCATCGTCTTGTTCTGCTCGCGCCCGGGTACGGTCGCGAGCGACAAGGAGAAGCGCCCGCAAAAGTTCCTGCCGACGGCGTCGTCTTCAACACGCAGTCGCGCGCCGAGTTCGATGCGAACTGGGACAGGCAGGTCGGGTGCGCCGCCCAGTACGACAAGGCCGCGGCGGATAGCGTCTGGTCGGCAATGCTCGCATCCGATCCCGTCGGTTCCACCTGGGGTTCCGGTGTCCGCCGCGCACCACAGACAACGACGTGGGGGTGGAATGCAGCAGTTGTCACCAAAAGCCAGACGCCAACGCTGATGGTTGCCGGCATTCACGACAAGCAGGTTGTGCCGGAGCGGGTACGCGAGCTCTACGATGATCTCGGCGCGTCGCAGAAGGTCATGATCGATCTCGGGTGCTCTTCGCACAACGCGATGTGGGAAAAGAATCACACGATGCTTTTTCGCGCTTCGCTCGAGTGGCTGGAGAAGGGCACGGTCAACGGCTCATCCACGGGCGTCTTGCGAATGGGATACTGACGCCGTGCCGATGCGGGGGCGCGATCATCGCAAGGCCGACCATCCAGTCGATCCGCTGTTCCTCGATCGATGGTCGCCGCGAGCGATGTCGGGCGAGTCGATTTCACAGGCCGAGCTCGATGTGCTGTTCGAGGCGGCACGTTGGGCGCCCTCCTCTGGCAACTCCTATCCCTGTCGAATCCTCTACGCGCACCGCGACACGGAACACTGGCCCCTGTTCTTCAATCTGCTCGTCGAACGGAATCAAATCTGGTGTCGCAACGCGGCGGTGCTCCTGCTCTTCATCTCACGAAAGACGAACGAGCAGACCGGACGTCCACTGGTCACGCACAGCTACGACACCGGCGCCGCGTGGGAGAATCTGGCGCTGCAAGGCACCATCAGCGGACTTGTCGTGCACGGCATGGCTGGCTTCGACTACGCGCGCGCCAGGACGACGATGAATATCCCGGACGATTTTCAGGTTGAAGCCATGGCCGCGGTCGGGCGCCCCGGTCCGATCACCGTGCTGCCGGAAGATTTCCAGGCCCGCGAGTCACCGAATAGCCGCAAGCCGATCAGCGAGATCACCATCGAGGGGCCATTCCGAAGCTGAACGACGCGCCAACTCCCAAAACGCCAACTCCCAAATCCCAAACGGCAGTCAGGAGTTGTATTGGGAACTGGGAACTGGGAATTGGAGGTTGGGAGTTGACAAGCGTCTTTGGCTCGCTTCAATGCGTGAGTGCGTAAAGCAGCGTATTGACGCCGAACGCGTAGCCGGGCACGGACATCTGATAAAAGTACTGCGGGTCGTCTGCTTCGCGCTCGAATGAGTCGCCCAGATCGGTGTTGTGCGTCATCAGCACCATGATGTTGCCGTGCTTGTCGAGTACAGCTCGCGCGTGCGCGACGGCGCTGTCTTCGTATCGCTCCGACGTTCCACCGCCAGTGCTCGCCCAGTGTCCAATCGAAGCGATCTGCGGCACCTTCGAGATTTGGAACTGCGCCGAGAACAACGGATGGTTCGGCGGGAGATCGACGATCGGATACTCCGACAGCGGCAGCACCTTGTTGAACTGCGCTACCCACCAGTCCCACGCTAAGGTTCCCCAGAAGTCATCGGCCCAGAGGAAGCCGCCCTTCTGAAGGTAGAGCCGCAGGCGAGCCGCTTCTTCGTCACTGATCAATGCCGAGCCGACCTCGGTCATCATGATGAATGGGCACTCGAACATCACATCGTCGGTAAGGCGGATGAGCAGCGGAATGGGCTCGCCGCCCGAGTCCATGCTCACGTATGCCTTGGTCAGCTCGGCGAGCCGAATCGACAGGTTGATATCTGCGCGAGGATAGTCGACGCTCCAGTTGCCGCCGTCGCCTCGATAGTCGGCGGCGAACGCGACCCGGCAAAACTGGAAGCCGCCAACGAAGTCTTCCGGCTTGGCGACGCGCACGCCGAATCCGCGCGGGAACCCGCCGCGCTGCCGGAATTGCGCCTGGACGGCGACCGACACGGCCAGCAGCGTTATCACCGCCAGCACGAGAACCAGTGGTCGCCGCGCGAAAAGGCCGGACACTGCCCCAGTCTAGCAGGTCTGACTGGTTGGGTGATATGTTCCCCGCCGTAGCTAGCGGGGCTCACTCCAACCTCGTCGTCTCCGATGTCGCGCGAGCCGTCGCGTTTTACCGCGATCGTCTCGGCTTCGAAATCGAGACGACCGTTCCCGAGGCCGAACCCTACGTCTTCGCCATCGTTCGATCGGGGCCAGTCCAGATCTTCCTGAACGCGCCGGGGCCGGCGATCGAGGAATATCCCGGTCGTGGCCGACCCGGACGGCTATCTGATCACATTCGCCGAGCGGAAGTAGATCGTCAGCGGGCCGTACACGGCCGGGGATTCCACCCGGTCGCGTCGGCCTGCTTCTTGAAGTTCGTGCTCGTCACGAACGGCTCCGTCAGGTTCTCCGGATCCTCGACGATGGTGGTGACGGTGAACCAGATGTCGCCGTTCCGTTCCGAGAACAAGTCGTAGTACTCGCGTACGGTTGTGCGCGCACCGTAGGGCACTCCATTCTTGCGGAGATATCCCGGTCGGAGGTTCGTGGTCACGACCTCGAGCGAACGACCGCGAGTACCCTCGCGAGGATTGAGCGCGATCGGAAGAAAGTCGGGCGCGCCGGTGCCGCGCACGATGCCTTCCCATTGTGCGACGGAATTGCCCTGCCATGTGGGGCGAGGGTCTGTCGCTCCGCCGCGAAAGCGCAGCAGCCGTGTCTGTGTGCCGGCATCCGTCTCGATCTTGAGTGTGTCGTCGTCCTGCCAGGTGATGTGCAGACGACCGGGCACACGCATGATCGAGCCAGCCCCGTACGCTTTGCATTGTTCCTTGGCGGCTTCGTCTTTCGCCGGGTCCCATGCCAGCCCAATCTTGCGTGCCGCTGGTGTCAGCGGTACGCCAGCGAAGTCGCCCTTCGCCGGCGTCACCATGCGCCATCGCCAATCCTCGGTGACGACCGACACCCAGTAGCCGGTGAAGTCGACGGGCGCCGCTTCGCGCGCTGAGCGAGGCGGCGCCGCACCCCTTCCGCCCGGTGGCGGTCCTTGCGCGAAGACCGGCGCCGAGAGCGAGGCACACACGAGGAGAAGAGTCGCTGTAGTGAGTCTCATTGAGCCTTCAAGCTTCGAAAGATCGCTTCGACGAACGCATCTGGCGACGATCCGCCGTCGCCGTCATATTCCGAATCGTAGTCGCGCGACGGACGTGCCGCTTTCACTTGTTCAAACGTCAGCCCTTTCTGAATCAGATCCTGCACGCGGTCGCGAATGATCGTGACCATGTCCCGGTACTCGACGACGTCCGCTTCGTCTGAGAGGCGACCATGTCCGGGAATCACGAACGTGCCACCTTCCTGGAAACGCGCCGGCACCGTGATCTCGAGGACGTGGTTCAGCGCCGCAATGAGGCCCTGAACCGATCCGCCGGTTGCGAGGTCGATGACGGGATAACGATCTGGGCTGAAGACGTCGCCAACCGCGATCACGTCGGACGCGCGGAAGTGCACGAGGCTGTCGCCGTCGGTGTGTGCTTTGGGCGCGTGATAAATCATCACGGCCTCGCCGTTCAGGAAGAAGTCCTTGGTCGGCGTGTCGTAGGTGTTGTTGATCGGCAGCGTGATGGCGGCGTTCAACCGGAATCCGCCGGTTGAACCACCGGGCGGGGCCGCCGCGATCATTCGCTCCTGCACTGACTGATGCGCCATGACGCGAACTGGTTGTGCGGCGCCGGTACCGCGCTGCTTGACCAGCGACTCGTTGCCACCAGTGTGATCGGCATGAACGTGCGTATTGACGATGGTGTGAATCGGCTTGGAGGACAGCGTCCGGATCGCCGCGATCACCTGCGGCGCCACCGCGGCGGTCGCCGCGTCGACGAGCAGCACGCCGTCGTCGCCAACCTGGATGGCGATGTTCATGCCGTTCACGACGAGCATGTGCACGCTGCGTTGGACGTGAAGCAGGCCGACGGGCGATGGTGCGGCAGTCGGCTGGCCGGCATGCAGGGCCGTGCCGATTCGAATGACGATCGCAGCGAACGTAAATGCAGAGAGTGCGTGGTGTCTCATCCGGGCAATCTTCATGGACCCGTCACGGAAAGACAGCCGCCAAAACCGACGCAGTTGCAATAGCGCTCACATTTGTCTTTGGGCGTGTAGATCTTTTCCAGCTTCAGCTGATACTCGGGATAGAGCGTCTCCGCGCCGCCGCGAGCGGCCTCGGCGGGGATGGCGTACCAATCGAGATACTCCTTGAGATTTGGATTCGTGCCAGGAAGATGATGCGGAACGGTGCCTGGAGGCGCGGGCACTTCGGGCACGTATTCACAGGGAAAGAGGCCGGCGCGTTGTCCCGGATCCAGGAACCACGTCTGGCTGCGGACCAGCGGTTCGGTGAGCACGACTGGATCCTCGAGCACGCTCGTGATCGTCAGATACGTGCGATGCAGAGTCCAATGCTCCGTCAGCCGTGCCTTCGCGCTGCGAGGAACACCGTTACGGCGGAGGTAATTCGCTTTGAGGTGTGTGGTCGTGATGGTCAACGTATTGCCCTCCCACACGCCGGTCGAAAACCCTTGAAACGTATGGGCGGCGTAGTCGGGAGGATGTGGACGGCCGTCGAGGTAGATCGTCCGCTTGTTTTCGTAAGCGCCGATGTGGACGTTGAACGCGACAATCCGCTGCGTTGCCTCGTCGTAATCGGCCCACACACGGATCGGCGCGAGGCCGCGAAGTCCGTAATCGACCGAGTGAGGACGGCACTGATACTCCTGGACGACCGAAATGCGATCCGCGTCCCAGCTGTCGGCGCGAAGCCGTCCCGCCTCGGTTAGTGGCAGGCCGGTATAGTCGCCGAGTTCGGGACCGGGCACGCGCTCGATCGTGTCCTCCTGGTAAAGAGGCGCCCACTGCCCGGTGAAGTCCACTTGCGCCTCCGCCATCGTGAAGGTGCCGCCGATCGCAACGAGCAGGACAACCGCTGCCGCTTGTGCGGCATGCGCTTTCATGTGATCCCTCCGCTATGCTGACGCGAATCTTGAACAGGACCTCGGTTCCCGAATCCCGAGCCCCGAGTCCCGAATCCCGAGCCCCGAATCCCGCGTCCCGAGCCCCGAATCCCGAGTCCCGAGTCCCGAGTCGACGCCGACGCCGAACTGCCGCTCCGGCGTCGGACGCATTCTAGTTGAAGCGTCGGTCACGTAGAATCGGCGTGTGTCCCGTCGCGTCCTCGCTGTTGCTACTTTCGGTTTCGCATTGGTTATTGGTGTGCTCGTGATTGTGAACTCCACACGTCCTCGCGTGGAGCGCGTAGTCACTCCCGCCCCAACGTCCTCGGCGCCGGTCACTCCGCCTGCGACGCCTCGCGCGGAAACACCCGAGCGGCCTGCCGCGCCGACACCGTCGCGCCGGCCGGCCAGACCATCAACCGCTGGACGGGCATCATCTCCAGCGCCGGCCGCGCCGATTGAGACAGTTGCCGAGCTCGGCACGTTGCGCATCGACGCGGACGTGCCACGGGCGCAGGTGTTCATCGACCGGCAGTTCGTTGGCACGACGCCGCTGACGGCGGAGAGCGTGAAGCCTGGAACACACCAAATCAACGTGACCGCCGAGGGGTTCGACGGTATCGCGCAGACGATCGACGTGGAGCCCGGCCCTCGCGATCTGACTTTCCGCTTTCGGGAGGTCCGCCTCGACGCGGCTCTCGCCGTGGTGCACAAGCATCGCGTGGGCTCGTGCCGCGGGCGGCTCGTCGCAACCGTCGACGGCATTCGATACGAGACCGCGGACAAGGAGGACGGGTTCACCGCGCCATTCAGCGATCTCGAATCATTTCAGGTCGACTACCAGGACAAGAATCTGCGTGTCAAGCTGCGGAAGGGCAGGCAATTCAACTTCACCGATCCCGACGGGAACGCGGATCGACTGTTCGTCTTTCATCGCGACGTCGAAAAGGCGAGGCAGAAACTGTCGCAGTAGCGGCATGAGCGAATGCGATGTCGCTGCTCATCAAGCTTCCCTGGTTCAGGCGATACGCGATCGAGAACGCAAAACTACGGTCGAAGCTGGCGGCGTCGCGCGAGCAGGTTCGTGAGTTGCTCGAGCGCCAGGAGCGCATGGCGCAGGACGCCGAGTTCCTGCGTCAAGCCCGCGAGCACGAGTACTACTGGCGGGAAGCATTCAAGAGGATCGACATACGGCAGCTCATGCCGTTCGGCGACGTCGCGGCGCGTGTGATTGGCGACGGGCGCACGTATCTCAACGTCGATCGGCTCTACACACTGTGGCAAGCCGTCGACTGGTTGCCCGCTGCTGCGCAGGCGGTCGCCGAAGTGGGCGTGTACCGTGGCGGTTCCGCATGGTTTGTCGCGGAGGCGCTTCGACGGCGTCAACGCGAAATCCCGTTCTACGTCTGCGACACCTTCCAGGGCCATGTCGAGGTCGACGAGAGTCTCGACGGGCTGCACCGGCCCGGCGAGCAATTCACTCGCGTCAAGGCAGAGAAAGTAGCGAAGTACCTGCGCGGATTCTCGTTTGTGCGCGTGGAGGTCGGTGACATTCGCGACACGGCACCAACCTTCGCCGCTGAGCGCCGCTTCGGCCTCGTGCATCTCGACGTTGATGTCTACCCGATTACGCGCTACTGCCTCGAGTTTTTCGGTCCGCGCATGGTGTCAGGCGGCGTCATCGTCGCCGACGACTACGGGACGACGACCTGCGAAGGCGTGAAGAAGGCTGTCGACGAGTTCGTCGTCAGCAATACCGGCTTTCGTGTTCTTCATCTCCTGACGGGACAGGCGGTCGTGACAAAACTCGGCGTGTGAATCAACGGAGAGGACTCATACGATCGCGTCAGCCACCGCCTCCGCGTGCCCATCGACTTTGACGTTGTCCCAACGCTGGACGACTTTGCCGTCCGGGCCAATCAGATACGTCGTGCGCGCGATGCCCATGTATTTCCGGCCGTAGCGTGACTTCTCCTGCCACACGCCGTACTTCTCGGCCACCGCATGATCGGCGTCGGCGAGCAGCGGAAAGGTGATGCCGTGCTTGGTCGCGAACTTCGCCTTGCTCTTTTCGTCCAGGATGCTGACGCCAAACACGACGGCCTTCTTCTTGCCGAGCGCAGGCAGCCGTGCCTCGAAGTCACAGGTTTCCTGCGTGCAGCCGGGCGTATCGTCCTTGGGATAGAAGTAGAGAACGACAGGTTTGCCAGCGTAGTCGGACAGACGATGAGCCGTCCCGTGCTGGTCTTTCAACGTGAACGCTGGAGCCTTCTTCCCTGGATCAATCAACGCCATGCGCGGCTCTCCTGAACGATGCGGAACGACATCATAGTATCTTGTCTTCGATGACCAACCCGCGGCGCGCGATCATCGCGTCAGACGGTGCGTTCACTTACGACGACCTGGACGACGCCTCGAAGCGCGTCGCTGGATCGCTGCTCGCAGACAACGAGGATCTCAACCAGACTCGCGTCGCGTTCCTCGTGCACCCGAGTTTTGCGTATGCGGCAGTGCAACGTGGTATCTGGCGCGCGGGTGGCGTTGCCGTGCCTCTGGCCGTCTCACATCCACCCGCCGAGCTCGAGTACGTCATCCGCGATTCAGGAGCAGCCGTGGTGGTGGGTGACAAGGCCTCCGCGACGGCGCTAGCGCCGATCGCTCGCGCGGCCCACGCGCGCTTTGTTGCAGCAGACGATGCGCTGCGCGCGAGGCCGGCAGATGGTTTGCCGCATCTAGGCTCGAATCGTCGCGCGATGATCATCTACACGAGCGGCACGACCGGTCGACCGAAGGGCGTCGTCTCGACGCATCAGGTCATCGGTGCGCAGATCGCCTCGCTGGTGGAGGCGTGGCGCTGGACGCCGTCCGATCATCTGTTGCTCGTGCTTCCACTTCATCACGTGCACGGCATCATCAACGGTCTTGGTTCGGCGCTGGCCGTGCGGGCGACCTGTGAAATAGCACCCGCCTTCGACGCCGAGCGCGTGTGGGAGCGGCTGGCGTCAGGCGAGGTCACGGTATTTACCGCTGTCCCGACGATTTATCACCGGCTGATCGCCTCGTGGGATGCGGCGACACCGGAGGTTTGTCGTCAGCGGTCGGATGGAGTGCGCAGGCTCCGTCTCATGATGTCTGGTTCGGCGGCACTTCCGGTGAAAACACTCGAACGATGGCGCGAGATCAGCGGTCACACCTTGCTCGAGCGCTATGGGATGACTGAGATCGGCATGGCGCTGGCGAATCCGTTGAACGGAGAGCGCCGCCCGGGTTGTGTCGGAACACCGCTACCAGGCGTCGAGGTCAGGCTCGTGAACGAAGCAGGCAGCGAGGTAGAAACGGGAACGCCGGGTGAATTGGAAGTGCGGGGTGCGTCCGTGTTTCTCGAATACTGGAAGCGTCCTGATGAAACGACAGCGGCCTTCCGAGACGGCTGGTTCCGCACCGGTGATGTCGCCGTCGTCGAGGACGGCTCGTATCGCCTGTTGGGGCGGACAAGCGTCGACATCATCAAGACCGGTGGCTTCAAGGTCTCGGCGCTCGAGATCGAGGAGGTGCTGCGGACTCATCCAGCGATTGCCGAATGCGCGGTCGTAGGGGTCACTGACGAAGCATGGGGTGAATGTGTCTCTGCCGCGGTGGAGCTTCGACACGGAGCGACGCTGTCGCTCGACGATTTGCAGCAGTGGGCGAAACCGCAACTCGCTCCATACAAGATTCCGCGCGCGCTCCAACAGGTCTCGGCTCTGCCGCGCAATGCGATGGGCAAGGTGGTCAAACCAGAAGTTGCCGGGCTCTTCAAATCGCGATAACCTCCTGAAATGAGTCGCCGTACTGTCGTTGCCGGCCTCGTGGTCCTGGTGGCGACTCTTGCCGTCGCGGGCGTGGTACACGCCCAGCGGTACTTCCGCGAAGGCAGCTTTGCTGCTCGCTGGGCGCCCGCCCAGATGCCGGACTCCTCGTTCGTCATTTGTCGCGTGGCGTATCGCTCCGTGCGCATGGAGTATTCCGGCATCGGCTGGCAGACTGATTATCCGTACGCCGAGATCAATCTGACGACGCGGCTGTCGGAACTGACCAAGACCAGGGTCAGCCGTGACGAAAGTCAGCAGCCGAATTTCTATGTGGTCCGGCTGACCGACGATCAACTGTTCAACTGTCCGATCACGGTGATGTCGGACGCTGGCACGATCGGGATCCGGGACGATGAGGCAGAGCGGTTGCGAACCTACCTGCTGAAGGGCGGCTTCCTCTGGGCTGACGACTTCTGGGGGACGGCGGCGTGGGAGCAGTGGGAATCGCAGATCGCCAAGGTGATGCCGCCGGCGGACTACCCGATCGAGGATGTGCGTCTGGACGATCCCATGTTGCACAGTCTGTTCGAAGTGAAAAAGATTCCGCAGATCACGAACATCCAGTTCTGGCGGCGCAGCGGGGGACAGGAGACCTCGGAACGCGGTCCCGACAGCGAGGTCGTCCACTTCCGGGTGATTCGAGACAAGCAGCACCGCGTCATGGTGCTCATGACGCACAACACCGATGTGGCGGACTCATGGGAGCGCGAGGGCGAGGATCCCGCCTTCTTCTATCAGTTCTCGCCGGCGGGATATGCACTCGGGATCGATGTGCTGATCCATGCGATGACGCACTGAGTGCGTTCGCCACCAAGGGCACGAAGATCTCAGCCACGAAGATCAGGAAGAGCTCCTAGTTGCGCCCAAGCTCGATGTCCAGATCTGTGCTGGCGCTGCCGCCCACAAAGCGCGATTCCCACCGATAACCCGTCATTCCAACGTCAATGCGAATCGGCGAATTGATTCGACACAGGAAGAATCGCCCCAGGTCGTCGGTCTTCGTGAAAGCTTGATAGACATCGATCGAGATGTCGACGAAGATCTCCGCGCCTGGCAGGGGTCGTTTGCCTGCCGCCGTCATCTCGTACACCTGACCGCTGACAGTCGGCCTATCCGATTGCAACTGGCGCGCGGCAACGGACTGCGCTTCTGCTGTAGGAATCACTTGCACATCGAGCACGGTGTCCGTGCGTACCTCGGTGCTGGTGAGGCAGGGCTGCAACTCGGTTCGTGACCAAGCCGCAACGGACACGCGGCTATCTGGTACAGAAGCCGTGTAATGGCCGTTCGCGTCGGTGATGACAGGCAGCGATGATCCGCTGCTCCCACGCTCGGTTCGCTGCTCGACCCAAAAGAAGATCGTGCGGGATCCGGTGATGGGACGGAACGTGCCCCCAAACGCTTCAAACACGGTTCCCGACACGGTGTGGTAGCCGGGCCGGGCAGCTGGTGTAACGGGTGCCGATGGTGCTACAGGTGATTCAGGAGAGGTGCCGCAGGCCGCAAGACCAAGGCCAGACCCCATACCACGTGAGGGCGACTTGAACGCCGGTGACGATTGCACATCATCGACCAAGAAGTTGCACGCGTTCCATTACCGCTTGAAACCAGCAACCCAATTGAGAACGACCGTCATCGGTACGGTCGAGGACTGGACTGCGGAAACGTTCATCAGGAAGCGGCCATCAGGGCTGACATCATAAAGACCGTAGTCTCCCGTTCCCAGTCCGACAGTGTCGAACAGTGGCCTGGGTACACCTGGTGTGAATTGAGAGCCCGCTTTGATTTCGACCGCCATCATCTTTCCGTCACTAGAGACGAAATAAAGTTCCCTTCCATTCCGGCTCCACATCGGGAAGGTACCACCGTTAGCCGACACTTGCCATTTCCCGCCAGGCATGGGAAAGGTTCCGACATAGATTTCATTTCGCTGCGTTTCGTTCGATACGTATGCCAGCCATTGGCCGTCAGGAGAGATGCGCCTGCCGCAGCGCCTCGGTCGGTTGAACACGCAGCGCACGGCGCGCCGGTGCCGCGCCCGCAAGCACGCCCACCACCGCCATGATGACGGACATGATCAGCAACGCCACGAGGAGATCCGTGGTCAAGGCGTCGGTGCGCCACGCGATGAACAGGACGATGCTGTTGCCTGCGATGATGCCGCCGCCAAGCTGACGACCAGCACGGGCGAAAACCGTACGCAGCACGCGCCGGGGATTAGCGCCGAGTGCGATGCGGATGCCGATCTCGCGGGAGCGACGCTGCACAGCGACGGCCATGAGCGCGTACAGGCTGGCAGCGGAGAAGAACATCGCCGCGAGCAGAACGCTGCCGACGACGAAGATGCCGCCCGCCATCCGCGTTTGCTCCTGCGCGACGATGTCGTCGAGGGTGACGATATCCCAGAGGTGCAGACCCGCATCGACCTCTCGCGCAAGGGCGGCTACGCGGGGCACCAGCGGCGCAGCGTCCCCCGCGACGCGCACAGCGACGACGACCGGATCGATCTCCGCCGCGGAGGCTGCGCGATAGATGTATCCCGCCTCGCCCCAATCGGCGGGGAACGTCCATAGATCGGTGACCACGCCGACAATCTCGTGCCAGGGTCCCAGCTCGCGCTCGCTGCCTCGCTGGAGCGTGCGAATGCGTGCGCCCACGGGATTCCTGCCCACCACGCGCATGAACGCCTCATTGACCACGACGGGCCCGTTCGGCGCCCCAGCGTCAGTTGCCTGCAAGGCGCGGCCGGCCAAGAGACGAGCGCCAAACACGTCGTGATAGCCGGCGCCGACAGCGGCCATCGCGAATCCGCCCTCGTAATTGCCGATCAGGCGAGCCGGAGGTGCACCGTCCTGTTCCATTTCCACCGTCACCCACTCCGGGGACATCGTCGGCAGGCGATCGCCGAGCGTCACGTGCGTCACACCAGGCTCCTCACGCAACCGGCCGGCGAATCCTTCGAATGCCAGCGCGCGACGCGCGGCGATCTGCCCATCGTCAGGCACATCCTGTTCGCCGGCCAGTGCTTCGTTGTCCACGCTGAGACGGAAGGTCAGGTAATGCTCCGCCGGAAACTCCGCGCGCGTCGACTGGACGCGCAGGGTGTTGCTGGAGATTCCCACCGCGGCGGGCAGGCACAACAGCGTGAACGCAACCTGCGCGCCGATGATGAACGACCACAGGCCGCCGAACTTCATCGTCCCGCCGGTGCTCGTGATCCCCTGCAGTCCCCGATGGACGGACGCACCGGTGGCCTTCACTGCGGGCAGCAAGCCGATCATGCCAGCAGCGACGACCGCGAGCAGCAGTGCATACGCAACGGTGGCGGGCTCCAGCTTCAGATCCACCCAGAACGGCAGGCTCTCGCCCGCGATCTGAGTCGCCCGAGCCCAGGAATACCGCACAGTCGCCTGAGCCACAACGAGGCCGAGCATGGCGGCGGTGAGGGTCAGCACCAGCGATTCGGTGAGGATCTGCGCGATCACGCGTGCACGGCTCGCCCCCAACGCGTGGCGGACGACCATCTCCGATTCGCGCATCGCGATGCGCGCGAAGATCAGCGTCGCGACGTTCGCCGACACCGCTCCTAGCAGCAGCAGAACGATGGCGTGGACCGCCAAATCTTCCAGCCGCACCGGATCACCCGTCGTGCGGCCGGCGAATGCGCGAACGCGCGTGCGCAGCTGCGCATGGGTCGTCGGCTGATCGGCAGCAGCGCGTGCCGAGACGACGTCGAGCTCCGCTGCTGCGTCCTGCCAGCTCGCTCCGTCGGCGAGGCGGCCGAACACCTGCACGGCCGGCCCTTCCCGAGGAAGCGCGTCCTGGACCGGCAATGGCACCCAGGCCTGCTCACTGTGCGGGAACCCGAAACGTGGCGGCATCACGCCCACCACGGTGCGAGGCGTGCGACCCACCGTCACGATACGGCCGATGATCGCCGGGTCCTGCAGAAACTGTCTCTGCCAGACGTCGTAACCCAGCACCACGACTGGCTCCGCACCCTGCATTTCGTCCATCGGCTGCAGCGGTCTGCCGAGCAGCGGCGGCACGCGGGTGAGCGGAAATGCCGACGCCGTGATCTCCGCCACGCGCAGCGCTTCGACGCGCCCTTCGCCGGTGAGCACGTTACGCTCGCTCAGGCGCGCGGCGCCGAGTTCCGTCACGGTCTTGAGGGACCGCCGCCAGATCGCGAAATCGTGGAGCACCCTGGGCTCCACGCGTGACTTCACCACGTCCTGCGTCTCCAGGCGCACGACTCGGCCGCCTTCAGAAAAGGGCAGCCGCTTGTACAGCAGTTCGTCGGCGACTTCGATGCCGACCGCCCCAATCGCGATGGCCGCCGCCAGCGAAAGGCCGGCGATGATCGTGAGCGCGGGATGCTTCCATAGCATCCGCGCGCCCAGCTTCCAGTCGAGCCACGAGACCGCCGTCATACGCTTCGTTCCTCCGAATGGAAGCATCGCTCTGAGGACCTGCCGGTGTCTTCAGGTAGAGGTGAGCATTGTGTGAGATTCCGGTGAGCGGGGGAGCCGACGTAATGTTTCCACTGACCAGCGGCTTGCTCGTTCTCTATCGCCGCGCCTAAGTGCTGTTTGGCTGGCTACTTTCGGCGCGATTAGGGCGTGCGGGGCGTGGTGTGGGGCGCCGTTGCCTTCCGGCCAGGGTTCTCCGACTTTACAGGCCCATGGCACTTAAGCCATCTTCTGGGTCCCGACCGGGCTTCGCCATTTGTAGTGACGGAATTGAGCAGCCACAGATCATGGCGCGCACCAGCGCTGACTCTGCCGCCCTCAGGGCGGATCTCTCTGAGACCGATAGGGAGGCTTGGTGAATTCCAGTCAACCTTACTCTTCGCCGACGTCAGTGCAGGAGATGGGCGTGCTTTTTCTGACCGTCCATGGGACCTGGGCTGGAGCAGCCCGCTGGACGCAGCCCGATTCGATGCTCGGTCGGGCTCTTCTGCAAAGCGCCCGTGAGCGAGGCGGGAGTGCGGTCGTGGTGCCGTTTAGCTGGTCGGGGAAGAACTCAGTCGCGGCTCGCCGAAAGGCAGGAACCGAGCTCGCTGATCGTTTACTGGAATTGCGGCGCGAAGCCCCGTCACGGGCCATTTATGTGATTGCGCATAGCCATGGTGGTAGCGTCTTCGCTTATGCGATGAAGGAGGAGCCAGGCCTGGCGGATCACATCGATGGCTTCATCGCTCTGGCCACACCTTGGATAAGCGTACAACCGTGCGGGTATGCACTGGCGCTGCGGAGACTTCTGTCCAATGCGGTTTTCTATCTCTCGCTGTTACCTGCGCTGCTCGGTGCGGGACGCGTATCCGAATGGTGGGTCGATTATCTGATTGCTCGACGTGACAGCCATCGAGTCCCGCTGCCTGAAGATGACTTCGTTGCGTCGTTTGGGCAGAAGTTTGGCGATTTGGCAAACGACATCGGGACTTACGCTGAATGGTACGTGCTGACCGGCTTGGCTGTGGGCGTCGCTGGATATCTGCTACACAGGCGACTCGCGCGTTGGCTGGTCGGCAGCGCAGCGGAGTTCGAGCACCGAACCAAGGTAGCCGCCGATCAAGCAAGCACACTTCATGAACGACTACCACGTAGTGTCTTCTTCAAGCCGATCGGCGACGAGGCCGCGTTGGCGATGACCTGGACGAGCGGAATGGCGTCTCTCATGCAGGCTGCTTCGCAGCTCCTCTTTTACTTCCTGCAGTCAGTGCGTGACTCTTGGCTTTCGATTCCGCGCTACGGTCGCATCATTGGCAGCGTGGCGTTGATTCTTATATGGTCCGTCGGAACGGCGGTGTTAGTGGTATTCACGATTTTGGCGGACGGCACCACAACAGCTGCCAAGCTTGCGACGGCGATTCGCGAGAGCGTTCCTCCCGGCTTTTCCCGGGGCGACTTCGACATTGCTTATTTAGTTTTGGACCTGCCTGTCGTCTTTGCGCTTGCCTTGTGGTCGGGGCTCATACTAGGACTCGCTGCTCTCGTGGCAGTTACTCTGGTCGCTTGGCTCGCTGCGGCGGGTGCCGGCATCCCTACATTGAGAGCCGCGCTGTTCATGCGAATCCTAGTCGAGGCAGCCCCATTGGGAAATCACGAGCTAGTCTTGGTCGATGTTTCGGCGGCACAGCGTCAGGAACGTGTCGCAGCCGCCGCCCTCGGCCATAGCTCCGTGTACGAAAGCCCTAGCGTGATCACTGCAGTGCTCAGGGTCATTCATGCTCTTCAGAGTCCTCAGCTCGAGAAACAGACGTAGTTCCTTAGCGCTGATTCGCGAGCACGTCCTGCACGGCAGCCCGTCACCTTTCATCGCAAATGCTCGGTGCCATCGCGGGAGACGTTATCGGCTTCGTCCACGAACATCGTGGTACGAAGTCGATGGAAAAAGTTGGTGAGATCAAACAATTGGCGGTCTCCCATCAGATGTCGAGTCACGAACATTGGCAGCCCGGATGCGCGCCTCCGAAATGTTGTTGAGCGATTTCGCGAGCGGCATGGGATCTCAGGTTCGATAGCACGGATGTAATGGACCACGGCCCTAGACTGACGCTCGACCCAGTCCCCGGCTCGTACGCGATATGTCGCTTGGCGCCTGGCGATGCGCTTCCACCCTGGGCCGCGAATGGAGCGTTTTTCTCTGTCACGCGTACGCCAACCGAACTGTCGGTAATGTGCGACGTCGCGCGTATTCCCGCAGGTGTCAAAGCCGATGGCCCATGGTCGGCGTTGGCGGTTCGAGGTCCCTTGGACCTGAACATGAGCGGTGTATTGGCGAGGTTGGCGACACCATTAGCCAACGCGGGTATCAGCATCTTCGCGCTATCGACCTACGACACTGACTACGTGCTTGTGCGACACCACGACATGGATCGAGCAGTTCGCGTTCTCCGCGCAGCCGGGCACAACATTTCGGAGGACGCAGAGGCGTCGCGGCGTCCGCTCTAATGCGTTTCTTCGTGATCCGTTGAGCAGCTGAATGGGCCAGTCCGCGCCCTCAGGCTTTTGATACCGCTTCCAAGCGTTCTTCGTGGTGCGAGTTCTTCGTGGTTAGACCGTCGCCACTTGGGGCCGTTGCGTCGACGATCGCAACAAGGAGATCGCGGCGTAAATCACCACCACCACGACCAGCCAGCGCACATAGTTGAGCGGCAGGCTCCGCACGATCAGCGCTGCGATGAGCACGGCCGGGATTCCGCCGATGGCGAGACCCATCGCTGCTCGCAGGTCGTACTTCTCTTTCCGGATGAACCGGTAGCCGCCGAACGGCATCAGGAACGCGCACGACCCCATCATGATCGGGAAAGCCGCGGTCGGATTCATGCCCAGCAGGCTCACCATGATCATGCACGGCGCATAGAGCCCGATGCCGAGCGTCATCAGCGCCCCCAGCGCGAAGTTGATGAGCACCCCAGCCACGAGCTTGCCTTGCGCGAGCGCCAGCGCGGTGCCGCCGCCGGGAAATCGATTCAGCGCCGTCATCGCCATGAGCACCGCGGCGACGAGCAGCGCGATTCCCATGCCGCGCTGAATCGCGCGCCGGTTCATCCCTGCCACGATCTCGGCTCCAATCCACGATCCGGCAGTCGCCGCCGCGATGAGCAGCGCGAGCGTCGTGAAATCGACCTCGACGATGGTGATGTAGATGAGAGCCTGGACGACGGTCGGAAGCGCATGCCCGACGTTCAGTGTGCCGGGAATGTTTTCGTCGGCCACGAGCTTCTTGAGGCGGAAGAGAGTGGTCGTCGTCGCAAACGAGCCGATGCCCAGCGTGTCGAAGAAATTCGTGAGGAAGCCGATGCCAAGACGCAGGGGTGACGTGCGCGACCACAGCGTGACGAAGACGGCGGTCACCAGCAGAAGGGCCGCAAGCAGGATGGTCTTGGGGTCTGAGAATGTCACTGGCTAGCTTCAGTCGCGAGGTAGGGAATCGTCTGCGGTCCCTGCGGCAGCACGCACAACGTGGATCCGGTGCCGGCCTGCTGCAGCGCGTCTTCCACGGCGCGTGACACGTCGTCGATGGGCGTGAAATGCGCGGCGCGAATCTCGTTCGGACCGAGGCCGTCGGTTTTGATGAGGACATTGGCCTTGGTTTGAATCTGGGCCTGCACCTGTACCTGCCATTGATCCGGCACGGCGTATCCGGGAGCACAGATCATTTCGAGCAGCGCGCGTGGATTGGATGCTGACGCGAGGACGGCGCCGTAGGAGCCGTGATTGGGGAGGCCATCTCGGCACTCTGCGGCGGCGACGATCGTGCCTCCGGGCTTGATGATCTTGGCGGCCGCCGACAGGCCCTTGACCGCCTGATACAGGTTTTGATCCAGCGGGTATCCCGAGTTGGTCGTCAATACGACGTCGAAGGGCGACGGCACCGGGCGCATGGCCGTGTCCTTCGCGTACGCGCATGCGGCCCGGTGTTCCGCGAAGATGTCGCCCGCAAACGCCGCGGTGATCTTCTGATCGCGATTCAGCGTCACGTCGAGGGCGAAGTGCACCTTGACCATCCGCGCGATCTCGCGCACGTCGTCGTGAATCGGGTTGCCTTCTGTGGTCCCCCACGTCGCGCTCGGATGCCCGATGTGTCTGGCATCGTGCAGCGTCATGACGGTTTCGAGTCCGGCCAGTCCGGGCGCAACCATTTTTGGCCCGCCGCTGAAGCCGGCGAAGAAGTGCGGCTCCACGAAGCCAGTCGTGATACGCACATCGGCCTCGATGAACTGGCGATTCAGATAGACCTGGACACCGGTGGACGTCGTGCCCACGCGAGCCAGCGTGGATGCGTTACGGCTGTCGTGATTGATGACCTTGTAGCGGCTCAGGATGTCCCGGCCGAGCATGCGCTCCAGTTCCTGATCGCTGTTTCCGCGATGGGTGCCGGTCGCGATGAGAATGGTGACGTCCTCAGGCCTCACTTGCGGCATCTCCTCGAAGAGTGCCTGGAGCATCTCGACTCGCGGTTGTGCGCGCGTGATGTCGCACACCGAAATGGCCACTTTCTGACCGGCGCGGACGATGTCGCGAATCGGGGCTCGCTCGAGTGGCGAGCGAATCGCCTGCAGTAGAGTCGCTCGCGGATCGGGCACCGCGGGTCGAGCCGCTGGCTCGATGACCGTGACCCGTTCATCGGGGAGATTGACCTCGAGGCCGTCGCTGCCGTAATCCAGTCGTATTCGCACGTTGGCCGACGAGTGTACCATCTGGACAAATGAACTCTGTCGATTCCCGCCTTTGGGAATTGGGAGTTGGAGGTTGGGCGTCTTTCCGTTTCTTGGGCCCTGGGAGAGCAATGGACCACCGGCTCGTTGACCAGTTCAGGCGCGCGATCGGGCGCGAGGCGGTCCTGAGTGACCCCGTGCAACTGGTCACCTATGAGTGCGACGCGCTCCCGCACCTGCGCAGCCTGCCCGAGCTCGTGCTTCTGCCGCAGTCGGCTGCTGACGTGCAGGCGATCGTGCGGATTTGCGACAAGGAAGGCATCCCCTTCGTGGCGCGTGGCCACGGGACAGGGCTCTCGGGCGGTGCGCTGCCGGTGCCTGGTGGCGTGGTCATCAGTCTCGCGAAACTGAATCGCGTGCTCGAGGTCGACATTCCTAATCAGCGCGTGACGGTGGAACCGGGTGTCACGAACCTGGAGATCACACGCTGCGTCGCTCCGTCCGGGTACTACTACGCGCCGGACCCGTCGAGTCAGCAGGTCTGCTCGCTCGGCGGAAATGTCGCCGAAAACTCCGGGGGCGCGCACTGCCTGAAGTACGGCTTCACAGTGCACCACATCCTTGCCGTCGAAGCCGTCTTGCCGAACGGGGAGCTCGTGCAGATCGGGAGCCCACTTGCCGATGCGCCCGGGCCGGATGTGTTAGGTCTTCTCGTCGGCAGCGAAGGCACGCTGGCCATCGTGACCAAGGCCGTCGTCCGCGTACTCCGGAAGCCGGAAAGCGTGCAAACGCTGCTTGCCGCCTTCAACAGCATCAGCGAAGCCGGGGCCGCCGTGTCGGACATCATCGCCGCCGGCATTGTTCCTGCGGCGGTGGAGATGATGGATGCGGTCGCGATTGAGGCTGCCGAAGCAGCGGTGCATCCGAATTTCCCGTCTGCAGACACAATCTTGATCGTCGAGCTCGACGGGCCGTCCGCCGAAGTCTCGGAGTTGTTCGCCGTGGTCGAGTCCACCTGCCGGAAGTCAGGTGCGACGCGCGTCGAGATCGCGCAGGACGAGGCGCAGCGGGCTCGCATCTGGAAAGGACGAAAGGCGGCGTTTGCGGCGATGGGCCGTATCTCGCCGAACTACTATGTCCAGGACGGTGTCGTGCCGCGCACGAAGCTGCCCGAAGTGCTCGGGCGGATTCGTGAGCTCGAGAAACGTGAGGGTCTTCGGATTGGCAACGTGTTTCATGCCGGGGACGGCAACCTGCATCCGCTGATCTGCTACGACGAGCGCATCGAAGGACAATCGGCTCTCGCTGAAAAAGTCGCCGGTGAGATTCTGATTTATTGCGTCGAAGCGGGAGGGTCGATCACCGGCGAGCACGGCGTGGGTGCTGACAAGAAAGAGTTCATGCCGAAGATGTTCTCGGAAGACAGCCTCGAGGTGATGCAGTCAGTACGCGATGCGCTCGATCCGAAGCGGTTGTGTAACCCGGGCAAAGTCCTTCCCACTCCAAGGCTCTGTGGTGAAGTGCCGGGTCCGTATCGAGAGCATCCTGTGGAACGTGCTGGACTAGGCGAACGATTCTGATGGGCGTAACGCAAGCCCTTCGACAGGGAAGCCCCGAAGATGCCGTCGACGGAGTCGTTCCGCCGGTCGTTGCCGTGCCCGAGAGCCCCGAGGAACTGGCACAAATCCTTGCTGCCGCAGCTCTCGATAATCAACTCACGGTGGTGCGCGGCGGCGGTTCCAAGATCGGGTGGGGGCGCGTAGCGGCTCGCGTCGATCTCGTCATCGGCACTCAGAAACTCGATCAATTGCTCGCGCATCGCTACGGCGACATGACGGTCACCGCGCAAGCGGGCATGTCGCTCGCATCGTTGAATCGTCGTCTTGCCGAACACGGTCAGTACCTTCCGATCGAGAGCGCGTTCGAGCAGGCGACTGTCGGCGGAATCGTCGCGACCAACGATGCCGGACCGATGCGTCATCGCTTCGGTACGCCACGTGATCTGCTGATCGGTGTGACGCTCGCCATGACCGATGGCCGGCTGGTCAAAGCCGGTGGCACGGTCGTCAAGAACGTCGCCGGATACGACCTTGGTAAACTCGTTAGCGGTTCACACGGTACGTTGGCGGCAATCGTCGATGTCACCTTCAAGCTGCTGCCTGTTCCGCTCGCGTCGAAGACGCTCGTCGCGACTTACGCGGATGGCAAGGCGCTGGCGCATGACGTCGCGGTGCTGCACGGCAGTCAGGTGGAGTTCACGGCATTCGATATCAGCGTGTCGGACCAGGGACGATGCATCCTGCTGATGCGGATGGCTTCCAGTCCTGCCGCAATCGACGCGCAGGCGGCGCAGGCGAGGCAGGTGGTATCGAGTGCGCCGACGGCGGTCAGTGGCGATGAGGAGAGAGCGCTGTGGGAGGAACATATCCGTGCGCCGTGGGCTCTGGGGGGCACCGTTGTGCGATTCAGTTGGTTGCCATCGAATCTCCCAGCCGTTTTTTCACTGCTCGATCGTGTCCGTGCCCACGGATGTCGAGTGACCATGTTCACTGCTCGGACGTCAGGCGCCGGGCTTGTTCGTCTCGAGGGAGACGAGCCGGTGCTGGTGGGCGCTATCGGGGCTCTTCGCAGCAGTGAGCACGTCGGCCACGTTGTCCTTCTTCGCGCGTCGCGGACACTCAAGGGGCAAGTCGATGTCTGGGGGAAGGCGACGGGGGCCAACGAGGTCGCGCGCGTCCTGAAGCGCAAGTTCGATCCCGCGGGGATTCTCAACGCGGGACGTGGACCGATCTGATTCTGATCGCATGTCAACTGCCAACTCGCAACTCCCAACTCCCAACGCTTCACCGTTCCAGGGTGCTGACCAGCCATCTCGCGCCCTGATCGACAAGTGTGTGCATTGCGGCTTCTGTCTGCCAACGTGCCCGACGTACCTGCTCTGGGGCGAAGAAATGGATTCGCCGCGTGGGCGGATCTACCTGATGAAGGCGGGGCTGGAAGGACGCGCGGAGATGACGTCTTCGTTCGTCCAGCACTTCGATCGCTGCCTCGGTTGTCTTGCGTGCGTCACCGCGTGTCCCTCCGGCGTCCAATATGCGCCGCTCATCGAGAAGTCTCGCGTCCAGATCGAACGCCGTTTCCAGCGGCCTGAGGTGGATCGACTCTTTCGGCGGGTGCTCATGGCGATCGTTCCGTATCCATCGCGCCTGCGTGTGCTCATGGCGCCTCTTCTGGCGCTCTCGCCATTCATGGGACGCAACGGCGGCCTGAGCCCTGGTCTCGCGCGCATCTTCCCGTCTCGCCTCAAGGCGCTTCTGTCGGTTGCCCCGCGTGTAAGCGTGCGGGGTCTTTTCGGACGGGTACCGGCGCGCACGCCGGCGACCGGAGCCGAGCGGCTGAGGGTTGCGCTGCTCGAAGGCTGTGTCCAGCGGATTGCGTTTGCCAAGGTGAACGAGGCCACCGTTCGCGTGCTTGCCACCGAGGGCTGTCGCGTCGACGCGCCTCGCGCGCAGGGATGTTGCGGTGCGTTGCCGCTGCACGCAGGCCAGATCGATCAGGCCCGTGAGCTTGCCCGTCACAACATCGAAGTCTTCGAGGCGGCGGGCGTCGACCGAATTGTCATCAACGCCGCGGGATGCGGCTCCGCAATGAAGGAATACGGCGAGCTGTTCGAGGGCGATCGGGAGTGGGAGGAGCGGGCTCGGGCGATTAGCCGCAGGGTCCGTGATGTCTCGCAGATCCTGATCGAACTCGGAGAACCTCGCGCGCCCAGGCACCCCATTCCCTCGCGTGTCGTCTATCACGATGCCTGCCATCTTGCGCACGGGCAGGGCGTTCGCAGCGAACCGCGCGCCTTGCTCCAGGCTATTCCCGGCGTGGAGTTGCTGACGCCGGTTGAATCTGAGATTTGCTGTGGGAGCGCGGGCATCTACAATCTCGTGCAGCCAGGGCCGGCGGAGGAACTCGGGGCGCGGAAAGCGCGTCACATCGCGGCGCTCTCGCCGGATATGATTGCCACGGGCAACCCAGGGTGCACGCTGCAAATCGCCGCGGCGGCGCGGGGCCTCGGGCACGACTGGCCGATTGTCCACCCTATCGAGCTTCTCGATGCCTCGATCAGGGGCGTCGATCCCCGTCAGTCCGGCTGAAGCCGGACACTACGCGAGTCGGGCAGGACGACACTGCATAGGTAGTGTCTGGCTTTAGCCAGACCGCGAAAGAGGAGATATGTGGCAGCACAACTATGAACCGATCGCGGGGAATCTGGGTGTGTCGGCGCTCGTGGCCGCGCTCCCGATAGTGGTGCTGTTCGCCATGCTCGGCATCCTGCGCAAGCCGGCGTGGATGTCGGCGGCGGCAGGGTTGGCGACTGCGTTCGTGGTCTCACTCGTGATCTACGGCATGCCGCTGAAGCTCGCGATCATCTCGGCGATCTACGGCGCCGCGTTCGGCATCTTCCCGATCGCCTGGGTCGTGTTCGCGTCGATCTTGCTGTATCGGCTGGCCGTGGACACGGGCAAGTTCGAGATCATCAAGAACATTATCGCGGGACTGACCAGCGATCGCCGGCTGCAGGCGATGTTCATCGCGTTCTGCTTCGGCGCGTTCATCGAAGGCGCTGCGGGGTTCGGTGCGCCGGTGGCGATCTCGGGTGCGATGCTCGCCGGTCTCGGCTTCAACCCGTTCTACGCGGCGGGCATCTGTCTTCTCGCGAACACAGCGCCAGTCGCTTTCGGATCGATTGGCATTCCCGTCACGACGCTCGCGGGTCTGACCGGGCTCCCGGTACTCGCGCTCAGCGCGATGGTCGGAACCCTTTGCGCGATCGTTTCGGTCTTCATTCCCGGCTACTTGATCGTCGTAATGGCGGGCTGGAAGCGGGCGCTCGAGGTGATGCCGGCAATCATCGCGTGCGGTGTGTCGTTTGCGGGCATGCAGTGGTACGTCTCGCGGTACCGCGGTCCGGAGCTGACCGACATCATGAGCTCGCTCACCTGCATCATCGTGATGGTCGCCGTGCTCAAGCTGTGGAAGCCGAAGAGCATCATGCGCCTCGAGGGCGATACGGAGGCGACGATCGCTCCGCCGAAGTACACGACGGGAGAGCTGGTCTCCGCGTGGCTGCCGTACGGAATGCTCGTGCTGTTCGTGCTGGTATGGGGCGAGCCGCGGTTCAAGCCGACGATCAACGCGATTGGCGACATGCTCGTGCCCGACTGGCTGCCGATCGTGCCTGGAACAGGGCCCCTGGCCGAACGCCTGATGGTGCCCGGTCTCCACAACCTGATCCAGCGCGTGCCGCCTGTAGTCGCACAGCCGTCGCCGTACAACGCCTTCTTGGAGTTGAATTGGCTGAGCGCTTCCGGATCGGCCTGCGTCCTGGCGACGATCGTGACTGCAATGCTCCTGGGTGTGGGCCCGGGAAGGTTCATGCGCATTTACAAGGCGACGTTCAATCAGCTCGCGCTCGCCATCCTGACCATTGCCTCGATGCTGGCGCTGGCGTACGTGATGAACTACTCTGGGATGACGTCGACATTGGGCCTGGCGCTCGCCACGAGCGGCGTGGCGTTCCCGTTCTTCAGCGCGACACTGGGATGGCTTGGTGTCTTCCTGACTGGCAGCGACACGTCCGCCAACGCGCTGTTCGGCAACCTGCAGGTCGTGACCGCGAACGCGCTAAACCTCAATCCCGTGCTGACGGCGTCGGTCAACTCAGCCGCGGGCGTGATGGGTAAGATGATCTCGGTACAGAGCATTGCCGTTGCCGTCGCGGCGACGGGAATGACACGGGCCGACGAGAGCCGGCTCTTCAAGTTCACCATCAAGCACAGTGTGTTCCTCATGTGCGTGATGGGTGTGATCTCGCTGCTCTTCGCGTACGTCTTTCCTGGCGCCGTACCTGTCGCGCCGCCCAAGTAGGCGCGCGGCACGATCGCCCGAACCCCGGGGAAGAGACACACACTTCGGCGTGTGTCCATGCGTGACTGCCGACCGAATGGTTCTCCCGTAAACAGACATGGCACTCGTCGACTGCCTGGCGCAACGAAAATGAGTAGAAGTCGCTGAAAGGCAGAGATTTAGGACGACAGGGGTTTCTTACGTAGCCGGTCTGAAACGGGCGGAGTCATGGCCCGTCAGCCCGCAGGTGCGGGTTTCTCAGTCAGGCGGCGTCGTGCCGCTAAGTGCCAGTGTTGCGCAGCGTTACTGCGCATGCTATATTCGTCAGGTTCTCTTGGAGCTGGGACACCCTATCTAGCTCCAACCCCTCGACTGGGGCACGGGGTTGCCCTGAGCACCCGTCGAAGGGCAACCGCACTGGAAGAAGCTGGAAGGCTGTTTTCCTGGAGAGGACGCGAGTCCATAGACCGCGCTCCGCTCGGACATTCAACAAGTAGGGTTTTAGTTTCAGGCGCCAGATCGGCAGCGCGTCATAGAGCGATGCCGTTCTTCAGGCTTGGAACGAGCGCGGGGGCCGCATGGCTGGCGGCTGCGCGCGTACGTTCTTCAGGAACGGGCTCGAGCCGTTCCGGCAGATAGACGGATCGAGGGCACATGCCGACCATCAGTCAGCTCGTGCGCCAGGGGCGCACGAAGATCGTGACCAAGACCAAGAGCCCGGCGCTCCAGGTCAGCCCACAGAAGCGTGGCGTTTGTGTTCGTGTGTTCACGCAGACGCCCAAGAAGCCGAACTCGGCTCTGCGCAAGGTGGCGCGCGTCCGGTTGACCAACGGGATTGAGGTCACGACCTACATCCCAGGCGTCGGCCACAACCTGCAGGAGCACTCGCTGGTGCTCATTCGCGGCGGCCGTGTGAAGGACCTGCCCGGCGTGCGGTATCACGTCGTGCGCGGGACGCTCGACGCCGTCGGCGTGCAGGGCAGGAAGCAGGGTCGGTCGAAGTACGGGGCCAAGAGGCCGAAGCAATAAACCGGGACTCGGGACCCGGGACTCGGGATTCGCGACAAGCGGCCCCGGCTCCCGGATCCCGGATCCCGAATCCCGACAGGATTCAGAGATATGCCTCGCAGACGAGAGATACCGAAGCGCGAACTGGCGGCCGATCCGCTTTACAACAGCGTGCTGGTCAGCAAGTTCATCAACACCGTGATGCACGACGGCAAGCGCAGCACCGCCGAGCGCATCCTTTATCAGAGCTTCGACATCATCAAGGAGCGCACGGGTGACGATCCGCTCAAGGTGTTCAAGAAGGCGCTCGACAACGTGAAGCCGAGCCTCGAGGTGAAGTCGCGTCGCGTTGGCGGCTCGAACTACCAGGTGCCGGTCGAAGTGAATCCGAATCGGCGTCTCTCGCTCAGCATCCGCTGGCTGGTTGGTTACGCGCGCGATCGCGGCGACGGCAAGACGATGCAGGAGAAGCTTGCGAACGAGTTGCTGGATGCGTCGAACTTGCGTGGCGGCGCGGTGAAGAAGCGCGAAGACACGCATCGTATGGCGGAGGCGAACAAGGCCTTCGCGCACTATCGCTGGTAATGACCGAGCGCCACGAAGATACGAAGAACAGCGACGAAGATACGAAGATCACGATGGCTGTTCAGAGTGCTTCGTGGACATCGTGAACTTCGTGGCAGAAAACGTCGTGAAATTCGTGGCAGAAAACTTCGTGAACTTCTTGGCTTGAGATCGCAATGCCTCGTCAGACACCGCTGAATCGAACCCGGAATATCGGCATCATGGCTCACATCGATGCCGGGAAGACGACCACGACCGAGCGGATCCTCTTCTACACCGGAATTACGTACAAGATCGGCGAGGTTCATGAAGGCACCGCCGTCATGGACTGGATGGAGCAGGAGCAGGAGCGCGGCATCACGATCACGTCGGCCGCGACTACGTGCTTCTGGCGCGACATCCGCATCAACATCATCGATACCCCGGGCCACGTGGACTTCACCGCTGAAGTCGAGCGTTCGCTGCGCGTGCTGGATGGCGCCTGCGCCGTGTTCGATGCTGTGTCGGGCGTCGAGCCGCAGTCGGAGACCGTATGGCGTCAGGCCGACAAGTACCGCGTCCCGCGGATCTGCTTCGTCAACAAGATGGACCGCATCGGGGCCGACTTCAAGCGGACGCTCGAGCAGATCGAGACCAAGCTTGGGGGCAACCCGGTCGCGATTCAGCTGCCGATTGGGGCCGAGGACAAGTTCGTCGGTGTGGTCGACCTCGTCAAGATGAAGGCGATCACCTACAAGGACGAGACGATGGGCGCCGACTATGTCGTGTCGGACATTCCCGCCGACATGCTGGATGAGGCGAAGGCCTATCGCGAGAAGCTGCTCGAGAAGGTCAGCGAGCACGACGACAAGCTGCTCGAGAAGTACCTGAACGGCGAGGAGATCACCGAAGACGAGATCAAGACCGCGCTCCGCAATCGCGTGGTCAGGTCGGTACGCGAAGAGCCGACGGCGTTCGTCGTCGTGATCTGCGGATCGGCATTCAAGAACAAAGGCGTGCAGCCGCTGCTCGACGCCGTCGTCGACTATCTCCCCTCGCCTGTGGAGATCCCGTCAATAACCGGGATCGATCCGAGCGCGAAGGAAGAGACGCTCGTCGAGCGCCCCGCGGCCGATAATGCGCCGTTTGCCGCGCTCGCGTTCAAGATCATGACCGACCCGTTTGTCGGCCAGTTGACCTTCATCCGCGTGTACTCGGGGGTGTTGACCTCGGGCTCGTCGGTTTACAACGCGACCAAGGGCAAGACCGAGCGAGTGGGACGACTCCTCAAGATGCACGCGAACAAGCGCGAGGAGATCAAAGAGGTCTACGCCGGCGACATCGCGGCCGCTGTGGGACTTAAGCAGGTCAGCACTGGCGACACGCTCTGTGACGAGAAGAAGCCGGTTGTCCTCGAGTCGATGGACTTCCCGGAACCTGTGATCTCGCTCGCGATCGAGCCGAAGACGAAGGGCGACCAGGAAAAGCTCGGTCAGGGTCTCGCCAAGCTGATGGCGGAAGATCCGACTTTCCGCGTGCGGACCGACGAGCAGACCGGCCAGGTGGTGATCGCCGGCATGGGCGAACTGCACCTCGAGATCATCGTCGACCGCCTCAAACGCGAGTTCAGCGTCGACGCGAGCGTTGGCAAGCCGCAGGTGGCGTACAAGGAAACGCTCACGAGGCCGGCCGACGGCGATGGGCGCTACATCCGGCAGACTGGCGGCCGCGGTCAGTACGGGCACGCGAAGATCCATCTGCATCCGGCCGAGCCGGGCACCGGTTACGTCTTCGAGAACAAGATCGTCGGCGGCACGATTCCGAAGGAATTCATCAAGCCGATCGACGAGGGCATCAAGGAAGCGCTGACGCGCGGCATCCTCGCCGGCTATCCGGTGGACGACGTGAAGATCGAGCTGTACGACGGCTCGTTCCACGATGTCGACTCGTCGGAAATGGCGTTCAAGATCGCCGGCTCGATGGCGTTCCAGGACGCGGCGAAGAAGGCCAAGCCGGTGCTGCTCGAGCCCGTGATGCGCGTCGAGGTCGTCGTCCCCAAGGACTACATGGGTGACGTGATGGGCGACCTTGCCAGCCGTCGCGGCCGCATTCAGTCGCAGGAAGACCGCGGGGGCACGCAGATTATCAATGCGCGCGTGCCACTCTCGGAGATGTTTGGATACGCCACCGACCTCAGGTCACGAACGCAGGGACGCGCGACGTACTCGATGCACTTCGATCGGTACGAGCAGGCGCCGCCAAACGTGAGCGAAGAAGTCGTGGCGAGGATACAGGGTACGAAGTAGCCACGGTCGCGCGGGCTGAAGCCTGCGCGCTACGGGTGACCGGCGTAGAGCGGGGGCTTTAGCCCCCGCGTGACGCAAAGGCGGGGGCGTCAGCCCCGGAGACGGACGAACGCATATGGCGAAAGAGAAATTTGATCGGTCCAAACCGCACGTGAACGTGGGGACGATCGGGCACATCGACCACGGGAAGACGACCTTGACGGCGGCGCTGACGAAGGTGGCGGCGGACAAGGGGTGGGCGAAGTTCGTGCCGTATGACGAAGTGGCCAAGGCGTCGGAATCGCAGGGGCGGCGCGACGACACGAAGATTCTGACGATTGCGTCGAGCCACGTGGAGTATTCGACGGCCAACCGGCACTACGCGCACGTGGACTGCCCGGGGCACGCTGACTACATCAAGAACATGATCACGGGAGCGGCGCAGATGGACGGCGCCATCCTGGTGGTGAGTGCGGTGGACGGGCCGATGCCGCAGACGCGGGAGCACGTGCTGCTGGCGCGGCAGGTGAACGTGCCCTACCTGGTGGTGGCGCTGAATAAGGTGGACGCGGTCGACGACCCGGAGCTGCTGGACCTGGTCGAGCTCGAGGTGCGCGACCTGCTCAAGACCTACAACTTCCCGGAGGACTCGCCGGTGGTGCGGGTGAGCGCGCTGAAGGCGCTGCAGGGGGAAGCGGACGGGGTGGAGAGCGTGGTGAAGCTGATGGAGGCGCTCGACAGCTACATTCCGCTGCCGCAGCGGGAGGTCGACAAACCGTTCATGATGCCGATCGAAGACGTGTTCTCGATCTCGGGGCGCGGGACGGTGGTGACGGGGCGCATCGAGCGCGGCAAGGTGAAGGTCGGCGAGGAAGCCGAGATCGTGGGCTTCAAGCCGACGGAGAAGAAGGTGGTCACGGGCGTCGAGATGTTCCGCAAGCTGCTGGATGAGGGCGTGGCGGGCGACAACGTGGGGGTGCTGCTGCGCGGGGTGGAAAAGACGGACGTGGAGCGCGGGCAGGTGCTGGCCAAGCCGGGGTCGATCAAGCCGCACACCAAGTTCAAGGGCGAGGTCTACATCCTGTCGAAGGAAGAGGGCGGGCGGCACACGCCGTTCTTCACGGGATACCGGCCGCAGTTCTACATCCGGACGACCGACGTGACGGGGTCGTTGAAGTTGCCGGACGGGGTGGAGATGGTGATGCCGGGGGACAACACGACGATCACGGCGGAGTTGCACACGCCGGTGGCGCTCGAGAAGGGGGCGCGCTTCGCCATTCGCGAAGGCGGCCGCACGGTGGGCGCTGGAACCATTACGGAAATCATTGAGTAAGCCGGGACTCGGGCCTCGGGGTTCGGGACTCGCAAGAACGCTTGTCCTTCGAATCCCGAACCCCGGATCCCGAATCCCGACAGGATTCAGAAAATGGCCATGTTCTCAGACAAGATCCGCATCCGCCTGAAGGCGTACGACTCGCGGATTCTCGATCAATCGACGGGCGAGATCGTCGACACGGCGAAGCGCACGGGCGCCCGCCTCGCCGGTCCGATTCCGTTGCCAACCTCACGGAATCGGTGGACGGTGTTGCGCTCGCCGCACGTCGACAAGAAATCGCGTGAGCAGTTCGAGATTCGCACGCACAAGCGGCTGATCGATATCTTCGAGCCGACGCCGCAGACGGTCGATGCGCTGATGAAACTCGATTTGCCCGCTGGTGTCGACGTCGAGATCAAGGCGTTCGGCAAGGAGCACGGGAAGTAGCCATGGTGACAGGGCTCATCGGAAAGAAAGTCGGGATGACCCAGATGTTCGATGCCGATGGCACCGTGCATCCTGCCACTGTGCTCAAGGCCGGCCCGTGCGTCGTCGCACAGGTGAAGACCGCGCAGGCCGACGGCTATGAGGCGGTGCAGCTCGGGCTCGTTGAAGCCAGGCCGACGAAAGAAAACAAGGCGATGCAGGGCCATTTCAAGAAGGCCGGTGTGCCGCCGACACGCGTGCGGCGTGAACTGAAGGTCAAGGCGGGCGGCGATCCGTTGAAGCCGGGCGATCAGGTGAACGTGTCGATCTTCGCCAACGGCGAGCGCGTCGATGTCATCGGGACGAGCCGCGGCAAGGGCTTCCAGGGTGTCGTCAAGCGGCACCACTTCGCGGGTGGCCGGGCGACACACGGGTCGATGTTCCACCGCGCTCCCGGATCGATTGGCGCCTCGTCGTATCCGTCGCGGGTTGTGAAGGGCATGCGAATGGGCGGTCACATGGGCGCCGATCGCGTGACCGTGCGCAACGTGAAGGTGCTGCGCGTGGACGCCGAAAACAACCTTCTCATGATCGAAGGCTCGGTGCCGGGCGGACCGAACAGTGTCGTCGTGATTCGCAAGGCCGTAGCGGCCAAGAAGATCAAGGTCGCCCAGGCCGAGCCGGTGAAGAAGAAGGGCAAGAAGTGAACGACTCGGGACTCGGGACTCGGAATTCGGGGCTCGTCAAGCACGTGTCCCTCGGATCCCGGCTCCCGGATCCCGGATCCCGGGAAGCATCATGACTGTAGACGTAGTCAATTCGCAGAACGAAAAGGTCGGATCGCTCGATCTCCGGGACGAGGTGTTCGGTGGCCGGGTCAAGACCGATCTGATTCACGAGTCGGTCGTCCGCGCCAACGCGGCCGAGCGGCGTGGCACGCACGCGACGAAGACGCGCGCCATGGTTAGCGGTTCTGGCAAGAAGCCGTGGCGGCAGAAGGGCACCGGCCGCGCGCGAGTCGGCGAGATTCGCAATCCGCTGTGGCGGAAGGGCGGCACGGTGTTCGGTCCACAGCCGCGCAGCTACGAATACCAGTTGCCGAAAAAGGTCGAGAAGGGCGCTCTGCGTGCCGCACTTTCACAGCGACTTCGCGATGGCGCCGTCATCGTCGTCGACGCGCTGAGTGTGGCGGACATCAAGACCAAGGCGGCGGCCGAGATGTTGAAGCGGCTCGGTGTCGACGGCAAAGCGTTGCTCGTCGACGTGAAGCCGGAAGAGCGCCTTGCGCTTTCGGTGCGCAACATCGAGGGTGTCCGGCTGCTCGCGAGCAATCGAGTCAGCGCCAGAGACGTGATGAACACCCGGCGGGTCGTCTTCACACAGGCAGCGCTGGAGAAACTGCAGGAGGCGCTGGGATGAAACTGACTGACGTCATTCGTCGGCCGCTCATCACCGAGAAGACGACGGTGATGCGCGAAGACAGCCAGACGCTGGTGTTCCAGGTCGCGATGGACGCGAACAAGATCGACATTCGCCGCGCCGTCGAGCAGTTGCTCGGTGCGAAGGTGGCGAGCGTTCGCACGGCACTGGCACATGGCAAGGAAAAGCGCCAGGGCCGATTTGTGGGCCGGCGTTCGGATTGGAAGAAGGCGTACGTCAAGCTGCGGGAAGGCGAGAAACTGCCCGACTTCCTGCAGGGCGCGTAATGCGGTCGAGAGCTCAGGCGCGCGGCGAGCGACACTGAACGAGCCGAGAGCCTACGGCCGAGAGCCAGCAAGGATCGAAAAGATGCCGATTCGCAAATACAACCCGACATCGCCAGGCCTACGAGGCAAGACGTCGCTGACCTTCGATGAGATCACGACGAGTCAGCCGTACCGTCCCCTGACGGAGAACCTGCATCGCTCGGGCGGTCGCAACAATCAGGGAGAGCTGACGTCCTGGTGGCGTGGCGGCGGACACAAACGTCTCTACCGCATCATCGACTTCAAGCGCGACAAGAAGGACATCCCGGGCAAGATCGAAACGGTCGAGTACGACCCGAATCGGTCCGCGCGGATCGCGCTCGTGACGTATGCCGACGGCGAGAAGCGCTACATCTTGCAGCCGCTGGGGATGAAGGTCGGCGACACGGTGCTCGCCGGCGACACCGTCGACATCCTGCCGGGCAATTGCCTGCCGCTGAAGAACATCCCGCTGGGCACGACGATTCACAACGTCGAACTGCGCCCCGGCAAGGGTGGGCAAATCGCGCGCAGCGCGGGATCGTGGGTCCAGCTCGTGGCGCGCGAGGGCGACTACGCCTCGGTGAAGATGCCATCGGGCGAGATTCGCAAGATCAACATCGAGTGCGTGGCGACGATTGGTCAGGTCGGCAACATCGATCACGAGAACGTTGCGTATGGAAAGGCAGGACGCAGCCGGTGGCTCGGCAGGCGGCCGCACGTGCGTGGCGTCGCCATGAACCCGGTGGACCACCCGCTTGGCGGCGGTGAAGGCAAGACTTCCGGTGGCCGGCATCCCGTGACGCCGTGGGGCCAGCCGACGAAGGGTTACAAGACACGCCGTCGGAAGACGACCGATCGCTTCATCGTCCAGCGACGGAAGAAGTAGGGCGACGCGTAGAGCCGGGGGCTTCAGCCTCCGCGGACACGAACTATGAGCAGATCACTGAAGAAGGGGCCGTTCGTCGATACCTCGCTTCTCGAGAAGGTCGAGGAGATGAATCGGGCCAACGAGAAGAAGGTCGTGAAGACCTGGTCGCGCCGCTCGACCGTGATTCCGGAGATGGTCGGACACACGATGGCGGTGCACAACGGCAAGAAGTTCATCCCCGTGTACGTCACCGAGAACATGGTTGGTCACAAGCTGGGCGAGTTCGCGCCGACGCGGACGTTCAGGGGGCACACGACGAAGACGGAGAAGGCGGCCGCAACAGCGGCTGCGGCTCCGGCGGCGCCCGCAGCCAAGTCGTAGGGGGATTACACGGCAGCTCGCTTGTGTTGGGGGGTGGCGGCGAAACGCCGGTTTATGAAACGGTTGATTTCACGAAGGGTGAGCATTCCCAAGGTCACCGACACAAGCGAGTGAGGAGAGGAAATGGTTGAAGCACAGGCAACTGCGCGCGGCGTTCGCACCTCGGCGCAAAAAGCCGGCCTCGTCTGCGATCTGATTCGCGGCAAGAGCGTGAACCAGGCGCTCGCGACACTGCAGTTCACGCGCAAGATCATCGCCCGCGAGCTGGCCAAGGTTCTTCGCTCGGCAGTTGCGAACCTGCAGCAGAAGGAAGGATTCGGTGGCGACATCGACCGGCTCTACGTCTCGGCATGTTTCGCCAATCAGGGCATGTCGATGAAGCGTGTGAGGCCGGCCCCGATGGGACGCGCGTTCCGGGTCGTGAAACGTACCGCGCATCTGACCGTGCGTATCACGGAGCGGCCGCTCAAGATTGCGAAGGTTGCAGCGGAAGGCGAGAAGGCCGCGCCGCCACGCGCGAGAAAGACGGCGCGCGGCGCGAAGAAAGCTGAGGCCTCGGCGTAGCTGCGGCGTCAGCGTCGGTTACTGCCTACTACAAGGAGAAACACAGTGGGCCAGAAGGTTCACCCGTACGGATTTCGGCTCGGCTTCAACAAGACGTGGCGCTCGCGGTGGTACTCCGACCGTGACTACGCAAAACTGCTTCACGAGGATCTTGCCCTTCGGCAGAACCTCAAGAAGAGGTTTTCGCATGCCGGCGTCTCGCGTATCGAGACCGAGCGCGCTGCCAACAAGCTGAAGATCGACATCTACACCTCGCGCCCCGGCATCATCATCGGGCGCAAGGGAACCGAGGTCGACAAGCTGAAGCAGGAAATCCAGAAGCGCACGAGCCGCGAGGTCTTCATCAACATCCAGGAGATCCAGAAGCCCGAGCTCGAAGCGCAGCTCATTTCCGAATCAGTGGCGGTGCAGCTCGAGAAGCGCGTGGCGTTCCGTCGCGCGATGCGCAAGGCGGTAGAATCGGCGCTCCGTTTCGGCGCGCGCGGGATCAAGGTTCGCGTGTCCGGTCGCCTGAATGGAGCTGAGATCGCGCGCTCTGAATGGTACCTGCACGGCCAGCTTCCGCTGCAGACACTGCGCGCGGATATCGACTACGGTTTCGCAGAAGCGAACACAACCTACGGCCAGATCGGCGTCAAGGTGTGGCTCTACAAGGGCGAGCGCCTGGTGCCGCGGGTAGGTCGAGACGAGGAGTACCGGGATCGCGCACCGCGGCGTGCACCCGCCAGAGCCTAAGGTCGGCGGTCTCGCCGTAGCCTTGGCGGAGGGGACGCAAGTAGGCCAGGTCCTGGCGTGTGGATCCGGCGTGAGGGTAAAGAACGATGTTGATGCCAAAGAAGGTCAAGTACCGCAAGCAACAGCGCGGTCGCATGGCCGGGAAAGCGTGGCGGGGAGCGGACGTTTCGTTCGGAGATTACGGCCTGAAGGCAATGGAGCCGGCCTGGATCACCGATCGTCAGATCGAAGCTGCACGCGTGGCGATGACGCGCTTCATCAAGCGCGGCGGAAAGATCTGGGTGCGCGTGTTTCCGGACAAGCCGATCACGAAGAAGCCTCAGGAAACCCGAATGGGTAAGGGCAAGGGCGCGCCTGAGCAGTGGGTCTGCGTCGTGCGGCCCGGCAAGATCATGTTCGAGATGGAAGGCGTGACCGAGGTCGAGGCGCGTCGAGCGATGCAGCTCGCGGCGGCCAAGCTCCCCATCAAGACGAAGTTCGCCGTGCGGTTCGCGGAGGAGAAAGCGTCATGAAGGTCGGGGAAATCCGCGAGCTGACGGTCGACGATCTCCAGGCGCGGGTCAAGGACCTGGACGATCAGTTGTTCAAGTTGCGCATTCAGAAGTCGATGGGGCAGCTCGAAGCACCGGCCAAGGTCCGCGGTGTGCGTCGCGATCTGGCGCGGATCAAGACCATCCTGCGCGAGAAGCAGAAGTAAGGGCTGACGAAGATGAGCGTGAAGGCACAAGTGACCGGGACCGTCATCAGCGACAAGATGCAGAAGACCGTCGTCGTCGCTGTCGAGCGGAAGGTTCGCCACGAGGTCTACGGGAAGACACAGCGTAAGACCTCGACGTTTGTGGCGCACAACGAGAACAACGCGGCCAAGGTCGGCGACACGGTGGCGATCGTCGAGTCGCGGCCGTTGAGCCGCCGGAAGCGGTGGGTCGTGACTCGTGTGGTGGCCAAGGCGCCCGAAGTTTAGAGGACTCTAGTCTCTGGGTTTTGGGCTTTCGGAAGTACCGGGAGCCGAGAGCCGAGAGCCAAGAGACGGAGATTGTCATGATTCAGATGCGATCGATTCTGGACGTCGCCGACAACTCGGGCGCCCGAAAAATCTCGGTAATCAATCCGATCGGCGGGTCGGCCGGCCGGTATGCCCGCCTCGGCGATATCGTGACGGCGTCGGTCAAGGAAGCGACACCCGATGGCACGGTGAAGAAGGGGCAAGTGGTCAAGGCCGTGATCGTGCGAACGCGGAAGGAACAGCGCCGACGTGATGGCACATATATCCGCTTCGATCGGAACGCCGCCGTGCTCATCAACGATCAGAACGAGCCGGTCGGAACGCGTGTGTTCGGCCCGGTCGCGAGAGAACTGCGTGAGCGCCGGTTCATGAAGATCATCTCGCTGGCTCCGGAGGTTCTTTAGGGCTATGTCGAGATTGCAAACACCCATTCGCCGCAACGACACCGTCATCGTGACGGCGGGAAAAGACAGCGGCAAGCGTGGCCGAGTACTGAAGGTGCTTCCGGTCAAGAACCGCCTGATCGTTGAAGGCGTGAACATGATCAAGCGCCATACGCGGCCGAACCCCCAGCGCAACATCAAGGGCGGGATCGTGGAGCGTGAAGGCGCACTGCACGCCAGCAACGTGCAGCTCGTCTGCCCGGAGTGCGGAAAGATGACGCGCGTGGGGCACGACGTGCGCGGCGATCGCAAGGTCAGGATCTGCCGCAAGTGCGAGGGAGTGGTCGACAAATGAGCCGCCTGAAGGATCGGTACTCGAAGGAAGTCGCGCCGGCGCTCAAAAAGGAGTTCGGCTATAACAACGTGATGGCGATTCCCAAGATCGAGAAGATCGTCGTCAACATGGGGTTGGGCGAGGCGACGTCAAACGCGAAACTGGCTGACGTGGGTGCCGAGGAACTCGGCCGCATCACGGGTCAGAAGGCCGTCATCCGCCGCGCCACGAAGTCGATTGCGCAGTTTAAGCTGCGCCAGGGTATGCCGGTAGGCGCGATGGTGACGCTCCGGGGAGAGCGGATGTATGAGTTCCTCGATCGCCTGATCAGCATCGCGCTTCCGCGTGTGCGTGACTTCCGTGGTGTGTCGCCCAAGGGATTCGACGGTCGCGGC
>Ga0209382_10000348_pt1 | contig 75271 bp, 62 predicted proteins | sample SoiMetdeltSBSDD5_FD_187599 | JGI IMG/M metagenome (GOLD analysis project Ga0209382, IMG submission 187599) | Bulk soil microbial communities from a Populus tree surrounding site in Tennessee, USA - Soil MetaG P. deltoides SBSDD5 (SPAdes) (version 2) | ecosystem: Environmental > Terrestrial >... | reverse complement strand
GCCGGCCCCAGGGTGCACACGATCTTCGCTCTACGCACGCCTCCAGCCTAGAGGGCGCGAGGCTGTCAGCCGTCTACCAGCCATAGCGTGACACAGACCTGACAACTGCCTGGTCAGATGGCCAGTTGCTGCGCCGAGGGCGGGATCGGAGCCGGCAGTGTCGTGGCGCCCGACAGGTAGCGGTCGACGGCGGCGGCACAGGCCCGCCCCTCGGCGATCGCCCACACGATCAGCGACTGGCCGCGCCCCGCGTCGCCCGCCACGAAGACGCCGGGCACCTTCGACGCGTACGACTCGTCCCGCCTGAGCTTGCCGCGCTCGTCGAGTCCGACCTCGAGTTGTTCGAGCAGCGGGCCCGGCTCGGGGCCGGTGTAACCCATCGCGAGCAACACGAGCTGTGCCGGGACCTCGCGCTCGGTCCCCTCGACCTCGGTCCAGCTGCCGTCGTCGCTCCGCCGCGCCTCGCCGATCCGCAGGGCACGCACCTTGCCGCCCTCGCCGAGCAGGCCGATCGTCGAGGCGGCGTAGACCCGCTCCCCCGCCTCCTCGTAGGCTGGGGAGGTCCGGAAGATCATCGGGAACGTCGGCCACGGCCAGTCCTCGGGCCGTTCGTCCGGCGGCCGCGGCTTGTGTTCGAGCTGCGTGATCGACCGGGCGCCCTGGCGTGTGGCGGTGCCGAGGCAGTCGGCGCCGGTGTCGCCGCCACCGACGATCACGACGTCCTTGCCAGCGGCCGTCGGTGCGCCGTCGACCGGCTCGCCGAGTGCTTCGCGGTTGCCCGGCGGCAGGTAGTCCATGGCCAGCACGACGCCGTCGAGGTCACGTCCTTCGACCGGAAGCTCGCGCGGGTTGTGAGCTCCGACCGCGAGCACGACCGCGTCGTAGCGTTCACGCAGCGCTGCGCCGGTGAGGTCTCGGCCCACGTTGGTGCCACACCTGAAGACCGTGCCCTCGCGGCGCATCTGCTCGATCCGCCGGTCGACCTGGGTCTTCTCCATCTTGAACTCGGGGATGCCGTAGCGCATCAGGCCGCCGGGTTTGTCGTCCCGCTCGTAGACCGCGACCGTGTGACCCGCGCGCGTCAACTGCTGGGCGGCGGCGAGGCCGGCCGGTCCGGACCCGACGACGGCCACGGTCTTCCCGGTCAGCCATTCGGGCGGCTGCGGCCGTACGTATCCCGAATCCCACGCCCTGTCGATGATCGCGACCTCGACGTTCTTGATCGTGACGGGCTCCTGGTTGATCGCAACGACACAGGCGGACTCGCACGGCGCCGGGCAGAGCCGGCCCGTGAACTCGGGGAAGTTGTTCGTGGCATGCAGCCGCTCGATGGCCTTCTCCCAGTCGCCGCGCCACACCAGGTCGTTCCACTCCGGGATCAGGTTGCCGAGCGGGCAGCCCGAGTGGCAGAACGGCACGCCGCAGTCCATGCAACGGCCCGCCTGCTCGGAGATGATCGGCAGGAGCGCCCGGCCGACGCCAACCTCCGGATAGACCTCGTTCCAGTCCTGGACCCGGTCCTGGATCGGCCGCTTCGGTGCCTCCTGTCGCGGCACCCGCATGAAACCTCGTGGATCAGGCATTGGCCGCCTCCATCATCGCCCGGGTGGTGGCGGTCTCGTCGAGCCCGGCCGCCTCGGCGGCAGTTTTCGCCTCCATCACCTTGCGGTAGTTGACCGGCATCACCTCGGTGAACCGTCCGCGGGCCGCCGGCCAGTCGTCGAGCAGGGCCCGGGCGACGGTCGACCCGGTCTCTGCGGCATGCCGCCGGACCAGGTCGCGTACCTGCGCGGACGCCTCGTCCGACAGCGGCTGCAGCTCGACCAGCGCGGGATTGACCCGATGCTCGGCGAGCCGGAGTACGTACGCCACGCCGCCGCTCATGCCAGCGGCGAAGTTGCGCCCGATCGAGCCGAGTACGACGGCGACACCGCCCGTCATGTACTCGCAGCCGTGGTCGCCGACGCCCTCGACGACCGCGGTCGCGCCGGAGTTGCGGACGCAGAACCGCTCGCCGACCTGGCCCCGGATGAACAACTCGCCGCCGGTAGCGCCGTAGGCGATGACGTTGCCGGCGATGATGTGCTCCTCGGCGGCGAAGCTCGCCGACCGGTCCGGGCGCACCACGATCCGGCCGCCCGACAGGCCCTTGGCGAGGTAGTCGTTGGCGTCGCCCTCCAGACGCAGCGTGATGCCGCGCGGGACGAAGGCGCCGAAGGACTGTCCGGCCGAGCCGACGAGCGTGAGGTCGATCGCGTCGTCGGCGAGGCCCGCGCCGCCGTGCCGCTTGGTGAGCTCGTGCCCGAGGATCGTGCCGACCGTCCGGTGGACATTGCGGATCGGCAGCCGCGCTCGTACCGGCTTGCCCCCGTCGAGCGCAGCGGCGGCCAGCTCGACCAGTTGGTTGTCCAGCGCCTTGTCGAGGCCGTGATCCTGCGTCGTCGTGACGTGTCGGGGGGCGCCGTCGGGCAGCTCCGGCACGTGCAGGATCGGCGACAGGTCGAGCCCGCTCGCCTTCCAGTGCTCGACGGCGTCGCTCATGTCGAGTGCCTCGGCCCGGCCGATCGCCTCATCCAGGCTGCGGAATCCAAGGGCCGCGAGGTGCTCCCGTACTTCCTGGGCGACGAACTCGAAGAAGTTGACGACGTACTCCACCTTGCCGTCGTACTTCGCCCGCAGCTCCGGGTTCTGCGTGGCGACTCCGACCGGACAGGTGTCGAGATGGCAGACCCGCATCATGATGCAGCCCGACACGACCAGCGGCGCCGTGGCGAAGCCGTACTCCTCGGCGCCGAGCAGCGCGGCGATGATGACGTCCCGCCCGGTCTTGAGCTGGCCGTCGGTCTGGACGACAATCCGCTCCCGCAGGCCGTTGAGCAGCAGTGTCTGCTGCGTCTCGGCGAGCCCGAGCTCCCACGGGCCGCCGGCGTGCTTGAGCGACGTGAGCGGCGCCGCGCCGGTGCCGCCGTCGTGGCCCGAGATGAGGACGACGTCGGCGTGTGCCTTCGCGACGCCGGCCGCGACCGTGCCGACGCCGACCTCGGCGGTGAGCTTCACGTGGATCCGCGCGGCCGGGTTGGCGTTCTTGAGGTCGTGGATGAGCTGCTTGAGGTCCTCGATCGAGTAGATGTCGTGGTGCGGCGGCGGTGAGATGAGTTCGACGCCGGTCGTCGAGTGCCGGGTCTTGGCGATCCAGGGGTAGACCTTCGACCCGGGGAGCTGGCCGCCCTCCCCCGGCTTCGCGCCCTGCGCCATCTTGATCTGGATGTCGTCGGCGTGAGTGAGGTATTCCGCCGTCACACCGAACCGTCCGGACGCGACCTGCTTGATGGCGCTGCGCCGCTCCGGGTCGTACAGCCGATCGACGTCCTCGCCGCCCTCGCCGGTGTTGGACCGGCCGCCAAGCCGGTTCATCGCGATCGCGAGGGTCTCGTGCGCCTCCTGGCTGATCGAGCCGTACGACATCGCGCCGGTCGAGAACCGCTTGACGATCTCACTCACCGGCTCGACCTCGTCGACGGAGATCGGGGGCCTCCGAACCCCACGCTTGGATTGAAATCTGAACATCCCACGCAGCGTCATCAGCCGGCGGGCCTGGTCGTCGACGGCCCGGGAGTACTGCTTGAAGATGTCGTAGCGCCCGGACCGCGTCGAGTGCTGCAGCCGGAAGACCGTCTCCGGGTCGAACAGGTGCGGCTCGCCGTCGCGTCGCCACTGGTAGTCGCCGCCGACGTCGAGCTGCCGGTAGGCGCTGGGGATGCCGTTGGTGGGGTACGCCTTGGCGTGTCGCCGTCGGACCTCCTCGGCGACGACGTCGAGCCCGATGCCACCGAGTTGGCTGGCCGTCCCGGTGAACCAGCGGTCCACCAGCTCCTGACTCAGCCCGATCGCCTCGAAGATCTGGGCTCCGGTGTACGACGCGACCGTGGACACGCCCATCTTGCTCATGACCTTGAGGACGCCCTTGCCGAGCGCCTTGACGAGATTACGTACGGCGTCGGCGGGCTCGATGCCGGGCAGCAGGACGCCGGCGATCGCGAGGTCCTCGGCCGACTCCATCGCGAGGTAGGGGTTGACCGCGGCCGCGCCGTACCCGATGAGCAGCGCGACGTGGTGTACCTCGCGGATGTCGCCGCCCTCGACGACGACGCCGACCTGGGTCCGGGTCTTCTCGCGCACCATGTGGTGATGCACCGCCGCCGTCATGAGCAGCGACGGGATCGGGGCCTTCTCGGCGGTGGCGTGCCGGTCTGACAAAACGATGACCCGGGCGCCGGCGCCGATCGCCTCGGAGACCTCGGCGCAGATCTCGTCGAGCCGGCGTTCGAGGGCCGCTCCCCCGCCGTCGACCTCGTAGAGCCCCTCGACGACGTGGGCGTCGAAGCCGGGCAGGTCGCCGTCGCGGTTGATGTGGATCAACCTGGCGAGCTCGTCGTTGTCGATGACCGGGAACGGCAGCACGACCCGACGGCACGACGCCGGGCCCGGGTCGAGCAGGTTGCCCTCCGGGCCGATGCTCCCCGCCAGCGACGTGACGAGCTCCTCGCGGATCGCGTCCAACGGCGGATTGGTCACCTGGGCGAAGAGCTGGCTGAAGTAGTCGAACAGCAGCCGCGGCCGGTCGGACAACGTCGCGATCGGGGTGTCGGTGCCCATCGACCCGATCGGCTCCACGCCGGTGCGGGCCATCGGCGTCACGAGCAGCCGGAGCTCCTCCTCGGTGTAGCCGAAGACCTGCTGCCGCCGGGTCACCGACGCATGGGTGTGGACGATGTGCTCGCGCTCCGGCAGGTCGGACAGGCGGATCAGCCCGGCGTGCAGCCATTCGTCGTACGGATGCTCCTTGGCCACCTGTTCCTTGATCTCGTGGTCCTCGATGATCCGGTGCGCACCGAGGTCGACGAGGAACATGTGGCCGGGCTGCAGCCGGCCCTTGCGAACGATGCTCGCCGGGTCGAGGTCGAGTACCCCGGACTCCGACGCCAAGACGACCAGACCGTCGTCGGTGACCCAGTAGCGGCCAGGCCGCAGGCCGTTGCGGTCGAGGACCGCACCAATCCGCTGCCCGTCGGTGAACACGACGCAGGCCGGTCCGTCCCAGGGCTCCATGACGGCCGAGTGGAACTCGTAGAACGCGCGCCGTTTCGGGTCCATCTCGGCATGGTTCTGCCAGGCCTCGGGGATCATCATCAGAACGGCGTGGGGCAACGACCGGCCGCCGAGATGCAGCAGCTCCAGCACCTCGTCGAAGGTCGCCGAGTCCGAGGCACCGGGTCCGCAGATCGGGAACACTCGGTCGAGGGCACCCGGGAAGAGAGGGCTCTTCAAGAGCGCCTCGCGGGCCCGCATCCAGTTGCGGTTGCCCTGGATCGTGTTGATCTCGCCGTTGTGGGCGACCAGGCGGTAGGGGTGGGCCAACGGCCAGCTCGGGAACGTGTTCGTCGAGAACCGGCTGTGGACCACGGCGAGCGCGGACGCGACCCGTTCGTCGGCCAGGTCGGGGAAGAACTCGTCGAGCTGCTCGGTCGTGAGCATGCCCTTGTAGCACAGGGTCCGCGACGACAGGCTCGGGAAGTAGACACCGACCTCGTGCTCGATCCGCTTGCGCAGGCAGTAGACCCGACGGTCGAGGGCGATGCCCATCAGCGGTGCGCCCGCGGCCGCGACGAACAGCTGCGCGAAGGTCGGCATGTTGGACCGCGACGTGGCGCCGAGGAGCTCCGGCCGGACCGGCAGCTCGCGCCAGCCGAGCACCCGCAACTGCTCTTCGCCGACGAGCGTCTCGATCTGGGCCCGGGCCTTGGCGGCGAGCTCCGCGTCGTCGGGCAGGAAGGCCGTGCCCACGGCGTAGGCGCCGGCGACCGGGAGATCGAACGCCGTGACGGCTCGGAGGAAGTTGTCGGGAATCTGGAGCAGGATGCCGGCGCCGTCGCCCGAGTCGGGCTCGGCACCCGATGCGCCTCGGTGGTCGAGGTTCCGCAGTGCCGTCAGCGCCTGGGCGACGATGGAGTGGCTGGCTTCACCGGTCAGAGTGGCGACGAAGGCGACTCCGCAGGCATCGTGCTCGTGGCGGCCGTCGTAGAGACCTTGCGGGGAGGGATGTGAGCGCACGGACTAGCCTCCCGTCGTCCAAGTTGACCTGTTGTGCCCCGATGCGAATCACAGGGGTGGTGTGACCCGGTTGGTCATGGTGTGCGCGGGACGACGTTGGCCCGTGGCGCTGGTGGCGAGACTACACGACGAGATGCCCGTCCAGCATCCGAACAGTCCGGGGTTCGGACGCGTCGTGCTCGGCGTTTTCGCGCCCGTACATACCGTCCCCGGGCCTCATCGGTGGTGCGTACGAGCGCAAAACCGCGGCGGGTCTGCCTAGGGCTTGTCGGACTCGACGGCAGCGGCTTCGTCGTTCTTGGGTTCGTCCGCCTTGGCGGCTTCGTCGTCATCGGCCTTGGCGTCATCGGCCTTGGCGTCATCGGCCTTGGCAGCCTTGTCGGCCTCGGCCTTGTCGGGCTTGGACTCATCGGCCACAGACTTGTCGGGCCCTGGCTCAGTCTCGGCGGGCTCATCGGCCTCGGGCTTGTCGCCTTCGGGCTCGACGGCCGACGCCTCGTCGCTCGCCGATTCGCCATCGGAGGCGGCCTCGACAGTCTTCGACTCCGCGCCCTCGGACTCGGCGCCATCGGACACGGCGCCCTCCGACTCGGCGCCCTCCGACTCGCCGCCCTCCGACTCGGCGCCCTCGGACTCGCCGGCCGGGGTGCTCGCGGTCGCAGGCTTGCCTGACTCGTCGGCATGGTCATCGCCCGATGCCTCGCCGGCCTCGGCCGACGCTCCGGCACCGACCTTCGCCTCCACCCGGTCCTTGTCGTCGCCCTCGGCAACCTCGTCATCGGCCTTCGCGGCGGTGGCGGCGACCGGCTGCCGGCCCTCGCGGTAGACCGACTCCTCGCGGCCCGGCCGCCGCCGGCCGACGATGATGAAGTAGGCCACGGCGAGGACGAAGAGGCCCAGCGCCACCCAGACGTTCAGTCGGAATCCGGCGAACTCGTGCGCGTCGTCGATCCGCAGGTCCTCGATGTAGGCCCGACCGGCGGTGTAGAGGGCGACGTACAACGCGAAGACCCGGCCCCGGCCGAGCTGGAACCGCCGGTCCGCCAGCACGATGATGATCGCCACTGCGATGCACAGCAGCGACTCGTAGAGGAAAGTCGGGTGGAACGTGGAGTACTCCAGGTAGGGCTCGGGCCGGTTGTCGAGATCGATCTCGAGACCCCATGGCTGGTCGGTCGGCTTGCCGAAGAGCTCCTGGTTGAAGTAGTTGCCCCACCGGCCGATCGCCTGTGCCAGCACGACACCGGGCGCGACCGCGTCGAGGAGCGACGTGAAGCGGACGCCGGCGAACCGGCAGCCCAGGTAGGCGCCAAGCGCGCCGAAGGCGATCGCGCCCCAGATGCCGAGCCCGCCCTCCCAGACGTACAGGGCCTGGATCGGGTCCTTGCCGTCCCCGAAGTAGAACTCCGGATTGGTCGCGACGTGGTAGATCCGGGCACCGACCAGGCCGAACGGGATCGCCCAGACGGCGATGTCGCTGACCTGCCCGGCCCGGCCGCCACGCGCGACGAACCGGCGCTCGCCGACCCAGATCGCGACGACGATGCCGAGGATGATGGCGAGTGCGTAGGCCCGCAGCGGGAGCGGTCCGAGGTGCCACACGCCGTCGGACGGGCTGGGTATGAGGGCGAGGTCCATCGGCGGCGAGGCTATCGTGCCGTCGATTCACGTACGCCGGTGGCTAGCTCGTCCGCGAGGGCGGAGACGGCGTCGACACCGGCAGCCGGGTCGGTGGCGTCCAGCAACCGGCGTACGAACGCCGACCCGACGATGACCGCATCGGCGTAGCCCGCGACCTCCGTGGCCTGCCCACCGGTGCTGACCCCGATGCCGACGCCAACCGGCAAGGTCGTGGCGTTCCGCACCCGCGCGGTTAGCGCCGCCCCGGCGGAGCTGACCGCGTCCCGCGCGCCCGTCACGCCCATCAAGGAGGCGGCGTAGACGAAGCCTCTCGACGCCTTGGCGGTCAGGGCGATGCGTTCGTCGGTCGACGACGGCGCCACCAGGAAGACCCGCTCGAGACCATGCTGATCGGAGGCGGCCAGCCAGGCGTCCGCCTCGTCGGGGATCAGGTCCGGGGTGATGAGACCGGCACCGCCGGCCGCCGCCAGGGCGCCGGCGAACTCCACAACGCCGAATCGCTCGACCGGGTTCCAGTAGGTCATCACCAGGGTCGGCGCCACGTCGGCCACCGCCTCGACGACTCGGAAGAGATCGCGTAGCCGGAATCCCCGTGCCAGCGCCTGCTCGGTCGCCTGCTGGATCACCGGCCCGTCCATGACCGGGTCGCTGTAGGGCAGCCCGATCTCGACCACGTCGACGCCGGCCGCGACCATCGCGCGCAGCGCCGCGATCGACCCGTCGACGTCGGGATAGCCGGCGGGCAGATAGCCGACCAAGGCGGCCCGGCCCTCGGCTCGGCAGCGCTCGATCGCCGTCTGCGCAGTGGTCATACGAGATCGAACCAGCTCGCGGCGGTGTGCATGTCCTTGTCGCCCCGCCCCGACAGGCACACCACGATGAAGGCGTCCGGGCCGAGCTCCGCCGGGAGCGTGAGGGCACCCGCGAGCGCATGCGCGGACTCGATCGCCGGGATGATCCCCTCCGTACGGCACAGCAGCGAGAACGCCTGCATCGCCTCGGCGTCGGACACCGGTCGGTAGGTCGCCCGGCCGGACTCCGCGAGGTGGGCGTGCTCCGGGCCGACTCCCGGGTAGTCGAGACCGGCCGAGATCGAGTGCGACTCGATGGTCTGGCCGTCCTCGTCCTGCAGCAGATAGGACCGGGCGCCGTGCAGGACGCCGACGTCGCCGGCGCTGATCGTGGCCGCGTGCCGGCCGGTCTCGAAACCGTCGCCACCGGCCTCGAAGCCGTAAAGCCGCACGTCGGTGTCCGGGACGAACGCGCTGAACATGCCGATCGCGTTCGACCCACCGCCCACGCAGGCCGTGACGGCGTCCGGCAGCCGGCCGAACTGGCTCAGGCACTGCTCGCGGGTCTCGTCGCCGATGCCGCGGACGAAGTCGCGCACCATCGACGGGAACGGGTGCGGTCCGGCCGCGGTCCCCAGTAGGTAGTGGGTCTCGTCGACGGTCGCGACCCAGTCGCGCAGCGCCTCGTTGATCGCGTCCTTGAGGGTTCGGCTGCCCGTCGTCACCGGGACGACCTCGGCGCCGAGCATCCGCATCCGCGCCACGTTGAGCGACTGGCGCTCCATGTCGACCTCGCCCATGTAGACGACGCAGTCGAGATCGAGATAGGCGCAGGCGGTGGCCGTCGCCACGCCGTGCTGGCCGGCGCCGGTCTCCGCGATCACCCGGCCCTTGCCCATCCGCTTGGTGAGCAGCGCCTGACCCAGCACGTTGCGCACCTTGTGGGCGCCGGTGTGATTGAGGTCCTCACGCTTCAGCAGCACAGGGGCCCCAGCGTGCTCGGACAGCCGGGTCGCGTCGTAGAGCAGGCTCGGCAACCCGGCGTACTCGCGCAGCATCCGGTCGAACTCGGCGCGGAAGCCAGCGTCGCCCATCGCGTCCCGCCAGACCGCGGTCAGCTCGTCGAGCGGTCCGACCAGCGCCTCGGGCATGAACCGGCCGCCGAACCGGCCGAAGTGCCCCAGTGGGTCGGCAGCGACGCCGGGACTCACCCGCACCGCGCCGGAGTCCATCGTGCCCCCTAGCTCTGGCGGTGCTTCAACGCCGGATGCGCACCGGCGGCGACCAGGTCGGCCACCGTCGAGCGTGGATTCGACCCGGTCACCAGCGTCTCGCCGACCAGGACGACATTGGCGCCGGACCGCGCACAGTCGATGACGTCGTGCGGCCCGCGGATGCCGGACTCGGCGATCCGTACGACACCTTTGGGAACCCGTGGGGCCAGCCGGGCGAACGTCGAGCGGTCGACCTCGAGCGTCTTGAGGTTGCGGGCGTTGATGCCGATCAGCTTGGCCTCGGCGTCGAGGGCCCGCTCGAGCTCCTCCTCGTCGTGCACCTCGACCAGCGGCGTCAAACCGATCGACACCGCGCGCTCGATCAGGGAGACGAGGGCGTTCTGATCCATCGCGGCCACAAGGAGGAGCGCCATGTCGGCTCCCGCCGCGCGCGCCTCCCAGAGCTGGTAGGAGGTGACGATGAAGTCCTTGCACAGCACCGGCAGGTCGACCCGCCCGCGGACGGCCCGCAAGTCGTCGAAGGTGCCGCCGAAACGCCGCTGCTCGGTCAGGACGCTGATCGCCGCCGCGCCGCCGGCCGCATAGTCGGCGGCCAGCGCTGCCGGATCGGTGATAGGGGCCAGCTCGCCGTGGCTCGGACTCGACCGCTTCACCTCGGCTATCACGGACACACCGTCGCCCCGGAAGATCGGCATCGGGTCGAGGGCGTAGCTCTGCCGCTCCGCCTGGCGCTTCAGCTCGTCGAGCGAGACCTTGGCTTGGCGTTCGGCGAGATCGAGCCGGACACCGACCATGATCTCGTCAAGCACCGACATCGAAATATCCTCCGACAAGCTGATGGATGTCAGGTCAGCGTAACCAGCGGCGGCCCGATGTGAGACATCGGGTACGGGGACCCGCCGCTAATGGGCTTCGGACTCGCCGAGACCTGCCGCCTGCATGATCTTGCCGACGATCACCGCGACCGGCAGCAGCGCCACACTCGCCCAGAACAGCACCCAACTCGGCCCGATCATCAAGGCGACTCCGCCGAGCGTGAAGGCGATCAGGACGATCGTCACGGCGGTCCAGGCGGCCGGGGTCGAGCCATGCATGGGTACCAACCTCTCTGCAGCGTGATGCCCACCTGACGGGGGCCCAAACCATTGTGCCCTGGCCCCGTCGACGTCCTGCCGTCGAGGTCAGGCCGTCGGATCGCGTCCCTCGTCGAGCGCGCGCCACAGATCGGCGTCGTCGGTGGGCGCGGACGCCCCCTGCTCCGGCTCGGCGGCGTCCGTCCGCTGGCGCGGCGCGGGCGCGTCGTAGCGGCTGCCCATCGTCGCCCACCGATGGCCACGGGACGCGACGAGCAGCCCGACCGCGATCCCCGCCACGGACCCGCCGAGGCTCAGCCAGCGCCAGGCCGGATGGTCGGCCGCGGCCACGATCGCCGCGTCGTCAACACCGCCCGACGCGGGTGACTCGGCGAGCTCCTCGCTGAGCGCGTCGTCGATGGCCGGGCCAGCGGTGAGGACGCCGATCGCGGCACCGGCCGCCGCCAGGACGATGACCGCCCCGACGACGCGCCGCAGCCAGCCGCCGGTCGGCACGATCGCCAGCGCACCGGCCAGGATCACCAGCGTCAGCGCCCCGACCCAGGGAACGGCGCCGGTGCCGGAGACCTCGATGGTCGAGCTCGGCACGCCCGGCACGGCGATCTCGGCCCGGGCCCACGTCCGGCTCGCGCCGAGCAATGCCAGGCCGCCGGCCGCGAGGCCGCCGACGATGGCGATCACCAGGCTGCGCCGGTCACTCATGGGACGCCCCCTCGACGCTCAGGACGTCGTTGTCGAAGCACGTCGCCGCTCCGGTGTGGCAGGCCGGACCCTCCTGGTCGACCTTGACCAGCACGGTGTCGCCGTCGCAGTCCAGGCGCACCTCGTGCACCCACTGCCGATGCCCGGACGTCTCGCCCTTGACCCAGTGGGCCTGGCGGCTGCGACTCCAGTAGGTGGCACGGCCCGACGTGAGCGTACGATGCAGCGCCTCGTCGTCCATCCAGCCGACCATGAGGACCTCGCCGGTGTCGTGTTGCTGCACCACCGCTGTGACCAGTCCGTTCGCGTCCCGTTTGAGCCGGGCCGCGATGTCGGGATCGAGGGCAGAGGTCATGTCCCCAGCATGGCTGGTCGGAGTTGTCAACCGCTCCTCGGGCTCCGGCGCGCGTCGACCCGAAAATCGACATTGCGGGGGCTACAACCCCCGTGATGTCGATTCTCGGGTGGTCGGGCTCTGGCGCGAGTCGTCTCAGTCGGTGGCCGCGTGGAGATGGGACTGGGCCACCCAGCTCGCGTGCAACCGGGCGTAGACGCCGCCGGCGGCGACCAGTTCGGCATGCGGACCGCGCTCGACCAGGCGGCCGGCGTCGAAGACCAGGATCTGGTCGGCCTGCTCGGCAGTGGACAGCCGATGGGCGATGATCACCGACGTCCGGCCGGACAGCAGGTGGTCGAGAGCCGCGGAGATCCGGAGCTCGGTCTGCGGGTCGACCGCGCTGGTGGCCTCGTCGAGCACCAGAAGGTCAGGATCGGCGAGATAGGCCCGTACCAAGGCGACCAGTTGCCGCTCGCCCGCCGACAAGGACTCACCGCGCTGGCCGACCTGGGTCTCGAGGCCGTCTCGGAGGGTCTCGAACCAGTCGGCGAGGCCCAGCGACACGATCGCCTCGACCAGCTCGGCGTCCGACGCCTCCGGCCGGCCGTAGCGCAGGTTGTCCCTGAGCGACGCGTCGAACAGGAACCCCTCCTGGGGCACCATCACGACCCGATCGCGCAGCGACGAGAAGCGCAACGTCCGCAGGTCCACGCCGTCGAGACAGACCATGCCCTCGGTCGGATCCATCAACCGGCACAGCAGCTTGGCGAACGTCGTCTTGCCCGAGCCGGTCTCGCCGACGACGGCCACCCGAGCCTGCGACTCGATGTCGACACTGACCTCGCGCAACACCGGCGGCCCGTCCGGGTAGGCGTAATCCACGTCGTGGAACGACGCGGTCAGGGAGCCGCGCGGCAGGCTGACGCCGGACTCCCCCGGGTCGACGACGTCGGCCGGCGTGTCGAGGACGCCGATCACTCGCCGCCACGACGCGATGGCGTTCTGCGCCTCGGTCAGCACCTGGGTGGCCATCTGCACCGGCCCGACCAGCAGCGAGACGAGGAAGGCGAACGCGATGACCGTGCCGACCGACAGGTGGCCGGCGAGCCCGAGGAGGACGCCGAAGACGACGACCGAGGCGTTCGCGAGCCCGCCCGCGACCCCGGCCGAGGCGAAGGTGACCGCGACCAGCTTCTGGGCCGCCGTGTTCGCCGCCAGGTTGGCGTTGATCGACGCGTCGACCCGTTCCTGGGTACGGGTCGCGATGTTGTGGGCCCGGACCACGGAAGCGCCGACGACCGGCTCCGAGATCGTCGACAGCATCTCGCCGACGGTCTGCCGGACCTTCGCGTACGCCGCCGTCATCCGCTTCTGGAAGTAGCGCAAGCTCGCGATGAGCGGCACGAAGCAGGCCCAGACGATCAGCGTCAGCTCCCACGAGTAGACCGCCATGACCACGGTCGCGACGATGATCTGACCGACGCTGATAACCATGAGCAACCCGCTGAACTGCAGGAACAGCGAGACCTGGTCGACGTCCGACGTCACCCGAGACACCAGGCCCCCGCGCCGCTCGGTGTCTTGGGTCAGGACCGGCAGGTCGTGGACGTGGCGGAACGCCTTGATCCGCAACTCGGCGAGCCCCGCCTCGGACGCCTTGTAGAGCCGGACCTTCATCCAGTACGCCGCGAACGCGGTGACCAGCACGACACCGGCGGCGAGCCATGCGTACGTCCATATCTGACTGCGGTCGATGCCTCCCGTGCCGAGCAGCCCGTCGTCGATCGTCTTCTGGATCACGACGGGGACGATGGCCGACCCGATCGTCGAGAGCGCCCCGAGCAGCAGGGTCACGCCGAGGCCCTCGCGCAGCGCCGGCGACAGGGCGAACCCGCGACGCAGGATCTGCCAGCCGGTGACCTCCTCGCCGCTACCGACCCGGCTTCGGCCTCCGTCGCTCATGGGATCTCCGCCGCCTCTCGGTCGGCGGCCGCACGGGCCATGTCGTAGGCGTCGACCAGGTCGCGGTAGGCCGGTGACCTGGCGACCAGCTCGGCGTGCGGGCCGCGGTCGAGGATCTGTCCAGAGGCCAGGAAGAGCACCTCGTCGGCGAGGGCAATGGTCGCCTTGCGGTAGGCGACGACCACCACGGTCGTCTCACCGCCCTCGGTACGGCTCCGCAGACCGTGCAGGATGCGCGCCTCGACGTCCGGGTCGACCGCGCTGGTCGCGTCGTCCAGGATCAGCAGCCGCGGCCGGCGGACGAGCGCCCGGGCCAGCGCCACCCGCTGCCGCTGGCCACCCGACAGGGTCGTTCCCCGCTCGCCGAGCTGGCTGTCCAGCCCCTGCGGCAGCTCGCCGACGAACCGGTCGGCCTGCGCGACCCGCAACGCCTCCCAGACGGCGTCGTCGTCGACCGGCAGCCCAAGCGTGACGTTCTCTCGGATCGAGTCGTCGAACAAGAACGCCTGTTGCGGGACCAGCGAGACGGCGTCGGCCAACGCCGGATGCGTCAGGTCCCGCGCGTTGCGCTCGTCGAGCTCGACCGACCCCTTCACCGGGTCGACCAGGCGGATCAACAGGCTGGCCAGCGTGCTCTTGCCCGATCCGGTGAGCCCGACGACTGCGACCGTACGCCCCGGCTCGACGTCGAACTCGAGGTCGTCGAGGACCGGGCCCGCGCCGTCGTAGCCGAAGGTGAGGTCGCTGACTTCCAGCCGCAGGGCGCCAGATCCGGGGAGGGCGTCGTCGCCATAGCGGGCGCGGCCGCGGGCGGTGAGCACGGCCTGCACCCGTTCCCAGCCGATCACCGTGCGCGGCAGTCCACCGAGCACCCAGCCGAACGCCCGCAACGGGAACGCGATGATGGTGAACAGGTAGGCCACCTGGACGACGTCGCCCGCCTGGGCCGCTCCCGACAACACCCGCTCGACGCCGATCACGACGACCAGCAGCACGCCGAAGTTGGGTAGCGCCTCGACGACCGGGTCGAAGATGCTGCGGATCTTGCCGGCCGCGATGTTGGCGTCCCGAAGCTGATGGGAGACCCGGGCGAATCGCTCGGTCTCCGCGGCCTCCCGACCCAGTGCCTTGACGACGAGCGCGCCGTCGAACGACTCGTGCGCCACCGCGCTCACGTCGGCGCGCAGCTCCTGGGCCAGGCTCACCCGCTCGGACAGGAAGCGCTGGTAGCCGATGTTGATCGCGAACAGCAGCGGGAAGATCACTAGACCGACGAGCGTCAGGACCACGTCCGCGGTGAGCATCGCGATGACCGCCACGATCAGCATCACGACGACGCCGAGCGCCATCGGCATCGGCATCATCGACTCCCAGACCGCCTCGACGTCGGCGTTCGCGTTGGACAGCAACTGCCCGGTGGGATGCCGGTTGTGCCAGCTCATCGGCAGCTCGAGATAGCGCCGGGTCACTCGGCGCCGGTAGGTCGCCATCAGGCGGAAGTAGACGATGCCGCCGATCAGCCGGCGCGCGATGATGCCCAGGGCCCGGAGGATCGCGACACCCATGAACAACGCGACGACCGCCGCCGCGAGACCCTTCTCGAGCTCACCCGACTCGAACGACGGTGCGATCACGTGGTCGGTCGCCCAGCCGAGCACCCACGCGTCGGCGACCGTGAGGGCACCGAACACCATGCTTCCGACCAGCGCCAGCGAGAACAGCCGCCGCTCCTCGCGCATGCCGACGAAGAGGATCCGCAGCCCTCGCCAGGTCGTGCCGTGCCGCTTGCCGTGCCCCGTCGCCAGACTCACCGGACCTCGAATCCGGCGGCGTCCAGCGCCCGTTTGACGTCGGCGATGGCGACCTCGCCGAAGTGGAAGATGCTGGCCGCGAGCACGGCATCGGCGCCCGCCTCGACCGCCGCCGGGAAGTCGTCGGCCTGTCCGGCGCCGCCACTGGCGATCAGAGGGACGGTGCTCACGCCGCGGATCGCCTCGATCAGCTCCACGTCGAAGCCGTCCTTGGTGCCGTCCGCGTCCATCGAGTTGAGCAGGACCTCCCCGATGCCCCATTCGCAGGCCGACGTGACCCAGCCGACCGCGTCGACGTCGGCCGAGCGCCGGCCGCCGTGCGTCGTCACCTCGAAGCCGCTGGGCTGGCCGGCGCCGCGCCGGGCGTCGACACTCAGCACGAGCACCTGGGAGCCGAACCGCTGCGCGATCTCGGCGATCAGCGCGGGACGCTCAACGGCGGCGGTGCTCACGGCGACCTTGTCGGCCCCGGCGCGAAGCAGCCGGTCCACGTCGTCGACCGATCGGACTCCACCGCCGACCGTCAGGGGGATGAAGACCTGCTCGGCCGTACGCGACACCACGTCATAGGTCGTCTCCCGCGACGCGGCCGAGGCGGTGATGTCGAGGAAGGTCAACTCGTCGGCGCCCGCCCGGTCGTATGCCGCCGCCAGCTCGACCGGGTCGCCCGCATCGCGGAGGTTCTCGAACCGGACGCCCTTGACGACCCGGCCGGCGTCGACATCGAGACACGGGATCACCCGCACCGCGACCGTCATGAGACGGCTGCCTGGCGTACGGCACGCAACGCCTCGTCCAGCGTGAAGGCGCCGGAGTACAACGCCTTGCCGACGATCGCGCCTTCGACGCCGACGCTCACCAGGCCGCTGAGGGTCCGCAGGTCGTCAAGGCTCGAGACGCCGCCGGAGGCCACGACGGGGCGATCGGTACGGGCGCACACCGCATGGAGCAGATCAACGTTGGGTCCGAGCAGGGTGCCGTCCTTGGTGACGTCGGTGACGACGTAACGGGGGCAGCCGTCGCGCTCGAGCCGGTCGAGCACCTCGAACAGCTCGCCGCCGTCGCGCGTCCAGCCCCGGGCGGCGAGCCGGCCCTCGCGTACGTCGAGGCCGACGGCGATCCGGTCGCCGTGCTCGGCGATGGCCAGGGCGCACCAGGCCGGGTCCTCGAGGGCGGCGGTGCCGACGTTGACTCGCCGGGCACCGGTCGCCAGGGCCGCCGCGAGGCTGTCGTCGTCGCGGATGCCGCCGGACAGCTCGACCTGGACGTCGAGCCGCCCGACGACGCCGGCCAGCAGGTCGCGGTTGCTGCCACGCCCGAAGGCGGCGTCGAGGTCCACGAGGTGGATCCACTCGGCGCCGTCGGACTGCCAAGCGAGCGCCGCGTCGAGCGGGTCGCCGTAGGCCGTCTCGGTGCCGGCCTCGCCACGGACCAGACGCACGGCCTGACCCTCGGAGACGTCAACGGCCGGCAGCAGCTCGAGAGGGGTCACGGGACCACCCTAGGAGGTGATCCGGACAGCCCAAGCGGCGTCTCGGGGCCGGCCGATCAGCGGTAGATCGGACCGCTCGACGGTCGCGGCTGCGTGGCGACGACGGCGGAGACCAAGTGCGTGAGGGCCGGGTCCGCCGACGCGCCGTCGTAGACCCGGAACGACTCGACCGTCCCGTCGGAGTAGCGCACGGTGACGTCGTACTGGAAGAGGTCACAGCATTGCGGCTTCCCCGCGCTGCCTTCGGCTCCCTCGAGCGCGTCCGGAGCAGCCGCGTCGAACACCGCCCGATGGCCGGGGTCGGACGGTCCGACCTGCCAGGTCTGGCGGTCGCCCGCGATGCCGCCGGACCGGGTCACGGCAACGCTGCGGACCGAGGTCGCCGGCTCGGTCGATGGCTCGGGCTCGATCGAAGGTTCGGGCTCAGATGTCGGCGCCGGCTCCGGCTCGGACGGTGGGGTCGCCTCCGCCTCGGTCGAGGGCTCGGACTCGGATGGCGGCGCGGCATCGGCGCCGGCGCCGGTCGGTTCCGCGGAATCGGAGCCGCATCCGGTGAGAGCGAGCGCGGCCGCGGCGAGCAGGGCCGTGATCAGTCGTCTCATGTCACTGCGACGTACCTTTCGACCGTCGAGTTCCGCCAGCCTATGCCGCCGAACGGTCACATGCCGGGCGTACTCCGCATGGCTCGTACTCACTCCGCATGGGTTGCAGCCCATGCGAAGTGAGCATGTACCACGAGAACGTGGTATCCCGTGCGGGCGCCGACTCGTTACGTCAGCGTGCCGAGCCAGTTGCGGAGCAGCGTCGCGCCGGCGTCGCCGGACTTCTCCGGATGGAACTGCGTAGCCCATAAAGGCCCATTCTCGACAGCCGATACGAATCGGTCGTCACCGTACTCGGTCCACGTCACCATCGGTGCGAGGAACGGTGGCTCCGGGTCGAGGATCCACTCGCGGGCGGCGTAGGAGTGCACGAAGTAGAAGCGCTCGGTCTCGACGCTGGCGAACATCGCGCTGCCCGGAGGCACCTCCACGGTGTTCCAGCCCATGTGGGGCACGCGGTCGGCCGCCAGCCGCTCGACGTTCCCCGGCCACTCCCCACAGCCTTCGGACCTCACCCCGCGCTCGATGCCCTGCTCGAACAGCACCTGCATGCCGACGCAGATGCCGAGGACGGGACGGCCGCCGGCCAGCCGGGACCCGATGATCCGCGGTCCCTGGACCTTGTGCAGTCCCTCCATGCAGGCGGCGTACGCCCCGACTCCAGGGACGACAAGGCCGTCGGCCTCCGCGGCCTGCTCTCGATCGGCGCCAAGTGTCACGTCGGCGCCCGCCCGCTCCACGGCGCGGACGACCGAGCGCAGGTTGCCCGACCCGTAGTCGAGCACCATCACCTGCGGGCGGCTCATACCGCATCGCGGGCCAGAATCGCGCCGAGGATCACGAAGCCGAACGCCAGGGCGAACAGCAGCAGCACCGTCGGGAGCGGCTTCTGCTGGCGGAAGAACGCGATCCCGCCGCCCATGAAGAAGCCGCCCAGGATGAGCAGGACGAGCGCGCCGGTCACCGCCGCTCCCCCAGGCTGCCCTTGGTGCTCGGGATGCCGGGCTCCCTCGGGTCCAGCGCCACGGCGTCGCGAAGCGCCCGGGCGACGGCCTTGAACTGCGCCTCCACGAGGTGGTGCGGATCACGGCCGGACAACACGCGGACGTGCAGCGCGAGCCGCGCATGCGACGCCAGGGACTCGAACACGTGACGGGTCAGCGACCCGACGTACGTGCCGCCGATGACGACGTACTCCTGGCCCTCTGGCTCGCCGATGTGGACGCAGTAGGGCCGACCGGCCACGTCGACCGCGCACTGCACCAGGGCCTCGTCGAGCGGCACCATCGCATCGCCGAAGCGGCGGATGCCGTGCTTGTCGCCCAGCGCCTCGTCGATGGCCTGGCCGAGGGTGATCGCGACGTCCTCGACGGTGTGGTGGGCGTCGACGTGGGTGTCGCCCTTGGCCCGCACGGTCAGGTCGAACAGCGCGTGGCGGGCGAGCGACTCGAGCATGTGGTCGTAGAACCCGACCCCGGTCGACACGTCGGCGATGCCGGCGCCGTCGAGATCGAGCTCCACTGTGACGCTCGACTCGGACGTCGTCCGGTCCCGCCGACTGCTCCGGCTGCTCGGACTCATCTCGCTCACTCCCTCAGACCCTCACGTCCTGACCACCTGTCGCACAGCATTAACGAACTCAGCCATCTCGTCCGGCCGGCCGATCGAGACCCGCAGCCAGCCCGGCGGTCCAGTCTCGCGGATGAGTACGCCGCGGTCGAGCAGGCCCTGCCACACGGCATGCCGGTCGTCGAACGTACCGAAGAGGACGAAGTTGGCGTCGGAGTCGCTGGCCCGAAGGCCCAGGCTCCGTAGTTCGGCGATCAGGTCGTCGCGCTGGGTCCGGAGCTTGTCGACGGCACCGAGGAGCTCGTCGGCGTGCCGCAGCGCGACCCGGGCGGCCGCTTGGCTGAGCGCCGACAGGTGGTAGGGCAGCCGCACCAGCCGGACGGCGTCGATGACGGCCGGGTCGGCGAGCCATCGACCGAGCCGGCCACCGGCGAACGCGAATGCCTTGCTCATCGTCCGGGTCACGACCAGCCGCTGACGGCCCGGCAGCAGCCGCAGGGCGCTCGGCGTCTCCGGATGGCGGAACTCCGCGTACGCCTCGTCGACGATGACCATGCCCGGCGCGGCGGCGTAGACCGCCTCGATCTGGTCGAGCGGCAGCGCGGTCCCGGTCGGATTGTTCGGCGACGCCAGCAGCACCACCGACGGCTGCTCCGAGGCGATCAGCGCCGCGGCCGTGTCGAGGTCGAGGGAGAAGTCGTCGGCCCGGCGGCCCGTGACCCAGCGCGTGTGGGTGTCGCGGGCATACTCCGGATACATCGAGTACGTCGGCGCGAACGACACCGCGGTCCGGCCGGGACCGCCGAAGGCCTGCAGCAGCTGCAGCATGATCTCGTTGGAGCCGTTGGCCGCCCACACCTGAGCGGGCGACAGACCGTGACCGAGGTAGGCCGCGAGGTCGGACCGCAGGGCGGCGGCCTCGCGGTCCGGATAGCGATTGAGCCCAGCAGCGACCTCGGCCACAGCCGTGGCGACCTCCGAGACCACGAGGTCGCTCGGCGGGTACGGGTTCTCGTTGGTGTTCAGCCGCACCGGCACGTCGAGCTGTGGCGCACCGTAGGGCTCGAGGCCGCGCAGCTCGTCACGCAGCGGCAGCTCGTCGTCGCTCACGCGTCCACCCGCTTACTCGCGCCGAGATTGCGCGTCTTCCCCACACCGTCGCACCGAGTTTGCACCTCTTCACGGGTGGGTGGTGAAGACGCGCAATCTCGGCGCGAAGAATCGCTCACGATTCCTCGTCGACCCGGACCCGGATCGCCGCGCCGTGCGCCGGAAGGTCCTCCGCCTCGGCCAGCGTCACCACGGCGTCGCGAGAGGCTCGTAGCGCCGCCTCGGACCAGGACACGACCTGTACCGTCTTCGTGAACGTCCGGACCGACAGGCCCGACGAGTGACAGGCGCAGGCCGCCGTCGGCAGCACGTGGTTGGAGCCGGCGCAGTAGTCGCCGAGCGAGACCGGCGCCCACGGTCCGACGAAGATCGCCCCGGCGTCGCGTACCCGCATGGCCAGAGCTTCGGCGTCCGCGGTGTGGATCTCGAGATGTTCGGGCGCGTAGGCGTCGACCGCCGCGAGGCCCTGATCCATGTCGTCGACCAGGACGATCGCCGACTGCTGCCCGGCCAGCGCCGCCGCGATCCGGTCGCGATGCTTCGCGGCGGGCACCTGGCGCTCCAGCTCGTCGATGACTTGCTCGGCGAGCGACTCACTGTCAGTGACGAGGACGCTGGCCGACTCAGGACCGTGCTCGGCCTGGCTGATCAGGTCGGCGGCGACAGCGGCCGGGTCGGCGCCGGCATCGGCCAGGATGGCGATCTCGGTTGGCCCGGCCTCGGAGTCGATCCCGATTCGGCCCTTGAGAAGCCGCTTGGCGGCGACGACATAGCTGTTGCCGGGTCCCGCGACGAGGTCAACCGGCCGGCACGAGCCCGCTCCCCACGCGTACATCGCGATCGCCTGGGCGCCTCCGACCGCGTAGACCTCGTCGAGCCCGAGCAGGGCACAAGCGGCGAGGATCGTGGGGTGCGGCCAACCGCCGTACTCGCGCTGCGGCGAGCTGGTGACCGCGATGGAGGGGACGCCGGCCACCTGGGCGGGCACGGCGTTCATCACGACGCTGGAGACGAGTGGCGCGAGACCCCCAGGCACGTAGAGGCCGACCCGGCTCATCGGCACGATGCGGCGGCGTACCGAGCCGCCCGGCACCACCTCGGTGACGACGTCGGACTCGAGCTCGGCCTCACAGGTAAGCCGCAGCCGCGCGATCGCCTCATCCAGCCCGCTCCGTACGTCGGGATCGAGCCGCTCCAGGGCTTCCGTGAGCAGCTCCGGCGGCACGGCCACGTCCGTCTGGTCGACACCGTCGTAGCGGCGTCCGGCGTCGAGGACGGCCGGCAGACCACGGTCGCGTACGTCGTCGCATACCGCACGCACCGTGTCGACGAGCTGACCGACGTCGGCGTCGGCGCGCGGCACGAGAGTCCCGACCGCGAGGTTGTCGCGGCCGGCGGCCCGGAGATCGAGGCGGCGGATCACGCGCTCAGTCTACGAACCGGACATCCCGCCCGGGCCGGGCGTCCAGATGGGGAGCGGCCGTGACCAGTACCGTCGTAGAGGTGGCCACGACGGTGCGGATCTTTCCGCTGGACACGGTGCTGTTCCCCGGGATGCGGCTGACTGTCCACGTGATCGAGCCGAGGCTGCGCGAGATGATCCGGCAGCTCGCGAAGACCCTGGGTCCGTCGGACCGGCGGCTCGGCGTCGTCGCGATCCGCGAGGGCTACCGGATCGGTCGCAGCCACGGCCGGCAGTCCGCGCATCGCGTCGGCTGCGAGGCGCTGATGACCCAGGCGAAGGCCCGGCCCGACGGCAGCTGGGACATCGCGCTCATGGGTCAGCGCCGGATGCGGGTCGAGGAGCTCGTGTCGAAGAGCCGCACCAACGCCGTCGCCGCGGTGACCTATCCGCCGGAGATCGAGGGACCGGACGCTCCCATGCGGATGGCGACCGCCCTCGCCGCCTTCGAGGCCTACCGCAACACGGTGGCCGACAACGGCGGCCGCCAGGTGCCGCTCGGGGATCTGCCGACCGAGGCACTGCCGCTGTCCTACGCGCTGGCGACCGCGACCACCCTGCCGCTGCGGGAGCGCCAGGTGCTGCTCGAGGCACCCCACGCCGCCGCCCGGCTGCAGCGCCTGACACTGATGCTCCGGGTCGAGCTGTCGGCGATCCAGGCGGTCGCGAGCCTGCCGGCGACCCGGCTGGCTCGGACGAACTGGTCGCCGAACTGACGGGTCCCCGTCGCGATACCACGTTCTCGTGGTCTCTCCGCACTCTGCATGGTCGCACGCCGTGCAGAGCGTGGGTCTACCACGAGAACGTGGTAACCGAGTGACGGAAGAGCCGGCTAGATCCCGCAGCTCGGCGCCGACCAGGCGTTGCTCGTACGGATGTCCACATGCGTGTGGTCGTCGTGGCCCGGGTAGCCGGGGCCGAAGATGCCGCCGAAGCCATGGTGCCGAGCCTGCGCCGCCATCGTGCACAGCGAGTGAGCCCCGGTCAGGTCGGCGGTCGTGCCGTAGAGATGCTGGCTGTTGCTGGCGCCGCCGACCGACGAGTTGCAGGGATAGCTCCGGAACGCGCTGGAGATGTGGAGCGGCTGGTCGCCGAGGGCGTGTCGCAGCGCCTCGAGCTCCCACATCGTGCGCAGGGCGTTGGCTCTCGTGGCCGACTCGGACAGTGCTCCACCGTCGAACCCGCTGCCGCCGCAGCCGTCGTCCATCTCGCTGTACGTGAAGTGGATCGGGGTGCAGTCGTCGTCTTGCAGCTGGTAGAGCTTGTTGAACGTCTGCGGACCGGCGACGCCGTCGGCGGACAGCCCGTACGCGGCCTGGAAGTCGCGGACGGCGGCCGTGGTGTGCGGGCCGTACTGACCGTCGATCGACAGATGCTGCCCGTATCCGGGATAGCCGGCGACGCGGATCTGCAGTTGGCGGACGTCCTCACCGCTTGCGCCCTGGCTCAGGGTTCGGGTCCAGGTGTAGCACCCGTCGGCACGGGCGGACGTGGCGGTGGCCGCGATCGTGGCGACGAGCAGGCCCGCGACGAACACGAGGGCCATGACGAGGTGCAGGGGTTGACGACGCAGCCCGACGATAATGGGCATGACGACTCCGTACGGATGAGGCGACTTGCGGGCTTGCGCCCACTGCATACCCCGCCCGGGGGGCGGCTACACCTCGCGGCATGACAGTGCCGGCGCCGCGGCTCGAAGCCCACGGCGCCGGCACTCAGCTCGATCGAGGATCGCTAGTCGAACACCAGCCGCACGGTCAACCGCTGGCCGTCGTCGACCTGCGTCAGATTCGCACCCAGGGCGCGCATCGGCTCGACCGTCTCCAGGTCGTCGCTCGCCGAGTCGTCAGCGGCCATCGCTTCGGCCAGCCGGTCGAGGTCGAGATAGAACGCGACGCTGGACTCCGACGCGTCCGGCACGGCCGTGTCGAACCCGTCGGCAGACTCCAGGTCGCCGCCCTCGGCCAGCATCTGGGCGTAGTCCTGGTTGCTCGCGACGACCAGACCATCGTCGCTCTCCTCGGTGATCAACGCCGGCAGCCCTTCGGCGGCGAGCGCCCCGTTGACCCGGTCGACAACGTCGCTGATCTCGGCCGTGTCGGTCGTCAGCCGAGCACCGAAGTAGAAGTCGCTCGGATCCTCCGACTCCATGTTCTCTGCCAGACCGGTGCTGTCCATCGAGACGGTGACGTTGTCGCCGAGGATCGTGCGCAGGTCGTCGGGAAGCTGCAGGCCAGTCTCCTGCTGCGCGTCGTCGAGCATCTCGTCGTAGGCGGTCGGGCCACCGAAGTTCTCGACCATGCCTTGCAGGTTCGGCCAGTACTCGTCGACGAGGTCGGCCCCACCCGACGCGGACAACGCCATCAAAGTGCTGTCGGGCAGCCCGCCGATGGGGTTGTCGATGTCTGAGCTGATGTCGACGTCGGTGGTCGCCTGGCTGACGATCTCGATGTGGTCCGAGCCGGCCCGCACGGCGCCGAACGCCGAGTGGATCTCCTCGGAGGCCATCTGTGCACCCTCGAACCCGTCCATCGACGCGGTCTGCTCGCGCAGTCCGTCGACGTTGAACCAGAACGACGCGAGCCCTTCACCGTCCAGCGCGTCCATGTCCGACTGGAACTGCTCGTCGTCCGACAGCGGACTCGACTCGGCGCTGTCGACGATGTCCGGCAACGTCTCGGCGTCTTCCGCGATCAGCATGTAGTCACCGACGAACGCGACGTTGTCGCCTTCAGCGGCGGACGCGGTCGAAGCGGACGAGCTCAGCATGGCGCTGGCGCCGGTGGCGGCGACATCCACCTGGCCGGCGAAAGCGCCGGAGTCGAGGGCGGACGAGCCGATGCCGCACTCCTCGATGGCAGCGACGGCATCCTCAGCCGCCTGCTGGTCGCTCACCTGGATCGCCGCCACGGACACGACCCGGTCGGACACCGGCACGACGCCGAATCCGGCTCGGTCGCCGATCCACGGCTCGACGTCGTCCTCGAAGGACAGGCCGCAGTCGGTGCCCTGGACCATCGTGTCGAACATCAACTTGCGGAGGTCCTCGGTGTCACTGCTGATCCCGGTCGCGTTCTCGAACTCGGGCACCCGGCGCAGCAAGCGGAACGCGTTGACCTTCTGGCTGGCCGAGGGATCGAGGTCGATCCGTACGTAGGCCAGCGTGTTGCTGGGCAGGGCCTCCGCCGGCTGCGGACCGCCACCGTTCAGGTACTGGTAGGCGGCGAAGGCGCCACCGCCCACGAGGATCGCGAGGGCGGCGCCGATGGCTCCCAGGACGACGCCGCGGCGGCGTCGGCGGGGCGGCTGCGGACCACCGGAGCTGACCCACTCGGGCGGGGTCCAACCGGGCGGTGGGGGGCCACCGGCCGGACCTGGCGGGCCCTGCGGCGGCGGCCAACCCGGAGGCGGACCCTGCGGCGGAGGCCAACCCGGAGGCGGGCCCTGCGGCGGCATCCCACCGGGCGGCGGCGGGCCACCCGGAGGCGGGCCCTGCGGCGGCATCCCACCGGGCGGCGGTCCGCCCGGCGGTGGTCCGGGTTGTCCGGATCCCGGCGGGCCCCATTGGCCGCCATGCGGTGGCTGGTTTGACACGGTGTTCCCCTTCTTCCGTGAGATCGTCACCGCCTTCGATGTGCTGGTCCCGCAGCTGGTTCCGCGGCCGCCACTCGAGCCGGACGATGCCCCGAACTCTAGCCGAGACCAGGGTCTGACCGGTCCCGCCAGGAGCCGGTGTCGGACGCCGGCGGACTGGAGGACCGCGGCATCGCCGGGCGCGAAAACAGCAGGACGGCGACGATGAAGCCGACCAGCGCAGCGACCGGCCAGGCGAGCAGCATGCCTTCGGCGTGGACGTCGAGGCGCTGCGGAAGCTGGTCGCCGACCGAGGCGGCGGACAGCAAGCTGGCGGGGTCGTCGGGTCCCAGCAGGATCCCGACCCGCCACGCGATGACGGCGGCGATCCCCGCTCCGGCCGCACAGGCGAGGGCCTGGGGCCAGCCCACCCGGTGCCACCGCCAGCCGGTCAGCAAGCCCAGGGGAGCCGCCAGCACGACGCTGACCCAGGCGAAGGTCACATCGACGCCGAACTGGCGGCCGGCCTCCTCCTCGCCCATGATCGCGCCGTTGCGGACCACCTCGAAGACCGGCGGGTCGGCGAACTCGGCCCACAGCCACGCGCCGAGCAGCCCGGCGAACGCGAACAGCACGCACGTGATGACGACCGCGCGTACGACCAGCTCCCGCGGCGGACCGGCCAGATCGGTCGACCAAGCGGCCTGGCGGGCCTCCTGCCAGGACAGCGGCCGGGCCGACGAGGACCGGCCTCCGGCGGGTTCGGTGTCGTGCACGCCTTCCGATCTTACGTGCGGGAGCCGAGACAGGTCGGCCCGAGCAGTGCCTTCAGGTCGGCCATCAGGGCCGGGGTCGCGGCGACTCGGAGCCGCTCGTCGAGCCGGAGCACCTTGGTGGCACCCGGTGTGGTGAGCCGCAGATGTACCTCGGCGGCCCCGGGATGCGTGGCCAGCACGTCCTTGAGCTGCTCCACGACCGGCGGGGTGCAGCGGCTCGCCGCCAGCGAGATCACCACCGGTCGGCCGACGTCGCGCGCCTGGTCGATCGGGCTGATCTCCTGCGTGCTGATGTCCGGCGCGTCGTCGCCCCGGCGCAACCGACCCTTGGCGAGCACGAGGGTGTCCTCGACCAGCAGGGTGGCGGCGGCCTGGTAGGCCGAGGGGAACACCAGCAGGTCGACGCCGCCCTCCAGGTCCTCGAGGGTGGCGATCGCCCAGGTGTCCCCCTTGCGCGTGATCTTGCGCTGCACCGCGGTGATCAGCCCGGCGACCGCGACCGGCGAGTTGTCCGGCCGCGACTCGTCGGCGATCAACGTGCCGATGGTGCAGTCGCTCACCGAGGCGAGGACGTGCTCGAGGCCGAGTAGGGGGTGGCTGGACACGTAGAGTCCGAGCATCTCGCGCTCGAAGCCCAGCAGGGTCTGCTTGTCCCACTCGTCGAGCTCGGGCACCTGGACCGTGAGCCCGCCGAACACGTCGTCGTCCAGCCCGCCGAACAGCGACTCCTGGCCGATCGCCTCATTGCGCTTGACGTCGACGTGCTGGTCCACCGCGGCCTCGTGGACGGCGACCAGCGCCCGGCGACGATGGCCGAGCGAGTCGAACGCCCCGGCCTTGATCAGCGACTCGATGACCCGCTTGTTGCAGACCGTCACCGGGACCTTGTCCATGAAGTCGCCGAAGTCGGTGAACTTGCCGTGCTCGGTACGGGCAGCCACGACGCCGGCCACGACGTTGTCGCCGACGTTGCGTACGGCCGACAGCCCGAACCGGATGTCGGAGCCCACCGGGGTGAACGTCGACTCCGACTCGTTGACGTCGGGGGGCAGCACCTGGATGCCCATGTGGCGGCACTCGTTGAGGTAGACCGCCATCTTGTCTTTGTCGTCCCGCACGCTGGTCAGCAGCGCCGCCATGTATTCGGCCGGGTAGTGCGCCTTCAGATAGGCGGTCCAGTAGGACACGACGCCGTAGGCGGCCGCGTGCGACTTGTTGAACGCGTAGTCGGCGAACGGCACCAACGTCTCCCACAGCGCGGAGATCGACTCCTTGCTGAACCCGTTGGCGGTCATGCCGCTTTCGAACGAGACGTACTCGGCGTCCAGCACCTCACGCTTCTTCTTGCCCATCGCCCGCCGGAGCAGGTCGGCTCGTCCCAGCGAGTAGCCAGCGAGCTTCTGGGCGATCTCGATCACCTGCTCCTGGTAGACCAGGAGGCCGTAGGTCTCCGCGAGCACCTCGCCGAGCGCCTCGGCGAGGTGGGGATGGATGTGGGTGACGGCTTGCTTACCGTTCTTGCGGAGGGCGTAGTTGAGGTGCGTGTTGGTGCCCATCGGGCCGGGTCGATAGAGCGCGCCCAACGCGATGATGTCCTCGAAGCAGTCCGGCTGCATCGCGCGGCACAGCTGCCGATAGCCGCTGCCGTCGAACTGGAAGACGCCGAGGGTGTCGCCACGAGCCAGCAGGGCGTAGGTCTCCTCGTCGTCGAAGGTCCGCGCCAGCTCTTCGAGGTCGACCTCGGTGTCGCGGTTGCCCTTGACGTTGTGCACGGCGTCGTCGAGCACGGTGAGGTTGCGCAGGCCGAGGAAGTCCATCTTGACCAGCCCGAGCGCCTCGCACGTCGGGTAGTCGAACTGCGTGATGATCGCGCCGTCCTGCTCGCGCTTCATGATCGGGATGATGTCGATCAACGGCTCGCTCGACATGATCACGCCGGCGGCGTGGACCCCCCACTGCCGCTTCAGACCCTCGAGGCCCTTGGCCGTGTCGACGACCTTGCGGACCTCCTGGTCGGACTCGTAAAGCGCCCGGAACTCGCCCCCCTCGTTGTAGCGCTTGTGGTCGGTGTTGAAGATGTCGCGCAGCGGGACGTCCTTGCCCATGACGGCGGGCGGCATCGCCTTGGTGATCCGCTCCCCCATGGCGAACGGGTAGCCCAGGACGCGCGAGGAGTCCTTCACCGCCTGCTTGGCCTTGATCGTGCCGTAGGTGACGATCATCGCGACCCGGTCGTCGCCGTAGCGGTCGGAGACGTACTTGATGACCTCTCCGCGCCGACGCTCGTCGAAGTCGACGTCGAAGTCGGGCATCGACATGCGCTCGGGATTGAGGAAGCGCTCGAAGATCAGTCCGTGCTGCAAGGGATCCAGGTCGGTGATCCGCATCGCGTACGCGCACATGGAGCCGGCGCCGGAGCCTCGCCCGGGGCCGACCCGGATGCCCTGCTCCTTGGCCCAGTTGATGAAGTCGGCAACCACCAGGTAGTAGCCCGGGTAGCCCTTGTTGAGGATCACCTCGGTCTCGTACTTCGCCTGCTCGCGGACGCTGTCCGGAACGCCGGCGGGGTAGCGCTGCTGGAGGCCCTGCTCGACCTCCTTGATGAACCAGGACGTCTCGCTCTCGCCCTCGGGGCAGGGGAAGCGAGCCATGAACCGGCCCTCCCCCTCGGTGAACTTGACATCGCAGCGCTCGGCGACGGCCAGGGTGTTGTCGCAGGCCTCCTTGAGGCCGTGCTTGTCCTCCCACAGGGCCCGCATCTCGGCCGGTGACTTGACGTAGTAGTCGTGGCCTTCGAGCTTGAAGCGCTTCGGGTCGGCCATCGTCTTGCCCGACTGGACACACAGCAGCACCTCGTGCGCGTCGGCGTCGTCGGCGTGGGTGTAGTGCAGGTCGTTGGTGGCGATGATCGGCAGGTCGAGGTCTCGCGCCAGTCGCAGCAGGCCCTCCCGGACCCGGATCTCGATGTCGAGGCCGTGGTCCATGAGCTCGACGTAGAGGTTGCCCGGGCCGAAGATGTCGCGGAACTCCGCAGCCGCAGCGCGCGCCTTGTCGTAGTCACCGATCCGCAGCCAGGTCTGCACTTCACCGGACGGGCAGCCGGTCGTCGCGATCAGGCCCTCGGAGTATTCCGCGAGCAGCTCGCGGTCGGCGCGCGGCTTGTAGAAGAACCCCTCCATGCTGGCGCGGCTAGACAGGCGGAACAGGTTGTGCATCCCGGCGGTCGACTCGGCCAGCAGCGTCATGTGGGTGAACGCGCCGCCGCCCGAGACGTCGTCCTCGCCGCCCTCGGCCCAGCGGACCCGCTTGCGCTCGGACCGGTGGGTGCCGGGCGTGACGTAGGCCTCCATGCCGATGATCGGCTTGACCCCGGCGGCTCGGGCTTTGGAGTAGAAGTCGTAGGCCCCGAAGACGTTGCCGTGGTCTGTCATCGCGAGGGCCGGCATGCTCATCTCGGCCGTCGTGGCGAACAGATCTCCCAACCGGGCCGCACCGTCGAGCATGGAGTACTCAGTGTGAACGTGCAGATGCACGAATGAGTCGGTGCTCGACATGGGGGTGAGGGCCTCCTCGACAGGGTGCTCGCTCGGGATCGAACCGAGCCTACGCGACTCACGATGGCACTCGGGCCCGACACTCGGAGCTCCTCGCGGGGCCCCCGGATCGGCTTTCCGGCGAGCCGGTCAACCCTCCTCGCGGAGTACGGCGAGGGCGTGTGCCAGATCGTCCGGATAGTCCGAACGGAACGCCACGTCGCGGCCCGTACCCGGATGCCTGAAGCCGAGTCCGACCGCGTGCAGCCACTGCCGGGACAGTCCGAGCCGGGCCGCCAGGGTCGGGTCGGCGCCGTAGGTGAGATCGCCGACGCACGGATGGTGGACGGCGCTCATGTGCACCCTGATCTGGTGCGTCCGGCCGGTCTCCAGGTGGATCTCCAGCCGGCTCGCGAACCGGTGCGCCTCCAGCGTCTCGTAATGGGTGACGCTCGGCCGCCCGGACTCGGTCACTGCCCATTTGTAGTCGTGCCGGGGGTGCCGGCCGATCGGCGCGTCGATCGTGCCGCTGGACGGATCCGGATAACCCTGGACGAGGGCGTGGTAGACCTTGTCGACCCGGCGCTCCCGGAAGGCCTGCTTGAGCTCGGAGTAGGCCCGTTCCGACTTGGCGAGGACCATGAGTCCGCTGGTGCCGACGTCGAGCCGGTGCACGATGCCCTGCCGTTCGGCCGCGCCGGACGTCGCGACGACGATGCCTTGGGCGGCGAGGTGACCGAGAACGGTCGGGCCGGTCCAGCCCGGGCTCGGATGCGCGGCGACGCCGATCGGCTTGTCGATCACGACGAGATCCGGATCCTCGTGGACGATCCGGAGGCCGTCGACCTTCTCCGGTCGTACCGTCCGAGCGGCCGGTGCGTCCGGGATCGTGAGGTCGAGCCAGGCACCGGCGGCGACCCGGTCCGACTTCGCCGGTCGTACGCCGTCGACGCGGACTCCGCCGCTCTCGACCAGCGCGGCGGCTTTCGTCCGCGACAACCCGAGCAGCCTCGCCAGGGCGGCGTCGACCCGCTCACCCGCCAGCCCCTCGGGGACCGGCAGCATGCGCTGTTCGGTCATGACTCGACGACGCGCTCACGGCGGCCCTCAGGCCCGATGCCGCGCAGGGACTGGACGACGACCAGCAGGGCCGCGGTCGTGATGCAGATGTCGGCCACGTTGAAGATCGGCCAGTTCGGCAGCTCGAGGAAGTCGACGACATGGCCCTGGAGCACGCCCGGATCGCGGAACACGCGGTCGGTGAGGTTGCCGAGCGCGCCGGCGAGCAGCAGCCCCAGCGCCACCGCCCAGACCGGATCGCGCAGCCGCGCCGCCATCCGGATCACGACGACCACGACGGCCAGCGCCACCAGGCTCAGCACGATCGTCAGCCCGGTCGCGAGACCGAACGCGGCACCGGCGTTGCGGGTGAACGTGAGGTTCAGAACACCTGGGACGACCTCGACGGAATCACGGTCGCGCAAGGTCTCGACCGCGATGATCTTGGTGACGACGTCGACGACGTACGCGATGGCGCAGACCGCCGCAAACAAGCGGATGTGCCGTCCCCTCGACGAAGCCGAGTCCGAACCGGGTTCGCCCGACTCGTGGGCCTCGTCGTCGCTGGTTGTCAGCGGCGTTCCTCGCGCTGCTTGCATGTCATGCACAGTGTGGCACGCGGGAATACCATGAGCCGACGCTTCCCGATCGGATTGCCGCACGACTCGCAGACGCCGTAGGTCCGGTCCTCCAGTCGCTCCAGCGCCCGCTCGGTCTGGATCAGCATGTCGCGGGTGTTGTTGGCCAGCGACATCTCGGCGTCTCGCTCCAGCGACGTGGATCCGACGTCGGCCTGGTCGTTGCCCGCGCCGTCGCCGCCGGCGCGCAGCAGATCCTGGATCCCCTGCTCCACCGAGGAGACCTCGTGGCGGAACCGGTCCCGGTCGGCCTCGAGCTGACCCCGGACCTCGGCGACCTCCTTGGCCGTCCACGGCTTCTCCTGCGGAAGCACGACGAGACCGCTCGGACCCCGTTTGCCCGGGATCGGCTTGGCGGCGGGTGGCGTTCTTGCCGGTGGCTTCTTGGCCGGTGGCTTCTTGGCCGCGGCTTTCTTCGCGGGCTTGGCGGCGGGCGCCTTCTTCGCCGCAGCCTTTTTCGCCACAGGCTTCTTTGCCGGCGACTTCTTGGCGGCCTTCTTGACGGGCGCCTTCTTCGCCGCGGCCTTCTTCGCGGGTGACTTCTTCGCCGCGGTCTTCTTCGCGGGTGCCTTCCTCGCCGCGGCCTTCTTCGCCGTGGCCTTCTTCGCCGGTGCCTTCTTCTTCGCGGCGGCCTTCTTCGCGGCCGTCTTCTTGGCCACGGTCTTCTTCGCCCCGTTCTTGGCCGACGCGAGCTTCGCGGTCTTCTTGGAGCCCGCCGTCTGCTTCGCCACGGTCTTCTTGGTCGCCTTCTTGGCGGCGGTCTTCTTCGCGGTCTTGGCCGACTTGGTCGGGGCAGACCGCCTCGCAGCCGCGTGCTTCGCGGCCGCCTTCTTCGAGCTGCTCTTCAGCTGCGCCACTGGTCGGCCCCTCACGTCGCGGTGACCACATGGGCCACCGTGTGCAGTGCCGTGAGGATAGGGATACGACCGCGCTGCTTCAACCTCACGCGCCGCCGGTTCTACGCCCGGCCCATCCCGTTTATGGCTGGTTTTCCCGAAGAATGCGTAATCGCTCCTGCACAGCGACCGGATCGTCGGTGTCGATAGCGACCAGTTTGTCGCGGCTGCGGTGGCCGACATCGAGGCGGACCTCGCGGGCCGATCCACCCAGCGCCTCCGCGAGCAGCCGCAGGGCCGCACGACTCGCCTGGCCGTCGACCGCCCGCTCGCGTACCCGTACGCGCACGGCCGGATCGCCGGATCGAGGGTACGAACCGCCCACGCCGGGCCGCGCCGATCCGGGCGACACCCGAAGCCACGCCCGTACCACCGCCACGACCGCACTCCCTTGTCCCTGGGTCAGAAAAGCCAGTGTGCCGGACAAGTACCGGTCTTCTACACTGGTCACGCCGCACGGCGATGATGGGACGAGTACTCGCGTCACGTGCCTCGAGCGACCCGGAGATGGTGTGAGCCCGGGAGGCGCCCCGCGACGAATATCACCCGGAGCCGCTAGCAGAACGGCCACCCGCCTGCCCTGGGGATGGCTCAGTAGACCCGGCAGCGGCGCACCACGAGAGGGTCGGCCACGGCCGGCCAAGGAGGGTGGTACCGCGGTCGGCGCAACCCGCGCCGCTCGTCCCTCCGCCAGACCTGTCGCAGGAACTGACGGAGACGAGATGACCGACCGCGATCCGACCGCAGCCGACGCGCCCGGCCATCGGCCCGTACACCCGCAGGTCGACCTCCCAGCGTTGGAGCGCGACATCCTCGGCTTCTGGCGCGACCACAAGACCTTCGACCGGTCCCTCGAACGTACCGCCGCCGGTCCCACCTGGACCTTCTACGAAGGACCGCCCACGGCCAACGGACTGCCCGGCGTCCACCACGTCGAGGCCCGGGTGTTCAAGGACCTCTTCCCCCGCTTCAAGACCATGCAGGGCTACCGGGTCGACCGCAAGGCCGGCTGGGACTGTCAGGGCCTCCACGTCGAGGTCGGGGTCGAGAAGGAGCTGGGCCTGTCCGGCCGGCCCGACATCGAGAAGTACGGCATCGCCGAGTTCAACGCCAAGTGCCGCGAGTCGGTGTTCCGCCACGTCGACCTGTTCGAGCAGATGACCGAGCGGATGGGCTTTTGGATCGACCTGTCTCAGGCCTACCGCACGATGGACGCCGAGTACATCGACAGCGTCTGGTGGTCGCTCAAGCAGATCTTCGACAAGGGCTGGCTCGTCGAGGACTACCGGGTCACGCCATACTGCGCGCGCTGCGGCACCAGCCTCTCCGACCACGAGCTCGGACAGCCGGGCGCCTACGAGACGGTCGCCGACCCGTCGGTCTTCGTTCGCTTCCCGCTCACCTCGGGTCCGCTCGCAGGCCAGGCCGCCCTCCTGACCTGGACCACCACGCCGTGGACGCTGGTCTCCAACGCTCTGGTCGCCGTGCATCCGGATGTCGACTACGTCGCCGCCAGCGACGGCACCGAGACGCTCGTCGTCGCCGAGGCGTTGCTGGAGTCGGTCCTCGGCGAGGGCTGGGAGGTCACCGACCGCTTCGCCGGACGCGACATGCAGGGCTGGTCGTACGCCCGGCCCTTCGAGCTCGTCGAGTGGCCGTCGGAGCGGGGTCACTTCGTCGTCAACGAGGACTACGTCAGCACCTTCGAGGGCACCGGACTGGTGCACCAGTCGCCCGCCTTCGGCGAGCCGGACTTCCTGAGCTGCCGGGCCAACGACGTGCCGATGGTGAACCCGATCGACCTGGCCGGTCGATTCCTCCCCGATGTCGGCCTGGTCGGAGGCGAGTTCTTCAAGCATGCCGACCGGAAGCTGGTCGAAGACCTCGAACAGCGCGGCCTGATGTTCCGGCACGAGTCCTACGAGCACAACTATCCGCACTGCTGGCGGTGCCACACTCCGGTCATCTACTACGCGATCCCGAGCTGGTACATCCGGACGACGCAGTTCAAGGACCGGCTGCTGGCCGCCAACGAGGCGACCAACTGGTATCCGGACTCGGTCAAGACCGGCCGCTACGGCGACTGGCTCAACAACAACGTCGACTGGGCGCTGTCGCGGACCCGCTACTGGGGCACTCCGCTCCCGATCTGGCGTTGTGGCGAGGGCGGCCACCTCACCTGTGTCGGCTCCCGGGCCGAGCTGAGCGAGCTGACCGGGTCGGATCAGTCGGGCCTCGATCCGCACCGGCCGTTCGTCGACGAGGTGACCTTCGCCTGCCCGACCTGCGGCGGCGAAGCGCGCCGGGTCACCGAGGTGATCGACGCATGGTACGACTCCGGATCGATGCCGTTCGCGCAGTGGGGCTACCCCTACCTCGACGGCTCGAAGGAGCAGTTCGACCGGTCCTTCCCGGCCCAGTTCATCTGCGAGGCGATCGACCAGACCCGCGGCTGGTTCTACACCCTGATGGCGATCAGCACGGCGCTGTTCGACCAGACCGCGTACGAGAACGTCGTCTGCGTCGGGCTGATCGTCGGCGAGGACGGCCGCAAGATGTCCAAGCACCTGGGCAACATCCTCGCTCCGGTGCCGCTGATGGACGCCCACGGCGCCGACGCCCTGCGCTGGTTCATGGCCTGCTCCGGTTCGCCGTGGGCCACTCGGCGGGTCGGGCACGGGGTGCTCGAGGAGATCGTCCGCAAGGTGCTCCTGACCTACTGGAACACCGTCGCCTTCCACGCTCTCTATGCCCGAACGGCCGGCTGGACTCCGACCGCCGGAGCGCCGCCGGTCGGCGAGCGACCGGTCCTCGATCGGTGGCTGGCGTCGCGGACCCAGACACTGGCCCGCGACGTGACCGACGCGCTGGACAACTTCGACACCCAGCGCGCCGGGGCGCTGATCTCGACCTTCGTCGACGAGTTGTCCAACTGGTACGTCCGGCGCTCCCGCCGACGGTTCTGGGACGGCGACCCGTCGGCACTCGCGACGCTGCACGAGACGATCGACGTGCTGACCCGGCTGATGGCGCCCGTGACGCCGTTCGTGACCGAGCGGGTGTGGCAGGACGCCGTCCGCCCGGCCGACCCGAGTGCGGCCGAGTCGGTCCACCTCGCGTCGTGGCCGACGGTCGACGAGTCGCTGCTCGACGCCGATCTCGTCGCGCAGATGGAGCTGGCCCGGCGGGTGGTCGAGCTCGGCCGGGCGGCCCGGGCCGAGGCCAAGGTGCGCACCCGGCAGCCGTTGGCCCGGGCGCTGGTGGGGTCGGCGGGCTGGACCCGTCTGCCGGAGGCGCTTCGCGACGAGGTCGCCACCGAGCTCAACGTCGCCGCCGTCGACTCCCTCGCCTCGGCCGGCGCCGACCTGATCGAGCACTCGGCCAAGGCGAACTTCCGCGCCCTCGGCAAGCGGTTCGGCAAGAACACGCCGAAGGTCGCCGCCGCGATCGCCGAGGCCGACGCCGAGGCACTCGCGACGGCTCTTGCCGAGTCCGGCAGCGCCGAGATCGACGTCGACGGCCGGACCGAGTCAGTCGGGGCCGACGAGGTCGTGATCTCGGAGCGGCCGCGGGAAGGCTGGTCGGTCGTCAATGAGCAGGGCGAGACGGTGGCGCTCGATCTGGATCTCACACCGGAGCTGGTGCGGGCCGGTCTGGCTCGCGAGGTGATCCGCCTGGTGCAGGAGACGCGCAAGGCCAGCGGCTTCGAGGTGAGCGACCGGGTGGAGATGTGGTGGGAGGCCGACGGCGATCTCGCCACAGCGCTGACGGACCACGAGGCGACGATTGCCGACGAGGTGCTCGCCACCCAGGTGACCCAGGGAAAGCCTGCCGACACAGCGCTAGCCCGGCAGCACGATGCCGAGCTGGGGTTGACGATCTGGCTGCGGCGCGCCTGAGCGCGCGCCGGTAACTCTATGTGGTCAGGTCAGCGCTGCTGGTGGTCGTCCTCGCCGAGCAGCGAGCGCAGCCGCTTCGGCGCGTGCTCCGAGTCGGGGCCGACGGGCAACGGTGCGGCGACGGTCTCCTCGCCTTCCAGCTGGGCGAGTTGGGCCTGGAAGTAGTTCTTCAGTCGGCTGCGGTATTCCCGCTCGAAGGAACGCAGGTGCTCGACCTCGCGCGAGAGCCGGTCGCGGTCACGCTCGAGGTCACCGAACAGCTGCTGCCGACGCTCCGCGGTCTCGGAATCCAGCTTCTGGGCGCGGGCACGGGCGTCGGACTCCATCCGGTCGGCCTTGGCGCGTGACTCGTTCGTCAGGCGCTCGGCCTTCATCCGCGCCTCGGCCAGGATCTTGTCGGCCTGGTCCTTGGCGTCGGCTTCGATCTCCTCGGCGTTCTTGGCGGCGATCTCGAGCAGGCGAGCTGCGGCACCTGACGCGTCGGCCACGGACTCCGAGGTGTGGTGCGGCGTCCTCGCCGGCATCGGCGGAGGAGGCGCCTCGATGACCGGCGGCGGCTTGGGCTCCTCCCGCATCACCGGACGCGGCGGCTCGGGAGCAGGGATCGGCTGGGTCATCTCCGGCGGACGGGCGCTGGAGGCTGCGGCCAGCTTGGTTCGCAGGTCGTTGTTTTCCTGAGTGAGGCGCTCGAGCTCGGACTCGACCTCGTCGAGGAACTGGTCGACCTCGCCCATGTCGTAGCCCTCGCGCAGCCGGACGGGCGTGAAGCGCTTGTTTCGCACGTCCTCTGGAGTAAGTGGCATGACCTCACCTCAGGATCGAAGGGATACAGACCTTCCTGGTCCGCCCACCGTACCCGGTTAACGCGGGATCGTGACAACTGGGCGCATGGCATGCCAGCTAGAAGAAGATCGCCGCATTGACCTGCTGCAGGATGTAGATCAAGACGAACAGCACCAGCGGGGAGAGGTCCAGGGCCACCATGCCTAGCCGCAGCGGCGGGAGGACGCGACGGATAGCGCGAAGTGGCGGATCGGTAACCGTGTAGATGATCTCGCAGACGACGAGCAGGGCTCCCTTGGGTTGCCACGACCGCGCCAGCATCTGAACCCAATCCAGGACAATGCGGGCAATCAGCAGCATCAGACAGATCCACAGGACAAAGTCGATGATCCGGCCGGCAAGCTCCATGCGCGTTATCAGCTCTGGTTGAAGAAGCCGCCTTCGGCGAGGCGCTGCTTGTCCTCAGCCGTGACGGAGACGTTCGGCGGGGACAGCAGGAACACCTTGGCCGTGACCCGCTCGATCGAGCCGTGGACGGCGAAGACGAGACCGGCCGCGAAGTCGACCAGCCGCTTCGCGTCGTTGTCGTCCATCTCGGAGAGGTTCATGATCACCGGAATGCCGTCGCGGAAGTGCTCGCCGATCGTACGGGCCTCGTTGTACGTGCGGGGGTGCAGAGTCGTGATCCGGGCGGCGTCGTTGCGATGCACCTCGACCGACCTGCGCCGCGGTGCGAGCTCGGTCACCTGGCCACTGCCGGTCGGCTCGTCACGGACGGCCCGAACCGGACGACGCTCGGCGGGCTCGTCGTAGGGCTCGACGTCGTCGTACTCGTCATCGAATCGGTCGGCGTCCTCGACCAGGCCCAGGTAAACACCAACCTTGCGCATCGCGCCAGCCATGGGCTCTTCGACCTCCGGGTCGGTTCCGAGACGGTCGCCGCCTCGCGTCCTCTGCTCACAGGCGTTGGCCTGCGCTGACGACACTACCCGTCAGACGGCCTCGCACCGAGCACCGCGCGACCTACGCGTACGTGTGTCGCGCCGGCCCGGATGGCGGCTTCCAGGTCGCCACTCATCCCGGCGGACAGGATCGACGCCCCGGGATGGTCGCGCCGGAGGTCGGCGGCGATGCCGGCCAGTCGCCCGAAGACCGGCTCGGGATCGACACCCTGCGGCGCGATGGCCATCACCCCGCCGAGCTCGAGATGGTCCGCGGCCGCGATGCGCTCGGCCAGATCCGCGATCTCGTCGGGCGCACATCCGGACCGGCCGGTCGACGGCTCCGGGTCCAGATTCACCTGGACCAGACAGGTCACCGTGCGCTGCTCGTCGGCCGCTCCCCTCGACAGCGGCTCGACCAGCCGGTCGCGATCAACCGAGTGCACGACGTCGGCGTAGCGAGCGATCGCCCGCGCCTTGTTGCGTTGCAGGGCACCCACGAAGTGCCAGACCAGGCCATACGGTGCGCCCCGTCGTTTCGTCTCAGCCTCCGGATGCCGGCTCTCGCCCACGTCGCGTACGCCGAGGTCCGCCAGCAGCGCCACGTCGCTGGCGGGAAAAGTCTTGGTCACGACGACCAGCGTGACGTCGGCCGGGTCACGGTCGGCCGACCGGGCCGCATCGGCGATGCGGGTGCGTACGCCCTCGAGGCCGGCCGCCAGCGCGGCGCGACGGTCAGCACTCACGGGCGAACCCGCACCAGGCCACCGAGCCGGCCCGATCGCTGCCCTTGCCGGCGATAGGAGAAGAGGTCGGTGTTCTCCCGCGTGCACCAGTCAGCGGGGTCCGATGTCGCCATCAGATCGACCACCTCGACGCCGAGGTCGCGCAACTGGCTGGCGACGCCGGCTCCGACGTCGACCGCGGGAGTGCCCCACGAGGTCGTCGCCCAGGCGGCCGGCACCTCCGCCGCGACCTCGGCCCGCATGTTTTCCGGGACCTCGTAGCAGCGTCCGCAGACCCGAGGGCCGAGCCAGGCGACGATGTCATCGGCGCCGGCGGCCCGCAGCCCGGCGACGGTGGATGCCACGATGCCTGCGGTGAGTCCGGGCCGGCCGGCATGGGCCACCCCGACCACGCCGGCATCGGCATCGGCCAGGACTACCGGGACGCAGTCGGCCACGCGGACGAGCAGGCCGAGATCGGGGGTCGTCGTCACCAGCCCGTCGGCGATCGGGATCTCGGCCGGCCGCGACGTCACGGTCGCCACCTGGTCGCCGTGCTTCTGGCTCATCCGGACCATCCGGTCCGGCTCCAGACCGAGGCCGGTGGCGACGATGTCGTGGTTGCGCGCCACCCGCTCCGGATCGTCCCCGTTGCTCGTCCCGAGGTTGAGCGACTCCCACGGACCCTCGCTGACGCCGTGGTGCCGATCCGTGAACGCCACCTCGATCGGACCACGGGACTCTCGGAAGGCGAACACCTACTTCAAGAACTCCGGCACGTCGAGATCGTCGTCGACGCTGACCGGCCGCGGCTTGCGCTGCGGCGTCGCGCCGGCGCCGACCGTCAGCGGCGGAGTCGGCGTGGCCGGTCGCGCCGGCGTGGTGGTCTCCTTCGGCTCCGTGCGCTCTCCGTTGGTGCTCGCGGGCTCCTTGGCGGGCTCCGGACTGCCGCTCGTGCTGGCCGGCGGTGCCGCCGCCTTCTCGCGCCGCAGGACCGGCTGCCCGGCGTCGCGCCGCTTCGGCATGCCGCCGTCGAACCCCGCGGCGATCACGGTCACCCGTACCTCGTCGCCGAGCGCGTCGTCGATCACGGCGCCGAAGATGATGTTGGCCTCGGCGTGGGCGGCCTGGCTGACCAGCGCCGCCGCCTCGTTGATCTCGAACAATCCCAGGTCCGAGCCGCCCGCGATGGACAGCAGGACGCCGTGGGCGCCGTCGATCGAGGCTTCGAGCAGCGGGCTCGACACCGCCATCTCGGCCGCGGCCACCGCCCGATCGTCCCCACGGGCGGAGCCGATCCCCATCAGCGCCGAGCCGGCGTCGGACATCACCGACTTGACGTCGGCGAAGTCGAGGTTGATCAGGCCCGGTGTCGTGATGAGGTCGGTGATGCCCGAGACACCTTGCAGGAGCACCTGGTCGGCCTGTTTGAAGGCGTCGAGGACGCTGACGTTGCGGTCGCTGATCGACAACAGCCGGTCGTTGGGGATCACGATCAGCGTGTCGACCTCCTCCCGCAACGCGGCGATGCCCTCTTCGGCCTGGTTGGCCCGCCGTCGTCCCTCGAACGCGAACGGCCGGGTGACCACGCCGATGGTCAGGGCGCCGAGCGACCGTGCGATCCGCGCGACCACAGGTGCACCTCCGGTCCCCGTACCACCGCCTTCCCCAGCGGTGACGAAGACCATGTCGGCACCCTTCAGCACCTCCTCGATGTCCTCGGCGTGGTCATCGGCCGCCTTGGCGCCCACAGTGGGGTTGGCGCCGGCGCCTAGTCCGCGCGTCATCTCGCGCCCGATGTCGAGCTTCACGTCGGCGTCGCTCATCAGCAGGGCTTGGGCATCGGTGTTGATCGCGATGAACTCGACGCCCTTCAGGCCGACCTCGATCATCCGGTTCACCGCATTGACGCCGCCGCCACCGATGCCGACGACCTTGATCACCGCCAGATAGTTTTGCGCTGCCACTACGCGCACCTCTCTCGGTTGCTAGCCGCCCCGTTTCGGTTCGGCGATTCGGTGTTGCCGGTTGGATCGACTGCCTCCAAACCTTCACCCTCAAGTAGAGGGTTATAGTTATGTCAACCTGTCGATTGCGCAGCAACGTACGTCGAGCGATCAGCCGGTTCAATCACCAGCCCGCGTGTCGCCGATGCGGATCTGGATTTCACCCTCAGGATCCGTACTTCGCATGGCTCGTTGGCACTTCGCATGGGTTGCAGCCCGTGCAGAGCGCGCACATACCACGAGAACGTGGTAAGTCCATCAGGCGCGCGTGGTCGGCTGCTCGGGAACCGAGACGTCGTAGACGGAGGCGTCGACGTCGAGCAGACTCGCCAGCACCTGGGCCTTCAGATCCGACTGCGCCGCACTCCCCCAGCGCACTTCCTCGCCGCTCGACAACACCAGCTCGATCGCGTCCATGCTGGCGACCTCGACATGGTCGACCCGCCGCACGATGCTCCGGTCCAGCGCCGCGACGACACTCGCCACCTCGCGAAGCGCATCCGCGCTCCCCTTGTCCTCGAGGTCGTCGGCGCGCACGAGCGGCAAGCCCTCCGGCTGGCGGCGATAGGTGCGGTAGAGAACGCCGTCGGCGTCCATGGCGTGCAGTTCGCGGTCCTGGCGTACCACGGCGACCGGCGTCCGCTCGTACACGACGATGCGGACACCGTTCGGCCAGTCGCGTTCGGCATCGACGTCGGCCACCGCCGGCAGCTCCGCGACCCGGTCCTCAACGGCGTCCAGATCCACCCGGGCGAGCGGAGTGCCCGATGTCACCTCCGCGACCTGCAAGATCTCGTCCGGGGTCAAGTACGACGTGCCCTCGACCCGCACAGACTGCACACCGAGCCAGGACGACGCGTAGACGACCCACACGCCGAAGCCGACCAGGAGGACGGTGACCAGGGCGAGGATCTGCGCGCGTCCGAACCACCGGAGGAAGCGTCGCCTGGAAAACCGCCCCGTCACCACCGGATCAGACATCGTCGCGCCCCGTTTCAGCCGGCCAGTGCCGCCAGCACCTGTGGTCCGACCGCCGTGACGTCGCCGGCGCCGAGGGTCAGGACGAGGTCGCCCGGCTTCGCCACCTCGACGACCGCGTCGGCCAGGTCAGCCCGCCGAGCGACGTAGTGCACTCGGTCAGCCGGCAGCGGCACGGCGGACGCCACGATCCGGCCGTCGACCCCTTCCTCCGGCTGCTCCCGGGCGAGATAGATGTCGGCGACGACCGCGACGTCGGCCGCACCCAACCGGCGGCCCATCTCGGCGCCGAACGCCCTCGTACGAGACACCAGATGCGGCTGGAAGCAGACCACGATCCGGCCGCCACGGGCCAGGGCCCGGGCGGCGGCGAGGTCGGCGCCGATCTCCGTGGGGTGATGGGCGTACGAGTCGTAGACCCGGATGCCACCGGCCGCACCCTTGAGCTCCATCCGGCGGCGGCTTCCGGTGTAACCGGCCAGACCGGCCGCCAGCGGCTCGAACGGATAGCCACGCCGCAGCCCGACCGCCAGCGCCAGCAAGGCGTCGAGCAGGTAGTGGCGACCGGGCATCGCGATCCGCACTGGACCGAGGTCCCGCCCGTCGCGCCACACGACGCAGCCGGTCTCCGGCCCCGACGACCTCACGTCGACCCCGCGCAGGTCGGCCGCCTCGTCGAATCCGACGGCGGTCGTGTCGATGCCGTGCCTTCGGGCCCGGTCGAGCAGCGCCGCCGCACCAGGATCGTCGACGCACGCGACGAGACTGCCGCCCGGCACGATCCGGTCCAGGAACTCGTCGAAGGCGCGGCGGTAGGCCTCCGGTGTGCCGTAGACGTCGAGGTGGTCGGCCTCGACATTGGTGACGACCGCGAGCGTGGGCGAGTACGCCAAAAAGGCACCGTCGCTCTCGTCGGCCTCGACCACGAACTCCGCGCCGGAGCCCTCGTGGGCATTGCTCCCCGTCGACGCGAGATCAGCACCCACGGCGTACGAGGGGTCGCCGCCGGCGGCCGTGAGCGCGACCGCCAGCATCGACGACGTCGTGCTCTTGCCATGGGTGCCGGTGACGGCGAGCACGGTCCGCCCCACCATGACCGACACGACCGCCGCCGAACGTGGCCACAGCCGCAGTCCCTGGTCCCGGGCGGCGACGACCTCGGGATTGGACTCGTCGATCGCGGTCGACACGACCACGGTGTCGGCGCCCTTGACCTGTTCGGCGAGGTGGCCCACATGACAGGTGGCGCCGAGCGAACGCAGCGCGTCCAGGGTCGGGGACTCCTGGGCGTCGCTTCCGCTGACGACGACCCCCCGGGCGAGCATGAGGCGGGCCAGGCCGGACAGTCCCGCTCCGCCGATGCCGACGAAGTGCACGTGGCCGAGCTCGTCGGCCGCCGGGATGTCCTCCGGCAGCGGGACTCTCACGTCACACCCCGGGCGACGTCCTCGATCATCGCGGCCAGGCGAACGTCGGCGTCGCGGGGCAGCAGATCGACGGCGGCGCGTGACATCGCCTCGAGCCGGGCCGGGTCCGAGAGCAGCTCCGGAACCGTCCGCCCGATCCAGGCGGCCGTCATCGCCTCGTCGTCGACCAGGAGCGCACCCCCGGCCTCGACGACCGGCCGGGCGTTGCGCACCTGCTCACCGTTGCCGATCGGCAGCGGGCAGAACACGGCCGGAAGGCCGGTGCAGGCCACCTCGGTGACCGTGTTGGCGCCGGCCCGGCAGACGACAAGATCGGCCGCGGCATAGGCGAGGTCCATCCGCTCGATGTAGGGCAGCACTCGATAGGCCGGATCGCCCGGGAGCGGCGTCACAGCCGCCTCCTCGACCCGGCCGGCGTGGTGCAGCACCTGGACACCCGCGTCAGCCAGCGCGCGGGCCGCGCCGGACGTCGCGCGGTTGATCCGTCGGGCGCCCTGGGAGCCGCCGGTGACGAGCAGCGTCGGACGCTCAGGATCGAGATCGAACTCGGCGCGCCCCTCGCCGCGCAGCCTGCCGCGGTCCAGGCCGGAGATCCGCCGCCGGATCGGCATGCCGGTGAACACCGCGTGCGGCAGCGGTGTGTCCGGGAAGCTCGTCGCCACGTGGCGGGTGAAACGCACGCCGACCTTGTTGGCCAGGCCCGGCATCGCGTTCCCTTCGTGGATCACCATGGGGATCCGCCGTCGGCGCGCCGCGAAATAGGGCGGCAACGCGACGTATCCACCGAACCCCACGACGACGTCCGGCTTGATCCGGTCGAGCACCTCGCCGGCGCTCCGGACGGCCGACCGCAGCCGGCCCGGGACGCGAGCGAGGTCGAGCGTCGGACGCCGGGGCAACGGGACCGGCGGGATCAGCTCGAGCGGGAGCCCGGCCTGCGGGATGACCCGGGTCTCGATGCCCCGCTCCGTGCCGAGGCAGGTGATGGTGATGTCGGGATCGCGGTCGCGAAGCGCGTCAGCCGTCGCGAGCAGCGGCGACGTGTGGCCGGCGGTGCCGCCACCGGCGAGGAGTACGGACAGAGGCATCGGTCACCGTCTCTGGCGTCGGTTCGAGGTCGTCGCGGCGGCTCGGCGCCGCTGCCGGCGTGCCCGCTTCGACTGCAACGCCACCTGGGCGCCCGGCTCGGCACGCGCGAACGCCAGCAACATACCGAGCGCGATCAGCGTCGGCAGCAGGGCCGACCCTCCGTACGAGACCAACGGCAGCGGGATGCCGATGACCGGGAGCAGGCCCAGCACCATGCCCATGTTGACGAGCGCCTGCGAGAGTAGCCAGACGGTGATGCCGGCCGCGGCGTATCGAGCGAACGGCTCGCGGGCCCGGCCGGCGATCCGGAAGCCGGTGTAGCCGAGCACCATGAACAGCCCCAGGACGACCAGGGTCCCGAACAGCCCTGTCTCCTCACCGATCACGGCGAAGATGAAGTCGGTGTGGGCTTCGGGCAGACTCCCCCACTTCTGGCGGCTGGCGCCCAGGCCGACGCCCCAGAACTGTCCCGTGGCCAGCGCGAAGAATCCATGAGCGGCCTGCCAGCCGTCGCCGCGCAGGTCGCTGAGCGGATCGACGAAGGTCGTGAGCCGCTCGATGCGCTCGGCGTCGCTGCTGACCAGATAGGTCCCGAGTCCGGCGAGCAGCAGCATCGCGCCGACGAACAGCCGCGCCGGAGCGCCGACCACCCACAGCATGCCCAGGATGATCGCGAACAGCACCAGCGCGGTGCCGACGTCGCGCTGGCCCACGACGAGCAGCACGATCAGGCCGGTCGCGGGCACCATCGGGATCAGCAGATGCTTCCAGTCGTCGAGCAGCTTCTCCTTGCGGGCATAGAGGTCTGCGGCCCACAAGACGATCGCGAGCTTGGCGATCTCGGACGGCTGGATCGTGACCGGTCCGCCGAAGCTCAGCCAGTTCTGGTTGCCGTTGACCTCGACCCCGACGCCGGGGATGTAGGTCAGGCAGATCAGCACGATCGAGCCCAGCAGCGCCGGATAGGCAAACCAGCGCATCACCCGGGTAGACGTACGAGACGCGAGCCACGCCAGCGGAATCCCGATGGCGGCCCACATCGCCTGCTTGCCGAAGATGTAGTAGGACGAGCCGTACTGGTCGTAGGACAGCACCGAGCTGGCCGACAGGACCATCACGAGGCCGAGACCCAGCAGCAGGACGCTCACGCCGATGAGCAGCTGATAGGACATCAGCGGCCGGTCGAGGCTCTTCCGCAGGGAGTCCCACCAAGGCGATGCCGACCGCCCACCGGTGTCCCGGCGGCGGGAGTCGCGCGCGGCCCGTGCTCGCGGCTTGGTCGCGATCGCCACGGGCCTCCCTCCTACCGCTCGACGGCCGTCCGACGGTCGACGGCGGCCGCGAAGGCGTCGCCGCGGGCCCCGTAGTCGGTGAACTGGTCCTGCGAGGCGCAGCCAGGCGCCAACAGGACCGTGTCGCCTGTCTGGGCTACCACGGCCGCTGCCTGCACGACACGCTCCATGACGTCGGAGCCAGTCTCCCCTCCGTCCACCTCGATCACGGGGACCTCGGGTGCGTGTCGCGCGAGCGCATCCGCGATCACGTCGCGGTCGCGGCCGAGCAGGACGACAGCGCGCAGCCGGCTCCGTACCCGCGGGACGAGCTGGTCGAACGTCGCGCCCTTGGCCAATCCGCCGGCGATCCACACCACGGTCGGATAGCCGAGCAACGAGGCCTCCGCGGCGTGCGGGTTGGTCGCCTTGGAGTCGTCGACCCAGCGGATGCCGCCCTGCGACGCGACCGTGGCGTTGCGATGCCGGTCCGGCGTGAACCCGGACAGCCCGTCCCGAACCGCGTGGGCCGGTACGCCATGGGCCCGGGCCAGTGCCGCCGCGGCGAGCGCGTTGGCCACGTTGTGCGGCGCGGGCGGGCTGACGTCCGACACGGCGGCCAGCTCGACGGTCTCACCCTCGATGCCGAACGCGCGATCGACCAGGGTGTCGTCGACGACACCGAGCATGCCGGCCCTCGGGTCGTCGAGGGTGAAGCCGACCGTCCGCGGCCCGCCCGGGTCCGCCGCGGCGATCTCAGCGGTGCGTTCGTCGGCGGCGTTGTAGACACGGGCCGTCGTGACCCGGTCGTAGATCCGGGCCTTGTCGGCGACGTAGTCCGCCATCGAGCCGGCATACCAGTCGAGGTGGTCGGGAGCGATGTTGAGCACGGCCGAAGCCTCCGGCGCCAGTGACCCCGTCCAGTGCAGCTGGAAGCTGGATAGCTCGACCGCGAGGACGTCGTAGGGCTTCGACTCCACGACGGTGGCGACGGCAGGTGCTCCGACGTTGCCGACAGCGGCAGTACGCAGTCCGGCCGCGGCGAGGATCGCGGCCAGCATCTGCACCGTGGTGGTCTTGCCGTTGGTGCCGGTCACGCACAGCCAGGGCGCGTCGGCAGGCCGGCGGAGCCGCCAGGCGAGCTCGATCTCGCCCCAGATCGGTAGGCCGCGGCGGGCAGCGTCGGCGAGCAACGGCGCCCGTGGCGCCCAGCCCGGTGACGTGACGACGACGTCGGTGTGGTCCGGCACTCCCTCGACGGCGCTGGGGCCGAGCCGTACACGCGCCCCGCTTGCCTCGAGCTCGTCGGCCCGCTCGCGCAGTCGTGCGGACTCCGATGCGTCGACGATGGTGACAGTGGCGCCGAGGCCGAGCAGTGTGGTGGCAGCGGCCGTCCCCGAGACCGCAAGGCCCGCGACGACGACCTCGATGCCGTCCCAGTCGGTGTCCCGCCCGAGGCGGTCGACCGCGCGATCGGTCATGCGCCGGCGACCCACTCGGCGTAGAAGATGCCGAGCCCCGCAGCCACGCAGAGCCCCGAGATGATCCAGAACCGGATGACGACCGTGATCTCGGCCCAGCCGGCGAGCTCGAAATGGTGATGTAACGGCGCCATGCGGAACAACCGTCTGCCGTTGCTGATCTTGAACCAGCCCACCTGGAGCATCACCGAGAGGCTGATGATGACGAACAGCCCACCGATGACGAGGAGGAGCAGGTCCGTACGCGTCATGACCGCGAGCCCGGCCATCGCGCCGCCGAGACTGAGCGAACCGGTGTCGCCCATGATGATCTTGGCCGGGGCGGCGTTCCACCACAGGAAGCCGAAGCAGGCCCCGGTGAGCGCCGCGGCGATGACCGCCAGGTCGAGCGGGTCACGGACCTCATAGCACTTCGGGCCGGGATGGGTGCCGCAGAACTGGTTGTTCTGCCAGATGTTGACCAGCGTGTACGCCGCGAAGACCATCGCCGACGAGCCGCAGGCCAGACCGTCGAGGCCGTCGGTGAGGTTCACCCCGTTGCTCGTGCCGGCGATGATCAGGAAGACCCAGATCAAGATCACGACCGTCGGGAGCTCCCAGCCCTCGAAGTCCCGGATGAACGAGACGCCGTGGGAGATCGGCGTCCGGCCGTTCTCGTCCTCGAACTGCAGTGCCAGCCAGCCGAACGCCAGCGCGATCACGGTCTGGCCGGCCATCTTGGTCTTGCTGCGCAGGCCCAGGCTGCGTTGCTTGGAAATCTTGATGTAGTCGTCGACGAAGCCGACCAGGCCCAGGCCGAAGAACAGGAACAGCAGCAACAGGGCCGACGCCGACGGCTCGGTCTGGGTCAGCAGCATCGCGAGGCCGTAGCCGACGCCGACCGCGAGCATGATGACCAGGCCGCCCATGGTCGGCGTGCCGCGCTTGGTGTGATGGGAGGTCGGTCCGTCGTCGCGAATCAGCTGTCCGTAACCCTTCGACACCAGGACCGAGATCGCCAGACGGGTCCCCAGCAGCGTTCCCAGCAGCGACAGGCCGCCGGCGAGCAGAATGGCCCTCACGGGCACCCTCCCCGCGCCCGACGACACTGGGCTCGGCAACGCCCGCGAGCAGCCTCGCAGCACCGATTCATTCGCTCGCTCCGCTCCCTCATCGGGCGTTCGGACTCCCTTCGCCCTCGGCCGGCGACGCTGCGGTCTCGGACGCAGTATCCCCGGCGGCGGCGACCAACGCGCGAGCGACTCGCTCCAGGCCGTCGGCCCGTGACGCTTTGACCAGGACCACGTCGCCCGGCCGCAGGCGCGGCTCGAGCCACTCGACTGCGGCGGTGGCGTCGGGAAGGAGTACGGAGCGCTCGGCGCCGGCGGCGTCGGCCCCGCGCTGGATCAGGTGGGCGTCTCGATCCACGACGACGACGGTCTCGGCGCCCCGCCTCACGGCGTACTCGCCGACCTCCCGATGCGCCTCGTCGGCGGCCGGGCCCAGCTCGCGCATCGGACCGAGTACGGCGATCGCGCGCCCGTGCGGACGGGCCGACGCGACGCTCGACAGGGTGTCCAGGGCGGCGTGCATCGAGTCGGGGTTGGCGTTGTAGGCGTCGTTGAGGATCAGCACGCCGTCGGGACGCTCGTGGGGCTCCATCCGCCATTGCGACGCGGGGGCTGCCTCGGACAGCGCCGCCGCAACGTTGGGCAGTTCGAGGCCGAGCCCGAGGGCGACTGCGGCGGCCGCGGCAGCGTTGCTCGCCTGATGCCGGCCGAGCAGGCGCAACTCGACCGGCACCGTCGAGCCCGCGTAGGCGAGGCCGAAGCGAGGTCGTCCACCGGAGTCGATGTCGAGCCCGTCGATCCGGACGTCGGAGTCGGCGTGCTCGCCGAAGGTCAGCACCCTCGCCTTGGTTCGCGACGCCATCTCGCGCACCAGCGGGTCGTCGGCGTTCAGCACGGCCAAGCCGTCGGGCGGGAGCGCCTCGACGAGCTCGCCCTTCGCCTCGGCGATGCCTTCGCGGCTGCCGAACGCCCCCACGTGCGCGACGCCGACGTTGAGCACCAGGCCGACTCGCGGCCGGGTCAGCTCACACAGGTACGCGATGTGGCCCTTGCCCCTCGCGCCCATCTCGACCACGAGGTATCGAGTCTCGGGGTCGGCGCGCAGGACCGTCAGGGGCACGCCGATCTCGGTGTTGAAGGAGCCGACCGGCGCCACCGTCGGACCGTGTCGGACGAGCACCTCGGCCAGCAGGTCCTTCGTCGTGGTCTTGCCCTGCGATCCGGTCAGGCCGATCGTCGTGCAGTCGCGGAGCCGCTCGGCGACGGCCCGGGCCAGCCGGCCGAGTGCCGCCACGGGGTCGTCGACCACGATGGCCGGAACTCCCACCGGCCGGGCGGTCAGACAGCCGACAGCGCCCGCGGCGACCGCACTCGCGGCGAACTCGTGCCCGTCGACGTGCTCGCCCGCGACGGCGACGAAGAGCCCGCCGGGCGTCACCGCACGGGAGTCGTGCGTGGCCGGCGCCCGTACCGGCGTCGCGGGGTCGGCGTCCTGCAGGGTGCCGTCCACCCACTGCGCGATCTCGCCCAGGGTCGTCTCGATCACCGTGCTGTTTCATCCATTCCTGTGGATCCGTTCTCATAGCCTCCCGAGATGGCGGCCCGCAGCTCCACCCGGTCGTCGAACGGATGGACGACGCCACTGACGACCTGGCCCGTCTCGTGGCCCTTGCCGGCGACCACCACGCAGTCACCCGGCCGTGCGATGCCGACCGCGTGCCGGATCGCCTCGCGGCGGTCGCCGATCTCGACGATCTCGGCGCCACCACCGGCATCGCGCGCGCCAGCCAGGATGGCGGAACGGATCGAGCCCGGCGGCTCGCTTCGCGGGTTGTCGTCGGTGACGACGACGACATCGGCCAGCTCGGCGGCCATCCGGCCCATCAGGGGTCGCTTGCCGGCGTCCCGGTCGCCACCCGCGCCGACGACCACGATCACGCGACCGGTGGCGAGCGGCCGGACCGACTCGAGCACGGCCCGCAATGCGTCCGGCTTGTGGGCGTAGTCGACGAGAGCCGTGAACGGCTGGCCGGCGTCGACCGCCTCCATGCGGCCGGCGACCGCGCCACTGGCCGCGATGCCGTCGATCGCCGGACCCACCGGGCAGCCCGCCGCCGCGAGCGAGGCGACCGCCGCCAGCGCGTTGGCCACGTTGAACGATCCGGCGAGCGGCACGGTCGCCTCGTGGCGGTCACCGTCCGGCGTGGCGACGACGAACCGCGAGGAATGGCTGGTGGGCTCGATCTGCTCGGCCCTCCAGTGCGCGTCCCGGCCGGTGACGGAGAAGGTCGTGTACGGCAGCTCGAGCCGGTCGACCAGGCGCCGGCCGTACTCGTCGTCCAGGCTGACGACGGCGTGGGCGGCCCGGTCGGGCGTGAACAGTTCGGCCTTGGCCTCGAAGTAGGCCGGCATGTCGCCGTGGAAGTCGAGATGGTCACGGCCCAGGTTCAGGAACGTCGCGACGTCGAACACGACCCCGTCGACCCGGCGCTGCACCAACGCGTGGCTCGACACCTCCATCGTGCAGATGTCGACGCCCTGCTCGACCATGACCGCGAGGAGAGCGTGGAGATCGGGCGCCTCCGGGGTCGTGAGCGCCGACCGGACCGGCCTATCGGCGATCCGGGTGCCCGTCGTGCCGATCACCGCCGGTGTCTTGCCGGCGGCGCTTAGGCCGGCCTCGGCCAGGAACGTCACGGTCGTCTTGCCCTGGGTGCCGGTGACGCCGACGGTGGTCAGCCGCTCGCCGGGGCGGCCGTAGATCTCGGCGGCCGCGGCTCCGAGGCGCTCGCGCGGCCGCTCCACCGTCAGGACCGGAAGTCCGGTCGCGCCGCACTGCGACTCACCGGCCGGATCGGTGAGGAACGCGACCGCGCCCCGCTCGGCGGCATCGGCGGCGAACCGGGCGCCGTGCGTCGTCGCGCCGGGCAACGCGGCGTAGAGGTCGCCGGGGCGTACCGCCTGCGACCGCAGGGTGACCCCGGTGACCTCGACATGGTCGCCGCCGGTCGTGCCGACGACCTTCGCGACCGTGGCGAGCGGGACCGCGCGGGCCTGCTGCGGCCGGTCCCCCAGGACACCGCGGTCCTGTGTCACTGGTTCGGAGGGCACCGGCTGAGGCTACTAAAGGCGCCGACGACGTCCGTCATCACCATTCGAGTGGGATCCGCACCGGCTTGGCTCCGGTCGGAGCGATGCCGTAGCGCTGCAGCACCATCGACATGATGTCGTGGAAGACCGGACCGGCCCCGGTGCCGCCGAAGCTGCCGTCCTTGGGGTTGTCCAGGACCACGTACGTCAGGAAACGCGGGTCGTCGGAGGGCGCGAAGCCGGCGAACGAGATGGTGCGCTGCCCCGGTACGTAACCGAGCGTGTCCTGATCGACACGCTGCGCAGTTCCGGTCTTACCGGCAACCCGATAGCCCGGGATCGCCGCGAGCGGAGCGGTCCCGCCCTCCTGGGTCGTGGCGGTCATCATCTTGGCGACCATCTCGGCCGCCCGCTCGCTGATCACGCGATGCGACTCGGGCTCCGGCGCCGCCTCGACGCTGCCGTCGGGCTGCACGTACCCGGTGACGAGCGACGGCTCGACGTAGACGCCGTCGTTGGCGACCGCGGCGAGCGCGGCGGCCATCTGGATCGCCGTGACCGACAGACCCTGGCCGAAGGCGATCGTGGCGTGCTGCGAGTCGCTCCACGAGCGGTAGTCGGCGAGGATGCCGGCCGACTCGCCGGGCAGCCCGATGCCGGTCCGCTCGCCGAGCCCGAACGACTGCAGGTAGCCGTGGAGCTCCCGGGCGGAGATCCGTTGCGACACGAGGATCGCCGCCAGGTTCGACGACATCGCGATCGCGCCGGTCGCGGTCAGCCGGATGGTGCCGTGCGACCAGTCGTCGTTGATCTCGTAGCCGTCGACGTGGTAGGACCCCGGCACCTTGATCCGGGTACGCGGGGTGACCTCTCCGGCATCGGCCACAGCGGAGTACGTCAGGACCTTCTCGACGCTGCCCGGCTCGTAGACGTACTGCGCTCCCCGGTTGACCATGTCGTCCTCATCGAGCGATCCGACCTGGTTCGGGTCGAAGCCGGGGTACTGCGAGAACTGCACGACCTCGCCGGTCCGGACGTCGATCGTGACGGCGGTTCCCCAGTCGGAGCCGGTGTCGCGCACGGCGCGGGTCAGCCGCCGTTCGGCCATCCACTGCACATCACGGTCGATCGTGGTCTGCAGGCCGACCCCGGGCTCGGGCTCGTCGACGGTCGCGTCCGACAGTGGGATGCGTTCGCCCGACGGCGCGAGCAGATAGGTCGCGTGCCCGTCCTCGCCCGCGAGGAGGTCGTCGTACTCGTACTCCAGTCCCGACAGTCCCTCGCCTTCGGCGCCCACGACGCCGACGAGGTTCGACGAGGCGTCGCCGTCCGGGTAGGTGCGCAGGGGATCGCGCTCGGTGAAGACACCGACCAGGTTCGCCCGGTCCAGCACGGACATCACCTCGTTGGACCTCCACATCGGCACCCGACGCGCCAAGTAGACGAACCGGGTGTCGGGCGCGCGCAACTGACTGACCGTGTCGAAGTAGTCGAGCCCGAGGTGGCGCTGCAGGATCGCGGCGATCCAGGTCGCATTATCCGCGGTCATCGTCGGGTCGGCGGTCAGGGCGACCGCGTCGACCGTCGACGCCAGCTCGAAGCCGCTGCGGTCGAGGATCGCGCCGCGGCTGGCGTGCAACTCCACGGTCTGGGTGCCCTCGTCCTCGGCCATGGAGGCGTACGCGTTGGCGTCGACGCCCTGCAGCTGGAACAGACGTGCCGCGAACAGGGACAGGATGAAGCCGATGCACAGGATGGACAGCCGGAGCCGGAAGAACGACCGCCGTGACCGGACGGACCGCGCCCGCGGACGCGGACGCCGGCTCGCGGCCGTCATCGGCCGCGCCCGGTCGAGTCGGTCCGGCCCCCTGCGTCCGAGGCGGGGTCGGTGACGTCGTTGTCGTCGGATGCCGGGTCGTCGCCGGAGGTAGCGCTGTCGTCAGTCGCCACGTCGTCCGAGGTCGTTGCCTCCGACGGCGGGCTCGTGTCCGGCGTCGTGGGCTCTTCCACGACCGGCTCGACTGGTACGGCCCGAGGCTGGGCGGCTGTCGGATCGCCGATGACCGAGCCGTCGGACAGGTCCAGGAAGACCGGGTTGGGGTTGGGCACCATGCCCATCCGGATCGCCTCGTCGGACAGCCGGTCGTTACTCGAGAGCCGGTCGACCTTCAGATCGAGGCTCTGCTCCTTGGTTTGGAGGGCCGCGGCCCGATCCTGCAACGCGGCCAGCCGGAAGGACGCCTTCTGCATCGACAGGTTGAGCATCAGCAGGCCGACCAGGCCGACGACCAGGATCGCCGCGACGAGCATGACGAACGGCCCGCTCCGGGCGGTCGAGGCCCGCGGCGGGACGACGGAGAGACGGCCACGTGAGTCCGGCCGGGGGCGGCTGGCGCGGGCTCGAACCGCGCCGGTCGGCAGACTCATGCCGCCTCCCGGAGTCGCTCGGCGGCCCGCAGCCGGACCGAACGGGCTCGCGGGTTCGCGGCGATCTCGGCCGCGTCCGCCTGGTCGGCGCCGCGCGTCAGCAACCGGAGCTCGGGCTGCGCCTCGTCGGCCCGGACCGGCAATCCCTCGGGCAGGTCGACGCGGGTTCGGGCGGCGAGCTCGCGCTTGACCATCCGGTCTTCTAGCGAGTGATAGGACAAGACGACCATGCGGCCGCCGACGCAGAGCGCGTCGATCGCCTGCGGCAGCGCCCGCCGCAGCGCCGCGAGCTCACTGTTGACCTCGATCCGCAGCGCCTGGAAGGTGCGCTTGGCCGGGTGCCCGCCGCGTCGCCGAGCGGGCGCGGGGATCGCCTCGCGCACGATGTCGACCAGCTGGCCGGTCCGCTCGAGGGGTTCGGTCCGGCGGATCCGTACGATCGCGGCCGCGATCCGCTTGGCGAACCGCTCCTCGCCGTACTCCCGCAGGATGCGGGTCAGGTCGGCCTCCGAAGAGGTCCGCAGCACCTCGGCGGCGTCGCGCTCGTCGGTCGGGTTCATTCGCATGTCCAGCGGCGCGTCGACGGCGTACGAGAAACCGCGGTCCACGCGATCGAGCTGCAACGAGGAGACGCCGAGGTCGAAGAGCACCGCGTCGACGCAGTCCACGTCGAGCTCACCCAGGATCCGGCCGATCTCGTCGAAGCGGGCGTGGGCGAAGGTCACGCGATCGGCGAGCGGCGCCAGGCGTTCCCGGGCCACCTCGATGGCCTGTGGGTCGCGGTCGATCCCTACGACCCGGGCCTGCGGACACTCCTGCAGGACCGCGTCGGCATGTCCGCCGAGACCGAGAGTGGCGTCGACGAGCACCGCTCCGTCGTGCCGCAGCACCGGTGCGACCAGGTCGACGACCTGCCGCAGCAGCACGGGCAGGTGGGCGGGACGTTCCATGGCCGATCAGCCCGCAACCTGCGCTGCTGAGCAGACAGCCGGCACGCCGACCACCTGCACCATCGAGCAGACAGTCCACCGTGTGTCACGCCAGCCAATCGCGACGTCTCTCATCGTGATCCCCTCGTATGACTCGCTGGTGCTGTTCGTTCGGCCAGGTCTCCGTCCGCTCGACCGGGAAGTCACCGTCTGGCGCCGGGGAAGTAACGCCAGCTGGCGGGTGAAGCGGACCGGAGACCTCGCCGAACGACCAGCACGGATGGCCTCGCAGGTTGCTCAGAAGACGCCGTCGATCACCTCCTCGGACATCGAGGCGAAGCTCTCCTCGTGCTCGGCGCTGTAGGCCGACCACGACTCGGCGTCCCAGATCTCCACTCGGTCCATCGCGCCGATCACGACGCAGTCGCGCCGCAGCCGCGCGTACTCCCGCAGCACCGGAGGGATCGTGATCCGGCCCTGCTTGTCCGGGATCTCGTCGGAGGCGCCGCTGAACAGCACCCGCAGGAAGTCCCGGGCCGACTTGTTGGTGAACGGGGCCTGCCGGATCCGCCCGGTCAGGGCCTCGAAGTCGCCGCGCGACCAGACGTACAGGCAGCGGTCCTGGCCCTTGGTGATCACGAGCCCTCCCTGCAGGTCGTCGCGGAACTTCGCCGGCAGGAAGAGCCGACCCTTGTCGTCCAGACGCGGCGTGTGAGTGCCGAGGAACATGCACCCACCTCCGACCGCCTCTCCACCACTGCGCGCCACTTTACCCCACTCTCCCCCATTCACAATCACGTCAGGTCGCATGTTGCGCCTGTTTCCGCACACGCTCCGGTCACGCCATCTGGCGAACCCGCAGGTCAGAGCCCTGGGGTGACGACGTGGAGCAGGGTGGGGGAAGCTGACCGCCCAAGCCGGCCGGTTCGGGGGCCCGAGCGCCGATCGGTACGGATCTGGCCGATTCCTTGGCGACGTATAGGTGGTACGGCATCGTTATGGGTGACCGTTGCGTTCACCTGGCGGTCGACTGAGAAGATCAAGCGGGCGCATGGGCTGTCCCAGCGCCCAATCGATGATGGGAGCGTCGCGTCGACGCAAAGGGAGGAACGGGTGACCACCACACAGCCAAGCGCCATCGGACCCGGGGGTGACTTCGCGGCGCTGACCGATGTGGTGCAGCGGGTCCAGCGAAACATCGAGACCGTCATCGAGGGCAAGACCGACGTCGTCCGCACCACGATCACCGTGCTGCTGGCGGGCGGCCATCTGCTGATCGAGGACGTACCCGGCGTCGGCAAGACCATGCTCGCCAAGTCACTCGCACGATCGATCGACGGCACGGTGCGCCGGATCCAGTTCACACCCGACCTGCTCCCCAGCGACGTCACTGGCGTGTCGATCTACAACCAGGAGCTCCGCAGCTTCGAGTTCCGGCCCGGCGGCGTCTTCGCCAACATCGTGGTCGGCGACGAGATCAACCGGGCGTCGCCCAAGACCCAGTCCGCCCTGCTCGAGTGCATGGAGGAGCGCCAGGTCACCGTCGACAACACCACCTATCAGCTCCAGGACCCGTTCATGGTCATCTCGACGCAGAACCCGATCGAGATGGAGGGGACCTATCCGCTCCCCGAGGCACAGCGCGACCGCTTCATGGCCCGGGTGTCGATGGGCTACCCGGTCGAGACCGCGGAGCTGGCCATGCTGGATTCGCATGCCGACGCCGATCCGCTCGCGACCCTGGCCGCCGTGACGGACGCCGCCGAGGTGGCGAAGCTGGTCCAGACGGTCCGGGTGGTCTTCGTGTCGCCGGCGGTGCAGCGCTACGCCGTCGCGCTGACGACCGCCACGCGACGCTCGGTCGACCTGCGACTCGGCGCCTCCCCGCGCGCCACGCTGCATCTGATCCGCGCCGCCAAGGCCACCGCGGCCCTGGACCGCCGGGAGTACGTGATCCCCGACGACGTCCAGCGCCTGGTCCAGCCCGTACTCGGGCACCGTCTCCTGCTCACCGCCGACGCCGCCATGGGCGGTCGCACCGCCGATCGCGTACTCGAGGCGATCGTGGCATCGGTCCCGGTGCCGGACAGCGGCGGCGGCGAGACTCCCGGTCGTCCACGCATCGCCTGACCATGCGCGAGGCACTGGCCGCTCTCACGACGCGAGGACGCGCGTTCCTCGCGGCCGGCATCACGATCTCCCTGTGCGCGTTCGTGGCCGGGTTCGACGCCCTGCTCCGGGTCGGTGTGCTCGCCGTCGGACTCCCCCTGCTCACGGCCCTCCTCGTCAGCCGAGCCCGCTATCGCTTGATGGCCAGTCGGTACGTCTCACCGACCCGGGTCACCGCCGGCCAGCCCGCCACCGTCACGCTCTCCCTCGCCAACGACGGCGCGATGCCGATGGGCTTGCTGCTGCTCGAGGACCAGGTGCCTTATGTGCTCGGCACCCGGGCGCGTTTCATCCTCGACCACGCCGGCCCGCGGTGGCACGAGGACGTCACCTACGCGGTCCGGTCCGAGGTGCGCGGCCGCTACGACATCGGCCCGCTCACGATCCGGGTCTCGGACCCGTTCGGCCTGATCGAGCTGGTCCGCTCGTTCCACAACACCGCGTCGCTGGTCGTCGTGCCGCAGGTCTACGCCCTGCCGTCGATCGGCATCACCGGCGACTGGACCGGAGCCGGGGAGAATCGCCCCCGCGCCTTCGCCGTCGGTAGCGCCGAGGACGTCACCGTCCGCGAATACCGGCACGGCGACGACCTGCGCCGGGTCCACTGGCGCTCGACGGCCAAGACCGGCGAGCTGATGGTCCGGCGCGAGGAGCAGCCGTGGCAGAGCCGGGCGACGGTGCTGCTCGACTCCCGCGCCGCGGCGCATCGCGGCAGCGGCCTCGCGTCGTCCCTCGAATGGGCGATCTCGGCCGCGGCGTCGATCGCCGTTCACCTCACCCAGGCGGGCTTCTCCGTACGGCTCGTCACCGACCGGCACGACGTCGAGGCACACGCCTGGCACGACAAGACCACCAAGGACGCCGAGCAGTCCGGACCGATCCTCGACGAGCTGGCGGTGATGACCCACTCGGCGAACACGTCCCTGTCCGAGGCCGTCGACGCGGTCGTCGGCAGCCCTGGTCTGGTGATCGCGATCCTCGGTGACCTCGGATCGAACGATGTCGCCGAGCTGTCTCGCATGTCTTCGCTCGGCACCCCGGTCCTCGCCATCGTCCTCGACACCGCGAGCTGGGGACCCTCGATCGCCCCGCAGTACGCCGAGAGCCGGCTCAACAACGTCACAGCCGCACTCGGCGGCGGCAGCTGGTGCGTGACGACCGCCCGACCGGACCAGTCGCCGACCATCGTGTGGCAGCGACTCGGCGCCCTGATCAGGCACGGCCCGACGGCAATGCCGACCTCCACCCAGCAGCTCGACGAGTGGCCACATCCTGAAGCGAGTACGGGCTCATGATCCGTCGGCTCTGGTCCGAACAGGTCCGCGTGACGTTCTGGGCGTGGATCGCGACGCTGTGCGCCGCGGCGATGCTCGCACCGCTCACGGTCTCCAAGCGCTACCTGGTGGTCGGCGCGGTCGGCGCGGCCGCCGTCTCGATCACAGGTGCCCTGCTGCGATCCCGGCGGGCGCATCTGCTGGTCGTTCTGTTCGCCGAGCTGGTCGTCGCCGTCGAGTGGCTGATCCTGGCGTTCGCCCGGAACGAGGCGGCACTCGGATTCCTGCCCGGACCCGACGCGATCAGGGAGCTGCGCGAGCGGTGGTCGGACTATGCCGACTTCGCCAACCAGTTCGCCGCGCCGCTGCCGCAAAACGACGACGTCACGATGGCGATGGCGACGGTCCTGGTCGGCCTCGCGGTCGTCGTCGATATCGTCGCGGCGTCGTGGCGGCGGGCCGCCCTGCTCGGACTGGTGTTCCTCGCCGTCTACATGACGCCGGTGTCGATCCTCGGCGGCGAGATCTCGGTCCTCGCGTTCTTGATCGGGGCCATCGGCTACATCTTCTTGCTGGCCGCCGACGAACGAGAACGCCTGACCCATTGGGGTCGCCAGATCTCCACCGCCGGCTCGGTGTGGGACCGGCCCACGGAGGTCGACGAGGGCGGCCTGCGGCGCAACGGCACCCGGGTCGGCTTGAGCGCCATCGCGCTGGCTGCCGTCGTACCGCTCCTCGTTCCGACGCTGTCGCCGCACTACTTCGGGCAGAGCGGGTCCGGCGGACCGGGCGGCTCCGGCACCACCGTCGTGGAGAGGGACCTCGCGCTCGACCTCCGGCGCAACCTGAGCGGGCGCTCCGACACCCCGTTGCTCCGCGTGACGACCGACGATCCGGAACCCGAGTACTTCCAGCTCGCGATCCTGGATCAGTTCGACGGCGAGTTCTGGGAAGTCGGCGACCGTAGCGAGAACAACTCCGTCGCGGCCAACGACACGCTCCCGCTGCCCACAGATATCGACGTGCAAACCAGCAGGGAAAGTTTCAGTTACGAGGTCACCATCGACGAGGACTTCGACACGACCTGGCTGCCCCTGCGCTATGTCACGACCAGCATCCAGATCGACCAGCCGTGGCGGTACGACGGCACCCACCGCGACGCCTACACCGACTCGGACGAGGATGCGTCCGGCCTGTCCTACTCGTTCACGGCCGATCTGATCAGCGTGACGACCGGCCAGATGAACAACGCCCTGCGGCCGACGCCGGACTACGACGGGTTCACCGAGCTACCGTCCAACTTCCCGGAAGACTTCGAGCAGGTTGCGCGGCAAGTGACGAAGCGCGAGCAGTCGATGTTCGGTCAAGCCAGCGCCATCGAGGATTGGTTCCGTACCGAGTTCGAATACGACCTCGATGCCGCTGCGACGCCGGGCGAGAACATCGACGACCTCGTCAACTTCCTGGTCGAGGACCGGGTCGGCTACTGCGAGCAGTTCGCGAGCGCGATGGCGATCATGGCCCGGACGCTGGACATCCCGTCCCGGGTGGCCATCGGGTTCCTCGAGCCGGAGCAGGTCGACGACAACACCTGGGAGTTCCGCGGCACCGACATGCACGCCTGGCCGGAGCTGCACTTCGAAGGCGCCGGGTGGGTCCGGTTCGAGCCGACTCCGGACACGGACCAGTCCGAAGGCGCCCAGCCGCTCGACTTCGTCACCGGGCCTGCGAACACTCTGCCGACCGATCCCTCCGGTCCGACCGACAACCTGACGGAACGGAGCCAAGAGGAGCGGCTCGACCAGCCGTCCGGAGCAGCGGCCGACGACGAGAATGCCGCGGCGGGCGCCGGCTCCGACATCTGGTGGATCGGCCCGGTCGCGTTGCTCGGCCTCGCGTTCCTGCTGAGCCTGCCCCGCTTGACCCGCGCGTTCGTTCGACGGCGGCGTTGGTCGCGAGCGCACGGATCGGCCCAGGCTGCCGAGGCGGCGTGGGCGGAGTTGCGTGACCACGTCGTGGACCTGCGCATGGCCTGGGACGCGGGCGCAACGCCGCGTGCCATCGGTCGATCCCTGCGCGAGCGGCTACCCGACGACCGGACCGGCACTAGCGACATCGTCCCTGCCTTGAACCACCTCGTCCTCGCCATCGAGCAGGCCAGGTATGCCCGAGACATCCGGGAGGCCGACGGGCTGCGCGATGCCCAGGTCACCGTGGCCGAGGCACTGTCGAGCCGGCAGACGCCGGGTCGCCGGTTCCTCGCCCGCTGGTTGCCCGCCTCACTGGTGCGAAGCCGACGGCGGACGGCAGTGCGAAACGAACGCTTGGGAGAGTTGCTCGTCTCGATCGAGGACTAGGGCGACCGGATGACCAGCGCGGAGCGCGGTCGCGTCAGTCCAGCGGGGAGCGGTGCGGGCGCTGATCACATGCCGTCTTCGCGACGACGCCGCCAGCGCTCCTCCATGCGTTCGACAAAGGACCCGTGGGAACGACTCTTGCTGCGGCTGCGCCGACTCGCGGTCGCCTCGCCGCCACCGGTCGACTCCTGCGGGTTGGACGAGTCGTCACCTTGCTGCACCCGGCGCCAGGCCGTCACGAAGACATAAGCCGAGGTCAGCATCAAGACGAACCCGACCACCGCGACCGCAGTGAGGGTGGCGATCGCGCCGATCATCAGGGCGGCGACGCCGACCAAGAACCCCAAGACGGCCAGAATCGCATGCCGGCGGCTGCGCGCGACGAGTGCCGACCCACGCAGGGCCGAGGCGAACTTCGGATCCTCGGCTACGAGCGCCTGCTCCATCTGCTCGAGCAGCCGCTGCTCCTCTTCAGAGAGCGGCACCGTGTCCTCCTGCAACCTGCCTCGGGTATCAGTCCGTCCAGATACCCCGTACTCACAGTCTAGGCAGCGCCCGGGCATCGGGAAACCCGGGAGGGGCGAATGTCGCGAGACTGACAACCTTTCCCCCGCGATTCGCGTCTTTACGGTGCGTCGGTACTGTGACGCGCCGACGGTCATCCCGGGTGGCCGGACTCACACGGAGGAACCCATGAACGAAAGCGGGCGGTTTGTCGCCGCGGCCGCGCTCGCCGTGGGGCTGACAGCGGGGGGCCTTTCCACCGCCACAGCTGCCACGGGCCCAGCCGTACCAGCCGCATCGGCCCAGAAGACGACGGCGCTGGTCGCGTCGCAGGTCAGCGCGGCTCCCCACGTCTTCAAGCCGCGACAGCGGTTCGCCCGCGAGTTCACCCGGCGTGGAGACCGCGACACCTCGACATCGCACATCGAGCACGTCAGGGAGTTGCAGTATCGACTCCGGTGGGCCGACGTCTACAACGGTCCGGTCACCGGGACGTTCGCCAAGCGGACGTACAAGGCCGTCAAGCGCTTCCAGCGCCAGCACCACCTCGAGGTCACCGGCAAGGCCAACGCCAAGACCTGGCGAAAGCTGATCCCCCGAACGGTGCGGGGCCGTCACGCCATCCCGGCGTCCTGCAAGGGCAAGGGCTGGCACGCCTGCTACGACCGCAAGCGCCACCAGGTGACGTTGTGGAAGGGCGGAACGCTCTGGAACTCCTGGCTGGTCCGTGGCGGCTCCGCGTCGACACCCACGCGGGTCGGCAAGTTCAAGGTCTTCTACCGGGACAAGGACCACGTCAGCAGCCTGTTCGACTCTCCCATGCCGCATTCGCAGTTCTTCTCGGGAGGACAGGCGTTCCACGGTTCGCCGCTGATGATGGATCCGTTCGTCGGCCACAGCCACGGCTGCGTCAACATGTACCGCGAGGACGCCCGCCAGCTCTGGCAGCTGACCGCCAAGCATCCGCTGAAGGTCCGCGTCTACGGCGCCTGGAGCTAGGCAGCTACGGCCGAGCCACCACATGGAGCTGGGCGGCGACCGTCGCGAACGCCGAGACGTCGGCGACGGCCCGCTCCAGCGCCAGCAACGCCTTCGACGCGTCCGGCTCGAAGTCGAACACCGCACTCGGCACCAGATCGGCGAAGACTCGCACGGCATGCACCTGATCCGGGGTGAAATCGTGGGCCCGCAACAGCCCGACGACCGCGTCCGGCGTGTAGCGACGGGGCCGCGACGGCGTCACCGGGGTCGCTGACGGCGGCGTCTCCAACAGCGCGCGGGCCTCGGACAGATGGCCGGCCATCGCCTTCGCGAGAACGGCCGCGTAGCGTCCGGCGACCACGACGCTGAGGACCCCGGACGGCTGCATGGCCGCCCGGATCGTCTCCAGGGCCTCGTCCGGGTCGTCGACGACCTCGAGTACGCCGTGACACAGGACGACGTCGACCGTGGCGGCGTCGACATGGTCGAGCAGATCGGCCGCATCGCCTTGTACGCCGCGGATCCGGTCGTCGACGCCACGCTCGGCGGCACGCCGGTCGAGCGCGGCCAGGGCGTCGGGGCTCGGATCGACGACCGTCACACGATGGCCGAGCTCGGCGATCGGGACGGCCAGTCCCCCGGTGCCGCCACCCAGGTCGAGGACGCGCAACTCGTCGCCTGCCGGCCGCGCCGTCGCCGCGGTGATCAGGTCGCGGATCGCGTCCCAGAGGACACCGCCGCGTAGGGCCGATGGACCCGACCGGAGCTGTTCGGCCACGTACGGACTCCTCGAAGGTCAGACTCGACGGCGCGTCACGGTGCGCCTAGGCGACGCCCACCATAGTGGCCCGCATCGACGGCCGCGGCCCAGCGGCGGTGCTAGCCACGGATCCGCTCGTACTCGACGACGGAGAAACCCTCCCCCGCCTCGCGGCCGACCTCCTGCCACTGGCTCCAGTCGACCTCAGGGAACGTCGTGTCTCCGGCGGGCTCCTGCTCGACCCAGGTCATGACCAGACGGTCGGCTCGTGGAAGCGCCGCGGCATAGATCTCGCCGCCGCCGAAGACGAACACCTCGGGGTCGTGCCGGGCCGCGATCTCCAAGGCGGCGTCGACGCTGTCGGCGACGAGGACACCCTCGTCCCGCCAGTCGGGCTGCCGGGTGACGACGACGGTGGTACGTCCGGGGAGCGGCCGGCCGATCGAGTCGTAGGTCCGGCGTCCCATCACCAGCACGTGGCCCATCGTGAGCTGCTTGACCCGGCCCAGGTCACCCGGCAGCCGCCAGGGCAGTCCGCCGTCGCGACCGATGATGCCGTTGGCGGCGACCGCCGCAACGAGGGTGATCCGGACCGGCTCGGTGGGCACGGTCATACGGCGATGGGCGCCTTGATGGCCGGATGCGGGTCGTAGCCGTCGACGCGTACGGACTCGATCGCGAACTCGTCGATGTCGCGACAGCTCGGATCGAGCCAGAGCCGAGGCAGCTCTCGCGGCGTACGGCCCACCTGTTCACGGGCCTGGTCGAGGTGGTTGCGATAGAGGTGGGCGTCGCCGAGCGTGTGGACGAACTCGCCCGGCGCCAGGCCGGTCCCCTGGGCCACCATGTGCGTCAGCAGGGCGTAGGACGCGATGTTGAACGGCACACCGAGGAAGACGTCGCCAGAACGCTGATAGAGCTGGCACGACAGCCGGCCCTCGGCCACGTAGAACTGGAAGAGCGCGTGACACGGCGTCAGCGCCATCCGATCCAGGTCGGCGACGTTCCACGCGCTCACCACATGGCGTCGCGAGTCCGGGTCGGTCTGGATCTGGTCGACGATCCGGCGCAGCTGGTCGATGTGGCCGCCCTCGGGTGTCGGCCAGGAGCGCCACTGGTGCCCGTATATGGGTCCGAGGTCACCGTTGTCGTCGGCCCACTCGTCCCAGATCGTGACCCCGTGCTCCTGGAGCCATTTGACGTTGGTCTCGCCCCGGAGGAACCAAATCAGCTCCGCGACGACCGAGCGGATGTGGATCTTCTTGGTCGTGACGAGCGGGAACCCGGCGGCCAGGTCGAACCGCATCTGATGCCCGAAGACGCTCAGGGTGCCGGTGCCCGTACGGTCGTCCTTCGGCACGCCGTCGTCGAGGATCCGCTGAACCAGGTCGAGATACTGCCGCACGCTGCGACGGTAACACCGCCAACCGACCGACCCGAGCTCACACGCCGCCCGACGCGCCGACCCTCAGCGGTACTGCCAGCCGGCCAGCCAGGGCCGCACCTCGACCCGGGTCGCCCACTCGCTCCACCCGGCACTGAGCCGGCTCACCAGCTCCGGATGCGCGTCCGCGACGTTGCGCTGCTCGGCCCGGTCGTAGCGCATGTTGTAGAGCTCCCACGACTTGGCGTAGTCCGCGACCAGCTTCCACCAGCCGTGCCGGGCGGCCCGATTGCCCTCGTGCTCCCAGTAGACCCGGCGCGACAGCGTCCAGTCGTCGACCGGGCGCGGACCGAGCGCATTGGCGAAGCTGCGCCCCTCGGGCAACGGGATCCGGGTGCCGTTGCGGGAGCTGGGGTATTGCGCGTCGCAGAGCTCGACGAGGGTCGGCAGCACGTCGGTGACGTGCAGCAGCCGATGGTCGACCCGACCCGGCGGGAGCCGCCCCGGCCAGGACACCAGGAACGGCGTGGCGAGCCCGCCTTCGGACGTCCAGTGCTTGTAGCTCTTGAACGGCGTGTTGCTGGCGTTGGCCCAGCCCATGCCGTAACTGGCGAAGGTGTCACTCGGCCCGGGATCGATCCGCGCCGAGTTGCCCGATCGCATCGGCCCCTGGCCAGCGCTGACCGCGGCTCCGGAGCTGGTCGGGCCCATGCGCTCGGCCGACGCGCCGTTGTCGGACAGGAACATCACGATGGTGTTGTCGCGGATCCGCAGCACCTCGAGGGCACGCAGGAGGCGACCCACACTGCGGTCCATCGAGGTCACCTGGGCGGCGTAGACCGCCATCCGCTCGGCCTGCCAGCGCCGATGCGACACCCGACTCCACGCCGGCACCTGCCGATCCCGCGGCGGGAGCTGGTCGACGCCCGGGAGCAGGCCGGCCTTCCGCATCTGAGCGAAACGCTCGGCCCGGATCCGATCCCAGCCCTTGCGATAGGTGGCGCGATAGCGCGCGATGTCGCGCGGGCGGGCCTGCAGCGGGAAGTGCGGCGCCGAGTGGGTGATCATCGTGAAGAACGGCGAGCCCGACCCGGAGAAGTCGCGGATCGCGTCGATCGCCGCGGTGGTGATCGCGTCGGTGAGATAGAAATCCGGGTTGGTCGGTCGGCCGATCAGCTGGGTGTCTCGATAGAGGTTGGGCCGGAAGTACGGCGACTTCCCGCTGGTCGGCCCGTACGAGCGCTCGAAGCCCCGGGTCGCCGGGATGATCCCCGACTTGAACTGGGCCACGTGCCACTTGCCGAACAGGGCCGTGCGGTAGCCGCTGGGGGCCAGCACCTCGCCGAGCGTGACGCAGGCGTCGGTGAGCCGGCCACGGTACTGCGGCGACCCCTGGTTCTGCGTGACGTAGCCGAGGCCGGCCTGGGTCGGGTAGAGCCCGGTGAGCAGGCTGGCCCGGGTCGGCACGCAGCGGGCGTTGGTCGTCATGCCGGTGAACCGGGTGCCGCCGTGAGCGAGTCGATCGAGATTGGGGGTCGCGATCTCGGCGCCGAACGCGCCGATGTCGGAGAAGCCCATGTCGTCGGCCACGATCAGCACCACGTTGGGTCGCTGCGGTGGCCGGATGACCGGCTTATCGGGCTTGTCCGGTTGGGTCTGGCCAGTCGGGCCGTCCGGGTTGTCGCCACCGGGCGGCTGCGGGCCGCCGGGCGGGTCACCACCGCGATCCGGGTCGAGGCCCGCTCCGATCGCGCCCGCCGCACCCACGGCACCGACTCCGCGCACGAAGTCACGCCTCGAGAGGCCGCGAGACCCAGGGGTCGTACCCCCCATGCTCCCTCCATCCTGGACGAATGGTCACGTTGTCGTCAGAGGCCCCGCCGTTCCCTCGCCTAGGCATCGTAGTCGAGAACCACCCGCGGGCTCGTCGGGTGTGACTGACACGTCAGGACATAGCCGCGTTCGACCTCGTCGGGCTCGAGCGCGTAGTTGGTGTCCATGCGTACTGTGCCCTCGACGAGCTTCGCCCGGCAGGTGCCGCAGACGCCTCCCTTGCAGGCGTACGGCGCGTCGGACCGTACGGTCAGTGCGGCCTCGATGATCGGCGGACCGTCCGACGCGACGCGGACCGTCGACCGGCGACCGTCCAGCGCGAATGCCACCTCGGCGGCGTTCGGGTCGTCGGTCGCCACCGGCCGGGCCACGGGTCGCGGCGCGGTGTCGACGTGGAACAGCTCGGTGTGCAGATGTGCCGGGTCGGCGCCGCGCTTCTCGAGCACGTCGTGCAGGTCGGTGACCATGGCGTAGGGGCCGCAGAGGAACCACTCGTCGATCTGGTCGACCGGCAGCAGCGTGTCGATGATCCGCTCCAGCCGGGCCCCGTCCAGCCGGCCCGAGAACAACTCGACGTCCATCGACTCCTGGCTGAGCAGATGGATCAGGTGGAAGCGATCCGGGTAGCGGTCCTTGAGGTCTTCGAGATCCTCGAGGAACATCACGCTCTTGGTCGTCCGGTTGGCGAACAGCAGGGTGACCCGGCTGCCCGGCTCCACCTGGAGTGCCGTGGCCGCGATCGAGATGATCGGAGTGATGCCGGAGCCGGCGGCGATCAGCGCATAGTGCCTGGCCTGGGCCGGATCGAGCGGCGTGAAGAACCGGCCGCTCGGCGTCATGACCTCGATCTCGTCGCCCACGTCGAGTCGCTCGAAGGCGTACCCGCTGAACGCGCCGCCGGGCAGTCGCTTGACGCCGATCCGCAGGCGTCCCGAGTCGGCCGGTGCGCAGATCGAGTAGTTGCGCCGGACGGTGTCGCCGGCGGCCGCGGTACGGACGGTGAGGTGCTGGCCGTGGGAGTAGGCGTAGTCGGCCGCGAGCTCGGGGGGTACGTCGAACCCGATCGCGATCGCGTCGTCGGTCAGCCGCTCGACCTCGGACACGCGCAGGGTGTGGAAGACCGAGTGCCGGCGCGTCGGCGGCCGGGCGGTGCTCTCCTCGCTCATAGCGCCTTGAAGCGGTCGAACGGCTCCCGGCACTGGTTGCAGCGCCACAACGCCTTACAGGCCGTCGATCCGAACCGGCTCAGCTCGCGAGTGTCCGGCGAGCCGCACCGGGGACAGCGCACCGACAGGGTGAGCGGCACCGGACCGCCACGGTGCGGCGCTGTGCCCGACGGCGGGGCGATGCCGAACTCGGCGAGCTTGCGCCGCCCCTCGTCGCGGATCCAGTCCGTGGTCCACGCCGGGGCGAGGACGAGCCGGACCCGAGCCCGGTCGTAGCCGGCGTCGGCGAGCCGCCGTTCGACATCGGCGCGGATCGCGTCCATGGCCGGGCAGCCGGAGTAGGTCGGGGTGATGTCGACCTCGATCGCGCCGTCGGCGCCGACCCGTACGTCGCGAAGAATGCCGAGATCCTCGATCGTCACCACCGGGATCTCGGGATCGGGCACGCTCGCGACCAGCTCGCGGACCGAAGTTGCCGTCGCGGTCACCATTGCGCCCCCGGGTGCGATCGGGCGAGGTGCTGCAGCTCGGCGAGCAGGTAGCCCATCTGCTCGCTGTGGATGCCGCGCCGGCCGCCGGTGTGGCGGTTCGTCGGTTCCGGCTCGTCGAGGGTCGCGTCGTGGAGCACGGCGCGGACGTGCGACAGCGTCGGATCGGCGAGTTCGGCCGGGTCGACCGCGATCTCGACAGCGGCCAGAGCGCGGGTCAGGTCGTCGCTCTCGAAGAGCTCGTCGACGTAGGGCCACACGGTGTCGAGCCCCGCCTGCATCCGGCGATGCGACTCGTCGGTGCCGTCCCCGAGCCGCCGCACCCAGGCGCCGGCGTGGTCGCGGTGATAGGCGACCTCCTTGAGCGCCTTCGCCGCGATCGCCGCCAGCGTCTCGTCGGCGCTGTCGACGAGACGGCTGTAGAGCTCGTACTGGTAGGCCGCGAACACGAACAGCCGGGCCATCGTGACCGCGAAGTCGCCATTGGGCAGCTCGACCAGCTGACAGTTGCGGAAGTCGCGCTCGTCGCGGAAGTAGGCGAGGTCGTCCTCGCTGCGTCCGGAGCCGTCGGCCCGCCCGGCGTACGTGAGCAGCGTCCTCGCCTGACCGAGCAGGTCCAACGCGAGGTTGCCGAGAGCGAGGTCCTCCTCGAGCTCCGGCGCCGCCGCGATCCACTCGCCGGTCCGCTGCGCGAGGATGAGGGCGTCGTCGCCGAGGCGCAGGGCGTAGTCGCCCACGCGGGTGTCGAGGGCCACATCGTTCACAGGTGCTCGACCCCCTCCGGCACGTGGTAGAACGTCGGGTGCCGATAGACCTTGTCGTCGGCCGGGTCGAAGAACGCGTCCTTCTCGTCCGGGCTGCTGGCCGCGATCTGGTCGGCGGGGATGACCCAGATCGAGACGCCTTCACCGCGCCGGGTGTAGACGTCCCGCGCGTTGCGCAGCGCCATCGCGGCGTCCGGCGCGTGGAGGCTCCCGACGTGGACGTGCGACAGTCCGCGCCGGGCCCGGACGAACACCTCCCACAAGGGCCAGGACGATGCCGCGATTGTGGGCTGGAGGCTGCCCTCGGGACCGTCCGAGCGACCGCCGTCCCGCAATTGCGGGTCGCGCGTGCTGCTCATGCGGCCGTGCTCTCTTTCGTACGCCGGGCCGCCTGCTTCGCCTCGTATGCCGCGGCCGCCTCCCGTACCCAGGCGCCGTCCTCATGGGCCCGGCGGCGATGCGCCATCCGCTGCGCGTTGCACGGGCCGTTGCCCTTGATGACCTCGAACAGCTCGGTGAAGTCGATCTCGCCGAAGTCCCAGTGGCCGGTCTCGGCGTTCCAGGTGAGGTCGGGGTCGGGCAAGGTGAGTCCGAGGGCCTGCGCCTGGGGCACCGTCATATCGACGAAGCGCTGCCGCAACTCGTCGTTGGTGAACCGCTTGATCCCCCACCTGCCCGACTGCGCGGTGTGGGTGGACTCGGCGTCGGGCGGGCCGAACATCATCAGGCTCGGCCACCACCAGCGGTCGACGGCGTCCTGGGCCATCGCGTGCTGGGCCTCGGTGCCGTGGCTGAGCGTCCAGAGGATCTCGAACCCCTGCCGCTGGTGGAACGACTCCTCCTTGCAGATCCGGACCATCGCCCGCGCGTACGGCCCGTAGGAGCAGCGGCACAGCGGGACCTGGTTGGTGATCGCGGCGCCGTCGACGAGCCAGCCGATCGCGCCCATGTCGGCCCAGGTCAGAGTCGGATAGTTGAAGATCGAGGAGTACTTCTGCTTGCCCGCGATGAGCAGGTCGACGAGCTCGGAGCGGTCGACGCCGAGCGTCTCGGCCGCCGCGTAGAGATAGAGTCCGTGGCCGGCCTCGTCCTGGACCTTAGCCATGAGGATCGCCTTGCGCTTGAGGCTCGGCGCGCGCGAGATCCAGTTGCCCTCCGGCTGCATGCCGATGATCTCGGAGTGGGCGTGCTGGGCGATCTGACGGATCAGCGTCTTACGGTAGGCCTCCGGCATCAGGTCGCGCGGCTCGATGCGCCCGTCAGCGTCGATCAGCGCGAGGAAGTCGGGGTCGTCCGGCGCGATCTCAGTCGCGGCGCCGTCGCCGTCGCGATCGGGTCCGAAGTCGTTGCCGTACACGGCATAGCCTCCACTGGGTCGGTAGCTCCCAGGGTAGCAGGATCTGTGACAGTCTCGCGCAGTTCCGGCCGTTCCCTGTAATACGTATCTCGTTTGCGGGCTGGTGGCGGTTTCACGACGCCCCGAATCGACCACCGTCCCGCACTTGCGCCAGGGGGCCGGTGCGAGGATGGGCCGGTGAGCGAACCGGTGTCCGAGGTACGGGTACGGGTCGCCGTCGTCGGCGACGCGCCCGGGATCGCCCGCGTGCAGGTGGCGTCGTGGCGCCAGGCGTACGCGGACGTCCTCCCGGCCGAGCTCATCGACGCGATGAACACCGACGACTTCACCGCGCGCTGGGCGCAGAGCCTGCAGCGCCCCGGCGACGCGCGCAACCGCGTCCTCGTGGCGCTCGACGGCGACGCGGTACGCGGCTTCGCCGTCACCGGACCCGCCACGGATCCGGACGCCGATCCGATCGCGGACGGCGAGATCTCCGAGCTCACGGTCGACCCGGAGCACCGTCACCAAGGGCACGGGTCACGCCTGCTCCAAGCGGCGGCGGAGACCCTGCGAGCCGACAAGTTCACCCGCGCCGTGGCCTGGCTCGCCAGCAGTGACGACGACGCGCGCCGATTCGTCACCGAGGCCGGCTGGGCTCCGGACGGCGCCCATCGCGAACTCGACCTGCGAGGCGACGGCGCCATCCGCCTGAAGCAGGTCCGACTCCACACGGACCTCAGCTGAGTTGTCAGCCGCTATTCGGGTCAGGGCCCGAATAGCGGCTGACAACTTGTGCGGGCCGCGGCCGGGTCAAGGGCGTTGCATCTCGAGTCGGAGGCGGGCCAGCCAGCCACCCCAGCCGTCGGCGGGCTGACTGTCCGCGAGCCGGATGTAGAGCACATCGCTGTCGCCGAGCAGCTCCGCGAGGTCCAGTGACCGCTCACCTCGGTTCGACCCGTCCCGGATCGGCTGGGTCTCCTCGAGCACGGTCTGCCAGGTCTCGCCGTCGGTCGACGACTGGATCAGGAACTGGTTGTGCATGTCGAGGGTCAGCGTCCCGCCGGTCACGTCGCTCGGCAACGGGAACCGATAGATCGCGTACCGATCGTTGTCGGTGAACCGGGCGTTGCCGTCGAACACGGCGCCGTCGAGTTGCGACCCGTCGGCGTCGAACAGCCACGGCACCTCGGCGGCCGTACCCGGCGTGAACTCGATGGTGTCACCGATCACCTGCACGGTCCCGAGTCCCCAGGCACTGCCACGGTTCGACGTCACGGCCGCCTCGACCTCGTAACCGCCAGGCGCCGTCTCCGCCGGGACCGTCACGTCGAAGGTCACCGTCTCCGACTCGCCCTGTTCGAGCGGCCCGAAGTCGGCACCGGTCGGCGCAGCCGACCACCCGTCCGGGACGGTCAGCGCGACGTCGCCGCTGGCCCGGCCACCCGGGTTGGTCACGGTCACGTCCACCGGCACGGTGGCGCCTGCTACCGAGACGGCGCTGTCCACCTCGGCTGCCAGCGGCGACTGCAGCGGCTGCTGGGTCGACAGCAGCTCCAGCTCGGCCAGCCGCACAGACCCACCGCCGACGAATTCGATCCGATAGTGCGAGTACATGTCGGGCTGCGCGATCCGGAACGGCCGGGTCTGCACCCGCCAGTCGTACGCCACGCCACTGCGCTGGTCGAGCACGGTCCAGTCCCGGTCGTTGTTGGAGCCCTTCAGCACCCATCCGGTCGGATCGCCAGCCGGCTCGCCGTCGGCCGACGTGAGCGTGTAGTAGCTCGCCATTCGCTTGAGGTTGTCACGGATGTCGTAACGCACCCACGATCCACCGGGGAGCGTGACGTCGGTCGTCGACGTGTTGTCGAACAGGCCGCGGACGTTGCTGCCGTCGCTCGCGCTGGCCCGGCCCTGCGTCGGTCCGGTGACGTCCCGCAACGGCTGCGGTGCGGCGTTGCCCTTGGTCAGCGACGGCGGCGCCGCCCCGGTCCCGGTGGCCCACAAAGTCGGCTCGTCGGTCATCCGGAAGTCGAGCGTGGCGCCGTCGGCGAGGACGTCGTGCGAGATCCACGAGCGGTTCCAGGCCTCGCCGTCGACCTTCAGGCCCTCGACGTAGACGTTGTCGGCACTGTTGTCCGGCGCGTTGACGACGAGGTCCTCGCCGTTCTCCAGATGCACCGTGGCCTTGGTGAACAGCGGCGAACCGATCACGTAGTTCTCGCTGCCCATCTGCAACGGATAGAGCCCGAGCGCCGCGAAGATGTACCACGCCGAGGTCTCGCCGTTGTCCTCGTCGCCGGCATAGCCCTGGCCGATCTCGCTGCCCTGGTACATCCGCGACAGCACCTCGCGGGTGATTGCCTGCGTCTTGTACGGCTGCCCGGCGTACGTGTACATCCACGGGATGTGGTGGGACACCTGGTTGGAGAAGCCCCACTGCCCCAGGCGTACGTCTCGGGCCTCGATCATCTCGTGGATGACGCCGCCGTAGGAGCCGACGAACTTGGCCGTCTCCGGCGTCGAGTAGAACGTGTCGAGCTTGTCGGCGAGGCCACGCCGGCCGCCGTAGAGGTTCGCGAGCCCTTGCCCGTCGTGCGGCACGTGGAACGCGAAGTTCCAGCCGTCGGTCTCGGTGTAGTCGTGGTCATGACCCCAGACCCGCGGGTCGTAGTCGGCCGGTTCGGACTTCCACTCCCCGGCGGCGTCACGCCCCTGGAAGAAGCCGATCCGGTCGTCGAACATGTTGATGTAGCCGAGCGCCCGCAGCCGGAAGTACGCCGCCTCCTCGCGATAGCGCTGCTGTGCCGCCGACGAGATGCCCGGTCGCTCGGCGAGCAGGTCGGCCATGTTCGCGATGCCGTAGTCGTTGATGTAGCCCTCGAGCGCCCACGACACGCCCTCACCGATGTCGTCGGGCACCCAGCCGAGGAACTGCGCGTTGACCATGCCCTTGCGGCCGATGTTCGGGTTGCTGCCGCCGGGCGGTCGCACGGTGGCGTTCTTGACCGCCGCGTCGTAGGTGTCCTCGAGGTTCATCCCGGGCACACCCTTGACGGCAGCGTCGGCGAACGCGACGTCGGAGCTGGTACCGGTCATCAGGTTGGCGTAGCCCGGCGAGGACCAGCGGGCGACCCAGCCGCCGTCGCGATACTGCTGCACGAAGCCGTCGACCATCTCACCCGCGTCGCTCGGTGTCAGGAGTGAGTACGCCGCCCAGGTCGTGCGGTAGGTGTCCCAGAAGCCGTTGTTGACGTAGACCTTGCCGCCGACGACCTGGGCGCCGGTCTCGGTCTCCGTCGTGCCCTCGGGGATGCTGCTGCTGGCGCTGGACTGTACGGTGTGCCGGAAGACCGGGTCGTCGTCGCTGCCGACGTTCTCGTACGCCGAGTTCGGGTAGAGGAACAGCCGGTAGAGCCCGGAGTACAGCGTCGTCAGCTGCTCCGGCGTCGCACCCTCCACCTCGATCACGTCGAGCTTGTCCTCCCAGGCCGCCTTGGCCCGCTCGCTCACCGACTCGACGGTGTCGTCGTCGGAGATCTCGAGCTCGAGGTTGTGGTGGGCCTGGTCGAGGCTGATCAGCGACGTCGCGATCCGCATCGTCACGGCGCCGTCGTCGCCGGCGTCGAACCGGGCCCAGCCGCGTACGCCGGACGCGGAGCCGGCCGTGATCGCGTCGTCGAACTCCGCGTACACGAACATCCGCGTGGCGCCGTTGGACAGCCCGCTGCGGGTGTCGGTCCAGCCGGTGACCGTGCCCTGGTCGGTGTTGATCCGGAGGCCCCCGCGATTGTCGACGTTGTCGAACACCAACGCGGTGTTGGCGTCGGGGAAGCCGAACCGCATGATCGCCGCGTGATCGGTCGGCGCCATCTCGGCGCTGATGCCGTTGGCGAAGTCGACGCCGTAGTAGTAGGGCCGGGCCTCCTCGTCGGCATGGCTGAAGGCGAGCGACCGCGCCTGTTTGCCGGTCGCCGGCTCACCCGGCTGCGCCGACGGCAGCACCTGGAACGTCTGCCGATCGCCCATCCACGGGCTGGTCTCGTGGCTCAGCGACAGGGCCTGCAGTCGGGTCCGGTTCTCGTCGTCGTTGCCGCGTTGGTACTCGTAGATCCACGACAGGGAGGACGCGTTGGTCACCGGCGTCCAGAAGTTGAACCCGTGCGGCATCGCCGTCGCCGGGATGTTGTTGCCACGCGAGAACGAGCCGGTCGAGTTGGTGCCGCGCAGCGTGCTGACCCACTCGGCCGGGCTGTCGCCGGTCGGCTGGGTCGAGCCGGCGGAGATCGTGATGTCGTCGACCCAGCCGTGGAATGCCGCCTTGCCGGGCGGGAAGTCGTAGCCGATCAGGATCCGGTCGATCGTCTTGCCGGTCGCGACGTCACCGACGTCGGCCCGTCGCAGGTTCCACTGGTTCGTGTACGGCGTCTTGGAGCCGCCCTGGCCGAGCGGACTGAGCTCGGAGCCGTTCTGGTCGGTCGCCTCGAGATCGGACAGGTACGTCCCGTCGGTGAACGCGAGGTCGACGGCGGCGAACGTGCTCGGATAACGCAGGTCGTCCTCGGCGCCGAAGTCCGGGAAGAGCAGGTAGCGCAGCTCGGTGTCGTCGCCGACCGGGATGTCGACGTCGAAGACCTTGTTGTACGAGTAGCCGCCCTCGTCGGAGGTCACGGACCCGCCGTACTCGAGGGACTGGACGCCGGTGAAGCCCATCTTGGACTTGGCCGTGTAGGTGCTCCCCGGTCCGTCGTCGACGCGGGTGTCCATGTTGGGCGACGGCGGGTCGGGCGGGCTGCCGTCCGACAACTGCCATTCGGCGAGCTGCGTCAGGTCGTCGCCGGAGTTGGCCGTGATGTCGAGCCGGTAGTGGGAGTAGGCCGTGGTGTTCTGCAGCTCGAACTCGCGAAGCTGCAACCGCTCGGGGAAGTCCTCGCCGGTGCGCCGGTCGAGGTCGGTCCAGGTCTGACCGTCGGTGGAAGCCTGCAGCGTCCAGTCCCTCGGGTCGCGGCCGTCGGAGTCGTTGGCCGAGCCGAGCGCATACTTCACGACCGCAATCGGCTGATCGAGTCGCACCTGCAGCCAGGCGGTCGACTCGAACGCCAGCCACTTGGTCTGGATGTCTCCGTCGGCGACGTTCTCGGCGACCTCGCCACCGCCGGTGTTCTCGGCGCTCGCCGTCACTTCGACGATGTGCTCGGAGATGTCGCCGGGCAGACCGGTGTCGGTGATGCCTTCGACGTTGGCCGTCATGGGCTGGCCGTCCGGCCCGGTCTCGACGGTGTTCTCCCAGTCGGGCTGGGGGTCACCGGACTCGAACGAGCTGGCGAACAGGATCTGCGGATCGGCGACCGCGGCGGCGCCGGCATTGGCGGCGGCGGGCGGTGCGGCCGAGGCGATCGGATGGGTCGCCAGCGTCAACGGCGCGACGAGCGCGAGTGCGGCGACCAGGACCATGAGTCGGCGACCGGAGCGGGGGTGCGGGACGGGCACGAGAGTCCTCCCATGACATGGGATGGCGGGCGGACCCCTGCATGACACCGAGTCTTGACAACCTTGTCAACCACCCCGATGGACAAGCTTCCGGACAAGGCGGCATTGTGTCCGATCCGTCCGATTACCCGCGGCGCCGCGACGCGACGTCACCAGCCAGCACCGAAGCAGACGAACGGGACAACGGCGTCGGGGTCGGTCTGAGCCCGTGCCTCGGCGAGTGCCATCGCGGGCGATCGTCCCGCCGCCAGACCCTCGTGTGTACGGGCCAGCACC
>Ga0209382_10000347_pt1 | contig 75283 bp, 63 predicted proteins | sample SoiMetdeltSBSDD5_FD_187599 | JGI IMG/M metagenome (GOLD analysis project Ga0209382, IMG submission 187599) | Bulk soil microbial communities from a Populus tree surrounding site in Tennessee, USA - Soil MetaG P. deltoides SBSDD5 (SPAdes) (version 2) | ecosystem: Environmental > Terrestrial >... | reverse complement strand
AGATCATCTTCGTCATGTGGGAACGCCACGTCCCGTACGACGAGCAGTACCATCTGGCGACGATGACGCGCCAGCAGCTGCGACCGCGTCAGAAACAAATCGCTTGACATGAACCAGAGAAAGTCTCGGCGGCGAGCGGCGCGGCGAGGAAACTGGTGAGCGAAATCAGGAAGACCCGCCGGTCCACTATTCGATGACCTGATCCGCCCGCGCCAGCAGCGACGGCGGGATCGTGAGGCCGATGGCACGGGCGGCCTTGCGGTTGATCCACAGCTCGAACGCGATGGGGTGCTCGACCGGAAGATCGCCGGGCTTAGCCCCCTTGAGGATCTTGTCGACATAGAGCGCAACCCGACGATACTGGCCTATCAAACTGGTGGCGTAAGAGACCAGTCCGCCGTCCGCGACAAACTCCCGCAGCGCGTAGATGGCGGGAAGACGGTACCGGATCGCCCGATCCAAGATCTGCGCCCGTCGTGTGAAGGTCACCGGGTCCGACAAGACCGTGATGGCTTCAACCCGCATCCGGCGCGCCTCGGCGAAAACGCGATCCACGTGATCCGGATCTGTCAGTGGTAGCGAAACGATCGCCACTCCGAGCTGCCGACCGGCCTCTTCCGTCCCTTTGAACCGCAGGGTTCCCGGCTCGTAGGTGGGATTCCAGAGGACCGCAACACGGACCAGCGACGGGACGAGTTGCTTGAGGATCTCCAGGCGCTTCGCGGCGAGCTGTTCCGGGTCCACGTCGAATGTGAGGCCAGTCACGTTGCCGCCTGGCTTTGTGATGCTCTTGACGAGACGCGCCGCCACCGGCTCGACAGCGATGGTCATCACAATTGGAACGGTAGTTGTCGCTTTCATTGTGGCGACGGTGCTGGGGTTGGTGGAAGTCACGATGACGTCGACTCCGGCAAGGACCAGCTCGGACGCTAAGTCGCCGAGGCGTTTTACCTCGGGGCCGGAGTACCGATGCACGAACGCGACGTTGCGACCCTCGACATAGCCGAGCTCCGCGAGGCTACGCTCGAACGCTGTCACTCGCTCGGAGGCGTCTTCCGGCACCGTGGTGTGCAGGGTCGCGATCCGGTAGATTTTCCCAGTCTGCTGCGCCCCAGCGGCGATCGGCGCGGCGACCGCGGCCACACCACCGACGATGAACGCCCGCCGGTCTATCATTCTATGATCTGGTCCGCCCTCGCCAGCAGCGACGGTGGGATCGTGACGCCGAGGGCCTTGGCGGTCTTGAGGTTGATGACCAACTCGAATTGCGTCGGCTGCTCGACGGGGAGATCGCCGGGGTGGGCCCCCTTCAGGATCCTTTCAACGTACTGCGCCGCACGCTTCCCCTGGTCCGCGTAATCCGGCGCGTAAGCGAGCAGACCGCCTTCCACGGCGTATTGCTTCGTTTGGAACATGGTGGGCAAGTGGAGCCGGTCGGCAGCGGACAGGATTCGGGCCCGGTGGGCAAAGAAGAGAGGGTCGTTGAGTGTGAGGAGAGCATGCGGGCGTCGAGCCGCCATGCTAGCGAGCGCTTCGTCGAGCTGCTCGACCCGGCTCGGAACCTGGAATCGCTGAAGTCTCACGTGAAGGGTACGAGCTCCCTGCTCCAGCGAGCTCCACACTGTTCGCGTGAGAGGCCGCTCCGGATCGCCCGCCACCAGCACAGCGATATTCGATGCTCCCGGGACGGCCAGCTTGAGTAACTCCAGATTCTTGCCTGCCAACTCGGGCCCGACGAAAGAGAACCCGGTCAGTCTGCCGGCAGGTCGGGCGAGACTCTCTGCGAATTGGGAGCCGATGGGGTCGCCCACACCGATGAACACGATGGGCACCGTAGGTGTCGTGTTCTTTGCCACCTCGGTCGCCGGCGTGCCGAACGTCACGATCACCGCTGGCTGGAGCTTCAGCAAGTCCAGCGCCAAGGGGCGAAGGAGTTCGCGATTCCCGTCGGCGAACCGATGCTCAAGCACAAGGTTCTCACCATCTCGGTACCCGAGTTCCTTGAACCCTTCCCGGAGGGCGTTGAGCGTCATCGCAGCCGTCCCCGAGCGGGGATTGAGCGTCAGAAATGCGACTCGCTGGGGCTGCATCCGCTGTGCCTCCGCGGCGAACGGCACGGCCAGCGCACCGGCCAGCGACGTCCGCACGAAGCGGCGGCGGTCCATGCAGGGATCGTGGTGCGGGGGGCGAATCAGGTCAAGTGTATTTGCGCGACAGGTGAGGCGACGGCGTACTACGAGCGCGCCACGCGCGCTGAGCGGCTCTCCGTCGGGCCGTATGTCGAGTGAATGCAGGACCTCCGGCTCCGGCTCGTTGACCCCCATGCCGGGCCGCGTCGTGTAGATCAGATTCAAGTCAACCACGTCATGGTCTTGCGGACATCGAAACGGCCGATCCTTGGGGTACCGGCCGCAGCACGAGTCGGCTCCTCTGCGCGTTTCTGGAGCCTCCTGGCGGCTCGGGGCGATTCGCCGGTCTTGCGCGCCTGCTCGGCCTCGGCCTGCCTGGCGGCGATGCGAGCACGCTCGGCGGCGTCGTACCGGCACTCGGCGCAGACGTACGTGCGGCGATGCTCTTCGGTAGTATTCGATTTCGTGTACCCCGCGCGCGTTGTGGCGATCACGCGGTGGGTGCACGGAAGCGGACTTGTGCAGATCAGGCCCCCCGGGGTACTTCGCTCGGAGCCGAGCGAGATCCTCCGCAGGGGACAACGGCGGGTGAACGACCATGCGATGCGTTCTCCTCCGGTGTGAAGTTCTGGAAAGGTCGAATTTCTGTGCGCCTCGCCGAGCCGCTCGCGCACGAGGTGGACAGGGGCCCGCAACTTTTGGGGTACCGGGGTCTCACGCGGCAGGGACGAGAAATCGAATGTGCGCGCCGGGGCTGACTCGACGGGTCGAGGCCGCCACGGCGCTGCTCGCTCAGGCGCGAACTACGGTGGGATCGCTCGGATTTCTGACGGCGTCTGGTGCGAGGCTCGAGATGGCGGGGAGTTGGTCCTGATCCTTCGGACTGCCAGATCCCCTCGGGGATCCGGCCGTAGCAACGGCAACTGCCGTCGTCAGCCTCGTTCGCTGCCACGAACCGCGCCCCACGAAGCCGAGCGACATCATTTCGCTTGTCGTCGCCAATGGGCTTTCACCATGAGGGTAGACGCGGGAACGGCGGCCGCGTAGTCACCGAGCACAGCCCGTATAGCATTCACGAACGTCGTCTTGCCGTTTCGCCCCAGCCCTACAGGAACCAGAGACACTGCTCGCTCGTGATGTCGGTCAGAGTCTCCCCACGCTGCGCTGCATGAACGAGGGGACCTCTTGATCGCCGCCCGTCGGTAGGCGACGTCGCGGGTCAGGCGCCTGGTGCCAGGCCAATCTCGGCGCGCACGGCGCGCCACCGTGCCATCTCCGCGCGCAGGTCAGCGGCGAACTCCTCGGGGGAAGCGCTCGGGTTCAACAGCGCCCCGGCGTCGCGGAAGGCGTCGCGCACGGCGGGCGCGCCCAGCGCGTCGACCGAGGCCTTGTACAGCGCCCGCAGCGTGTCCGGCGCCACCTCGCGCGACGCGAAGAGCCCGTGCCAGTGCGTGATACCGATGCCGGGGAACCCGCTCTCGGCCATGGTCGGGACGTCCGGCCAGCGCTCGAGCCGCCGCGGTCCCGTCACCGCGAGTGGCCGGATGGTGCCGGCGCTGATCCCCATGGCGGCGGTCCGCACGTTGAGGAAGAGGAGGTCGACCTCGCCGGCCACCAGGGCGTCGAGCAACCCCAGCGCGCCACCGTCGCGGGCGAGATTCACCACCTCGATGCCCGCGACCCGACCCAGGCGTGCGGCGTCGATGTCCGGATAGCTGCCGATCCAGTCGGTGCCGTTGCGGATCCGTCCCCACTGCCGCCGCGCGTGCGCGATGAACGCCGGCAGCGTCTCGGCGAGGACCGCACGCCGCGTGACCGCGACGCTGGGGAACTCGACGAGTCGCGCCACCGGCCGCACGGCGCCGTCGTAGTCGAAGTCGATCCGCTCCGCGAAGACGACGGGCGCGATCGAGTTGGTGTTGACGCTGCCCACCATCAGGGTCGGCGCGGCCGCGCGGGCCAGCTCGCGCAGCGCGACGATCCCCGCGTCGCCCACGCGCGCCTCGACGACCACCGGCTGGCCGAGGACCTGGCTCAGCGGGCCCGCCAGCGTCAGCGCGGTGAACTCCGTCGAGCCGCCCGCCGGGAATGGAATCAGCAGCCTCATGCCATGAACGAGCCACCGTTGACGTCGAGGCACACGCCGGTGACGTAGCTGCTCTCGTCGCTCGCGAGGAAGAGCAGCGCCGACACGATCTCCTCGGGCCGGGGCAGGCGCCGCAGGGCCACCTGCTGCACGTAGCGCTCCCGCGCCGCCTCGCCCCAGCGCTCCCAGTAGGCCTCGAGCACGGGCCCGCTGAGGGTGAGGCTCGGCACGAGGCAGTTAACGGTCACGCCGAAGGGCCCCAGCTCGCGCGCGGCGAAGCGCGTCAGCCCCATCACCCCGGCCTTGGCGGCGGTGTACGCGGGCGACTGCGGCACGATGGCGTCGTTCACGCGGGCGGCGCGCGACGACACGTTCACGATCCGGCCGTAGCGCGCCCGCTTCATCGCCTCGGCGACGGCGCGCGTGCACAGGAACGCGGTCTTGACGTTGGCGTCCACGAGGGCGTCCCAGGAGGCGGCGTCTTCCTCCGCGAGCGTCGTGGCGCTCGCCGTCTCCGACGAGCCGCCGCCGGCGTTGTTGACGAGGACGTCGATGCGCCCCTGCCAGCCGAGCGCGGCCTCCGCCATCCGGGCGACCTCGTCCGCCCGGGCCAAGTCCGCCGTGACGGCCCGGCATTCGTGCCCGGCGGCCCGGGTCGCCGCCGCCGTGCGCTCGGCCCCCACGGCGTCACGGTCCACGGCGACCACCGCCGCGCCCTCGCGCGCGAGGGCCGCGACGTAGAGGGCGCCGAGCCCAGCGCCGGCGCCGGTCACGACGGCGACCCGGCCGCCGAAGCGCGGCGTCACGCCGCTCATGCCCCTCGCGCGGGGGGAGGCGCCACCGTCACCCAGCCCCGGTCTGCGGCGGCGAGCACGGCCTCGGCCACCGCGAGGGCGCGCCAGCCGTCGTAGAAGTCGGGCGTCATTGACGGCCCGCCGGCGACGGCGACGAGGAGGTCGCGGACCTGGAAGACGATGCTCTCCGCGAATCCGACGCCGAGGCCGGGAAAGGCCAGCAGGGCGTTGTCGTCCTGCGCCGGGCCCATGAGGACGCGCCGGAAGCCGGCGGTCTCCACGTCGTCGTCCAGGCACACCTGCACCTCGTTGGCCCGCTCGTAGTCGTAGACGATCGACCCGCGGCTGCCGTGGATCTCGAGCGCCAGGTGGTTCTTCCTTCCCGGCGCGCAGCGGCTCAGCTCGAACGTGCCGATGGCGCCTCCCGCGAACCGGCCGAGAAAGTAGGCGCTGTCGTCCACGTCGACCGGGGCGGTCGCGGTCTCGCCGCGCACCGCCTCGAAGGCGCGCGACGTCGTCGCGACCGGACGCTGCGCGATCCAGGTCGCCGTCGTCGCGGCGACCCGCTCGAACTCGCCCACCAGGTGGCGGGCCAGGTCGATCACGTGGCTGCCCACCCCGGCGAGCGCACCGGCGCCGGCCCCCGCGGCCGCGAACTTCCACGATCGCGGCAGCCGCGCCTCGTTCCCCCAGTCCTGCAGGAAGACTCCGCGGAATTGCCGGACCTCGCCGATGCGGCCCTCGCCGACCAGCCGGGCGATGAACCGCACCGCGGGGACCTTGCGGTAGTTGAAGTCGACGGCGTGGACGACGCCTGCCGCCGCCGTCGCCCGGTACATGCGCTCCCCCTCGGCGGCGGTGGCGGCCAGTGGCTTCTCGCAGAACACGTGCTTGCCCGCCGCGGCGGCCGCGATCGCCATCGGCGCGTGCAGAGAGTTGGGCGTGACGATGCTGACGAGGTCCACGTCGGGGCTCGCCACGACCGCTTCCCAGTCGGTGGTCCACGCCTCGAAGCCGAGCCGCGCGGCGGCCGCCTTCGCGAGCGTCGCGTCGACGTCGGCCAGCCAGACGAGGCGGACCTCGGGGACCTCGGGACCGCAGTAGGTCCGCGCACTGGCGTACGCGATGGCGTGCGCGCGCGCGATGCTACCTGCGCCGATCAGGCCGATGCGGACGGGCGGGTGTCCCGCCATGCGGCTTCCTCGGACGTGGCGTATGGGTCGCGCATGGTTGTCTCGTCGAGTCGGGTCGAGAGCCCGGGCCAGGCCATCGCGACGCGATGCGACGACTTCAGAAGAGCTCGATCCTCGCGCGGTGAGCTCGCACCGAGGCGAGTGTGGCATCGCGTGTCACCAGCGGGGCGGCAAGTCCCTCGGCGAGCGCCACGTAGGCGGCGTCGTACGCGGTCACGTTCCCGCGCAGCTTCCAGATCCTGGGCAGGAGCAGGCCGTGCGGGTAGCGAGTGAGCGGGAGGTCTGCCAGGTCCTCGAGCGCCTCCAGACCTCGAGCGGAGTCCAGCTCCCTGGCCCGCACATATCGGCGGAGAACCTGGGCCACCTCGAGATCCAGAAGGTGAGGGGCGTGCAGGGTCTCGCCCGGAGTGAAGAGCCGTTGGCTGACCCGAGTCCCGGCCGGCGTGTTGAGCAGGACCTCGAGGATCGCCGAAGCGTCGACGACGATCACCGCCCCTGCCGCTCCGCCCTCACGGCCTTGGCTGGGGAAACGCGCGGCATGACGGCGGTACGCTGAGCGAGCCGGTGCTGCAGTTCCACGAGCGTCGGCCGTTCGGCGACCCGGCGTACCTCCTGGAGGAGGTAGTCGGAAAGGGAGAGCCCCTCCAGGGCGGCACGCGCCTTGAGCTTCCGGTGGAGCTCGTCCGGCACGTGGCGGAGCTGGATCATCTTCGGCATGTTCCCAACCTATCAGCATGTTGTGCACATGTCCATGCCGCCGTGAGGCCTGCCCAGCCGATCCTGAGGGGCGGGCCCCGACGGTCAGAGATTCGCGAGCGAGCGCACCCGCGGGTCGAGCTCGTCCCGCAGCGCGTCGCCCACGAGGTTGACGGCCACCACCGTGAGCATGATGCAGAAGCCCGGCACGGAGGAGATCCACCACGCGCGCAGGAGGTAGTTGCGGCCGTTGCTGAGGTCGATGCCCCACTCGGGGATCGGGGGCCGCGGGCCCAGGCCGAGGAAGCTCAGCGAGGCGCCGAGGATGATCGCCCAGGCGATGGCCACCGTCGAGATCACGATGATCGGCGCCACCACGTTGGGCAGCACGTGCCGCAGCGCCACGCGCGCCGGGAAGCAGCCCAGCGCCCGCGCCGCCTCCACGTAGGCATTCTCGCGCACCGAGAGCACGTCACCGCGCACCACCCGCACGAAGGTCGGGATCAGTGACACGCCCACCGCCAGCATCACGTTCACGGTGCCGTGGCCGAGCACGGCCACCACGACGAGCGCCATGAGGATGCCGGGAAAGGCCATCATGATGTCGACCACGCGCATCACGAGCAGATCCGTCCAGCCGCCGATCACGCCGCAGGTCAGACCGACCACGACGCCGGCGGCCAGCGCCACCACGACGGCGCCGAGGCCCGTGAGCAGCGAGAGTCGCGCGCCCGTGATGGCGCGGCTGAGGATATCCCGCCCGTACTGGTCGGTCCCGAACGGATGCGCCAGCGACGGCGGTGACAGCGCCTCGGCGGGTCGCACCTTGATCGGGTCGTAGGGCGCCAGCGCGGGCGCCAGCAGCGCGGTGAGGGCGACGGCGGCGAGGACGACGGCCCCGGCGAGGGCCGACTTCCGCCGGGGGAGCAGGCGTGGCAGCCTCACGCCTTGGCCGCCTCCCGGTGCCGGATGCGCGGATCCAGCACCGAGTACGAGAGGTCCACGAGCAGATTGGTCAGCACGTAGCCCAGCGCGCTCACGAGCACCACGCCCTGGATGAGCGGGTAGTCCTTGTCAAGCACGGCGGTGACGGCGAGCCGCCCCATGCCCCGGCGCGAGAAGACCGTTTCCACGATGATGGTGCCGGCGAGCAGATTGCCGAGCTGGACGCCGATGATCGTCGTCACGGGAATGAGGGCGTTGCCCAGCGCGTGCTTGAGCGTGACGCCCCACTCCGAGAGCCCCTTGGCGCGCGCCGTCGCGATGTAGCCGTTACCGAGGACCTCGAGCAGGCTCGAGCGCACCAGGCGCGCGATCACCGCGGAGTAGTTGAGGCCGATGGTGGCGGCCGGGAGCAGCAGGCGGCTCACGCCCCCTTGCCCCGTGGCGGGCAGCCAGCCGAGTTGCAGCGAGAAGACGAAGATGAGCAGCAGGCCAAGCCAGAAGCTCGGCATGGAGACGCCGCCGAGCGCGATCAGCATGGCGCCGCGATCGATCCAGGAGTCGCGCCAGACCGCGGCCAGCACCCCGAGCGTCAGCCCCACCGCGACGGCGATGACGAGGGCCGTCCCCGCCAGCTCCAGCGTGCTCGGTAGCTGCTCGACGATCTCCTCGATGACCGGCCGCCGGCTGAAGATCGAGCGGCCGAAGTCGCCGACCACGGCACGACCGAGGAACCGCGCGTACTGCACGACGATCGGATCGTCGAGCCGCAGCTGCGCGCGCAGCTCGCGCTCCTGCTCGGGGGTGGCGTTGGCGCCGCTCAGGATGGCGAGGACGGGATCGCCGGGCAGCAGGTGGATGATCGAGAAGACCACCACCGACACGCCGACGATCACCGGCACCGACAGCACGATGCGGCGCCGGACGAAGGCGAACAGCGAGCGCTACCTCGTCAGGCTGACGTCGTAGAGCACGGGGAACGTCACCACGTTGAAGGCGAAGCCCTGGACGTCCTTGCGCACGCCCACCACCGTGACCTGGTCCACGAGGCCGATGCCGGCGCCCATCTCCAGGAGCATCCGCTGGAGCCGGCGGTAGAGCTCCATGCGCGGCCCCTCGTCCACCATCGTGGAGGCCTGATCCAGGAGCTTGTCGATCTCCGGGTCGGACAGCCGCGTCGGGTTGAAGGCCTGCAGCCGGCTCGTGTGGAAGTTGGTGGTGAGGATCGACGGGTCGGGGAACCACCAGTTCAGCTCACCGATGCCGTGCTCGCCCTTCTTCCACGCCTCGTACATCTGCACGCGCGGCTGCTCACGCAGCTGGATGTCGATGCCCGCCTCGCGCGCCATGCCCTGGATCAGCGGCGCCATCTCCTCGTACCCGTTGTTGGTGCCGAAGATCCACAGGATCTCCAGGCGCTTGCCGTCCTTGACGCGGATGCCGTCGCCGCCGGGCTTCCAGCCCGCCTCGTCCAGAATCTTCTTCGCCCGCGCCGGGTCGTACGGGAACAGCTCCTTGGCGAGCGGCACGAAGCCGGGCGTGGGCGGCTGGATGAGCGAGCCGGCCGCCTGGCTCTGGCCGTGGAAGACCACGCGCACGATGGCGTCCTTGCTGATCGCGTGGTGCAGCGCCCGTCGCACGGCGGGCTCGCTGGTCGGGAAGCGCTGGACGTTGGGGAAGATCGTCCACGGCGTGCCGGCCGGCACGCCGCGCAGGATGCGTACCTCGGGCTGGCGCTCCAGCGCCGCCACGTCGGCGTACGACAGGTCCTCCGCGATCTGCGCCTCGCCCGTCTGCAGCACGGCCGTGCGCGTGGTGGCCTCGGGCACGAAGCGCCACGTGACCTCCTCGAGGTACGCGGGCCCGCGATGCGCGGCGATGGCGGGCGACCACGCGTAGTCGGGGTTGCGCACGAGGGTCACATGGCTCTTGGGCACCCACTCCTTCACCATGAAGGGCCCGGTCCCGACCGGCTTGCGGGAGAAGTCTTGCCCCAGCTTCTGCACGGCCGTCGGCGACAGCGGGGCCAGCGGCGACAGGCCGGCCATGCGCAGAAACGGCGCGTACGGCTGCTTGAAGCGGACGCGGACGGTGCTCGGGTCGACGACGTCGGCTCCCTCGTAGGGGCCGAGGAAGGCGCGGGCCACGCCCGGCGCGCCGAGGGGCTCCTGGATGCGATCGAAGGTGAGCTTCACGGCGGTCGCGTCGAAGGGCGTGCCGTCGTGGAACTTCACGTTCCGGCGCAGTCGGAAGGTGTAGCTCTTGCCGTCCCGGGCGACGTCCCACGACTCCGCGAGGCCCGGCAGTACCTTGCCGTTCTTGGGATTGATCACGGTCAGGGTGTCGGTGAACTGGATCAGGATCTTGCGCGTGGCGGCCCGGTTCGTGATGTGCGGGTCGAGCGTGTCGATGTCCTGCCGCGCGGCCAGGACGATCTTCCCGCCGGGCTTGGGCTGCGCGGACGCCGCCAGTGGGCTCAGGAGCAGCAGCAGGACGGCGGCGATCGTTCTCATGGTCTCTCTCCTCGCGCTCACGCGCAGAGCTGATGGGTCGCGTAGGCGATGGCCCGCGCCGCGGTGACCAGGTCTCTCAGCGGAACGCGTTCGTCCGGCGTCGGCCACTCCTTGTAGATGCGGATGTCGCCCGCGCCGTACTGCACCGTCGGGATGCCGTGGGACATCAAGATGTTGCCGTCGCCGACGTTGCCGAGGCGGCCCCAGCCTCCCACGACGGCCGGGACGCCGGCGGCCAGCCGCTGGCCCTCGGCGAGCGCCGTGACGAGGCGATGCTCCGGCTTGACCTCCATGGGGTCCTGGAACCAGCCGTCCTCCATCCCGTTGGCCGGGATCGTGATCTCGGCGTCGAAGGCGGGATGGTCCTTCTTGACGTCGGCGAGCAGGCGCTGCACGTCGGCGCGCACCGTGTCGAGGGTCTGGCCCGGAACGGTGCGCAACTGGAAGATCATCTCGGACTCGCGGCTCGACATGCCCGTGTAGCTCTTCTGGTAGTAGTGCTCCTTGTGCATGGTGTCGAAGGTGTGCGTCGGGAATCCGGGCAGCTCGGGGTGCGGCGTGAACCGCAACCACCCCCCGGGCCGGATGGGATCGAGGCTCGGGCCGATCCGCCGCATGATCTCGGCCTGCTGCTCGAGCGGGTTCATGTACTGCGCGCGCGCCTCCGGGCTGTAGCGGAAGAACAGCTCGGGGCTCTTCGTCTTGATGCGCACCATGACGATCCCGACGCAGACGTTGGCGATGGTGTTGGCGGAGTGCTCCATGTTGATGGCGAGATCGGTCCGGAGTCCCTTGGCCATGAGGGCGCGCGTCCCGGCGCCGCCGAGCTTGTGGGCCACCACCGGCGTCACCAGGACGTCGCCGCGCAACCGCACGCCGGCGCGCACGATGGCCTCCATCGCGCAGATGGCCGCCACCACCCCGCCCTTGTCGTCGTGGGCGCCCATGCCCCAGACCCAGCCATCCTCGAACTTGGCCCCGTAAGGATCGACGCTCCAGCCGCTCATCTCCACGCCGGGATCCATGTGGCCGTTGAGCATGAGGCTGGGGCCGCCGCCCGTGCCGTGCAGGCGACCGATCGGCTGGCGCGTCGTCTGGCCGGGCTTGGCCCAGTGTGTGACGTCCATCATCTCGACGTCGAGGCCGAGGTCGGACATGTAGTTGGCGAAGTGATCTGCCAGCGCCCCTTCCTCGAAGGTGGTGCTCGGGATGCGGATGGCCGCCTGCTCGAGGGCCAGGACCTGGGCGTCGGTGACGCCCGCGCCGATCTTGCTCCAGTCGCCCGTATTCGCCATGCGCCCGCCCCTAGTCGATGACGAACATCTGGTCGGTCGCGAACTTGTCCGAGATGAGCTGCGGAGCGCCCGCGCGCACCACGACCATGTCCTGGATGTGGTAGTAGTCCTTCGCAGGCTCCAGGGCGAGCACCATCCCCTCTTCCAGGACGATCGTGCTCGTGCGCGAGATCACCGGCTCCTGCTGGTGCCACCACGCGCCCACACCGTGACCGGCCAGCTGGCTCGTGTACGACCAGCCGTGCCTGGCGAACTCCTTGACCACGAACTCGTAGACCTCGCCGGCCGTGACGCCGGGACGGCAGCGGTCGATGGTCCGTCCGTAGATCTCGCGCGTGATGCGGTAGTCGCGGAGCTGGTCCGCGCTCGGCGCGCCCAGCACCGCGTTGCGCGACTGGTGGCCGGGATACCCGTCGACGTACGCCACGTAATCCGTGCGCACCACGTCGCCCTTCTGCCACCGGTCGTCGCTCTCGCCGGCGTACGGAATCAGGTTGCGGCTGGAGTTCAGGATCCCGTGCGCCCAGTTGGCGCCGCGGCGCAGGCAGCTGCCGATGAGCCGGCTGTGCACGGCACGCTCCGTCTCGCCGGGCTTGATGCTCGGGAAGACCTCGAGGAAGGCGTCGTCGAGGACGTCAGCCCCGATCTTGAGCAGGCGGATCTCTGGCTCGGTCTTGACCCAGCGCACCTCGTCGAGCATCGACGTGCAGTCGACCATCGTCAGCTGGGGGAGCTCGCGCTGCACCTCCTCCCAGTGCGCCGCGCTGACGTAGTTCTTCTCGAAGCCCACGCGCTCGCCGCCGAGCCCCAGGGACTCGAGCACGTGGGCGAGGCGCCGATAGGGCGACTCCGCGTAGGCCTCGTACACCTCCACGCGGTCCACCCACGAGTCGCGGCGCGTGAGGCCCTCCGCGATCTTGTTCAGCACGACCACGGGCTCGCCGTTGCGCGGCCAGATCAGGAGCACGCCGCGCACGGAGTCGGGGAGGTCGATGTGCCGCGCCAGCGTGCCCGGGTAGGCGAGGCCCGAGAGATAGGTGAAGTTCTGCCCCGAGCGCGCCACCACGGCCGAGAGGCGGTGGCGATCCATGTACTGGTGCAGGCGCGGCACGTTGGCGATGATCGCGCGCTTCGACTCCGGCATGGGTCCTCCCTCGGCGACGGCGGATCGTCCGGGCGGACATTATAGTCGCGATCTGGTAGGATCGGCGCCGCCCGCGCCACCCCGAATGAAGGAGGGCTCCCATGCCCCACATGCAGCGCATATTCGTGATCGCTCTCGCCGTCCTCGTCGCGCTCACCGCGCCCGCCGGGGCCGCCGGCGAGCGCGACGTCACCATCGCGCAGGGCATCGACGCCGAGTTCCTCGACGTGCAGATGACCAACAACATCGTGACGCTGATCATCAACACCTCGATCTACGACACGCTGCTCACGCGCGACAAGCAGCTCAACCTCGTGCCCAGCCTCGCCACCGCCTACAAGAACGTCAGCGAGAAGGTGTGGGAGGTAAAGCTGCGGCCCAACGTGAAGTTCCACAACGGCGAGCCCTTCAGCGCGGAGGCGGTGAAGTTCTCGTTCGAGCGGATCTTCCGGGCCGACTTCAAGTCGCCGCAGAAGGGCTGGTTCAGCACCATCGATCGCGTGGAGATCGTGGATCCGACGACGGTGCGCTTCCACACCAAGCTGCCCGATCCCGCCATGCCCGCGCGCATGACCCTCATGTACCAGCTGGCGCCCAAGTACGTGGCCCAGGTGGGCGACCAGCAGGCCAATCTCAAGCCCGTGGGCACGGGCCCCTTCAAGTTCGTGGAATGGCAGAAGAACGAACGGATCGTGGTCGAGGCCAACGACGCGCACTGGAGCGGCAAGCCCGCGGTGCGCCGCGCCACCTGGCGGCCGATTCCCGAGCTGGGCGCGCGCATCGCCGCGCTGCAGACGGGCCAGGCCGACCTGATCGTGAACGTGCCGCCCGACCAGCTGCAGACGCTGGCCGCGACCAAGACCGTGCGCGTCGAGAAGATCCCGAGCTGCCGCATCATCAACTTCGCCATCGCCCAGATCAAGGGCGGGCCGATCGGCGACAAGCGCGTGCGCCAGGCCCTCAACCACGCCGTCGACATGCAGGGCATCCTCGACGCCGTGCTGATGGGCAACGGCAAGCGGATCAACTCGTTCATGCCGACCAACGTGTGGGGCTACGACCCCGCCATCCCGCTCTACGACTACAACCCCAAGAAGGCCAAGGAGCTGCTGGCCGCCGCCGGCCAGACGAACCTGACCCTGACGCTGCAGGCGCCCAACGGGCGCTGGGCCATGGACAAGGACGTGGCCCAGGCGGTGGCGGGGCAGCTCACCGAGAACGGCATCAAGACCAACATCAAGATCATCGGTGAGTGGGGCGCCTACGTGCGCACCATCCTCGATCACAAGACCGAGGAGATCGCCATGAACGGCTGGTGCCTGCCGAGCCTCGAGCCCGACCACTGGGTCACGCCGAATCTCAAGACCGGTGAGCCCGTCTCGCAGTACGGCAACCCCGAGGTCGACAAGCTGATGGACGCGGCGCGCGCCGAGATGAACGTGGACAAGCGCAAGCAGCTCTACAGCCAGCTCCTGCGCCTGATCCACGACGAGGCGCCCTACATCTTCGGCTACCAGCAGATGGACATCTACGGCGTCAACAACCGGCTCAAGTGGACGCCGCGCGGCGACGAGTCGATCCGGCTGACGGAAATCAGCTTCTAGACGTGGGGGGGCGACATGGCCCCCCACGGTCTCACGTGATGGTTGGCTACGTTGCGCGGCGCCTGCTGCAGAGCCTGGGCGTCCTGCTCGGCGTGTCGGTGATCGTGTTCGGGTTGCTGCACCTCACGGGCGACCCGACGCGCCTGCTCCTGCCGCTCGAGGCGCGCGAGGAGGACGTGCGCCAGATGCGCGCGCTCCTCGGGCTCGACGACCCGCTGTGGGTGCAGTACGCCCGCTTCCTGACGCGCGCCGTCCGCGGTGACTTCGGGCTGTCGTTCAAGCACCAGGTGCCGGCCCTCACGCTGATCTTCCAGACGCTGCCCGCCACGCTCCAGCTGACGGGCGCCGGGCTCTGCTTCGCCCTCGTCGTCGCCGTCCCCGCCGGCATCCTCGCCGCCCTCAAGCGCAACTCGATCCTCGACGCCGCCTGCTCGGTAGGCGTGCTGCTCGGCCAGGCCATGCCCGTGTACTGGCTCGGGCTGCTGCTGATCATGGTCTTCGCGGTGGGGCTCGGCTGGTTTCCGGCAGCCGGGCGCGACGGCTGGAGCTCGCTGGTGCTGCCCGCCACGGCGCTCGGCGCCTTCTCCATGGCGCGCATCGCGAGGATGGCACGCTCGGGCATGCTGGAGGTGCTGGCGCAGGACTACGTGCGCACCGCGCGGGCCGCCGGCATCCGCGCCTTCGTGGTGACCTACAAGTACGCGCTCAAGAACGCGGCCATCCCGCTCGTCACCATCGTCGGGCTGGAGTTCGGCATCCTGCTGGGCGGCGCCGTCATCACCGAGACGATCTTCGCGTGGCCAGGCGTGGGCCGCCTCGCCGTGGACGCGATCTTCAGCCGGGATTACCCGCTGGTGCAGGCCATCGTGGCCGTGCTCGCCACGCTCTTCGTCGTCATCAATCTCGTCGTCGACCTCGTCTACACGTGGCTCGACCCGCGCATCGTCTACGTGCGGAGCGTACGGTGAGCGTCGTCGCGCACACCGCCGCCCCCGCCCTCGCTCGCCGGCGCCGGCGCGTGAGCTTTCGGGCGGCGTTCGGGCTCAGCGTGCTGCTGCTCATGGGCGGCTCGGCGATCCTGGCCCCGCAGCTGGCCCCGTGGGATCCCGCCAAGCAGATGCTCCTGAAGCGGCTGCGGCCGCCCGTGTGGCAGGAGCGCGGGCTGTCCCAGCACCCGCTCGGCACCGATCACCTGGGCCGCGACATCCTGAGCCGGCTCCTCTACGGCGGACGCATCTCGCTCGGCGTCGGCCTCACCGCCGTCACGCTCTCCGCGCTCATCGGCGTGAGCCTTGGCCTCACCGCCGGGTTCTTCGGCGGGCGTCTCGACGCCCTCATCATGCGCGTCGTCGACGTCTTCCTGGCCATTCCCTACATCCTGCTCGCCATGGGCGTCGTCTTCGCGCTGGGGCCGAGCCTCGGCAACGTGATCCTCGTCATGGGGGCCACGCGCTGGGTGCAGTTCGCGCGGATCGTGCGCGCGGAAGTGCTGTCGATCCGCGAGCGCGAGTTCGTGGCCGGCGCGCGCGCCCGCGGCAACCGGTCGCTGCGGCTGCTCCTGCACCACGTGCTGCCCAACGCGCTGACGCCGATCATCGTGGTGGCGACCCTCGAGCTGGCCTTCATGATCATCTACGAGTCGGCGCTGTCGTTCCTCGGGCTCGGCGTGCAGCCGCCGACGCCGACGTGGGGCTGGATGCTGGCGGACGGACGCAACTACGTGGCCTCGGCCTGGTGGCTCGCGACGCTTCCCGGGCTCGCCATCATGCTCACGGTGCTCGCCGTCAACCTGCTCGGCGACTGGCTGCGCGACACCCTCGACCCGCGGCTCACGGTGTAGCGCGTGGCCCTCCTGTCCGTCGAGGACCTCCGCACGCACTTCCACACGAGCGCCGGCGTGGTGCGCGCCGTCGACGGCGTGAGCTTCGCCATCGAGCGCGGCGAGGTGCTCGGCCTCGTCGGCGAGTCCGGCTGCGGCAAGAGCGTCACCTCGCTGTCGATCATGCGGCTGGTGCCCCCGCCCGGGCGCGTCACGGCCGGGCGCATCCGCCTCGAGGACGAGGACCTCCTGGACAAGGACGCGGAGGCCATGCGCCGGGTGCGGGGCGCGCGCATCGCCATGGTGTTCCAGGAGCCGATGACGTCGCTCAACCCCGTGTTCACCATCGGCGACCAGATCGCGGCGGCCGTGCTCGCCCACGAGGGCGGCGGCCGGCGCGCGGCGTGGGAGCGCGCCGTCGAGATGCTCGACCGCGTCCAGGTGCCGTCGCCGCGCGAGCGCGCCCGCGACTACCCGCACCAGCTCTCGGGCGGCCTGCGCCAGCGCGCCATGATCGCCCTGGCCCTGGCGCCGGGGCCGCAGCTGCTGATCGCCGACGAGCCCACGACGGCGCTCGACGTCACCATCCAGGCGCAGATCCTCGACCTGCTGCGCCGGCTCCAGGCGGAGCGCGGCATGGCCGTGCTGCTGATCACCCACGATCTCGGCGTCGTCGCCGAGGTGTGCCATCGGGTGGCGATCATCTACGCGGGGCGCATCGTCGAGACGGGCTCGGTGGCGAGCATCTTCGCCTCGCCGGTGCACCCCTACACGCGCGGGCTGCTGCGCTGCCTGCCGCACCCGAGCCGCTTCGGCCAGCCGCTGTCGTCCATCGAGGGCGCGCCGCCGGACCTGCGCGCGGTCGACGGCGGCTGCCGGTTCGCGCCGCGCTGCCCGCACGCGATCGAGGCCTGTCGCCGGGAGGAGCCCGCGCTCGCAAAGCGCAAGCCCGGCCACTTCGTCGCCTGCCCGGTGGTCCCCGCCTGATGGCGGCTCCGCTCGTCGAGGTCCAGGGACTGCAGAAGGACTTCGCGGTCGGCGGGGCCTGGCTGCGCTGCCGGCGGCGCGTCGTGCGCGCCGTCGACGGCGTGACCTTCGTCATCGAGCGCGGCGAGGTGCTCGGGCTCGTCGGCGAATCCGGCTGCGGCAAGACGACGACGGGACGGCTGCTGCTCCGCCTCGTGGAGCCCTCGGCCGGCAGCGTTCGCTTCGAGGGCCGCGATCTCGTCGGCCTCTCCGCCTCGGAGCTGTGGGCGGCGCGCCAGCGCATGCAGATCGTCTTCCAGGACCCGTTCGCCTCGCTCAACCCGCGCATGCGCGTGGGCCGCATCATCGCCGAGCCGCTCGCCATCTACGGGCAGGCCGACGTCGCCGAGCGGCGGCGGCAGGTCGCCGAGCTGCTGGAGGTCGTGGGGCTCGATCCGCGCTTTGCCCAGCGCTTCCCCCACGAGCTGTCAGGCGGCCAGCGCCAGCGCATCGGCATCGCCGCCGCGCTCGCGCTGCGGCCGAGCCTGATCGTGGCCGACGAGCCCGTCTCCGCGCTCGACGTCTCGGTGCAGGCGCAGGTGCTGAACCTCCTGATGGACCTGCGCCGTCGCTTCGGCCTCACCTACCTGTTCATCTCGCACGACCTGCACGTGGTCCTGCACATGTCCGACCGGGTGGCGGTGATGTACCTCGGCGAGATCGTCGAGATCGGCCCTCGCGATGCCGTGCACCGCGATCCCAAGCACCCCTATACCCAGGTGCTGCTGTCGGCCGTGCCCGTCGCGGATCCCACGCTGCGTCGCGAGCGCATCGTGCCCCGGGGCGAGGTCGCGAGCCCGCTCGCGGTGCCCGCGGGTTGCCGCTTCCACCCGCGCTGTCCGTTCGCGTTCGACCGCTGCCGCGCGGAGCGACCCGCGCTCCGCGACGTCGGCGCCGGCCACCGGGCGGCCTGCCACCTTCACGACGCGTCGTAGCCCGGCTGGGAACAGGCGTCGTGAATCATCGCCCGACGCGGGCTAGACGACGCCGCGCTCGACGCGCCGCCCCGCCTGGTAGACGTCGAGCACGTCCCAGAGCGCCGTGATCTCGGTGGTGGGATCGCCGCGCACGACGAGGGCGTCGGCCGTGCGCCCCCTGGCGAGCAGCCCGGCCATGGGGCCGACGCCGATGGACGTCGCCGCGCCCGCCGTGCCGGCCACGATGGCGTCGGCGCAGGAGAGCCCCGCCTGCGCGAGCATGTGGATCTCGTGCACGAACTCGCCCGGCGCGTACCAGCCCCAGGGGGAGTCCGAGCCCGCCGTCATGCGTACGCCGGCCTCGCTCATGCGTTGCACGGCGTCGATCTTCACGTCGAGGGCGCGGCTCGCCTCGTCGAGCTGCGCGATCAGCTCCGGCGTGAGGCGCCCTTCCTGTCGCCGTGTCTCGCGCTGCCGCTCGATCCCCGCCTTCTGCACGTAGAGCGTCGGGTTGACCCACGCCCCCGCCCTGGCCAGGCGCTCGACGAGGTCGGGCCGGTAGCGGTAGCTGCCGTCGGGCTCGTTGAAGATGCAGTGGATGATCATGTCGACGTCGGCGTCGAGACAGTTCTGGACCGACAGCGCGGAGGTGCAGTGGGCGGCGGTGAGCTTACCGTGGCGGTGCGCCTCGTCAGTCATGGCCGCGAGCTCCGCGACGGTGTAGGAGGCGCGGTTCGGATCCGAGGTGCGCGTGGAGCCGCCGCTCGCGACGATCTTGATGTAGTCGGCACCTTCCTTGAGCAGCTTGCGCACCTCGGCGCGCACGGCCGCCTCGCCGTCGGCCTCCGAGCCGAAGTAGCCCATGTGACCGCCGGTGATGGCGATGGGCCGCCCGCAGATGACCATGCGCGGGCCGGGCGCGAGCCGGCGGCGGATGCCCTCGCGCAGCGAGAAGGCGACCTTGCCCTTGGCGCCGTTCTCACGCAGCGTCGTCACGCCGGAGTGCAGCAGCGTGCGCGCGTTCTTGGCCGCCTGCAGGAGCAGGATGTCGTCGTCTTCCTTGGCAATGTCGTCGCCGAGCGTGCCGTCGCCCGGCGCCACGAGATGCGTGTGGGCGTCGACCAGCCCGGGCAGGATGGTGGCCGCCCCGTAGTCGCGCCGCTCGACGGAGGCGCCGGCGGCTGGGTGCACGTCGGCGGCGCGGCCGAGGTCGGCCACGCGCTCGCCCTCGATCAGCAGCGCCGCGGGTCCGATGGGCGGGCCGCCCCGACCGTCGAGGAGACGGGCGGCGCTGATCAGCGTGAAACGCGCGGCGGGCTCGGCCATGCGGTGCGGCGAGAGTAGCGCGCCACCAGGCGCCGGTCAATGCACGGACCGGGGGCGGTGCCGGCGCTTGCGAGATATGTCGGAGAAATTTGCGAGTGCTCCGATATCCCGATCGGCTCTGGGACTTCGATCGTTCCCGAAGCCGTGAAGGCCAAAAGGAAATTCTGCCGTGAATGAAATCTGGCGTCGTTCTTGCGAAACCCGCCCTCCCGCAAGGTCTGTTGATTACACCGAGGAGGTCGGTGACGGAGCGGACAAGACGGAAGGTCAACCAGGTTCGCACGGCTCGTATCCCGGCATTGGCGCCGGGTCCCTTCGCACTCGTGCTCTTCGCGCTCGTGTTGCTGTTCGGCGCTCCGGCCGCGTTTGCCGCGCGGCTGCATCCGCGACTGGCCGAACAGCTGACAACCCTGCCACCGGGTCAGGTCACCCCGATCATCGTGGAGCTCGCCGCCCAGGTCGACCCGGCGGCCGTGGCGGCAAGCGTGAGCCACCGCTCACGACGGGGACGAGGGCGAGCCGTGGTCGACGCGCTACAGGACATAGCCAACCAGACCCAGCCGCCGATCCTGGCATTGCTGGCAACCGAGCAGGCCCGCGGCAACGCCGCCCGCATCGTCCCACTCTGGGTCCTCAACAGCATCGCCGTCATGGCGACCGAGCCGGTCATCCGGCGGCTCGAGGCCCACCCCGCCGTGTGGGAGATACGGCCCGACGAGGCGATCCCGGCACCCAGTCCGACGCCGGCCGCCGCCACGTCGAGCGCGAGCGGCACCGAATGGAACATCGCCGCCATCCGGGCCCCCGAGGTCTGGGCGCTCGATCCACGCTTCGACGGTGAGGGGACCGTGGTCGGCGGCTTCGACACCGGCGTCGACATCACGCACCCCGATCTGACGCCACGATATCGCGGGGATCACGCCATCAGCTGGTTCGATCCTTACGGCGAGCGCGCTACGCCGTTCGACCCCAGCGGCCACGGAACGCACACGATGGCAACCGCGGTCGGCGGCGACAGCGGCGGCACCGGGATCGGCGTGGCACCGGGGGCGCGCTGGATCGCCGCCAAGGCCTGGAACGACGCCGGGGACGGGCTGACTTCGGCGTTTCATCAGATCTTCCAGTGGTTCCTGGCCCCTGGAGGAGATGCCTCGGCCGCGCCGGACGTCGTCAACAGCTCCTGGGCGTTGTCGGCCGCGGGGTGCGTGAACGAGTTCGCCGCCGACATCCAGGCGCTGCGGGCGGCGGGGATCTTCCCGGCCTTTGCCGCGGGCAACAGCGGACCCGGCGCGGGCAGTGTCAGGAGTCCTGGCGCCTACGCGGAATCCTTCGCCGTGGGAGCTGTCGACGCTTTTGACGGAATCGCCGAGTTCAGCGGCACCGGACCCTCGCCCTGCGCCGGCTCGATGAAGCCGGACGTCGCTGCTCCCGGCGTCGGCATCCGGTCCGCCGTTCCGGGCGGATACGCGGTCTTCAGCGGGACCTCCATGGCGACGCCCCACGTGAGCGGCGCGGTAGCGGTCCTTCGCTCGATCGACGAGCGGCTGGGCGTCGAGGAGCTGGAGGATGTGCTGCGTCGGGGTGCAGTCGACCTGGGCGGCAGCGGTCCGGACAATACCTTCGGCGGCGGCCGCCTGGATGTCCTCGCGGCTGCGGAGATTGTCCGTGGGCGAGCCGGCCTGCCCACGGTGACGATCGTCGCGACCTCGAACGCCACAGAGGCCTCCGTGACGGCTGGCGCCTTCAGGGTATCCCGCACCGGCAACAGCGGCAGCGCCCTGACCGTCCGCTTCACCGTGAGCGGCACGGCGGCGCGGGGAGTCGACTACCTGGCCGTGGACGGCGCCGTCACGATCGCGGCCGGCGCCACCTCGGCCGAGATCCTGATCTCCCCGATCGACGACAGCCTGGGCGAGCCGGACGAGACGGTCGTCGTCACGCTTGCCGCCGATGCCGCCTACGTCATCGGCGTGCCGGGCAACAGTGTCATGACGCTCGTCAGCGACGACAACCCCCCTGACCTCGTCGTCACGTCCCTCGCCGCGCCGAACGTCGGCGTCGCCGGCATGACCGTGACGGTCAGCGACACGACCCGCAACCAGGGTAGCGGAGTGGCGGGGGCCTCGACGACGCGCTTCTATCTGAGCCGGAACCTCCTTCTCGAGGCCACCGACATCGGTGGTCGATCTGTCCCTCCACTGGCTGCCGGAGTCAGTGACTCGGGGTCGGTCGCCCTCACCATCCCAGCCTCCACGGCTCCCGGGACGTACTATTTGCTGGCCCGGGCCGACGGCGCCGGCGTCATCGTGGAGGCGTCCGAGGCGAACAACCTGGCGACCGCCCTGATACGCATCGGCCCGGACCTCACCGTCACGACGGCCACGGGGCCCTCCTCGGCGGGGGCCGGAGCGACCGTGACGTTCGGCGACACGACGAAAAATGTCGGTGGCGCACCCGCGGCGGCGACGAGCACGCGCTACTACCTGTCCGCGGACGGCGTGCTCGACGCCACGGACGCGCTGATGGCCAGCCGTGCGGTCCCTGCGCTCGCCTTGGGCGCCAGCAACTCCGGGTCCGTCACGTTCACGCTGCCGACCACGCTACAAGTGGGGACCTACACGGTCTTCGTGGTGGCCGACGGCGGTGGGGCCGTCGCCGAGGCGGTGGAGACGAACAACACCTGGGTGCTCACGCTCCGGGTGGGTCCGGACCTGATCGTGATTAGCGCCAGCGGCCCCACGGCCGCCGCGCCCGGCGTCACGCTGACCTACACCGATACCACCAAGAACCAGGGATCTGCCCCGGCGGCCGGGGCCACCACGCGCTACTACCTCTCCCGCGACGCCGCGCTCGATGGGTCGGACGTCGTGCTGGGCAGTCGTCTGGTCCCGGGTCTCGCCGCCGGCGCCAGCCACACCGGCTCGGCGACGCTGACGATCCCGGCGGGAACGTCGAGCGGCACCTACTGGCTGTTGATCAAGGCCGACGCCGGTGACGGGATCGCCGAGACCTTCGAGACCAACAACGTCCTGTTGCGTCAGCTCCAGATCGGAGCCGACCTCGTGGTCACGACGCTCACGGCGCCAGCAAGCGTCGCGGCGGGCGCGGTCGTCACCCTGAGCGACACGACCCGCAACCAGGGGACCGTGACGGCGGCGGCGTCCACCACGCGCTACTATCTGTCCCTCAACGTGGTCCTCGACGCCGCGGACACGCCGCTGGGAGGCCGCGCGGTCCCCGCCCTGGCCAGCGGGGCGAGCAGCACGGGCCCGGTCGCCGTGACGATCCCAGCCTCGACGGTCGCGGGCGCCTACTATGTCCTGGCCAAGGCGGACGCCGACGGCGTGGCGTTCGAGATCGTGGAGAGCAACAACGTCGCCGTCGCCCTGCTGTACGTTGGCGCCGACCTGGCGGTCTCGAGCCTGAGCGGGCCCGGCACCGCCAGCCCCGGCGCAACGATTACTTTCACCGACACGACGACCAATCGGGGCGCCGCCCCCGCGCCGCCGTCGGTGACGGCGTACTACATCTCGGCCAACGCTGCGGTCGACGGCGGCGACACCCTCGTCGCGAGCCGCTCCATCCCGGCCCTGGCGACAGGCGCCAGTCACACCGGATCGGTGACCTTCACGATCCCGGCCGGGCTGGGAACGGGTCTCTACTGGATCCTGGCGCGGGCCAACGACGGCAACCTCGCGGTCGACGCTCAGCCGACGAACAACGTCCTCGCACGTCAGCTGCTCGTCGGCCCCGATCTGGTCATCGCGTCCTTCACCGCGCCGAGCGTGGCCGCAGCCGGCCTCGCGATCACGGTGGCCGATGTGACCCGTAACCAGGGCCCGGTCGCGGCCGGCTCGTCAACCACCGCCTTCTATCTCTCTCCAGATCCGTCGCTCGACGCCGCGGACGTCGTTCTGGGCAGTCGGGCGGTTCCTGGTCTCGCGGCCGGCGAGACCAATTCCGGCGCCGTCGTGCTCGTCGTCCCGAGCGACACGCCGACCGGCAGCTACTACCTCTTCGCCAGGGCGGACAGCGGCAGCGCCGTGATCGAAAGCCAGGAGACCAACAACACGTACGCCCGCATCGTCCGGATCGGGCCGGATCTCGGCCTGTCCAGCCTCACGCTCCCGGCCAGCATCCGCGCGGGCAGCGCGATGTCGCTGAGCGATGTGACGAACAATCAGGGCGGCGCCCCCGCCGGGCCGTCCACGACCGCCTATTACCTGTCGGCCGACGTCGTGCTGGGCGCCGGCGACGTGCCGCTCGGCAGCCGAGTCATCCCGGCCCTCGGCGCTGGCCTGAGCGACGCGGGGACGCTCACGCTCACCGTGCCGGCCTCGACACCACCGGGGACGTACTACGTGATCGGACGGGCCGACGCCGCCGACGAGGTGGTCTCGAGGCGCTGGAGACGAACAACACCTATGTCCGGACGATCCAGGTCACGACACCGTAGATGCTGCCCGGCCCCCGCGCTCTCCTCGCGCTCTGAAACTTCAGGGCACGAAGGTAATCTGCCTGCTCCATGATCGCTTCCTTTCGAGACTGCGCCGATCAGCGTGGCAGAATGACTCGCGGCAGGACACGGACGGCCGACCCGTCGGGCAGCGTGCCCGGCGCGCGGGCAGACCGCCGCCCGAGAATGAAGCCCGGACAGGCCTACCCTGACTACTCCTACAGATGGTCAGTATCTGAAGTCTGACCACTGGTCAGCGTCGTAGCTGCGCACTAGTCAGATCGTCTGAGGATCGCGGTGAGACGCTGAAGTCACTGAGATGGGCCCCAAGACCGGGCTGGCCCACGGCTTGCGTCAGCTGCGCAGGCTCGCATGTGAGGCCGAGTAGTCTCACGGGGAGAGGCGATGTCCCGATGCGTCCGGTCCCTTCTCGCGGCGACACGGGGTGCTGCTCTTCGTTCTTCTTCGACCCTTCGGAGTTCGACCGCCGCATTCCTCTCATTTCCCTGCCGGGCTAGCCAGGCGATAGGAGACAGACAATGGACCTGATGTCTCTCTCGATCATCTTGGTGTGCGGATGGGTGCTCACCAATTTCTGGCTGCTTCCGCTGAGCCGTGACCACTGGAAAGCCGTTGATCTGCGACGAAAGATGGCCCGCGTGGGCGTGCTCGTGGTGCTGGAGAAGGTGCGGGACCTGGCGGCGATCGGCTCCGTCACGCTGGCGATGGTCATGGTCGTGGTGGGGAGCGCACGATTGGTGTCGAGCGTATCGCTCGAGGCGCCCAAGGCCCTCATCGAAACCCTGGCGCTCCTCTACACGGGGGTGAAGCCCTGGGCAGAGCAATACGGGGCAACGCTCGGAACGCTCGGCATCGTCGGCGCGGCGATGACGCTGGTCGTGACGGCCCGGCGTGCACGGCGTCGGATATCCGAAGCCTGGGTCGCGAAGGCCAACGAGGTGCATGCGCGCCTGATGGCGGACACCGGCGAGATTCAGGCGGCTGCTCAGGATCCCGAGCTTCAACCGATCGCCGAGAGGCTCATGTACCTGGTGGGCCTCCTGTCGTCGCACGACGATGCCGCCGGCACACCGCTGACGGAGGGCGACGTCGACAGGATCCGCCGAGAGATCTCCGAGGCGCTGTCGGCCCTGACGGTCGAGCTGGCCCGGAAGGAAGTGAATTTCGAGTCCGTTCTCGCGACGCCGGCCCCAGACGAACGGCCGGCGCCGCCGACGATCCGGCAGCGCGTGTCGGCGATGCTGCGGAGCGAGCGGCTCTACAGAGATCTGGGACTGATCAAGAAACCGCTGTCCTATGTCGTGACGAGCCTCTTCATCGTCTCGCTCGTCGGGTGGGTCGCTGAGCCTATGGCGAGCAGCCTCCAGCTCGCCGTCAACAACCTGCGTCTCAACGTGGTGCGAGGCGAGGCCGGCCGCGAGCTCGATGTCGCACTGTCGGCGGCGCAGGACGCCGTCGTCGCTCCCCAGTCCGACGGCAGGACACCGAACCCGGCGGCGCTGAGGGCGGCCACCCAGGTTCTGGCTCGTTCGGCTGCGCGCGAGCTGGTTCGGTCGAGGATCCTCGATCGCCTCGCTGACGTCGAGAGCAACGCGTTGAGCGAGACGGAGTTCGTGCGCGCAACCATCGCCGAGCAGCGAATCGATGCCTCCGGTCGCGCCGACAGCGTCACCCGGGTTCGACACGAGGTGGCCGAGGGTGTCGCGAAGGAGGGCGACGATGCGGCCCGAATGGTTCGCATCCAGCAGCATCTCGAGGCGCAGCTGCAGCCTCATGTCGAGCGGTTGCACAGGGCGAATCCGAGCCTGCTCGCCCGCGTGCAGGCCAGACTGGAGGCCCGCTATGTGCCGATGTCGCCGCTCGACGCACAGGGGAAGCTGGTTGCCCGGATGGTCGACGCGGCTCTGGGGGGTATCGACGTCAATCCGGCGACAGAAATCGGCAAGCAGGGGCAGAAGCTGGTCAAGGAGTTCGGTGCCGAGGCCATCAAGACCTGGATCGACGGATTTGCGAAGAACTATGCCGGCGACGTGATCATGACCGCTGCCCGAGGCGAGGTGCTGAGTCGGGCGCGGGCGGGATTCAGGTTCGAATCGTCGAGCGAGCTGCGGCAGTTCGCGGAGAACCTGCACGCTGCGGAAGGCAGCCGCTGGGTTGGATCTGCCGTGGCCCAGGAAGAGGCGCGGCTGGCCCAGACCGTCGCGAGGGCTATCGCGAGTCATGGGCCGGCAGACGGCCGTGCCGCGCGGGAGGGCGTGGCCGAGGGGCTCCGTGGTTATGACAGCTTGTTCCCGTCCGGTGGTGGCGATGGCCCGGCCGGCGGCGGCGGAGGAGGAGGGGGCGGCGGCGGTGGTGGAGGCGGCGGGGGCGCCGAACACAGGGCGAAGGGCAATGGGGCCGGCCGCCGGACATTCGCGCAGTCTCGGGCGACGAGCTTTCGTATTGCCAAGGCGAGTTTTCGGGTCCGGGGTGTTTTGGTCGGCCAGGATCACAAGGTTCTGGTCGATGTCGATGACATCCGGTGGACGATGCGCCCGGGAATAGCAACGGTCGGCGCGCGAGTCGGCATGGACGTGCGGGCTGGCGGCGAGTGGCTCTCTCTGGGAGACTTCGACGCCGCGGTTGTGAATCAGGGTCTCCGCTACGCGGCCGACCGTCGGGTCGTGGCCACCACCATCACAGGTGGCGACGGACGAGCCATCAGTCGCGTGACGTATCTGCATCCAGCGCTCATCGATACGCCTCTGGGCTGCCGCATCGTCGAGGCGGATCGGTTCATCGACACGTTCAGCGCGTACGGTGGGCCACAGCTCGCCCCGTTGACGGCAGACCGGGAGCAGATGCGACGGTGGATGGCGATCGCAAATCTGGCGGAAGGCGTGGCGTCGATACCTCCCGGTACCGCATGTCCGCTGGACAAGGTTGAACGGGCCATCGAGCGCGGGAAGCTGGGTTCCGTGCAGTTCTCGCCTGGAGTGAACAGGGCCATCGAGCGATTTCTGACGACCGAAGAGGGGAACCGACCTGGAACCACCAAGCTGTTGCGCAATGCGCACGCGTGCGCGGTGGGAAGCTCCGGCAAGCTCGCGTCCTGCCTGTGCGGGCGGGTGAAGAGCGGCGGCCTGGGGCAGGCCTACTGGTTCCCGGAGGACCACACGTCACAGTTCCGGGAGCGGCAAGCCATCCTGGACAAGGACATGAACTGGAGCATGCGCTCCAGCGATCGTCTGGGCCACATCGATCTCTGGGTGCACACGACGTTTTCGCTGCGCAGTGGTGACGCCGGCGCCTCTGACGAGGCGACGGCGACTGCCGTGGACTTCCCGTCGGAGCAGCTCCGGTTGTTGAGGGGTGTGGTCAGTGAAAGCCTGCCGCAATATCTGGCGGCGAGGCTGAAGAGCCCGACGTACGACGACTTCATGATGCCCGTGGAAGACTTCGTCATCGTCCAGCGACTGATGCGGGCGGCTCTCGCTGGAAGCATGGGGCGCGACTTCCCGGTGACCAAGCTGATCGAACTGGAGCGCGCCACACGCACGTTCGTTCCGTATCAGCCGACGATCAGATGGGAGCCCGCCGGACAGGAGGAGTTCACCCGGGTGCTGTCGCAGGGCGACCGCCAGGCGGCAAAGGTCTTCAGCGCCTGGCTGGCCGACAGTCGGGATAGGGTGGCGTCAAACAGGCCGTTGTGTGGCCGAGTGTCCAAGTGAGGCGCCATAGGGATCTGCTCGCGAGAACTGCGGGCGGGCGGCGGGCGAAGTCCTGGCATCGCTGGATAGCGAGATGGGGATGCACTCCTTGCTTGGCGTTCACACTCAAGGTCGCCGGTTGGCAGCGGCAAAGGATGCCCTTCGCGCATGGGCGCCTCCGTTGCCGCGCGTCGAACATGTTCGCGTGGGTCGTCAGCTCGCTGACGGGAATGCTGGCCGGCGTCTCGCCGCGAAGAATTCGCAGGCCGATCTCGGCGGCGTGGGTCCCGTGTCTCTCGATGCTGTGGACTCTCGATCCAGTCAAGCCGAGGCCGGAGAACGCGACCCTCGAAGACCTCCGATGTCAGATCATCCCGTCGATCATCGATTCCGGCACGTTCCGTCCCGGTGAGTGGGACAGGGCATGCGCGCTGGCCTGTCTGGACGGCGCCTACAAGGGCCTACGCGCCGTCTGACGGTAGAGGGCGGCCGGAGTGGAGCATCACGCCCTTTCCGGGCGGCACGATGCCACCAAGGTTGGCAGGCGACCGCCGACGGACGGAGAACGGTGTTCTTCTTGTGCGATGACAAGCAGAAGCAGCGGTGCGGTCACGCGGTATCCGAGCTGGGGGCGATCCAGCTCATGAAGATCTGATACCCGATGGCCAGGAGCGCGGCCCCCACGAACATTCCCAGGATTCCGCGGGCGGCCATGCCGCCCAGGGCCCCGAGCAGGATGACCGGCATCGGGGCGTCGACGCCGCGACCCAGCATCAGCGGCTTCAGGATGTTGTCGGCCATGCCCGAGAGCAACAGGATGATCGTGTAAGCGATGGCGGCGCCGCTGCTGTAGCTGCCACTCGACCAGAGATACACGATCGCGGGAAGCGTGACGATGAGTGCGGGGACCTGGGCAATGCTCAGCACGAGCGTGATGCCCGCCAGAACGCCCGCGAAGGGGATGCCCGCGACAAGGAGCGCGAGGCCGACCAGGATCGCCTGGACGAACGCGATGCCGATGACGCCCTGTGCCACGGCCCGGATCGTCGCGGTGGAGAGCCTCCGGAAGCGTTCGCCTCGCTCGCGCCCGATGACGCGCTCGAAGATCGCGCGACTCCCGCGCGTGCCCGCCTCGCCGTACGCCGTCAAGATGCCGGCCACGATGAATGACGCGAGGAACTGCAGGATCCCGAGGCCGATGCTGCCCACGATCGACAACGCCTTCCGGGCCAGGTCGCCGATCTTCGGCTGCATGCTCTCGACGAGCCCCGGAAGATCGCTGTGGGCCTTCGACCAGAAGCCATACACCTTCTTGCCGACGATCGGCCATTCCTGGATGCCCTCTCCCGGCGGAGGGACCTGCAGGGTTCCGTGCTGCACGGCGGTGACGAAATCGTGGACGGAGCTCCCGAAGGAATTCAGCAGGAGCGCTGTCGGGATGACGATGAGGATGCCGCCGCCCACGACCAGCATGGTCGCGGCGAGGCCCTGCCTCCCACCAATGTGGCGGGCAAGCCATCGCTGCAAGGGATAGAGCGTGATGGCCAGGATGAGCGCCCACGCCATCAGCGTCAGGAAGGGCGCGAAGACGACGTAGCACAGCGCCGCCAGGAGGCCGATCAGGCCGGCACGGATCAGGACGTCGAGCAGACGGGACGAGATGCGCTCTTCGAATTCGTGGTCGGACTGCCACGGACTGGTCATCGCCCGATCGCATCGTTCGTGCGCCGGCATCGGGGACGCTGCATACCAAGGGCCTCCGGAGGTCAGGCGATCTGCTTCGCAAGGGGACAGTAGCCCGGAGCTCACGAACTCGTCAATGTGCCGGCTGCTCGACCGCTTGCGCGGTCTCACGACCATCGTGCTCTCGACACACCATCCGAGGAAGCGGCAGCCCGAGGGTCTCCTCGCTCGTGCTAATGTGGCCCGGCTGTGATTCCTTTTCTGCTCGTGTGGCTCCGCGCCGCCGGGCTCGCGGGCCAGGCGGTCGCATTCGGAGGGGCTCTCTTCGCGCTCGTCGTGCTCGGCCGGGTGCGTGAGCCCGACGCGGCCCGGGCGGTCGATCGCATCTTGAGGATCACGGTGCTGGGCGCGCTGGTGGCGGCCGTTGCCCAGATCGGTGTCCTCGCCGCGCTGGCGTGGGAGCTCGTCGGCGACGCGAGTTGGCCGATCGCGGACCTGCTGGGTTCGACGGTCGGCCTCGCGGGCGCGACGCGAGTCGGGATGGCGTGTCTGGCCGCGGCGGCGGCGCTGGTGCTCCGCCGCGCTTCCCATTCCAGCGGGCGCCGCAAGTCGCTCCTGGTCGCCACCCTCCTGCTGACTTTCACGGGGGCCCTGGCCAGCCACGCCATCGGCCGCCTCGAGGGCCGCGTCTGGCTCTGGAGCGTCACCGCGCTGCACCAGGCGGCGGCCGGCACCTGGCTGGGTGGCCTCGTATGCGCGGCTGTGCTGGGAGCCCGCCCTCAGGGTGATCACCCCGAACGATGGTTGCGCCGGTTCTCGGCACTGGCCGCGGCGGCGGTGGTGGTACTCGCCTCGACGGGCATGGCGCTCTCGGTCGCATACGTGGGCGCGCCGGATACCCTCGTCACGACCTCGTACGGCACCATGGCCCTGACCAAGATCGTCCTCTTCATCGCGCTGCTGGCGATGGGCGTCCTGAATCACCGCGCCGTGCATGGTCGGATCCGGTTCTGGCAGCGGCCGGCACCCGTCGCCGTGCCCGGAGCGAGCACGTTGGCGCTACGCCGGCGGCTGGAGGTCGAAGCGGGTCTGGGCCTGGTGGCGCTGGCCGTGGCGGCTTCGCTGGGCTCGGCCCCGCCATCCACCGATGTGACCACTGGGCGGGCCACGCTGGAGGAGGTTCGCCGCATCTTCACGCCGCAGTGGCCGCGGTGGCAAGTTCCGAGCGCCGCCCAGCTCGCCGCCGCGTCAGATCTCGGCGATCCGCGGGCGCCCCGGATGTCGGAGAACACACAGTGGTCCGAGTTCGGTCATCACGTCGCGGGTGTGTTCGTCGTCGGCATGGGGCTGCTGGCCATGCTGGAGCGCACCGGACAGGCGCCGTGGGCCCGGCACTGGCCACTGCTCATCGTCGGGCTGACGGGGTTCACCGCCTGGAGCATGGATCCCGAAGGCTGGCAGACGGGGACGGTGGGATTCTGGGAGCAGCTCCTGGACCCCGAGGTGCTGCAGCACCGGGTGCTGCTGCTCCTCACCGCCGCCTTCGCCCTGTCCGAGTGGAGGGTGCGTAGCGGCCGCCATCCCACCTCACGTTTGCGGTTCGTGTTTCCCCTCGCGTGCATCCTGGCTGGCGTATTCCTGCTGGCCCATGGCCACGAGGTGAACAACCCCAAGACCGCCTTCTTCATGGAGTTGACGCATCTGCTGCTGGGGCTGGTGGCGTTGCTGATCGGTTGGGCCCGCTGGCTCGAGCTACGCACGGCGCCGACCGCGGAGGGCTGGTCCGGGCGTCTGTGGCCGCCAGCGCTGGTGGTCTTCGGGCTCCTGCTGGTCCTGTACCGCGAAGCCTGACGGAGGAATCATCACGCGCGATCGGGCGATCAGCGCCACGTGGGCGGCGGCCGGGGGGCGGGCGTGGCCCGCGCCTCGGAAACATCACGCCGAGGCGAGCGCGCCGGCGCGCGCTTCGGGCCCGACTGCCGAACGAGCTATCTCGCCGCGCCGACCGAGGCGCCCGCCTTGCGCTGTTTCCGGTCGCGTAGCGCCTCGTCGTGCATCCGGTCGCCGTTGGCGAGGATGTCGATGATGGCTTCGTGGTCGAGGACGCGGGCGAAGCCCCGACGCATCGTCCGGATCGTGGCTTCGTGGGCGAAGGCATTGTCGCTGGCGTTGATGTCACTGCCGAACACGACGTGGTAGTTGAGAAAGTACGCGGTGCGGGCGGTGGACTCGCAGCAGAAGTTCGTCAGTGTCCCGCAGATGATCACGGTCTTGACGTCGCGATCGCGCAGGACGTAGTCGAGGTCGGTGCCGGCGAAGGAATCGTAGGCGTGCTTGACCCGGATCACGCGCTCGTCGGGGCGGGGGTAGATCTCGTGGTAGATGTCGGCGCCGGCCGTCCCTTCCTTGATGGCTCCGGCGGCGATTGGCTCCCAGAACTCGTAGAAGTCGGCGCAGCAGTCGCTGGCGATGTTGTGGGCGCTGTAGATCACCGGCACCCCGAGCGATCGGCAGGCTTCGATCGTCCGCTTGACCCGCGGGATCTGTCGGTACGCTTCCGGCACGCACATGGGGTTCTTGGGGTTGACGAAGTCCTCCTGCAGATCGACGACGATGAGCGCGCACTGCTCGCGCTTGATCTTGAAGGCCCAGTGCCGATCCACGTCGTAGTCGCGATCGGCGAACTGGATGAATTGCCGCTCGCCCTCGAACACTCCGGGTGCGCTGAGGTCCTTGACGCCCAGCAGGTCGTCGGCCGCCCGACCGTACACCTGGAGGAACCCGTCCACGGGATCCGTGAAGTCCTTGCTCGTCATCGTGCCATCCTCCCCAGCGGAACCGGCGCTGCGGACAGATAGCGCCAGGCCTCGCGTGAAGTCAAGTGCCGCTCGCCCACGGAGGCCGGCGACGGCGAACCGGACATCAGGTTGGCACGGGTGCCGAAGACTGGGCTTGACACTCGTGGAGAAGACTTGTTAAAGCTTCGGCCACTTCCAGCGAAGTGGGCTCGACTTCACCTCTAACCGGACAGGCGATTGGGGGCACGCGATGAGGACACCACCGAACCGGCGTGATTTCCTGCGGACAGCGGCGGCGGGCGTGGTGGCCGCCCCGGCGTTGCTGAAACTGCGGCCAGCCTGGGCCCAGGGGAAGAAGGTGCCCGTCGGAAGCCTGCTCGACAAGACCGGGGGCATCAACATCTACGGCCTGCCGGCCATCGCGGGCACCGAGTACGCGGTGGCCGAGATCAATGCCAAGGGCGGGCTCCTGGGCAAGCAGCTGGAGCTCATCCAGTACGACACCCAGTCGGACATCGCCAACTTCCCGAAGTTCGCGAAGAAGCTCATCCTCGAGGACCAGGTCGTGGTCATCCACGGAGGCATCACGTCGGCATCGCGCGAGAGCTTCCGCCCGGTCATCGACGAGTACAAGCAACTCTACTTCTACAACATCATTTACGAGGGGGGTGTCTGCGACAAGTACGTCTTCGTGACCGGCGAGACGCCGACCCAGCAGATGGGGCCGATCGCCAAGTACGCCCTGAAGAAGTATGGGACCAAGGCGTACACAGTCGCGGCCGACTACAACTTCGGTCACATCTCCTGGAAATGGTGGGACATCTTCTGGCGCAACGGGGGCGGCCTGGAGCCGGTGGCGGGTGGGAAGAAGGGGCAGCACGTCGGCAAGGTCGAGTTCATCCCGCTCGACGTCACCGATTTCAATGCGACGATCAACCGCATCCAGGAAGCCAAGCCAGACGTCTTGATGTCGTTCCTGGTCGGCGGCGCCCACATCAACTTCTATCGCCAGTTCGCGGCGGCGGGGCTCAAGAACAAGATCCCGATCGTCTCCACCACGTTCGGCTTCGGCAACGAACACATCGTGCTCGATGCCAAGGAGGTCGAGGGCCTGGTGGCCTGCTACCCGTACTTCGACGAGCTCGACAACCCGCAGAATCGGACATTCAAGGCCGGGATGAAGAAGAAGATGGGCGACCCGAATTACTATATCGGCGACGCCGGGGCCGAGAGCTACAACGGCTGGAACTTCTGGGCCAAGGGCGTTCAGAAGGCGGGCAGCTTCGAGCGGGAGGCCGTCACCAAGGCCCTGGAGAGCGGGATCGAGTGGGACTCGCCGATGGGTCGGGTGAAGATGGATCCGGCGAGCCATCACACGATCTTCACCATGCACCTGGCCGCCGTGAACAACAAGCGCGGCTGGAACGTCATCGAGAGCTTCCCCAACATCCCGCCCACCGAGACGATGCAGCTGTGCGACCTGATCAAGAATCCGAACCAGCATACGCAGTTCCAGCCGAAGTAACGGGACCATTCACAGTCGAACCCGGGCGGCGCTGCCGCCGCCCGGGTTGTTCGACGCAGCCGCCTCCGGCATGAGCTTCGACACCACGGCCATCGTCGCGCTCGAGATCCTGAACTCCATCACGATCCTCGTCTTGCTGGCGCTGGGGCTCGCCCTCATCTTCGGCATGATGCGCATCGTGAACCTCGCCCAGGGCGAATTCTTCACCGCCGGCGCCTTCACGGTGCTGACGGCGGTCCGGTTCGCGCATCTGCCGCTCTGGGTCGGCATGCTTTTGGCTCCGATCGTCGTCGCCGGCATCGGCATCGCCATCGAGCGGCTCATCATCAGACGGCTCTACGGGCGACCGCTCGACGTCATGCTGGCCACGTGGGGGGTGAGCATCCTGTTGATCGGCCTCATCACGGTGATCTTCGGCGCGGTGACGCAGGGGATCCCGTTCGCCCTCGGCAATTTCCAGATCGGCCGGTACTCGTATCCGGAATATCGGATCGTCATGACGACGGTCGCAGCCGCGCTCATGCTGGGGGTCTACCTGCTGTTCCGCTACACCGCCTTCGGCCGGCGGGCCCGAGCCACCATCGCCAACCCCGAGATGGCCTCCGCCGCCGGGATCAACACGCCACGCATGTTCATGCTGACCTTCGGCCTCGGCGCCGGTCTGGCCGGCGCCGCCGGCGCCATCATGGCCCCCATCGTCGGCGTCGTTCCCACCATGGGCGCCCTCTACATCGCGCGGGCGTTCATCACGGTGGTGGTGGGCGGTCCGGTCGTGCTCGTGGGGACGCTCTCCTCGGCGTCGGCGCTGGGATTCATCGAGGCCCTGATCTCCCGCTTCTCGCTCTTCCGGATCGAGACGGCGGGACACTGCGCGCCGCCGCCCTGCGCGATCAGCATCGGCGGCTCGGCCTTTTTCGGGCAGATCGCCCTGCTGATCTTCGCGATCTTGCTGCTGCGCTTGCTGCCCCAGGGCATCTCGGGCTTCTGGAGGGAGCGACGGTGAACCGTGTCGGATCGACCGAGACGCTGGCGGCCCTCCTCCTCCTGCTTCCGCTGCTGGCCGTGCCCTGGGCGTTCAAGCCGTACACCGCCAACGTGCTCGCCGTGTACATGATCTACGGGATCCTCGCGCTGTCGCTGACGCTGATCTGGGGCTACGCCGGGATCATGAGTTTCGGCCAGACGGCCTTTTTCGGCATCGGCGCCTACGCCTATGGCGCCATCGGTCTCAACCTGATCAACCGCACCCAGCAGACGCACGCGGCCCTCCTCGGCGGCCTCGCGGCCGCGACGCTGCTGGCCGCGATCGTCGGCTACTTCATGTTCTATGGACGCATCTCCGACGTGTACGCGTCGATCATCACGCTGGCCCTGACGCTCGTCCTCTTCGCGTTTGCCGTGTCGACCGGGGGGGACGAGTGGGTGATCGGGGTGGCCCGGTTCGGCGGGTTCAACGGCATGTTCGGCCAGGGAGAGAGCAGTCAGAACATCGCCAACTTCCAGATCCCGCCGGTGACGGTGTGGCTCCCCGGGATGGCGCAGCCCTTCGAGTTCAAGATCAACCGGGAGAGTGCGGCCGGCTACTTCCTCGTGCTCGGGGCGAGCGTCCTCATGTACCTGCTGGTCCGCTGGCTCCTGCGGATCCGGCTGGGGCGGGTGGCGGTCGGCATCCGCGAGAACGAGGCCCGGGTGGCGAGCCTCGGCTACGACACGAGGTTCTACAAGTTCGCGCTCTTCACCATCGCCGGCGCGATCGCGGGGCTGGCCGGCATGCTCTTTGCCGCCTGGGGCCGCTTCGTGAATCCCGACCGTTTCGGCCTGGGCTTCGCGTCCAGTACCGTCGTGTACGTCCTGCTGGGCGGACGCACCAGCCTGCTGGGCGGCTTCGTCGGCGCCGTCATCATCGGATACCTCACGAGCTACCTCGCCGAATTCGTCCCGTTCGCGACCATCCCCGGCGACGTGACGCCGTGGGTGAAATTCCTCATGGAGACCAGCCGGCGGGTCGTCCGCGAGGCGCCACTGCTCGTGCAGGGCGCCGTCCTGGTGGGCATCGTGCTGGCGCTCGAGGGCGGCGTCACGCCGCCACTGTCGCGACTGCTGACGCGGTACCGGCGGTGGGCGTGGTGGGTGCTGCTGCCCGCCGTCGTCTTCTATTTCGCTCAACGGGTCGTCTGCCTGCAGGCCGACGTCTGCCTCTTCTGAGGAGCCGGAACGCATGGCCGAGCCGATCCTGGAAGTCACGGCCCTCACGAAACACTTCGGCGGACTGCGAGCCGTACACCTCGACCTGACCGTCGATGTCGGTGAGCTCCGCTGCTTGATCGGCCCCAACGGGGCCGGCAAGTCGACGTTCTTCCGGATGCTGACCGGCTCGATGCGCCCCAGCGCGGGCACGGTCCGCTTCCGGGGCCGGGACATCACCGGCTGGGACGCCTTCCGGGTCGCCCGGCTCGGGATGAGCATCAAGTTCCAGGTGGCCAGCGTCCTCGAGGAGCTCAGCGTGCGCGACAACCTTCACCTCGCCGCCGAGTTCCGGTTCGGGAACCGTGAAGGCCGGCGGCGGGCGGCCGAGATGCTGGAGGTCGTCGGGCTGACCGAGCGCGCCGACCATCCGGCGACGTGGCTCTCGCACGGCGAGAAGCAGTGGCTCGAGATCGGCATGGCGAGCGTCGGCGAGCCGGCCCTGATCCTGCTCGACGAGCCGACGGCGGGCATGACGGCGGACGAGATGAAGAAGACCGTCCGCCTGCTCAAGCGACTCAACGAGGCGGCCACCGTGATCGTCGTCGAGCACGACATGAACTTCATCCGGATGATCGCCGGCCGGGTGACGGTCATGCATCAGGGCGAGGTCTTCGCGGAAGGCTCGATGGAGGAGATCGAGCGTCACGAGGGCGTGCGCGACATCTACCTGGGTAAGGGAAGCCACTATGTTGTCCGTCGCTGAGATTCACGTCGCCTACGGACGGACCCCGGCCCTCAGTGGTCCGAGCCTGGCGGTGAGCCCCGGCGAGATCGTCTCCATCATCGGTCGTAACGGCGTCGGGAAGACGACGCTCCTCAAGGCGATCATCGGGCTCCTGCGCGTCAGCTCGGGGGCCATCCGCCTCGACGGTCAGGACGTGACAGGTCTGCCCGCCCACGAGCGGGCCCGGCGCGGCCTGGGCTACGTGCCGCAGGGCCGAATGATCTTCGCCGGGCTCACCGTCGAGGAGAACCTGCTCATCGGCGCTGACCTGAGCCCCGCCCTGGGCCGGGCCCTCGTCGACGAAGTCCTGACGGAGTTCCCTCGTCTTGGGGAGCGCTACCGGCAACGCGGGGACACGCTGTCGGGCGGCGAGCAGCAGATGCTCGCCCTGGGCCGGGCGCTGGCCGGCGGTCCCAAGGTGCTGCTGCTCGACGAGCCCTCGGAAGGGATCCAGCCGAGCATCGTCCAGGAGATCGGGACCCGAATCGCCTCGATCAGCCGCGCACGAGGGCTCGCCATCGTGCTGGTCGAGCAGAACATCGAATTCGCCGCCGCCCTCGCTCAGCGAATCTACGTGATGGAGAAGGGACGCATCGCCCGCGAGATCGCCCCCGAGCGCGTGATGGACGAGGACATCGTCCGCGACTACCTGGCCGTCTGAGCCCGGTCACAATCTGGGAGCCCGCGTGTGCCAGTCGGTGGCGCGCTGGTAGGCGTGACCGAGCCGGAACAGCGTGGCCTCGTCGAATGGCCGGCCGATCACCTGCATGCCGACCGGGAGCCCAGCGGCGTCGAAGCCGACCGGGACCGACAGGGCCGGCAGGCCGGCCAGACTGGGAACGCCGGTGAACTGCATGATGGCCGAGAGCATGTCCTCCTGGCGGTTGTCTTCGATCACGACCGTGGTGGCGCCGCAGGGGGTGGCGGTGAAGGGGAGGGTGGGCGTCACGAAGACGTCGACACGCTTGAAGCCGTCGAGGAATTCCTTGCGGAGCACGCTCCGGTAGCGCTGGGCCTGCAGGTAGTGCGTGGCCAGGTACATCTCGCCGAGCTCGAGCAGCGTGCGGACGTCGTCGCCGTAGTCGGCCGCCCGCGTGCGGAGCCATTCCTGATGATACGTGCTCGGCTCGCACGACTCGATCGTGAGCTGGGCGGAAATATTGCCGTGGATGGACGGCATCGCGATCTCTTCGATCTCGACGCCGAGAGACTCGAGCGCCGTCAAAGCCGCCCGGATCGTCTGACCCACCGCCGGTTGCACGTGGGAGAGCGAGTAGTCACGAATCAGCCCGACCCGCAGGCCGCGGAGGCCGCGGCCCAGCTCACCGCGGTAGTCCGCCACCGGGGCCTGGGCCGAGTGGTCATCCAGCGGATCGTGGCCGGCGATGATCTCGAACATGAGGACGCAATCCTCGACCGTCCGTGTCATCGGCGACACCGTGTCCATCGTCCAGGCCAGCGGCACCACGTTGTGATTGCTGACCCGCCCGATGGTAGGCCTGATCCCCACGATGCCGTTCACCGACGAGGGCAGCCGGATGGAGCCCCCGGTGTCGGTGCCGAGCGCGCCGAGGCAGGTCCGGGCGGCCACGGCGGCTCCCGAGCCGCCACTCGACCCGGCGGGGAAGCGCTCGGGGTTCCAGGGATTGCGGCACGTGCCGTAGTGAGGGTTGTCGGTGGTGCCGCCCCAGGCGAACTCGTGCAGATTCGTCTTGCCGATGATCACGGCGCCGGCCCGCTTGAGACGCGCGGTCACCGTGGCGTCTTCCTGGGGAACGAAATCCGCCAGGATCTTGGACCCCGCGGTCGTGCGGACGCCGCGGGTATAGATGTTGTCCTTGATGGCGATCGGAATGCCGTGCAGGGGCCCCAGGTGATATCCGGCCCTGATCATCTTCTCGGCCGCCAGCGCGACCTCGCGGGCCTGCTCGCCACACACCGTGATGTACGCATTCAGCGTCTTGTCGACGTGGGTGATTCGCTGGAGCATCGCGTCGGTCAGCTCGACGGGGGACAGGGCCGACCGCTCGATCTGCGCCGCCGCCTCGCGAATCGTGAGGTTCAGCACGTCAGTGGGCGCCATGGCCGCCTCCTTAATCTCGCCCGTGCAATTCGGTGCCGCCGAATTGCGCGAGCGTCATTAGCGCTCGGGGAAGCGCACGATCGGGACGACGGTTCGATGGCGGGGGTCGGCCATCTTCTGACTGAGCTCGTTGGCCGCCGCCACCAGGCCGGCGAGCATCGGTGCGAGGGCTCTCCGGCGCTCGGCGGGGATCGACAGTGCCGCGAGCGCGCACAGGCGATCGATCGACTCGGGGGCGACGGGCTCGGGTGGGATCATGCGGGTCTCCCTTCGGTTCCGGTGCGAGTGCCTTCGGTGCGCGGCTGGATCTTATCAGGGCCGTCGGCGTTGCGGAGGCCGAGCGTCCGGGCTACAACGGAGGAACTCCGGTCTCGTCGTTGGGAGGTCGACGATGGCTCGATCGGCTGGCCCGCCCCGCGCTGGTGGTGGTGGACATGCAGAACGACTTCGTGCGGGTCGGCGCGCCGCTGGAGGTCCCCGAGTCGCGCGCGACGATTCCCCCGCATCAGGCGCTGCTGGCGGCCTGTCGCGCGCGCGGCGTCCCGGTCGTCTACACGAGGTTCGTGGCCGGACCAGAACGGACGCTGGTGTGGGAGTGGTCGCCGGTCCTGGCCCCGCCGGTCTGCTGTTGCTGGAAGGGCTTTCTGCGCCAATACGCCGACGTCGGCAAGGAGCTCGACTGCGCGGATGTCATCGACGAGATCTATCCGGAGCCGGGTGATCCCGTCGTCGACAAGTTCGGCTATGGGGCCTTCCACAACACCAATCTGGACGACCTGCTGAAGGCCCGCCACGTGACCTCGGTGCTGGTGACCGGCACCGTCACCCAGATCTGCGTCGAGGAAACCGCCCGGGAAAGCTTCAAACGCGGGTACCGCACGACGATCGTTTCCGACGCCGTGTCCTCGTACATGCCGGACCTGCACGCCGCCGTGCTGAAGAACTTCGCGCTGAAGTTCGGCTGGGTGTCCACGGCCGCGGAGGTCATCGAGGCCATTCGGTGACCTGGGGGGTCCCTCGGACCCCCCAGGTCCCGGGCGTTTACGGTCGGACGCCCTCCCAGTGGCCGGCCTTCTCGAAGGCCGAGGCAGCCCGGTAGATCGAGACCTCGTCGAAGTGTTTCGCGGTCAGCATCATGCCGGCCGGCAGCCCATCACTGAGACCGCAGGGCACGCTCATCGAGGGATGCCCCGTCACGTCGAAGGGCGCCGTGTTCGGCAGCATCTCGAACGCCCGCTGGATGACCTCCATGCGCTCCCCGCCCGGCTTCGGGATCGGCGTCGCCTTCAGGGGGAGCGTCGGCATCAGGAGCAGGTCGTAGTCCTTCAGCACCGCGTCGTAGGCGGCCCGCAGCGCGCGACCGAGGTTCTGGGACTTCGCGTAGTAGTGGCCGCGGTACTTGTTGAGCGCGTACTGGCCGAAGAGGATGGTCGTCTTGAGGGTGTCGGAGAATTCGTCGGCCCGCTGGCGCCACGCCGAGTGCGCGTCGATGAGGCTCGTGACGTAGAGTCCCTTCCAGTTGAAGCCGAAGCCGTTGCCGTTCATCATCTGCCACGTCGCGCCCTCGACGGCGATCGGCGTCCAGATGGCGGCGCCGGCCAGATGCAGCGGGATCGACACCTCGTCGACCTGCGCCCCGAGCTGCCGGAACATCGCGGCGCCCTTGCGGACCAGGCTGTCGACGTCGGCCTCCGAGCTCGGATGGCCGAACCCTTCCTTGACCACGGCGATCTTCATGCCCTTCACGTCGCCGGTCAGCGCATTCGTGTACGCCGCCGTCTTCACGTTGACCTGGCGCGGATCGAGACCGTCGGGCCCGGCCAGCACCTCGAGCAGCAGGGCGTTGTCGGCGACGGTGGCCGTCATTGGCCCGGTGTGGTCCAGCGTGTTCTCGATGGGGAACACGCCCGTGTACGGCACGAGGCCGTGGGTCGGTTTCATGCCGTAGATCCCGCAGTAGGCGGACGGGATGCGGATGGAGCCGCCCTGATCGCCGCCGATGGCCATCTCGACCTCGCCGGCCGCGACCACGGCCGCGCTCCCGGAGGACGACCCGCCTGCCGAGTACCCCATCTTCCTCGGGTTGTGGACGGGCCCGGCCGCGCTGGTGTGGCTGCCGCCCGAGAAGCAGAAGTACTCGCAGTGCACCTTGCCGAGGATGGTTCCGCCGGCGTCGAGCATGCGGGTGACGATGGTGGCGTCGACGTCGGGAACGTACCCCTCGAGCGACGACGCGCCGTTCATCATGGGCACGCCGGCCAGGCAGACGTTGTCTTTCAGCGCGATCCGCTTGCCCTTCAGCTTGCCCGAGGGGGCACCCTGGACCTCGCTCTTGTAGTACCAGGCGTTGTACTTGTTGTCCTTGCCTTCGGGTCGGTAGCCCGGCGTGCGTGGATACTTGACCGGCGGCATCGGATCCGCCATGGCCTCGATGGCGTGGTAGGCGGCGACACTGCCGCCCATCGTTTCGAGAAAGAACCTCACATCGTCGTCGGACAGGGTCATGCCGAGTTGCCGGCCGACGGCCTTGAGCTCGTCCGGAGTGGGAAGCTTTGCGCTGGCCACGGGATCCTCCTTCTTCCTTATGTGCGCGCCACGTCGATCCGCCTCGCCCTCATGTCTTGACGTCGATGACGTACTGCTGGTTCTCGTTGGGGTTCTTCTTCAGGTCGCACACCGCTGCCGTATCGGCCGGCGGCTGCTGCGGGTAGCTCTCCAGCACCTTGAACGCGCGGTTCTGGGCCTCGGCGATGTAGACGTCGAGGCTGCAGTGATGGGTCCTGGGATCGATGGCGGTCTTGCCGGCCGGCCCGCTGAAGGCGTGACTGGCCTCCAGCGCCTCGATCACCTTTATGCGTTCGACGCTGTTGGCCTTCTTCACGGCCGACGCCCACAGGTGCAGGCCGTGATAGGACTGGATGGCCAGCGGCGTGACGTACTTGGTGGTGGTGCCGTACTTGGGCAGGAACTTCTTCAGGAAGGCCTGGTTCGCCTCGGTCGTGATCTCCTGGTAGTAGCTCTGCGAGCCGATGTAGCCCTTGTGCTCCTCCGGCGTCGTCACCTGGTGCTCAAGCCCGTTGCCGAACGTGGTGGAGGCCACCGGTATGGTCTTGTTCATGCCGGACGCCGCCCACTGGCGGTAGAACGAGATGTGGTTGCCGCCGACGAGCGCGGACATGATGAAGTCCGGTTTGGCCGCCTGGATCTTGGTGATGGCGGGGCCGAAGTCGCTCACCTCGAGGGGGAAGTAGTCCGTCTGCAGCACCTCGCCGCCATGCTCCTGGGTGAACTTCTTGACCCACTTGGCCGTGATCTGGCCGTAGTTGTAGTCGGCCGCCACCGTGTAGACCTTCTTGCCGAACCGCTTCAAGGTGAAGGGGACCAGCTTGTCGACGTTCTGCGCCGGCGTGGAACCGGTGCAGAAGCAGTTGCGGTCACACACGCCGCCCTCGTACTGCGTGTTGTAGAAGTAGAGGGTGTTGAATCGCTTGAGCACGGGCCGAATGGCCTCGCGCGAGGCCGAGGTGATGCCGGCGTGCACGACGGCCACCTTCTCCTTGGTGGCGGCCTCGGTGGCGAACTGCGTGTAGAGCTGGATGTTGGACTGGGCGTCGTAGCTGATGAGCTTGATCTGCTTGCCCAGCAGCCCACCGCTTCCATTGATCTCCTCGACGGCGTAGCTCAGGCAATCGACCATCGGCCGCCCGTAGATGTCCAGCCCGCCAGAGAGATCGTGGATCGCCGCCACCTTGATGACGTTGGCCTGGGCGAACGCCTCGCGCAGGATGGTCGGGGCGAACGACATCGTGCCGAGAGTTGCGCCCGCTGCCTTGAGAAATCTCCGACGGTCGGCCCGCATCAGTACCTCCGGGCGAAGGGTTGCGTCACTCGCGCGCACTGCGAGGGCCAGAGTCTAGTCCTCGCCGATCGGAGGTGTCAAGAACGCGAGACTGCTCGCGAGCTGGACACGACCGGCACGCCTTGCCTGGCTCGCGGGGCCGGTCTATATTGCGCGCGCGATGGACCTTGCGGCCGTTCTGACGCTGGAAATCCTGAACGGCATCGCCACTCTCGTGCTCATCAGCGTCGGGCTCGCCATCATCTTCGGAATGATGCGGGTCATCAACCTGGCTCATGGCGAGTTCCTCATGCTGGGCGGCTACGCCGCTATCGTGGCCACCAACCGCGGCGTCAACATCTGGATCGCGATGCTGGTCGTGGCGCCGCTGGTGGTCGGCGTCATCGGCCTGATCGCCGAGCGACTGATCATTCGCCTGCTCTACGGCCGCATGATCGACACGCTGCTCGCCACCTGGGGTCTGAGCCTGTTTTTCGTGGGCATCGTCACCACGATTTTCGGCAACACGGTGGCCGGCATCGGCGCTCCGCTCGGCAGCGTCGGCGTCGGGCGATACAACATCAGCCTGTATCGACTCGTCCTGGTCGGTATCGCCGCGGCGATCCTCGTCCTCATCTTCATCGTGCTGCGGCGGACGCGACTCGGTCTCATCGCGCGCGGCACGATGGAGAACCCCGACATGGCGGCTGCGCTGGGGGTCAGCCCGCCCCGCGTCTACGCGATGACGTTCGGCATCGGCGCGGCCCTCACTGGGCTGGTCGGCGGCCTATTGGCGCCGATCTCGGGGGTGCTGCCGACGGTGGGCGCCGCCTACGTCGCCAAGGCCTTCATCACCGTCATCAGCGGCGGCACCGCCATCCTGGCCGGCACCGCGGCGGCGTCGAGTCTCTTCGGCTCCGTCAATCAGCTCCTCACCTATTTCACGACACCGGTCATCGGCGAGGCCGGCTTGCTGACCGCCGCCATCCTGCTGCTGCGGATCCTGCCCCACGGCATCACCGGCAAGCTGTTTCGGGGCAGCCTGTGAGCTTCCGGCGCGGGAGCGCCAGCGTCGTCCTCACGGCGCTGGTCATGGGGGCGACCGCGGTGGGAACGCCGCTCGTCGTCGATCAGTTCGGATTGCTCCAGCTCACGGTGTTCGCCGCCATGTGCATCCTCGCGCTCAGCCTGGGCTTCGTGTGGGGGTACGGCGGTATCCTGTGCTTCGGCCAATCGGCCTTCTTCGGGCTGGGTGCCTACACGTACGCGGTGACCGCCATCAACGCGGGGGAGAGCACGCTGGCCGCGCTCCTCGCGATCGTCGTGCCGGCCGTGTTCGCGGCTCTCCTCGGCTACTTCATGTTCTACGGCCGTCTGAGTGACGTCTATCTGGGCGTCATCACGCTCAGCGTGACACTGATCTTCTTCAACTTGATGAATAGCACGGCCGGGGATGCCTATCGGGTCGGCAAGGCCCGGCTCAACGGGTTCAACGGGATGCCGTCGCTCCCCACCCTGAACACGCCCGGGGACCCGGGCCGTCTCCTGGACCCGACCGAGACGTACTACCTCGTCATGGCGCTGCTGATCATCGTGTACGTGGGACTGCACCTGCTGCTCGCGAGCCCCTTCGGGCGGGTCGTCGTGGCCATCCGTGAAAACGAGAGCCGCTGCGAGCTGCTGGGCTATGACGTGCGGCTCCACAAGCTGCTCGTCTTCACGATCGGGGGCGGCATCGCCGGCCTGGCGGGGTGCCTGTTCGCCAACTGGGGCGCCTTCGTGAGCCCCAACGTGTTCAGCCTGACCATGACGTCGCAGATCATCATCTGGGTCATCGTCGGCGGCCTCGGCACGCTGGTCGGGCCCATCGTCGGCTGCCTGATCATGCAGTATCTCGCCACCGAGCTCGGCAGCCAGCAGCTGGCCAACACCAATCTGATCTTCGGCATCATCTTCCTGGCGTTCGTGCTGCTCGTCCCGCGCGGCATCGTGCCCTCGCTGCGTCGCCTGGGTGCGCGCCACCTCGGCCCGGCCGGCGCGCCCGCCCGCGCCCATGAGTGAAGCCCTGCTGGAGACGATCGGGCTGTCGGTCCGCTTCGGCGGCGTCGAGGCCGTCCGGGGGGTGGACTTCACGCTGGCCGAGCGGGAGCTGCGCTGTCTCATCGGGCCCAACGGCGCCGGGAAAAGCACCCTGTTCAAGCTCCTCACCGGGCAGCTGAAGCCGACGGCCGGGCGCATCCTGTTTCGAGGCCACGACATCACCGGCCATCACACGCACGCCATCGCGCGGCGAGGCGTCGGCATCAAGACCCAGGTCCCCAGCCTCTTCGACGGCCTGACCGTGCGCGAGCACCTGTGGATCTCCGCCCGCCGCAGGAACCCGGCGGCCCGGACCCGGGCGATCGCAGATGAGATCCTGGAACGGATCGGCCTCACCACGCTCGCCGACGGGGCGGTCGGTCAGCTGTCTCACGGCCTGCGGCAGTGGGTCGAGCTCGGCACGGTGCTGGCCGGGAATCCCGAGCTGATCCTCCTCGACGAGCCGGCCGCCGGCATGACGCACGACGAGGTCGCGCGGACCGCCCAGCTCGTCCGCGAGATCAACCGCACGCACGCCCTGGTCGTCGTCGACCACGACATGCAGTTCGTGAAGATGATCGCCCGCACGGTCACCGTCATGCACCAGGGGGCCGTGCTGGTCGAGGACACCATGGATCAGATCATGAAGAACACCATCGTGCGCGACGTCTATCTCGGTACCCATGCCCGGTCCTGAGCCGCCGTGCTGAGCGTCGTCGACCTGCACGCCCGCTACGGACGGATCCCGATCCTCACCGGGATGCGCCTCGAGGTCGCGGCCGGCGAGTTCGTCGGGGTCCTGGGTCATAACGGCATGGGGAAGACCACCCTGCTGAAGACGCTGATGGGCTTCGTCCCGGCCCAGCGTGGGCGCATCGTCCTGAACGATGTCGACGTGACCCACGAGCCCCCCTACGCCCGCGCTCGGCGGGGCCTCGGTTATGTGCCGCAGGGACGGGAGATCTTTCCCGGGCTCAGCGTGCGAGACAATCTCCGCATGGGTTTCGTGGGCCGCGGCGCCGAGGAACGAGTCGACGCGATCCTGGAAACCTTTCCGCGGCTGGTCCCCCTGCTGAACCGGCGCGGCGGCGCGCTGAGCGGGGGCGAGCAACAACTGCTGGCGATCGCGCGCTGCCTGGCCGGCAATCCCAAGCTGATCCTCTTCGACGAACCGACGGAAGGGATCCAGCCCTCGATCATCGAGGAGCTGGTGGGCCTCTTGCGGCGGCTTCATCAGACCCAGGGGCTGACGCTGGTTCTCGTCGAGCAGAACCTCGAGTTCATCGCCGAGCTGGCCACGCGCGTCCTCCTAATTCAGAAGGGCGCCATCCTGCGCGAGCTACAACCGGGGGAGCTCCGGCAGGCAGATGTGCTGAGCGAGTTCGTCGGCGTCGACCGAGCCTGACCGGCGAGCGCGCAGTTCTTGGTGTCGGGGATGGCGTGGGGCGGCCACCCTGGAGCCGACTTAGGACTCTGACGGCGCTGGTGAAACTCTCGGGAACAGCGACCTGCAATAGAGCCGCGCTGTTTAATTCTACAAGTTCGATCAGGTCCTGTTGAGGCCACCACCGAACTTGCAGAAAATTAATCCTGGGATAAGTCCGGAGAGTGACGCCTCGTCCTTCAGCTCGTAGATGAGCTTCGGCTTGCGGCCCGGTCCCCTCCGTGGCGGGAGATCGGGCGGTCTCGGCACCGGCGTGAAGATGAGGCGACCGACGAGCACCCCACGCAGCAGGCATCGCGCCTCGGCAAGACCGTGACGTGCCATGTCGCGCCAATGTGCAGGTCCTCCACCAACTGCGCCCGGATCTGGCGAGGTGTCCCGCACGTAGACTTGGTCACGATCCCAGAGGAGATACGCGGGGGCAGACTGTTCGGGGAAGGCATCTACGAGCTGCTGGGCCGTCCAGGCGGCGGTGATGGGCAAGCACAACCAGAACGAAGAGGAGACGGAGGCGACGCTGGGCACGGTGAAGAAGTCGATCGAGACGAAGTCGCCGATGTGATCGGCGAGAAGCGTCCGCCAGGTCTGAGAGGGCTCGGGGCGGCGCCTCGGCATGACGCGGGAGACGATGTGCTCGGCGACGAAGGACAGGCCCGCACGCTCGGCGGCGGCAAGATCTGGTCGGCCATGAAGCCCAGCGCCGAGCTGGCGGCGGCCAGCGACGGTGGCGCCACATACGTCGCCGAGAAGCTGGTCAAGTTCAGCAAGGCGGCGGCGTGCCCGATCGAGCTGCACGTACGTCATCGACGACGACCTCGCCGAGGTCTTTGCCGCCTTGCCGGACGGCGTGAACCTCACGCGTTTCGTCGATTGCTGTCACTGGCCCAGGCGCTGCGCACGATCGCGGACGCGCTCGCGCCGGCGTCATGAGTGGCGGCGGCCAGCAGGACGGCGGCGTGTCGACCGCTCCCCCCGCGGTGGCCGTGGGCGTCTCGCGCGAGCCGGCGCGCCGGCCGCGGCCACGCCTTGACGAGCCATCGTCGCCCGAGCCCGGCGAGGGCGTCGACTACACGATCGGCGACGGCGTCGCGCGCGCTGTCGAAGGACACGCCTACGACCGGCTGCCGGGCGATCCGCTGCACCGGCCGCTGCAGATCTACGCGCTCGATCCGTCGCTGTCGAGACTGGAGGGATCGAGGGATCGACGGCGACCGTCAACGTGCCCTTCGAACCGCTCGAGCCCGGCTTCAAGGGCCGGCTGTTCGAGGTGGACGCGCACGACGGTGGAACTCACCAGGACTACCGCCACCTCGACCTCGACGACCGCGTGGTGCTCCTCGGCAACGGCCTTCGTTTTTTTTCGGCCGATCCGCTGTTCCACCAGCAGATGGTCTACGCCGTGAGCAGCCTCGTGTACGCCGCCTTCAAGAAGGCGCCGGGTCGCCACCTCGCGTGGGGATTCGAGCAGCCCGACGGGGCGGAGCGACGCACGCGTCTGCGCCTGCGCCCGTACGCAATGCTCGAGGACAACGCCTACTATGACGTGAGCACCGGGGAGCTGGCCTTCGGCTACGTCCGCGCGGAGCCGAACACGATGAAGGGACAGCTGCCGCGTGGCCTCGTGTTCACCAGCCTGTCGCACGACATCATCGCCCACGGGCTCACGCACGCGTTGCTCGACGGCCTGCGCGCGCATTCATGGCGTCGAGCCGGGGCCGTGCGCTGTGGAGCTCGCGGGATGGACACATGGCGTCGGTGGGACGGCCGTTCAAGGCGCTCCACCCCCGCGCGCGCCGACTCCCGGGTGCCTCGAAATGAGCCGGGGTCACGGCGCACGGAGACGCCCCGCGCGCTGATCGGCGCGCCTCACGCCGCGGCGGGCCACAACAGCGCCGCCGCGCCGCTCATCGCCGTGCGCCGATCGCGTCATCGGCTCGATTCGACGCGGATGCCTCGATCAGGTCGTCGTGATCACCGATCGACAGCTCCGACGCCCGCCGCGGCACTGAACTTGCGTATCCGCCGGCATCAGTCTCTCCACAACCAAGCGCCCCATCTCTGGGAAGCACAAACGCCAGCTGGGAAGCACAAACGCCAGCTGGCGTGCAATCGTCGCACTCCCGCAGGTCGGCGGACTTCATGACTGCTATCAGCGCCCCGCTGGAATGGCGCCCGATTCAGCGGCCGCCCGCCACGACGTCACGAAGATGGCGGCTGTCCTGTGGCCTTTCGCCGCGGTCGTTGACGCAGCGAAGCTCTGCGGCCGTACGAGCGCGAACAACTCGGCCACGTTGACGATCGTGGTCAGGCGCGCCCGAAGACGAGCTTTGTGACCGGGACGGGGCGCGAGGTCGGACTTTGGTCTCATGGCGGCCAGCAGCGGGCGGTGTTGGGATAGCCGGACGGCTGGCGAAACAGACGCGTTGCCGCCATCCGCATGCTCGAAGCGACCGCGGCTCGGCCGAAAGCCGAGCGGGAGCAGACGTGATGCGACAAGTCGCGACGCTAGCGCTGGCTGCCACCGTTGCAGGCGGCGTGCTCGGGGGGCCGGTCGGCTCGACGAGCGCCCAGACGGTACGTCAGGTGTTCGAGAAGGTGACTCCCTCAGTGGTGGTGGTTCGGGCTCGCGGACGCGAGGTGACGACCAGCGGCCAGACGCGCTTCACCGAGACGGGCTCCGGGGTCCTGGTGTCCGCGGACGGCAAGGTGATGACCGCAGCGCACGTCGTGCACGCCCTGGACGAGGTCTCGGTGGAGTTCGTCGGCGGCGAGACCGTGACCGCTCGCATCATGGCCTCCGAGCCGGCCGCGGATCTGTCGCTCCTGCAGCTCGACCGGGTGCCGCCGGGAGCCTCGGCGGCGCCCATGGCCGATACCAGCACCGTGCGCGTCGGCGATCCGGTGATCGTCGTCGGTGCGCCCTACGGGCTGAGCTACTCGCTCAGCGTGGGCCACATCAGCGCGCGATGGCCGCCCAACACCGTCTATCCCACGATGCCGCTCGCCGAGTTCTTCCAGACCGATGCGGTCATCAACACCGGAAACTCGGGCGGCCCGATGTTCAACCTGAGGGGCGAGGTCATCGGGATCGTGAGCCACAACATTTCCAAGAGTGGTGGTAGCGAGGGCCTGGGGTTCGTGGTCACGCTGAACACGGCCAAGCAGCTCCTGCTCGAGAAGAAGTCGTTCTGGTCCGGACTCGAGGGGCTCCAGCTCAGCGATGAGCTGGCCGACCTCCTCAACCTTCCCGGCCGCCAGACCGGATTCATCGTCAAGACGGTGGCGAAGGATTCGCCGGCGGACCGCATCGGTCTGCGGGGCGCCACCATGCTCGTGAACATCGGAGGCCAGTCGGTGCCGCTCGGAGGGGACATCATTCTGTCGGTCGGGGGGCTGCCGGCCTCCGCGGCCAACCTCGCCAGGATCCGGGAGGCCCTGAGCCGCCTGCCGTCGGGCGCCGTCTTCAAGGCCACCATCCTGCGGGGGGGCGAGGTCCTCGAATTGACCGGTCACACCCCCTGACCCGTCTCCTGGATCGGAACGGCCACCGCGGCATTCCGACTGATTCGACGTCGTCTCGATGAGACGAGGGAGTTAGGACACATGAGGACCTGTTCGTTGCTCGTCATCACGGGTCTCGTCGCATGCCTCGCCGGGTGCGCCGGGACGAGTAGTCGGGCGGCGACCGCGAGCGGGCCGCCCGCGAACGTCGCCGGCTCGTGGCGAGGCGGCACCATCGGGGCCGGCGGCGCCACGGTCGCGCTGGTGCTTCGGCAGACCGGCTCGAACGTGACCGGCTCCATCGACGTGAGCGGACGCACTGACCTCACCGGACCACTCACGGGTACCGTCAACGGCAACGCAATCGTGTTCAGGCTGGACAGCGGCTACGGCAGCACGGGTCAGCTCAACGTGTCGGGCGACACCATCACGGGTGTGGTCGGTGGCTCGGGCGTGAGGCTGCAACGCAACTGACGCGCTGACCGGCCGCTTCTTCTCATGTCGCAGGCGTACTCGGCGGCCTGCATCTGCGAGGACCGACCGTGTGCGCGGTCGGGGAACGAGACGCTCATGAGGGCGCCTTCCCGTCCAATTGACGCGGCCGCTCTGCCGTCGCGCGGAGAGGAGATGATGTCTCGACGGAGCCGGCTGGCGGTTCTCGGCGTGCTGTGCCTGGCTCTGGCGGCGTGCGCCGGACCGGTGGGAACGACCCGGGCCGATCCCACGACCGTCCTTCGCGAGCTTGCCCGGAGCGCGACCACCACGGGCGAGCCGAGCTGGCCGACGCGCAACGTGCTCTTCGAGTATGGCCTGTTCGGCGAATTCGCCGAGCGTCCCGACGCCGTCATTGCCGAGCTGCACAAGGCGATGAAGGTGGCACCCGGGGGGCCGAACCGCCTCCTCTTCGCCCTCGCGGAGCTGTCCTACCTGCACGGAGAGGCCACCGCGAGTCAGGGGTATCGGCTCGCGGCAGCTGTCTATGCCTATGCGTTCCTCTTTCCCGAAGGGTATGGGGTGACCGCCGGTCGCTTCGACCCCCGTGGTCGGCTCGCGGCGGACATCTACAACTGGGCGGTGAAGGCGGCCTTCGCATCGGAGGACGGGTCGGAGGTGGTTCCGCGGAGCGGCACGTTCCAGCTGCCCTTCGGGCCGATGGAGGTGACCTTCGATCCCGCCACCCTGCGCGCCGGCGACCGCGAGCTGTATCGGTTCATCCCGATCGCGGAGCTCGAGGTGCACGGAATGGCGATGCGCTATCGCTGGCCGGGCCTCGGGGCGCCGCTCGCCGCCTCGACCCGGCCGATCGATCGCTCGAAACCCGGTCGAGACCTGGTGGCGCCACGGCTCCAGGTGCCGGTGACCGCTCTGCTCCGCATGGCCGACACCCGGCGCGCCCTCGTGCGAGGCGAGCCGCTGGCGGGCACGCTGGAGCTTCACCTGGCCTGGGACGCGGAATCGGTGGCGATCGGCGGCGAGACCGTGCCGCTGGAGATCGAACCAACTGCCGCACTGGCCCTCACATTCACGGGCGCGCCGATCATGACGGTCGAGATGTTCGGATTCCTGGGGCGACTCAGCGGACTGTTGAAGGATCGGTCACCGCTGGTTTCCAGCACGCCATACCGGGCGGGGCTCATCCCCGCCGTGTTCGTGCACGGCACGGCGTCGAGCATCGTCCGCTGGGCCGAGATGTACAACCGACTCCTGGCCGACCCGGAGATCCGCAGCCGGTTCCAGTTCTGGTTCTTCCAGTACGACTCCGGCAATCCCATCGCGCTGTCCTCGCTGCGCCTGCGGGACGCTCTGAGCGCGGCGGTCGCGCGGCTCGATCCCGACGGGAAGGACCCCGCCCTGCGCCGGATGGTGCTGATCGGGCACAGCCAGGGGGGCCTGCTGGTCAAGATGCAGAGCATCGACAGCGGCGATCGGCTCTGGAATGCGGCCAGCCGCAGACCGATCGATCAGCTGCGGCTCTCCGATCAGACGCGCGAGCTGTTGCGGCGCGGACTTTTCGTCACGCCCGTGCCCGAAGTCGCTCGGGTGGTGTTCGTCTGCACGCCGCATCGTGGCAGCTTCGTCGCGGGGCGGAATATCGTCGCCAACCTCGTCCGGCGGCTCCTGACCCTGCCGTTCGCGCTCACCGGACTCGCGGCGGATCTCGCCCGGAACCGCGACGCGCTTCGGAGCGCCAGCGATTTCGTTCCCTCGGCCGTCGACAACATGTCCCCGCGGAATCACTTCATCCGGGCCCTGCAGGAGATTCCCGTCGCACCGTCCATCACGGCCCACTCCATCGTCGCGGTCATCGAGGGGGCCGACCCGGTCGAGGAAGGTGACGACGGCGTGGTGAAGTACTCGAGTGCCCATATCGATGGGGTCGAGTCCGAGCTGATCGTGCGCTCGGATCATTCCACCCAGGGACGTCCCGAGACCATCGAGGAGGTGCGTCGTATCCTGCGGCTGCACGCAGGTCTGAAGCCCGGCGGGCTCGAGGCTCGCTGAACGAGCCCCGGGTTCCTAGGCCCAAGGTCCCATGTCTGTTCCCTCCGCTATGGCGCAAGGTGCCGCAGCATCGAGACCCTTTTCCGAGGAGCGGACGATGAAGAGACTCGTTGGTCTGATCCTGGCGAGCGCGATGTTCGCCGCCGGTCCGGTGGCGGCGGCGGACTCGGTGCTGGGCACCTGGAAGACGGTGGACGAGAAGAGCGGCAAGGTGGTGTCCGAGGTGCAGCTCTATGGCCAGGGCGGCAAGCTCTTCGGCAAGATCACGGGCCTGACCGAGCCGAACGATGCGCAGGGCAAGCCGAAGACCTGCACGAAGTGTCCGGGGCCGGACAAGGACAAGCCCATCGTCGGGCTGGTCATCCTGCGGGATCTCAGCGCCAGCGGCGATCGCTACAAGGACGGGACCATCATGGATCCCGACGACGGCAAGGTCTACAAGTCCGAGGTCTGGCTCGAGGACGGCAAGCTGAAGGTCCGTGGCTACCTCGGCCTCTTCTACCGGACTCAGACGTGGCTGAAGGGGAGCTGATCCACGCCGAGTCGCCGTCCAGGCTTGGCGCGCTGCTGCGGCTGGTGTTGCGCGTCGCCGGCGTGCTGGCCGTCGCGCTCGTCGTCGCCGGCATGGCGGCCTGGTGTGCCGGAGCGCTCTACTATTACCGCTCGGGCGGCACGCGCACAGGGGCGGTCCTGGCGATCGGCTTCCTGGTCGTCACGGCGCTCGCGTTCCTCCTCCTGCCACGCCGTCGTCGCACGTTGCTGGGCTTCCTGGTCGCCTTCCTCGTCGTGGTCGTGTGGTGGCTGCAAGTGCCGGCGTCGAACGACCACGACTGGCAGCCCGAGGTCGCTGTCGCCCCGTGGGCGAGCCGGAACGGGGATCTGATCACCATCCACGGCGTCCGGAACTTCGACTATCGCAGCGAGACGGACTTCACCCCCCGCTGGGAGGATCGCACCTACGACCTTCGCGCGCTCGACTCGGCAGACCTCATCGCGGTCTACTGGGCCGGCAAGGCCATCGCCCACATCATGGTGAGCTTCGGGTTCGGGGGGCGCGACTACGTCGCCGTGTCCATCGAGACCCGCAAGGCGCGTGGCCAGAGCTATTCCACGGTGGCGGGCTTCTTCAAGCAATACGGGCTCGTCTACGTCGTCGCCGACGAACGGGACGTGATCCGGCTGCGGACGACGTACCGGCAGCCGCAGGAGGACGTGTACGTCTACCGGCTGCAGGCCCCGACCGAGAACATTCGCCGGGTCTTCCTGGATTACGTGGACACGATGAACGAGATGCACGATCGGCCCCGGTTCTACAACACGCTTACCACCAACTGCACGACGGGCGTTCTCCTGCACTCCCGCGTGAATCCGAACTCGCCGCCGTGGTCGTGGAAGGTCCTGCTCCCTGGGTTCGTGCCCCAGTACGTGTACGAGCTCGGGCGTCTGGACCGGACCCGGTCGTTCGCCGAGCTCGAGCGACGGGCCTGGGTGAACGAGCGCGCGCACGCCGCCGAGCGGGACCCGGCGTTCTCGCAGCGCATCCGGGAGGAGCCGCGATGATGAGACGGAGCGTGCGCGGGGTGCTGGCCCCGGCGGCTGAACATACCAGTCGCGCTCTCGGCGGCGGGCGGCACGAGGAGCCGCACCCGACCCCGGCCGGCTGACCCATGCCAAGGGAGCCGCTCTCCGCCGGCCAGAAGGCGCTCCAGCTCAACCTCGACCGGACCTGGTACGGCACCATCGCGGAGATCGGCGCCGGCCAGGAGGTCGGGCGATGGTTCTTCGCCGTCGGCGGGGCCGCCGGAACCGTCGCCAAGACGATCAGCGCCTACGACATGACGGTGAGCGATGCCATCTACGGCAAGAGCCACCGCTACGTGAGCCGCGAGCGACTGGAGCAGATGCTCGACCGCGAGTATACGTCGCTGCTGGAGTCGCTCGGGCCGGCGCGGGGCGACGCGACCTCGTTCTTCGTCTTCGCGGACACCGCGGCCACGCGGAGCTATAGCCGGCGCGAGGACGGAGTGGGATGGCTCGGGGTCAAGTTCCAGCACCAGCCCGGCAGCGAGGCCAGCCAGATCATCCTCCACGCGCGCCTGCTCGACCCGGAGAGGACCGGCCAGCAGGAAGCCCTGGGGCTGCTCGGCGTCAATCTGATCTACGCTGCCTGGTCGCGGCGCGATGATCCCGACACCCTCGTGACGGGCCTGGGGGAGCAGCTGTCGCGGCATCGGGTCGAGGTGGACTTCGTGGACGTGTCGGGTCCAGTCTTCCAGCGGTCGGATGTCCGCCGCCTCAACCTCGACCTGGTGCTGGAGAAGCTCGGTCGGCTGGTGATGTTCGCGTCCGACGGGCAGCCCGTCGAGCCGAGCCGGGGACTCTACAAGAAGCCTGTCTTCGTGCTGCGGGAGGCCTTCAAGCCCGTGCGGCGGGAAGACGTGGACATGCTGGCCGCCGCGGCGGAACAGCTCCGGGCGGCGCCGGATGGCGAGGTCGCGGTGTCGCTCGCGGAGATCTCGACCGCGGACCCGCCGGCCTCGGACGACACGCGCGCCGACCTGCTCGGGCGTCTCGATGCGCTGGCGGCGGCGGGCCTGCCCACGATCGTCACCGACCTCGGCGAGCTGTACCGCGTCGCCGACTACCTGCGGCGGTACGCGACGCCGAGCGTCGTGTTCGTGGCGGGTACCCGGACGTTCGCCGCGCTGTTCCGCGAGAAGCCCTTCGAGAATGTCCGGGGCGGCGTCTTCGAAGCGCTGGGCCGGCTGTTCACTCGGGGAGTCACGCTCGCTCTTTATCCGGATCGGGATCCCGGGACGGGCGAGCTCCTCCGCGCCACAGCCGTCGCGGTGCCGCCCGAGTATCGCCACCTCCTCCGGCATCTGCTCGACAACCGACTCATCCGCGAGCTCGACGAGCGTCCTGCGCGGCACGGCTGAGGACGTGCGAACCGTGGCGCGACTCGGTAGACGAATCCTTGGTGCGCGCGAGTCTCATCGCTTCGGCCGGTCTCTGGGAGGCGCAGTCGACGGAGCCGCGCCCGGGGACCTTGGCTCGCTCGATGGCGATGCCGATGGCGGGGTCGGCACCGCGAGCTCCGTCAGGATCTTCGCCCCGGCCTCCTCTCGGTAGCTCGCGATCACGGTCGCACCCTCGGTGACGAGACCCGGGCTGATGAGTTTCCCGGGCGGCGCCACGAGCCTGGTTCCATCCGTCAGCGTGATCGCCGCGAGAGATGGATCGATGGTCTTGACCTGGCCGTGGATGACCTTCTCGTTCTCCCGGCCGGGCGTTGGCGACCGTACGCCCGGCGGCGGCCTCTGGCCGTGCGGCTGCGGAGCCTGCCCCTGTCCTCTCGACTCGGTTGCGAGGGCCATTGACGCGCCGACGACTGCCACGAGCACAGCGAGCATTCGCATGAGGTCACCTCCATCGCCCGCGCGAGGCGAGCAAGCCACTTGCCAGCGGACCCGCGGAAATGACAGGTCGGTGGCAGCGCGGCTGCAGCGGGCCGCGCGGCCGCAGCGAGAGATCCCCGCCCGCCGCGAGACTCGGTCAGAGCTCCCAGGGGGGAAGGACGCCGACCTGGAGCTCGAGCAGCGTGGGACCTGGGCGGGTCAGGGCCGTCCGGATCGCGGGGCCGAGGGCATTCACGTCCAGCACGCGTTCGGATGCCGCGCCGAAGGCGTGGCCGAGCGCGACGAAGTCGGGGTTGGCGAGATCGGTCTCGCCCCAGCGCCCCGCGAACATCGCTTCCTGCAGGTACTTGATGGCGCCGAACCGCTCGTCGTTCAGGACGACGAAGACGATGCCGAGCCGGTACTTCACGGCCGTCGCCAGCTCGTTGACGGAGAACATGAAGCCGCCGTCGCCGACCACTGCGACGACGGCGCGCTCCGGTTGGGCGATCTTCGCGCCGATCGCGGCCGGCACGGCGTAGCCCAGCGTGGCCGATCCCACCGGGTAGAGGAACGTGCGCGGCGCCAGCACAGGGAAGTGCCACTCCATCCAGTAGTTGAGACCGGTCTGGTCGTTGACGACGATCGCGTCGGCGGGCAGCGCCGTCCGCAGCGTCTCGATGAGTCGCGCCGTCGCCGGCTCCCACCGCGGGCTCCGCGCCGCGCGGCGCTCGGCGATCTGCTCCGCCGTCCACTCGGCCGCCGGCGCGCCGGGCCCCAGGGCGGCGGCCAGCGCGCCCAGCCCGTCGCGCGCGTCGCCGACGATGCCGAGCGTCGCCGGGAAGAGCTTGCCGATCACCGCGGGATCGATGTCGAGGTGGAGCAGTGCCTGGTCCGGGCGGAACGACAGGTTGAGGAGCAGGCCCTGCGTCGAGCGGTGAGCGAAGCGGCAGCCCACCGCCAGCACGACGTCGGCCGTCTTCAGCAGCGGCTGGCTCGCGTACTTGTTCGAGAGCACTCCGGCCCAGAGCGGATCGGTCTCCGGCATGACGCCCCGGCCCATGACCGTGCTGATGACCGGTGCGCCGAGACGCCGGGCCAGCGCGCGCAGCTCGCTCTCGGCGCCCGCGCTCACGACGCCGCCGCCGGCCACGAGGAGCGGCCGGCGGGCGCGCGCCAGCCGCTGGGCCGCGTCGGCGATCAGCGCGCGATCGCAGGCGGGCGGTCGGCCCACGGGGTCATTGATCCGCGACCGCGCGCGCGTCATGAGCTCGTCGGTCGGCAGCGACAGCGACACGGGCCCGGGCCGCGCCGAGCGGAACAGCTCGAACGCGCGCTGGACGGCCGGCGCGAAGCCGCTCGCCTCCCGGATCGTCTCGGCCCACCGGCTCATGGGCCGGAAGCAGTCGATCTGGTTGACCACCTCGTGCAGCGCGCCCGTGTCGCGCCCGATCAGCGCGGCGGGGATGTCGGACACCAGCGTGAGCACCGGCTGCGAGCCCGCGTACGACTCGACGAGCGGCGTGAGCACGTTCGTTGCGCCGGGCCCCGTGGTCGCGACGACCACGCCGGGCCGGCCCGACGCGCGCGCGTAGCCGTCGGCCATGAAGGCAGCGCCCTGCTCGTGGCGCGCCAGCACGTGGCGGATGCCCGATCCCTTGCGCAGCAGCGCGTCGTAGATCGCCAGGTTGTGCACGCCGGGGATGCCGAACACGTGGCGCACGCCCTCGGCGCGCAGCGCCTCCACGACCCACTCGCCGCCGGTCTTGGTTCCCGACACGGCTGGCACGATACCACGCCGCAGTTCTGCCCCTCCTCCGGCTCCGGGTCGAGCCGTGGTCCGGAGGGAGGTCTAGTCTGGGGTCGTCCCGACATTTCATCGATAATGCCGGCAGCAAGACGGATCCGGGAGACGGCCGAGGACGTGGACCTGGGAATCTCGATGCTGCCGTGCTCGTCGTGCTGGATGGCGTCGCCCCCGTCGCCGGCCACCGCATCGGCATGCCACAGGTAACCCGCGCGTGACGGAGCGGCCGACGCAGGGGGTCATGGGGCGCTCTCTTCCCCGCCAGGAGGACCCGCGGCTGCTCCGCGGCAAGGGCCGGTACGTCGGCGACGTCGTCCTGCCCGGGCTGCTGCACCTCGCCGTCGTGCGTAGCCCGCACGCGCACGCGCGCATCGGCGGCATCGACGTCCGCGCCGCGCTGGTGTCGCCCGGCGTCGTGGCGGTGCTGACGGCGTCCGACCTCGAGGGCATCGGGGTGCTGCCGGTGCTGGCGCACCCGCCGGGCCAGCGCCAGAACGATTTCCCGGTGCTGCCGGTCGACCGCGCGGTCTACGCGGGCCAGCCGGTCGCCGCGGTCGTCGCCGAGGACCGCTACGCCGCCGAGGACGCCCTCGATGCGGTCCGCATCGACTGGGAACGACAGCCGGTGCTGACCGACGTGGTCCGGGCGACCGCGCCCGGCGCGCCGCGGCTCTACGAGACGTGGCCCGACAACGTCGCCGTCGGCCGCGAGATCGGCCCGGGCATTCCCGAGGGCGTCTTCGAGAGCGCGCACACCGTCGTGGAGGCCGCGTTCACGACCCCGCGCCAGACGGCGGCGCCGCTGGAAGGCCGCGCGATCTGCGCGTCCTGGGACGCGGACGCGGGCGCGCTCACCGTCTGGGCCTCGAGCCAGGCGCCGCACCAGCTCCGCACGGTGCTGGCGGACGTCCTCGCGCTCGACGAGGAGCGAATTCGCGTGATCGTCCCCGACGTCGGCGGCGGCTTCGGCGCCAAGCTCCACTACTATCCCGAGGACGTGCTGGCGTGCGTGGCCGCCATGCGGCTGGGCCGCCCGGTCCGGTGGATCGAGGACCGCCGCGAGCATTTCGTGGCCACGGTCCACGCGCGCGAGCAGACGGCGCGCGCGCGGGCCGCCTTCGACGCCGGCGGCACGCTCCTCGCGCTCGACGTCCACGTCCGCGGTGACGTCGGCGCGCACCTGCACACCAAGGGCGGCGGCCCGATCTTCCTCGGCGGCGTCGTGCTGCCCGGGCAGTACGCCGTGCGTCACTTCCGCGCCCGCCTGGAGGGCGTCGTCACGAACAAGGTGCCCTTGGGGGCTTACCGCGGCTTCGGCATGCAGCAGGCGGCGTTCGTGATCGAGCGGCTCATGGACGTGGCGGCCGAGCGGCTGGGGATGGACCCCGCCGACATCCGCCGCCACAACTACCCGCCGCCGGCCGCGTTCCCGTTCCGCAACGCGGCGGGAATGGTCTACGACAGCGGCGATTACCGGCGCGCGCTCGACCGCGCGCTCGAGGTCGCCGATTACGCGGGGCTGCGCGCGATGCAGGCGCGTGAGCGGGCGCGCGGCCGGCTCATCGGAGTCGGACTGGCCGGCTACGTGGAGGTCACGGGCATGGGGCCCTCGCGCCTCATGGCGGCGATGGGCAACCGCCAGGGCGGCTACGAGACGGCGGTCGTCCGCCTCGACCCGTCCGGCCGCGCCACGGTCTTCACCGGCATCATCGAGGTCGGGCAGGGGATCCGCTCCTCGCTGGCGCAGGTGGCGGCCGAGGTCCTCACGCTCCCGCCCGATCGCGTCCGCGTCGTGCTGGGCGACACGGATGTGTGTCCCTACTCCTGCTATGGCACCGCGGACAGCCGCGGCTCGGTCGTCGGCGGGGCGGCCGTCCTGGGGGCGTCGCGGCTCCTGCGCACGCGCCTGCGGCAGCTGGCCGCGCACCTGCTCGAGGCCGGCGTGGAGGACGTCGAGCTCGCGAACGGCGAGTGCCGGGTGCGGGGCGCACCCGGGCGCTCGCTGACGCTGACCCGGCTGGCGCGCGAGGCGCAGCGCGGCCAGAACCTGCCTCCGGGCATGGACGCGGCGCTCGACGCCCGCTTCACGTACCAGCCCGAGAACTGGACGCACCCGTACGGCGTGCACGTCGCGGCCGTGGAGGTGTCGCGCGAGACAGGCGCGGTCGGCGTGCTGGGCTACTGGGTGGCCCACGACTGCGGCACGCTGCTGAACCCGATGCTCGTCGACGGCCAGCTGGCGGGCGGGGTGGCGCAGGGCCTCGGCGGCGCGCTGCTGGAGCACCTGGCGTACGACGAGACCGGTCAGCCCCTCTGCCGCACGTTCATGGAGTACGCTCTGCCGACGGCAGCGGCGATGCCGCCGCTGGTGGTCGAGCACCTGGAGACGCCCTCGCCCCACACGCCCGGCGGAATGAAGGGCATGGCCGAGGGCGGCACCATCGCCGCGCCACCGACCATCGCCAGCGCCGTCGCCGACGCCCTGGCCGGCGCGGGCGTCCCACGGGACGCCGTGAGCTTCTATCCGCTCACCCCGGCGCGCGTCTTCGCCCTGCTGGACGGCCGCCGGCAGACCGGAGGATGAGTCACGTCTTCCAGGCCGGGTCGGGGTGGCGTCGCCGGCGACGTCTCAGTGCGGACCGGCGTCCGAGCCGCTGCATCGCATCCGCGGTCCGGAGCCAGAGCGCGCTGGCACGCCCCGGGCCGAGCGCGAGCGAGAACAGGCGATGGAGCCCGATCCGCGCGGCCGACACGCCGTCGGCCCGGCCCCCGAGCAGGGTGAGCAGGGCGCGGCCGCTCTCGTCGTCGCCGAGCGCGTGGCACTGGCAGGCCGTCCGGAACAGGCGCAGGGAAAAGCTCGGGTCGGGGCGAACGTCGTCGAACCCGGCGGCGCGTCCGTGCTCGAACGCCAGCAGATACGCGCGGGCGCGATCGCGGATCAGCTCGGGTCGCAGCTCGACCTCGCGGCTCAATCGTGTGGAGGAATGCAGCCGGTAGTCGGCGACGAAGGCATCGCAGAAGTGTAGCCTCGTGCCCTGTCGCGCGATCCGGCACTCGTACTCGTAGTCCTCGGCGTAGGCCAGGCTCGACCACGCCCCGGCGCGGTCGGAGACCGTGCGCCGGTAGAGCGGAGTGGCCGTCTGCCACCAGCGACCTTCCAGGAAGGACGGGAAGAGGCGGTCGATCGTCTGGTCCGTCCGACCCCACACGGCGTCGCGGGGAGGGGACCCGAGGCGGTAGTAGCGCGTCTTGCCGTACGAGATACCGCAGTCGGGGTGCGCGCGGAGCCCGGCGACCTGCCGCTCGAACTTCCGGGCGTCCAGCACGTCGTCGCTGTCGAGGTACTGGATGAACTCCCCGGCGGCCTGCCGGCGGCCCGCCTCCCGCGCGAGGCCGACACCGGCGTGGGGCTGGTGGAGGACGCGGATCTCGGCGGGGTGACGGGCGGCGAGCCCCTCGAGGACGCGTGGTGTCTCGTCGGTCGAGCCGTCGTCCACGACGATGACCTCGATGGGGCGATGGGTCTGCGCGATCACACTGGCGACCGCGTCGACGACGAGGACAGGCCGGTCGAGCACGGGGATGATCGTGCTGACCAGGCCGGGCTGGACGGTTCGGGGAAGCGTCATCGTCGATGCGTCGGCGCCGATTCGCCCTCGACCCCGCGATCCGTTCGAGCCAGCGCGCGCCGCGTCCCGGATCGGGAGCGACGATCCGCCGAAACCGCCTCCACGTCAAGCCAGGCGTCGCGGCCAACGGCGGCGAGCCGGAGAAACTCGGGCACGGCCTCGGGGGAGCCCGGCCGGCTCACGGGTCGGGCATTTGGCCCGAAGTCGGGCGCGCCTCCTTCGAGTGGCCGGGCTCTGTGCATCCGCAGGGTGGCGCCGGTGCACGCGTTTCCAGCACTCGATCGCTTGGCATCCGGCGTGAAGCAGCGATGGCACGGGTCGATCGGACGGACGGAAGGTCGATAGGCGTGTCGACAGCCCATCGAAGAGGAGACGGCACTATGCCAGCACTGTACGTCGTCGTTTCCAAGGCCATTGCCGAGTCGGCCACTCCGGAATTGAAGAACATCAGGAGTGCCATCGAAGAAGTCTTGCTGGGCACGCCGTTCGACTTCATGGGCAGCAACGTCTTCCAGCCCGCCCAGCGCGGCAACGTCCTGTTCGGGTGCTTCGTGCCGGAGGACACGGAGGTCTATCCGGCCGATCAGCTGCTCGGCGTGGGCGTGCCGATCGTCGTGGTGGGGGACATCCAGGCCACCGCAAATTTCAAGAGCTCCCTCAGGGAGCGGGGCTTCCAGGGCGACGCCGACGGACTGATCTATCGGCTCCCCGAGCAGCACCGGGTCAGGGGCGCCATCCACTGGATCGTGAACTATCACGGCGCGATCAAGAATCTCGCCGTCCAGGTGGCAGTGGAGGCGTGGAGGCGCGACATCGACACGGTCGGCATCGCGGTGGCGCAGAGCGCGCTCAGGCGGTGACCATGAGCATCAAGGCCATCCGCGGCATCTTGCACTCGGACCTCGCGCCCACCCGGAAGCTCGAGCTCATCGGCAACGTGGTCGACGCGGTGAGCCGGTTCCTCCAGGAGGCACCCGCCCCCGGAGAGCGGTGCGCGCAGGCGCTGCAGGACTCGCTCACCCGGGCGGGGGCGATCGCCGGCGTCGATCGCGGCCGGGTCGTTGCCGCAGTCACCCAGGGCGTGAAGTGGCTCGTCCGCAGTGCCCATCCGGACGGGGGGTGGGGCTGGAAGGTGGACGAGCGCGCGCCCTTCAGCAAGTGGACGCGCAGCCCGGGCCAGAGCCCGGCGCTGCCCTGGGATACGGCCATCGTCACCCTGGCGCTGCACCAGTGGAATCGATTCCAGCCCGGGGAACCGAGCGTGGCGGGCGCGATGGAGCGGGGGCGTCAGTGGCTGCTCGCCCACCAGAACAGCGACGGCGGGTGGGGCGGCCTCCTGCGTCTACGTCGCGCCAGCCTCAGCAACGCGATCGAGACCGGACTCGCCCTCTGGGTATTGGGGCAGACCGATCCCGCCGAGGACGCCGCCACGAAGCGGGCCTTCGAGTTCCTGGCCTCACTCCAGAACCGCGACGGTGGCTGGGCGCTCGAGGCCGGGCAGCGATCGGACGCCAAGTCCAGCGCGATCGCCGTCGCCGTGGGCTCCCTCTACCCGATGGAGGTTCGGGGCCGGGCGACCGGCGTCGAGTGGCTGCTGGAGAACCAGCGACCGGAGGGCAACTGGGTGATACCGGCGCGGCTGGCCGGTGGCATCGATCCGACCTTCTACGCGATGGGCGCCCTCCAGATCGAGTACCACGGGACGGGCGACCTGCGAGCCAGCCAGGCCATTGCCCGCGCCCTCCGCTGGTACCGTGACACGGCCGGCCTGGTCCATCGAGGCCGAAAGGTGGGCTGGGGCTGGGCCACGCTCGAGAGCACCGCCTCGGCGGTCGCGTCCCTGCTCAACTGCGGCGAGCCCGACGATTCCCCCGACATCGAAAAGGGTGTGGAGTGGATCGTGACCCGGCACCACGCGCGAGATGCCTGGTCCTGGGACACCTCGGTGGCGGTCATCGGGTTGATCCGGTACCTCGATCCGGAGTCGCGCCTGGCCGCGGTCCTGCGACGCCGAGCTAGAACTTCCTGAGCGTCGCGACCTCGGCGCGAACGGCGTCGTGCTCGTCGCGCCAGGCGGCGACCCGCTCGTTCCGGTTCATCGTGGACAGGAAATGCACGCTGTCGGCGGGGCTCAGCGTGAACGGCGGTGACGCTCGGAGGCGCTGGGCGACCCGCTTCTCCTCCAGGAGCCGCGCGAAGAACTCCCCCTTGAGCGAGCTCAGCGTCCAGGACGCGCCGAGCAGGCGCTCGATCGTCTCCTCGACCTCCTTGAGCTGGGTGTCGAGCTGCCGCTGCAAGGACGCGTGATCGGCTGGGCGCAGCTGGGTCTCGTCGACGGCCTGCAGGGTGCTCGCGAAACGCTCGGCCGGCTGCTCGTAGAATGAGACGCCGCGCGCCCGGTCGCGGCGGTGGCGTAGCCAGTCACGGAAGCTGGCGAAGACCCAGCCCGACATGAACGCGAGAAACGTGGTGAGGATCTCGATGAGGCCTTTGCCCCACCTGGCCGTGTCCTCCCAGCCGCCGACCGGCAGGGTGATCTTGACCGGCTTCGGCTCTGCACGATCGACCTCGACCAGGACGCGCGCCAGGGGCCGCTCCCCTCGCAGGTAGGTCGACACCTCCACGCGGTAGGCGCCCGGCTTGACGACCACCGAGAACAGTCCGTCGGGCCCCGCGACGAAGTGACAGAGCGTCCTGTCCTCGCCGTTGACGGCGATGATGACGTCGGCGTGGGCGACGGGGGCGCCGCCACGATCGACCACCCGGCCGGCGATGGCGCTGCCCGTCGCCTCGCGGCACTGGGCGAGCGCGACCGCCGTCACGCCGGTGACGGCCGCCAGCGTCAGGCCGGCGACCAGGGTTGCGCGCGGCGAACGCGGCTCTCGTCCCGGGTCGCATCGGGGCCACACCGCGCTCGACACTCGCATCGCACCATCGCCGCCGGCGCGCCGCCACACGGGCATGCCTACCGCTGCCGCGCCAGCTCCCAGATCTCGTCCGTGTAGGCGCCGGCGTCGGCCGGCCTGGTGATGACGCCGAACCTGAAAGCGATGTCGGCCGTCCGCTTGAACGCCTCCGCGTCCATCTTGCCGAGCGGCGCGCGGGGAGCCGGCGGTCCCCAGATGAGCTTGGTGACCTCGGCGAGCATTCGCCGCTGGTGCTCCCGACCGAGCGCCGGACTCGCGTGCAGGACGACGTCCACGCACTCGGCCGGGGTCTGGCGACAGAAGGCCCAGCCCCTCAGGGACGCGCGCAGAAAGCGGGCAGCGACCTGCTTGTGCCTGGGATCGCCAAGCCACTCGCTCGCCGCGAAGAGGCCGTCCTGCAGCATCGCCGTGCCTTCGAGGTTGAAGTCGATGACGACGAGGTCCTCGGGCTTCACGCCGGCGTCCATCACCTGGTGGTACTCGTTGTAGGTCATGGCCGACGCGGCGTCCACCGTCCTGTCGAGCAGCAGCTTCATGTCGAGCGGCTGGGGGACGAGCGTGAGGTCGCGGCGCCGATCGATCCCGTACTTCTCGAGCGTCGCCAGCAACTCGAACTCGTTGCCGGCGAACCACACGGCGACCTTCCGCCCGCGCAGGTCGGCGGGCCCGCGGATGCCGGAGGACTTGAAGGCGATCTCGCGCATGCCGCTGTGGGCGAAGATCTGAGCGAAGTTGACCAGGGCGATGCCCCGGTCCCGGACGGCCAGCAGGCTCGGCAGCCAGTCGATGCCGAACTCGGCCCCCCCGGCGGCCACGACCTGTTCGGGGACGATCGAGGGGCCGCCGGGCTGGATCGTCACGTCGAGGTTCTCGGCGGCATAGAAGCCCTTCGCGCGCGCGGCATAGTAGCCGGCGAACTGCGCCTGGGGCAGCCACTTGAGCTGCAGCCGCACCGGGTCCACGGTCTGGCTGCCCGACTCGCCGGCAAGGCCGGCGGTCAACAGCAGAACTGTCATCGCCGTGCGCACAGAGCGTCGTCGCGACACCACGCTGGTATTCCCCGAGGACAGGAATGGATGAGTCGGCCGATGGTCCGCCAATCCCATCGCCCCGGTCAAGACGGGGCAGGTGGAGCAGCGCCCCGTGAGAGCCCGGGCGTTCTGCCTGAGGTCCGGCATTTCTCCGCCCTTGCCGCCCGCTCGCACCGCCGATTCTGCTGAAGATTCCGCTGGTTTGACGATATGGACCGTGTGGAGCGCCGAATGCACCGGGGGCGTCCCGAGGGACGGACGAGCACATGGCGCATGAACGGGCGAGGGCGACGATGGCCGTGCCGGCGGACGAGCCGGGCACGGGGACGTGGCGCCAGGCCATGACGTCGTCGAAGCCCTGGACGGGGGCCAAGTGAAATCTTCGGCATTGACAGGTATGTGGCGAAAAGACTACCGTCGAGCCATTTTCCGCACTGTGGGACCGTGGACGACGCACGAATGGACGAGCCATGGATTCGGCCGGGCTGATTCGCAGGCCGGGAGTCGCGAGGCGCTCGCGCTAGAGCGGGGTAGCTGGGCTCGACGGGGGGGCAAACATGGTCGATCGTGAGGCCTTGCTGGCGCCCGCCAAGGAGTCACCTCCGTGTGGCCCCAACCTCGAGCACGATCTGGCGTTCTTCGAGCTGGAGGAAGCCGCCAAGGGTAAGCTTGAGCAGCGCGTCGGAGACGTCGTCAAGCCCGCCGAGGACCCCAAGTGGCCGGCCGTCGGCGACATGGCTCAGGCGCTTCTGCTCCGCTCCAAGGACCTCCGCGTCGCGGTCCACCTGACCCGGGCCCTGACGCACACGGACGGGCTACCCGGACTCGGCATCGGGCTCGGCCTCATTCACGGCCTTCTCGACCGCTACTGGGGCGAGGTCTATCCCCGCCTCGAAGCTGATCACGCGGACGACCCGCTGGAGAGGCTCAACGCCCTGGCTCCGCTCACCGATCCGGGCGCGCTCATCGGCGACCTCCGGAACGCGTACCTGGTGGACTCGCGGGAGCACGGCCAGCTGCAGGGGCGCGACATCGAGATCGCCCTGGGTCGGCTGGCCACGGTCGGCACCGGGGTCGCGGCCAAGACGCTCGGCCAGATCCACGCGCAGATCGCCGCTGCCTTTACCGGCGACAGGACGATCCCGACCAGCCTGCGGCAGTCGTGCGAGGCCGTCCAGGGGATCCAGAGCTTCGTGAACGATCACGTGAGCTCGGACTACGCGATCGACCTGAAGCCCCTGCGGCAATGCCTCGACAACCTGCTGGAGACGTGCGACGCCGCGCTGGGCGGCGGCCAGACCGTGGGTGATGCCCAGGCCGCCGCGGGCGAGCGGCCGGCGGGGACGACCGGCGTGGGCGTCTACTCCGAGATCCGGACGCGCGAGGATGCGGTGCGGGTCCTCGACCTCGTGTGCGCCTATCTGAAGGCGCACGAGCCGAGCAATCCGGCGCCGCTCTTCATCCGGCGGGCGCAGCGGCTGATGCGCAAAGACTTCGTCGAGATCGTCAAGGATCTCATTCCCGACAGCCTGTCGAACCTGGAGAAACTGGCCGGTGGCTTCGAGGAGAAGTAGCGTCCTGGCGCCAAGGAGGTAGCGAGATGGCTCGAGCAAGCAGCCAGAAGTTCATTGCCCGCAATCGGGCGCCGCGCGTGCAGATCGAGTACGACGTGGAGCTCTACGGCGCCGAGAAGAAGATCCAGCTGCCCTTCATCATGGGCGTGATGGCCAACCTGTCCGGGAACCCGGCCGAGCCGCTGCCGGAGGTGGGGGAGCGCAAGTTCCTGGAGATCGACATCGACAACTTCGACCAGCGCCTCAAGGCCGCCAAGCCCCGGGTGACGCTGCAGGTGCCGAACACGCTCACCGGTGACGGTAACCTGATGGTCGATCTCACCTTCGACAGCATGGACGACTTCTCGCCGGCGGCGGTCGCCAAGAAGGTGGACGCGCTGTCGAAGCTGCTGGAGGCGCGCCAGCACCTGGCCAACCTCCTGACGTACATGGACGGCAAGACCGGCGCCGAGGCGCTCATCCGGCAGATCCTCCAGGATCCGGCGCTGCTCAAGACGCTCGCCGCCGCTCCCAAGCCTGCCGACGGCGGGGCCAACGCCCCGAGCCAGTCCTAGTCCCGGAGAGGAGCATTATGGCCACCCAGCAAGAGACCAGCCAGGGCCAGGGCGGACCCCTCGAGGCCACCGAGCTCCAGTCGCTCCTGCAGAAGGAGTTCAAGCCGCGGTCGGACGCCGCCAAGGAGGCGGTGGAGTCCGCCGTCCGGACGCTGGCAGAGGCGGCACTGCAGGAGACCACGCTCGTCTCGGCCGACGCCGTGTCGACCATCGAGGCCATCATCGCGGCGCTCGACAAGAAGCTCACCGAGCAGGTCAACCTGATCATCCACCACAAGGCCTTCCAGGAGCTGGAGGGCACCTGGCGCGGCCTGCAGTACCTGGTGACCAACACCGAGACCGACGAGATGCTCAAGATCCGCGTGATGAACATCTCCAAGGCCGACGTCGGGCGCACGCTCAAGCGCTTCAAGGGCGTGGCGTGGGATCAGAGCCCGATCTTCAAGAAGGTCTACGAGCAGGAGTACGGGCTGTTCGGCGGCGAGCCCTTCGGCTGCCTCGTGGGCGACTACTACTTCGATCACGGCGCGCCCGACACCGAGCTGCTCGGCCAGATGGCCCAGGTGTCGGCGGCCAGCCATTGCCCGTTCATCGCCGGGGTGTCGCCCACCATCATGCAGATGGGCAGCTGGCAGGAGCTGGCCAACCCGCGCGACCTGACGAAGATCTTCGGGACCCCCGAGTACGCGCCGTGGCGCTCGCTCCGCGAGTCGGAGGACTCGCGCTACATCGGCCTGGCCATGCCGCGCTTCCTCGGGCGGTATCCGTACGGCAAGAGCAATCCCGTGGAGGAGTTCGACTTCCAGGAAGACACGGAAGGCGCCGTGCATGACAAGTTCACCTGGGTGAACTCGGCCTTCGCCATGGCCGTGAACATCACGCGGTCGTTCAAGCTCTACGGGTGGTGCTCGCGCATCCGCGGCGTGGAATCGGGCGGCGCCGTCGAGGGGTTGCCCGTGCACACCTTCCCGACCGACGACGGCGGCGTCGACATGAAGTGCCCGACCGAGATCGCCATCAGCGACCGCCGGGAGGCCGAGCTGGCCAAGAACGGCTTCATGCCGCTGCTGCACCGGAAGAACAGCGACCTGGCCGCCTTCATCGGCGCCCAGTCGCTCCAGAAGCCGTTCGAGTACACCGATCCCGACGCCACCGCCAACGCCAACCTGTCGGCCCGGCTGCCCTATCTCTTCGCCTGCTGTCGCTTCGCCCACTATCTGAAGTGCATCGTGCGCGACAAGATCGGCTCCTTCAAGGAGCGCGACACGATGGAGAAGTGGCTCAACAAGTGGATCATCCAGTACGTCGACGGTGATCCCGCGAACTCGTCGGAGACGACCAAGGCGCAGCGCCCGCTGGCCGCCGCCGAGGTCAAGGTGGAGGAGGTGGAAGGCAATCCAGGCTACTACCGGGCGACGTTCTGGCTCCGGCCCCACTATCAGCTGGAAGGCCTCACCGTGTCCCTGCGGCTCGTGTCGAAGGTGCCGTCGGTGAAGGCGGCCGGCGCGTAGTCGGCAAGCAGCGAACGGTCGACAACCACAGGAGTATCGACCATGCCAGGAAGCCTGTTCCTCAAGATTCCGGGGTGCGAGGGCGAGGCCACCGACGACGGGCACCAGAAGGAGATCGACGTCATCGATTACCGGCTGGCCATGAAGCATCCGGTCAACTTCCGCGGCACCGGTATGAGCGGCGGCGAGGCGACGGTGGACGACGTGATCGTCACGAAGGCGGTCGACAAGGCGTCGCCGAACCTCATGAAGTTCTGCCTGACCGGCAAGCATCTGGACGAGGTCGTCCTGACCGCCCGCAAGCGGGGCGAGAACCCGATCGACTACATCAAGATCACGCTGAAGAACTGCATGATCTCCTCGGTGGACCACAGCCACCAGGGCGACGACCATCGCGAGATCGTCACGCTGGCGTTCGAGTCCATCAAGAAGGAGTACACGCCGCAGGGCAGCGACGGCAAGCCCCAGGGCGCCGTCACCGTCGAGCACGACGTCAAGAAGAACAAGTAGGGGCGATGACGCCCGAGACACTGCTGCAGCGGGGTGACCCGGCCGGCGCGCTGACCGCGCTCCAGGCGCGGGTGCGCGAGGAGCCGGCGAACCCCGCGCTGCGGGTGTTCCTGTTCCAGCTCCTGTGCGTCCAGGGGGAGTGGGAGCGGGCCAGCGACCAGCTCCGTGTGATCGCGGAGCTGCAGCCGACCGCTCTGCCCCTGGTGCACGTCTACGGGGCCGCCATCGCGTGCGAGGTCCTGCGCCGCGAGGTCTTCGCCGGCGCCCGGACCCCGCTCGTCATGGGCGAGCCGTTGCCCTGGGTGGCGCTGCTGCTCCACGCGCTGTCGGCCGAGGCCCAGGGGCGAGCGGCCGAGGCCCGGACGCTCCGGAGCCGGGCGCTCGAGGACGGTCGTGCGGTGCCGGGGAAGCTGGACGGCAAGCCGTTCGAATGGATTGCCGACGCCGACTCGCGCGTCGGGCCGGTCTGCGAGGCCATCATCGAGGGCCGCTATTACTGGATCCCGTTCGAGCGCATCCGGCAGGTCACGCTGGAGGCGCCGTCCGACCTCCGCGACGTGGTCTGGATGCCCGCTCAGCTGCGACTCGAGAACTCCGGCGACGTCGCCGCGCTGCTCCCCGCGCGTTATCCCGGGTCGGAGAGCGATCCGGACGGCGCAATCCGTCTCGGGCGCAAGACGGAGTGGCACGAGGCAGGCCCCGACACGTTCCACGGCCGCGGCCAGCGGATGCTCGCGACGGACGCGGACGAGTATCCGCTGCTCAACGTCCGGACGATCGAGCTGGTCGGGGCGTGAGATGGCGGAAGCTCGGGCCCGCGATACGCTGCAACCCGCGCTGCTGGAGCGCCTGACCGACCACGATCCCACCCGCACCACCGAGGGCCGGGAAGACCGCGTCGTCAGCCGCAGCCAGCTCCGCGCCGCCGTGCTGCGCGACCTGACGTGGCTCTTCAACACCACGAATCTCGTCGGCACGCAGCAGCTCGCGAAGTACCCGCTCGTGGCCGAGTCGACGCTGAACTACGGCCTGGAGCCGCTCTCCGGCCGCGCCGTGTCGAGCCTCGACCTCCCCGGGCTCGAGCGCCTCCTGAGGGAAGCGATCGAGCGCTTCGAGCCCCGGATCCTGCCCGGTACCCTGTCGGTCCGGGTCGTGCAGGCGGATCCGCTGACGCACCACAACGTCATCTCCCTCGAGATCGTCGGCCAGCTCTGGTCGCAGCCCTATCCGCTGGAGCTGCTGCTCAAGACCGACATGGACCTCGAGAGTGGTGAGATGCGCATCGCCGAGGGGCGCTGATGGACCCGCGCATGCTCCGCTACTACAACGAGGAGCTGCGCTACATGCGCGAGAGCGCCGCGGAGTTCGCCGATCAGTTCCCGAAGATCGCCGCGCGGCTCGCGCTCGACGGCACCGAGGTGGCCGATCCCTACGTCGAGCGGCTCCTCGAGGGCTTCAGCTTCCTGGCCGCGCGCGTGCGGCTGAAGCTCGACGCCGAGTTCCCGCGCTTCACCCAGCACCTGCTGGAGACTGTCTACCCGCACTACCTGGCGCCGACGCCGGCCATGACGATCGTCCAGTTCCTCCCGACCATGACCGAGGGCGCGCTGGCCACCGGCTTCGTCGTTCCCCGCGGCACCGTCCTGCGGGGCCAGATCCCGCGCGGCGAGGTCACCTCCTGTCAATTCCGGACCGCTCACGACGTCACCCTGTGGCCGATCGATATCGCCGACGTGCGCTGGGCCCCGGCCGCGCCCGACCTGCCGTTCAACACGCTGCCGCTCACCGAGCCGGTCCGCTCCGTGCTCCGGCTGCGGCTCAGGGCGATGGCGTCGCTCCCCTTCGCCCAGATCACGCTCGATCGTCTGAACGTCTTCTTCGCCGGCAGCGACGACGTGGCGCTGAAGCTCTACGAACTGGTCCTGGGGAGCGGGCTTGGCGTCTTCGTGGCGCCGACGGCGCGGCCGGTGCCGTGGTTCGAGTGGCAGGGACGCGAGGCGATCCAGCCCGTGGGGTTCGGCGACGCCCAGGCCCTGATCCCCTACGGCAACCGCTCCTTCAGCGGCTTTCGCCTGCTGCACGAGTACTTCGCGTTCCCCGAGCGCTTCCGGTTCGCGGAGCTGACGGGTCTGAGTCGCGCGCTGAGCCGCCACCAGGGAGAGGAGATCGAGATCGTCATTCCACTCGCCCGGGGCGATACAACGCTAGGGCCCGTCGTCGACCGGAACAGTCTCGCGCTGGGATGCGCTCCCGCGATCAATCTCTACGCCCGTCGGGCCGACCGGATCCACGTGACCGATCAGCAGGCCGAGCATCACGTGGTGGTCGACCGCACGAGGCCGATGGACTTCGAGGTGCACAGCGTCGAGCGCGTCGTCGGCTACGGCGAAGCGCAGGAGGCGACGCAGGAGTTCCGGCCGTTCTATGCGGCCGTCGACGAGGGGGGCCGGGAACGCGCCTCGTCGTACTACACGATTCGCCGCGAGCCCCGCGCCCTGTCGGAAGGTCAGCGTCGCGACGGCGCCCGGAGCAGCTACATCGGCACGGAGGTGTTCCTGTCGCTCGTCGATCCCAGGGAAGCGCCGTACTCCGAGGAGTTGCGCCAGCTCGCCGTGAATGTGCTCGTCACGAATCGTGACCTGCCACTGATCATGCCGGTCGGCACCGACGGCGATTTCACCCTGTCGATCTCGGCGCCGGTGGAGGGCATCCGGTGCCTGCGCGGCCCCAGCCGGCCGCGGCCCGGCATCCTGGAAGGCGAGGTCGCCTGGCGGCTGATCAGCCATCTGTCGGTCAACTACCTCACGGTGACCGACCTCGACGACGCCAAGGGGGCGACGGCGCTCCGGGAGATCCTGGCCCTCTACGCCGATCTCATCGAGCCCGACGTCGCCGAGGCCATGTCGCGGCGACAGGCCGAGGGGGTTCGCCGGGTCTCCGTCGTGCCGCGCACGCGCCGGGTGCCGGTGCCGGGGCCCATCGTGTTCGCGCGCGGCCTCGAGATCCGCGTGACCGTGGACGAGGTGGCCTTCGCCGGCGGCAGCGCGTTCCTGCTGGGCGCCGTGCTCGAGCAATTCTTCGGGCGCCTGGCGTCGATGAACACGTTCACCGAGCTCGTGCTCGTGTCCGAGACCCGGGGGGAGATCCGACGGTGGCCGCCACGGATGGCCGCGCGGCAGCTCGTTTGACTGGACATGGGGGCCCCGACATGGCCCCCATACCCCCCACGCTCGAAGCGTCCCGGGAAACCCGGGACGCTTCTCGATCTCCCGGGAGGCGTCTAGCGCTCTTCGACGCCCTCGCGCGCGAGCCCTGGACGTTCGATTTCTTCCAGGCCCTGCGCCGGATCGAGAGCCTCCACCCCGAGCGGCCGCGACTGGGTAAGGCCGTCCGTCCCGCCGACGAGCCAGTCCGGCTCTCCCAGGAAGCGTCGGTTGCCTTTGCCCCGTCGACATTGTCGGCCTTCGAGCCACATCACCGCGGGGGGCCTCGGCTCGAGCAGCGTTTCTTCGGCCTGTTGGGGCCCAATGGGCCGCTGCCGCTCCACCTGACGGAGTACGTTCGCGAGCGCGTCCGGCTTCATCGCGACCACACGCTGGCGAGGTTCCTGGATCTGTTCCATCACCGGATGGCGCTGCTCTTCTACCGGGCGTGGGCGGAGGCGCGACCCACGGTCCAGCACGATCGCGCCGACGACGACCGGTTCACGGTCTACGTGGGCGCCCTCGCCGGGTACGGGTCGACGGCCACCCGCGGTCGCGATGCGGTGTCGGATCACGCCAAGGGCTTCTTCGTCGGACACCTGGCCCGCAGCGCGCGGAACGCCGAGGGCCTGGCCTCGATCCTGGGGGGATACTTCCGCGTCTCCGCCCGCATCGAGCAGTTCGTGCTCGACTGGCTCGAGCTGCCCGGGGACCAGCGCACGGCGCTGGGTGGCCAGCCCCGCGTCAGCGGCACGCTCGGGCTCGGCGCCGTCGTCGGCCGCCGCGTGCGCGACGTCCAGAGCCGGTTCCGCATCGTGCTGGGACCGATGGACTTCGACCGGTTCGGCGATTTTCTGCCCGGCGGCCGCAGCCTGCCGCCGCTCGTCGACTGGGTGCGGAATTACGTGGGGTTCGAGTTCGACTGGGAGCTGCAGCTGGTCCTGGCCCGCGACGAGGTGCCCGCCATCCGGCTCGGCCGGGAGGGGCAGCTCGGGTGGACGGCCTGGCTCGGCTCACGTCCATCACCAGCCGACGCCGGCGACGTGGTGTTCGCGCCGGAGCGCACGCGCTCCGCCCGCGCGCCGCTGCCGGCCGCGGCCTGAGAGGAACCTCCATGGCGGAGATCAGTCGCGCGGCGCTCTTCGGGAAGCTCAACCCGGTGATGTTCAAGACCGCCGAGGCCGCGGTGACGTTCTGCAAGCTCCGCGGCAACCCCCACGTGGAGCTGGTGCACTGGCTGACGCAGATCGTCAACCTGCCCGACTCCGACGTGCACCGCATCCTGCGGCACTTCGAGGTCGACAGCGGTCGGCTGGCCGCCGACCTCCAGGCCGCGCTCGACCGGCTCCCGCGCGGCGCCTCGGCCATCGAGGACTTCTCCGAGCACGTGCCCTACGCGGTGAAGGAGGGGTGGATGTACGCGACGCTCCTGCTGGGCGAGTCGCAGGTGCGGAGCGGTCATCTGCTGGTCGGGATGCTGAAGCACGACCGGCTGCGGAGCGTGCTGCTCGCGCTGTCACGCGAGTTCGGCAAGGTCAAGGTCGAGGCGCTGACCGACGAGTTCGCGCGCATCGTGCGGGGCTCCGCGGAAGACGGGCTGACGGCCAGCGACGGCTTCTCGACCGCCGCCCCCGGGGAGGCGAGCAGCGCCATCCCGCCGGCCGCCATGGGCAAGCAGGAGGCGCTGCGCCGCTACGCGTCCGACCTCACCGCCCGCGCGCGGGAGGGCGCCATCGACCCGGTCACCGGACGGGACGAGGAGATCCGGCAGGTCGTCGACATCCTCATGCGTCGCCGGCAGAACAATCCGATCCTCACCGGTGAGGCGGGTGTCGGCAAGACGGCGGTGGCCGAGGGCTTCGCGCTGCGCATCGCGCGCGGTGACGTGCCGCCCGCGCTCAAGGACGTGCAGCTGTGGGCGCTCGACATCGGACTGCTGCAGGCGGGGGCCAGCATGAAGGGCGAGTTCGAGAACCGCCTCCGCTCCGTCATCGACGAGGTCCAGGCCTCGCCGCGGCCGATCATCCTGTTCATCGACGAGGCCCACACGCTCATCGGCGCCGGCGGCGCCGCCGGCACCGGCGACGCGGCCAACCTGCTCAAGCCGGCCCTGGCCCGGGGCACGCTGCGCACGATCGCGGCGACGACCTGGAGCGAGTACAAGAAGTACATCGAGAAGGACCCCGCCCTCACGCGCCGGTTCCAGACCGTCGTGGTCGACGAGCCCGCCGAGGACAAGGCCCTCCTCATGCTGCGCGGCGTCGCCTCGACGCTCGAGCAGCACCACCGCGTACAGCTCCTCGACGAGGCGCTGGAGGCGGCGGTGAAGCTCTCGCACCGGTACATCCCGGCCCGCCAGCTCCCGGACAAGGCGGTCAGCCTGCTCGACACCTCCTGCGCCCGGGTGGCGATCAGCCAGCACGCCACGCCGCCCGAGGTCGAGGACGCTCGCCGGCGCATCGAGGCGCTCGAGACCGAGCTCGGTATCATCGCGCGCGAGGAGGCGACGGGGTTCGAGACCGGCACGCGGCGCAAGGAGGCCGAGGCCAAGCTCGGCGCGGAGCGAGCGCGCCTGGCCGGCCTCGAGGAGCGCTGGGCCGCCGAGCGCCAGCTCGTCGACCGCGTGCTCGAGTTGCGGCGGCTCCTCCGGGAAGAGAACGGCGCGACCGTCGAGACCGGGTCGGGTGACGCGACGCCGGGCACCACGACGCCCGGCGGTCCTGGCACGGACGAGGCCAAGGCGGCCGAGCTTCGCGAAGCGAGGCTGGCCGAGCTGCGCGGCCTGCAGGCGAAGCTGGCCGAAGCCCAGGGCGAGACGCCGCTGATCCTGCCGAGCGTCGACGCCCAGGCCGTGGCCTCCGTGGTCGCCGACTGGACCGGGATCCCGGTGGGCCGGATGGTCAAGAACGAGATCGAGGCCGTGCTGAAGCTCGTCGATACCCTGGCCGCCCGGGTGGTCGGGCAGCGCCAGGGGCTCGAGACGATCGCCCGGCGCATCCAGACCTCGCGCGCCCAGCTCGACAACCCGAGCAAGCCGATCGGCGTGTTCCTGCTCGTGGGCCCGT
>Ga0209382_10000346_pt1 | contig 75329 bp, 79 predicted proteins | sample SoiMetdeltSBSDD5_FD_187599 | JGI IMG/M metagenome (GOLD analysis project Ga0209382, IMG submission 187599) | Bulk soil microbial communities from a Populus tree surrounding site in Tennessee, USA - Soil MetaG P. deltoides SBSDD5 (SPAdes) (version 2) | ecosystem: Environmental > Terrestrial >... | reverse complement strand
CGGCGTAGGCTCTGCACGTGGAGTGTGCATTGCCGCCGCGCGTTGGTTGCACGCGCAGGTGCTGGAGCGCCGCCGTCATATGAAAGAAGATTGGCCAGCCCGCGTTAAGCGCCTGGAAGAGGAGGTTGCGGGCCTCCGCCGGGCGATGCATACCCGTGGCCTGATCGAGCAGGCCAAAGGCATGCTCGCCGAGCGCCTGGGGTGCGACCCTGAGAGCGCCTTCGCGATCCTGTCGACCCGCTCCCAGGAGACCAACACCCCGCTCGTGCGCATCGCCGCCGACCTGGTCGCGGCGCTCCCGACGGAGCTGCACGCCGAGCATCCCGCCACCACCGCCAGCCACCCCCTCCATGTGCCCGCCGGGCAGCACGCCGCGACCAACGGCGGCGTCCCCTCCGGGCCGCCCGAGATCCGCGCTCTGGGGTCGCCCGAGATCGCGGAGCCCCTCTCGCCCGAGATCGGCGAACCCGCTGAGCCGCAAGAGATGCCCACCACCGCCTCCTTCGGTCTGGCCAACCCGCAGCACGCGCCGGAGCTTCGCACCATCACCGGGCTTGACGGCCGGCGCAAGGCCCCTTCTCTTTCGGTCAGCGCCAACCGTGCGCTTCGGCTGGCGATGGCGGCGATGGACGCGGCGGCCAACGCGCAGGAGCTGACCCGCGCCATCGTGACCGTGGGCCTCAAGGACCAGCCGGGCGCCGCGTCGGCCCTGTTCGTGGCCGAGCCGGACGGTGCCCTGCGCATGCTCGCCAACCACGGGTGGCCGGCGCAGGCCGTCAGCGACTGGCGCCGGGTGCCGTCGTCGATCAAGACGGCGGTGGCGCACGCGGTGCGCTCGGGCGCCCCGGTGATGCTCGACGGCTTGACCCCGCACGAGTTCGTGCTGATCGGCCCCGGTGAGGTGCGCATGGTCTTCCCGCTGGCCATCGACGACCGCGTGGTGGGCGCGCTCCAGTTCGGCTGGCCGGTGGCCCGGCGCATCGGCGAGTCGATGCAGCTTTACCTCGCGCACCTTGCCGCGGCGGCGGGGAGGGTTGTCAACAGGCTGTGGCCCTCGGCCGTGGCCGATGGGGCCGCCGCCATCACCAGCGACCTCGACTGGATCCGGGCGATCCTTGACGGGATCCACGGCAATGCGTACCTGCTGACCCCTTTGCGTGACCGCGACGGCTCGGTCGTCGACTTCCGCCTGGAGGCGGTCAGCGGTGAGGTCGGCGATCGGGCGGTCGGCCGACGGTTGCTCGACGTCAACCCGCTGCTTGCCGACAACGGTGTCTTCGCGGCTTACGTTGACGTGCTTGCCACGGGCCAGCTGTGGCAGCGCCCGGCGGTGAGCGAGGAGACCATCATCAACGGGCGCAAGCGGCGCATGCTTGTCACGCGCCGCGCCAGCCGCGTGGGCGGCGCCGTGCTCGCGTCGTGGGAGCGCCTCGACGAGACGATCAGCAAGGACCGGCATCTGGCGCGGCTGGAGGCGTTCGGCGGGTTCGGCTGGGCCGAGTGGGACCTGAGCACGGGAGAGGGCCGCTGGTCCGCCGGGATATACAGGCTGCTCGGCAAGGACAGCTCTCGCGAACCCCCGCCGTTCGAGTCGCTGTCCGACGTCGCCGACCCGGCCGACCGGGCGCGGGCCGAGCGCTTCATCGCCGAGGTGGGCGCGGGGCGCGACAGCGTCGTCGACATCAGGGTCAAAGGGGACGCCAGGGACGAGCCTCGCTGGCTGCGCCTTTTCTGCGAGGTGCCGCCGGCCAACGTTCCGGCCAAGACCATCTATCTGCTCGCCCAGGACATCTCCGACCGGTACGCGCGCGAGCAGCACCTGCGCAGCCTCCAGTCGCGGGCGGCGGCGGGGCGGCTGCGGCTGGCCTCCCAGCAGGACCTGACGGCACGCTTGGTGGACCTGTTGTACCCCAAGGAGACCGTCTCCCTGTCGGTGCCGGGAGCGGGTGTGCGCGGCCGTCATTTCCTGCCCGACACCGAGCTGCCGCTGCGCGCCGACTTCTGCGACGCCATCGCGCTGCCGGGCGGCTCGGTGCTGATGCTCATCGGCGACATGTTCGGCGCCGGCCTGACGGCCGCGGCGACCGCCGTGCGGCTGGTGCGGCCGGTGCTCGCGCTGGGGATGGCGGGTGTGCCGCTGACCCGTGTCCTCGAGGTGATCAACAGCGACCTGCGCCGCGATGAGGAGCCGTCGCTGGCCAGTCTTATGCTGGTGAAGTTTGATCCACAATCGGGTGAATTGCGGTATGCCTCCGCCGGGCACCTGCCGCCCGTTCTGCTGAGGCGCGAAGCGAGGAAGCCCAACCTGCTCTCCGGCAACGGCGGCCCGGTCCTCGGCCTGATCGAAGATGCAAAATTTACCGAGTTCAGCGCGCTTCTTTCGCCCGGTGACGCGGTGATCGGCTACACGGACGGCGTGGTGGACCGGCGCCAGACCAACCCTCTGGCGAGTCTGGCCACGGCCCTTCTGAAGGGGTACCGCGAGGCGGGCGCCGAGGCTCTGTTGAGCCTCCCGTTGCCGCAGGTCACGGACGAGGCATGCCTGGGCATCCTCTGGTCGGAGGATTAAAACATCCTTCATTTGGGTAGATGTCACAAACGTGAGGAATACAGCTGCCAGAGACCGGAAATCCGGCTCACCAGATCAGCTCAACGAAACCGCGGGGGATCCTTCAAGGTCTCTCAAAATCGCTCTCGTCGCGCCGCCCTACTACGATGTCCCGCCGTCCGCGTACGGTGGCGTGGAGTCGGTCCTGGCCGACCTCGCCGACGGCCTCGTGGACCTGGGGCACGAGGTGACGATCGTCGGCGCCGGGGGCAACGGCACCAAGGCGCGCATGGTAACCGTGTGGGATCACACGATCCCGGAGCGGCTCGGCGAACCGTACCCGGAGGTCCTGCACGGGATCCTGAGCCGCCGGGCCGTCGAGGACCTGGCGATGGCCGGTGAGGTGGAGATCGTCCACGACAACACCTTCAGCGGACCGCTCAACGCGCACGCCTATGCCGACCTGGGCCTGCCCACGGTGGTGACGGTGCACGGGCCACCGCACTCCGACGCACGCAGGTTCTACCGGGCCCTGGGCACGGATGTTTCTCTCGTGGCTATCAGCCACAGGCAGGCGGCCCTGGCGCCAGAGCTGAACTGGAGCGCAACCGTCCACAACGGACTCCAGCCTCGGAGATGGCCGTACACCACTCGCAAGGGGGATTACGCCCTCTGGCTTGGGCGTTATCACCCGGACAAGGCGCCGCACCTGGCGCTGGAGGCGGCGCACGCCGCCGGGCTGTCGCTGGTGCTGGCCGGCAAATGCTCCGAGCCGATCGAGAAGCGGTTTTTCACCGAGTCGGTGGAGCCATTGATCGGTCCCAACGATAAGGTAGTGGGGGTGGCCGATTCGATCCTCAAGCGGGAGCTGCTGGTCAACGCGCGCTGCCTACTTTTCCCGGTGCAGTGGGAGGAGCCGTTCGGGATGGTGATGATCGAGTCGATGGTCTGCGGCACCCCGGTGGTGGCGGTGCGAAAGGGGGCGGTGCCGGAGGTGGTCATCGACGGCGTCACAGGCATCCTGTGCGACCAGCCGGAGGAGTTGCCGGGCGCGCTGAAGGCGGTTGCGGCGCTCGACCCGGGCGCGTGCCGCCGGCACGTGGAGTCCAACTTCAGCGCTGAGCGCATGGCCTCGAAGTATGTGCGCTGCTACCGTCAGGTGCTGGCCAGGCAGGCGTCCTGGCGGCCCGCGACTGACATGGCGGGGTCGCGTATCAGATGACCTCTTCGACGCCCTTCAATGCCGGCGAACCGGTGTCCCTCACCGCCGGTCGCGACGTGGTAACGATGGTCGAAGGAACTACCTTCTGCATCTGCACGGCCACGGGTGATATGGAGATAGGGCGTCCACAAGGGCTGTTCTTCCGCGACACGCGGATCGTGTCCGGTTGGCAGCTCCGACTAGATGGGCAACCGGCGCAACCACTGTCCATAGTGGATGGTGAGGGCTTCACCGCCCGGTTCGTGTTGCGCCGGCCGCCCGCCCCAGGCCACGCCGACTCCACCGTGCTGTGCGTCAGGCGAAGGTTCATCGGGGAGGGCATGAAGGAGACCATCACCCTGTCCAATGTGGGCAGGGAAGCGACGGTGGTGCGGGTGGAGCTCCACGTCGCCGCGGACTTCGCCGACCTGTTCGCGGTGAAGGAGGGGCGAGTCCGCCACAGCGACGCCGACACCGTCGCCACCGGGATCAACCTCATGTTCAGCCGCCGCGACGGCACGCGCGGACTGTTCGTGCAGGCGACCCGCGATCCCGAGGCCAGCCCCGGCAGCCTGACCTGGGAGGCGTTGATCCCGCCGCGCCAGCATTGGGAGGTGGAGGTGCTGGCGCAGCCGCTGATCGATGGCCGGCGCATCGAGCCCCGCTTCCGCGATGGTTTCAGCGCCGCGGTCGCGGGCAAGTCGGCTTGGCTGTCCCGGGTCACCTCCATCAAGACCCACCATCCAGAGCTGGGGCTGGTGCTGCGGCAGAGCCTGCACGACATCGACGCGCTGCGCATCGAGAACATCGAGGAGCCCTACCGCGTCTTCCTTGCCGCCGGGGCGCCGTGGTTCATGACCCTGTTCGGGCGCGACAGCCTCCTGTCGGCCTGGATGGTGCTGCCGGTCGACCCGACCATGGCCGTCGGCACCCTCGAGACGCTCGCCGGCCTGCAGGGCCAGCGCGTCGACCCCCAGACCGAGGAGGAGCCCGGGCGCATCCTGCACGAGCTGCGGCTCGGGCCGGAGAGCACCGTTGCCATGGGCGGCAAGCACTATTACGGCACGATCGACGCCACACCGCTGTTCGTGGCCCTGCTCGGCGAGGTGTGGCGGTGGGGCGCCCCCGAGTCGGCGGTGCGCCCGCTGCTGCCCGCGGCGGACAAGGCCCTGACGTGGATGGACACGTACGGCGACCGCGACGGCGACGGCTTCCTGGAGTACCAGCGCCACACCGACCGGGGCCTGGCCAACCAGGGCTGGAAGGACAGCTGGGACGGGGTGAACGACGCCTCAGGCCGCCTGCCCGACCCGCCTATCGCCCTGGCAGAGGCGCAGGGCTACGCCTACGCCGCGTGGCTTGCCCGCGCCGAGCTGGCCGAGGCGTTCGGCGACATCGCGACCGCCGAGAACTGCCGCGACCGCGCCGGCAAGCTCAAAGAGCTGTTCGCCGGCGCGTTCTGGTTGCCGGGCGAGGGACACCTCGCCATCGCCCTCGACGGCATGAAGCGGCCCGTCGACGCGCTCACCACCAACGCGGGCCAGTGCCTGTGGACCGGCATCGTCACCGACGAGCACGCCGCCACGCTCATCGACCGGCTTTCCCGCCCCGACATGGATACCGGCTTCGGCCTGCGGACCCTGTCGGACAGGATGGGCGCGTTCAACCCGATGAGCTACCACAACGGGTCGGTCTGGCCGCACGACACCGCGCTGTGCATCGCCGGGCTCATGCGTTACGCCCACATCCCGGGCGCGGTTGACCTCGCCCACCGCCTCGCCGACGGCCTGCTTCGCGCGGGCCTCGCCTTTGGTGGGCGCCTGCCCGAGCTGTTCTGCGGCTTCTCCGCCGAGTCGTTCAGCCCCCCGGTGCCTTATCCCACGTCATGCTCGCCGCAGGCATGGGCGAGCGCGGCCCCCTTCATGCTGCTGCGCGCCTTTCTCGGGCTGGAGCCTGACGTGCCCAACCGCACCGTGCGGATGAACCCCAACCTGCCCCGCTCCTGGGGAGCGCTGACGCTCGACCGGCTGCGCCTGGGCGGTCACCTGGTCCGCATCGGCGCCAACGCGCAGGCGCACTATCACATCGAGCTTCCGGAGGGCTGGACCCTGATGGCGTAGCTGATGCAGCGCCGCCTCCGGCGATCAGGCACGATCGTCGGCTCCCATGGCGGCGCTGCCGCGCGTTGCTTCGCACGCGCAAGGTGATACAGCGCCGCCGCCGGCGTTCGGGATCTGATCATCTGGTAAACACGGTTTTCGTTTGCGAGATGATCAGGCACGATCGTCGGCTCCCATGGCGGCGCTGCCGCGCGTTGCTTCGCACGCGCAAGGTGATACAGCTACTCCTCCGCGAGCAACATCTCGCGCAGTTGGGTGAAGGCGCGCGCCAAAAGGCGTGACACATGCATCTGTGACACCCCGATCAGAGAGGCGATCTCGGACTGGGTGAGGTTATCCATGAACCTCAACCGCAAGATCTGCCGCTCCCGCTCGTCGAGCCGCCCGACCACCTCGCGCAGGGCCATGCGGTCGGGAACCAGCTCCAGCTGGCGGTCCTGCTCACCGACGAGCTCGCCGAGCTCGGTGTCGTCACTACCGGGCACGACGTCGTTGAGGGAGCGCGGCGCATACGCACCCGCGCACTGCATACCTTGCAGCACCTCTTCTTCGTCGACCCCCAGGTATTCGGCGATGTCCGCCGCTTGCGGGGTGCGCTGAAGCTGCTGGCTCAGGTGCGGCACCGCCTTGGCGATGCGCAGGTGCAGCTCCTGCAGGCCCCGGTTTACCCGGACCGTCCAACCGCGATCCCGGAAGTGCCGCTTGAGCTCTCCCAGCATGGTGGGGACGGCGTAGTGTACAAAGTGGACTCCCCGATCGGCATCGAACCGGTCGACGGCCTTGATGAGGCCGATGAGTGCCACCTGGGTGAGGTCGTCGAGCTCTTCACCGCGCTTTTGGAACCGCACGGCCACTCGACGGGCGAGCGGCGTGTAGGCGGCTATCGCCTCGTCACGAAGACGCGCACGCTCAGGATCGCCTGGCTTTCTGCGCCCCATCTCGGTGAGGAACTCGAAAGCGTTGTCGTCGATGTCGAATGAAGTGTCGTCCTTTTCGCCGGCGGTCGCCGACGCCTTGGTTCTGGTAACCATGACTCACCTGCCATTGACCCGCCCCGCGACCACTTGGTCAGGGCATGCTTGGTCGTGGCTGGTGCCCGGCTGCTGGAGCACCTCAAGAGGACGGGGTGATCACCGCCTCGTTTCCATAGGCTACGCCAAGAGCCTGGTCCACACAACCTTACCCGAGCCCGTTGGAGCGCTCCCCCATGAGTCCGACATCGCCTCGACCAGCTGCAATCCGAATCCGCGCGGATCCGGCGGAAGATCCGCCGGCAGCTTGGTGGCTCCGTCGTCGCGCACGCTCAGCTCGATGCCCTCCCCGAGGCGCCGCACCGTGACGTCCAGGCCGGTGCGGGCATGCACCACCGCGTTGGAGACAAGCTCGGAGATGAGGATCTGGGCGAGCCTGACCGGCCGCTTGATGCCCCACCCGTGGCACACCTTGGCCACGAACTCGCGCGCGTCCGCGCACGACTGCGGCACCGGCGGCAGCGCGAGGGAGTGCCGCTCCTCGGGCTCGGCATCCTCCCACGCCTCGCGCGCCTCCGCGACCGAGGCGTAGCCCGGCAGGGAGCATCGCTGCGCGGTCTCCTCGGCTCCGCAAAGATAGACGGGTACCCCCGGCCATTTCCTGGCCGCGAAGGAAAGATCGCGGATCCAGCTCAGCGCCGAACACGCCGCGACCTCCATCCGCGACACCTCCAGCAGCAGCACGGTCGGCATGCCCGCCAGGCAGTCCCACAGCGCGTCGTGGACACCGGCCCCGGCCGCCTCGGCCTGCCCCGCGAGGGTGACGACGGCCACCGGCTGCCTCTGCTGCACCCGCCAAATCAAGTTGGACATCTCCGCTTTCTGGGACACTCGGCTTGCCTGATACTAGTAGCTATCGGATCCCAGGAGAGCACGGCTTCGCCGCACCGGATGGCGCCAGAGTCCCCCCTGCTGGCCGCCCTCGACGAGGCTGCGCTCGCCATGGCGATAATGGCCGGTCCGGATCTGGTGATGCAGCATGCCACTCCCGCATACCAGCGCCTTTTCCCCTTAATACGGGAGGGTATGTCTGCCGCCGACAACGTTCTTGCCCGTCCCGCGCACCACGTGCTCGCCACGGCGGAGCCCACCGTGTTACAGCAGGTGCAGGTGGGTGCGGAACGCTTCTGCGACATCAGTTTTTCGCCCTTGCGGGGTCAGGGCAACGAGGTGATCGGCGTATTGGTGATCGCGATCGACGTCACCGATCACATGCGGGCGCTGCGCGAGGCGGAAGCGGAACGCGAACGGCTGCGCGTGCTTGACCACGCCATCAAGGCTGTCGCCGCCGAGGTAGAGCCGCGCCGGGAGCTTGCGGCGCTCGCCGCGAGCGTCGTCCCCGGCCTCGCCGACGCGTGCGCCATTTACCTTTGGCACCCGGCGTCGTCCGAGCATCCGGGCGGCTCACTGACCCGGGTCGCCTGCCTCATCTCCCCGACGCTCAACGTCACCGAGCCCCGCCCGGGGGCGACGCTGACGCTGCCCCCGCTGAGCGCCATCATCCAGGCGGTGCGGCGGCGGCGAGCCATCGTCACCAAGCAGGCACGGCCCGAGGAGCACGAGCCCTGGCTGGCGGCGCTTCCGGTCACCAGCCTGGTGGCGGTGCCGGTGCAGGTGGGCGAGGCCGTCCACGCGGTCGTGGTCTTCATCACCGCCAACGGCAAGCAGCCGTTCCAGGCGTCCGACATCAGCCTGCTGCGCGAGATCACGGCGCGAGCGACAGTCGCGGTCGATCACGCCCTGCAGCTCGAGCGCACGACCGAGGTTTCCCTTGCGCTACAACGAAGTTTCCTGTCCGCGCCGCCGCAAATGCCCGGCATGTCGATCGCGGTGCGTTACCGGCCCGCCGGTGCCGGACTCGAGATCGGCGGAGACTGGTACGACGCGCTGCGGCTGCCCCGCGGCGGCCTGGGCATCGCCATCGGCGACGTCGTCGGGCACGACCTGCCCGCCGCCACCACCATGGCCCAGCTGCGCAGCATGCTCCAGGCCCTGGCATGCCAGCCGGAGTCGACGCCCGCGACGGTCCTGACCCGGCTCAACCAGACCGCCGACCACCTCGGCATCGGCTCGTGCGCGACGCTGATCTACGGGGAGCTGCAGCGGGGCGAGACCGGCGAGACCATCTTCAGCTGGGCCAACGCCGGTCACCCGGCGCCGCTGCTGCTGGGCGCGCAGCCGCGATTCCTGCACGGGGTGGCGCAACCGCTACTGGGCCTGTCCGAGAAGCCGTACTCGCAGGACAGCATGGTGCTGCCGCCCGGCTCGACGCTGCTGTTCTACACCGACGGCCTGATCGAACACCGGCGGGAGACCGACGACCAGCTCGAAGCGCTAACCAAGTACGTCACTGAGCTCGGCAACCCGAGCCCGCACGAGCTGGTGACGCGACTGGACGCCTGGGCGCCCTCCGAGGACGACCTCGCTCTGCTCGCTGTGCGCATCGCCGCCGATGGCATTGCGTCGCTCGAGCGCTAAGCGGCGATTGCTTCTATCCAGACCGCCGTGCCGTAGGCGCAGATCTCGTTCCATATGTCCGTGACGCCGCGGTGATCGAAACGCATGGCGACGACCGCGTTGGCACCGATCATCTCGGCCTGCTCGACCATGTTGTTCACCGCCTCGAAACGGCTGTGCACCATGACATCCCGCCGCTGATGCGGGGTGGCGCCATGGCCATCCGCAGTGGACTTCAAGCCCTCAACGTAGGGGCTACGCGTGCGTGCGGCGACACCGACGACGGGTCCAAGAACTTTCAAGATCCGAAATCCGGGCACCGTCTCGGTGGTCGTCACGAGCACCTTCTGTGTCGTGGGAACCATCGCTTCACCGCCTTGAGGGCTCTTCGTCCTGAGGGCACTTCGCCTTGAGGGCTCTTCGCGCGTAAGCATGGCAGGCGGTCGTGAGTACCCACTTTGAAAAAGCGCAAACCCGAATGAAGCCTTGCTGACGGGGTAAGGCCCTAGAAACCACCTTGGAGGTGATCTGGATGGCCAAGACCATCAGGGACGTAATGACCCCTGACCCCGTGTGCCTGACGGAGAACGCCACGGTCGCCGAGGCGGCCCGCCAGATGCGCGATTCGGACATCGGTGACGTCCTAGTGGCAAACGGGCGTGGCCTTCGCGGGGTGATCACGGACCGCGACATCGTGGTCCGGGCGATCGCCACCGGCCGTGACCCCAGCACGACGACCCTCTCCGAGATCTTGAGCGCCGACCCTATCTGCCTCGCCCCGGACGATGATGTGTCCAACGCGGTGGATCTGATGCGCCGGCACGCCCTGCGGCGCCTGCCGGTGTGCGAGGGCGAGCGCCTCGTCGGAATCGTTTCCATCGGAGACCTCGCCATAGAACAGGACTCCCGTTCGGCCCTGGCCGACATCTCGGCCGCGCCGGCCAACCACTAACGAGCACCAACGAGAGGTTAGCGATGACCGTATCGACGCTGCTGGAGAAGATCTTTGCAGGATCGGAGCAGATCAATGTAGAGGAGATGCAGCGCCGTGCGGTCATCGCGCACCTGCCCGCCGACCTGGTCGCCGGCATCGGCGAGCTGCCGAAGGGCATCTACGATCGTTCAGCCGCGGAGGCCCGCCTCGCGCGCGGGCCGGGCGTCGACCCCGCGGCACTGTCCGAAGAGGACCTGGTCCGCGAGATGGAGAGCCTGGGTCAGCGCGCGCCGAGACCGTGCGGCACGGGTCATGGTCGGCGCTCACCCGGCACACCACGCGCACGCACGAGCTGGAGAACGAGTACCTGCGACGGCACCCCGAGCGGGAGATCTCCCCCAGCCGCACCCGCGCGGGCGCACGCGCGTCTACCTGAGCGCATCCTGCCGGAATGCGCGTCTACCTGAGCGCCATCCTCCCGGAACGCCCGTCTACCCTGATCGCATCCTGCCGGAATGCACGTCTACGTGAGCGCCATCCTCCCGGAACGCGTCGCCGAACATCTCGTCGCCGAACATCTCAGCGGGAAGATCTATGGGCGCCTCGCCGAGCGGCGCGAGCGGCGTCACCGTCGCATAGCCCTCGATCAGGAACGCCATGTCCGTCCCCGGGTCGGGCTTATGGTCGGGCGACTCCTCCAGCGCAGTGCGCACGAACCCCACCCCCCGCTCGGCGACCGCCATCTGTACCTGACCGAAGCCGCCCAGGCGCGCCCGACGCAGCCCGCGCACGCGATCCGGCGGCAGGTCGGGCACATTAACGTTGAGGACCGTCGACCTGGGCAGCGATACGAGCGCCCGGACCAGTTGCGGCACAAGCCTTCCGGCGCTCTCCCAGTGCCGCTGGCCGTCGATGTTACGCACGTCCAGCGAGATGGCCAGCCCACGGCAACCGTTGACAGAGCCCGTGACGGTGGCACCGACGGTGCCCGAGTGCACGACTGCCCAACCGGCGTTGGCACCCAGGTTGATCCCGGAGAGCACGATCTCGGGCGGGTGGCCGAAGGCACCCCTGGTGGCCAGCAGCGTGATCAGGCCTGGCGCGCCGACGACGGCGTAGGCCGGGTCCCCCTCCAGACCGGTGAGGGCGCGCTTCTCGATGACGACGCGCTGGTCGGCAGCGAGGCCGCTGAGCGAGGCGCTGCTACCGCTCGACTCGCGGATCGGCGCGGCGACAACGATATCGAGCCCGCTCTCCTTGCCGGACAGGGCAAGCTGCCTGAGGCCGGGCGACTCTATGCCGTCATCGTTGGTTATCAACGCGAGCATTCAGTCCACCTTGGACCTGTCCGCCAGCTCCTCCGGCGACACGTGATGAGCTTCCTCCTCGCCGATTTTAGCGAGCTTGACGCGCTCCCAGAGGGTGGCGATGACGTCGGCTCGGCCGGTGCCCAGGCCCCGCCGCGTGACGTTCACCGCGCCCGCCGCCGCACCCGTGCGGATCGCCGTCTCGATGTCGCCGCCGCTGGCGAGCACCGCGGCCACGCCCGCGGTCATCGAGTCGCCCGTGCCGCGATGATCGGCCGCCTCCAGCTCGGGCAGGGTCACCCGCACCACGTCGTCGCCGACGAGCGCGATGGCGGGGCGTTCGGCCCGGCTGACGATGACGGTTTCGGCACCCATTTCTCTTAATTTTCTTATGACGGGTACCAATTCCGTCTCGCCGTCCCCCTCCGCCATCCCAAACTTGGTCAGCTCCTCGTGCGAGACCTTCAGCACGTCGAGACCGCCCTCCAATGCGGCCTGCAGGTACTCGCCGGACAGGTCGGCGACGACCGTGCAGCGGTTGTGCCGCAGGTCGCTGGTGAGCCGCCGGTACATCTCCGGCGGCATGACGTCGGGGTGGACGACTCCACTTAGGAGGCTGACCTTGGCTTTGAGCCCGTCGGCAAGCGCGAGGCCGTAAAGCTCGTCCTGCTCGTGCCGGCCGAGGGACTGGCCCTTCATCTCGGCGATCTCCCGCCGCTGGCCGCCGCGCCGGTCGTGCACGTAAACGCTGTTGGCTTCGGCCATCTCGACCGAGCGCACCCGGATGCCCTCGGCACCGATCAGCGGGCCGAGCAGCAGGCCGGTCTCACCGCCCAGCGCGCAGCACAAAACAACATCGACACCGAGTGAATTGATCATCCTCGCCTGCCATACGCCCTGGCCACCGGCGTGGAAATGCACCTCATCGCCTTCGCTGCGTTCGATGGTGACCGTCAGCTGGGGTGTGGGCGCGAACACCATCACGTCCGCCATGACGCACGTGTACCCGCCCAACCCGCGTTTGATGCGGAAACTCATGGGTATCCCTACTTCCCGGCGTGCCGGCACGAAGGGAGATCCTCCACATGTTCGGCAGAAGAAGTAATTCCGAGGGCATGGCCGCCGCGACGTGGCACGAGCTGGCCGATGGCCTCAACTCGACCCGCGACGTGGCGGCCGGTCATGCCAAGGAAGTTGGGGCGCAAGCCCGTCGCCGTGCCAGCCTGGCGTGGGATGTCTTGGCCGGACATCCCATCCCGAACCGCAAGTGGCCCGTGTTCCGGGCGATGGTGGTCGGGATGCTCGTCGGCTGGGGCGCCTCCGAGCTCTACCGCAGGCGTCGGCCAGACGTCGACAAGGCGATGGCCGCGGTCAGCAACGAGCTCCGCGAGGCGAGAACCTCCATCGACGGGCGGATCGCCAGGGCCAAGGCGACACCCGGCAGCCCCATCGAGAAGGCTCGGGCGGCCGTTTCACGCAGCCCCAACACGCGTGACGCGACCGACATCCCGGTCTGATCGAGTTTCCCCAGCCGCCGGGCCGCATGGCACGGCGGCTGGGTCCAGAGAAAATTGAGAGGAGAGGAAATGGGTATCGGCGCAAGCATCCTGCTGATCGCGATCGGCGCCATCCTCACCTTCGCGCTCAACGTCCAGGTGGGCTTCCTAGACCTCGATGTCGTCGGCTGGGTGCTGATGCTCGCGGGTCTCGCGGGCCTCATCTTGACCACCCTCATCTGGGGTCCCCGCAACCGCCGCGTGGTCACCCGGGACACGGTCGACAACACCGTTGATCCGGCTCCGCCGCCGACCGCCGGCACCACCTACCGCCGGAGCGTCGAGGAGCACACGGACGTTTAGGTGACGTAGGTAAAGGGCGATGACCGTTCTGGTGTTGCGGGCACTGGGCATCGGCGATCTGGCGACGGCCGTGCCCGCCTTGCGGGGGATCAGGACGGCCTGGCCGAGCCACCGGCTCAAGCTGGCGGCACCGGCTTGGCTGGCCCCGCTGGTCCCGCTCATCGGCGCGGTCGATGAACTGGCCGTCACGTCTGGAAGTCTTGGACACCCTCCCCTCGTGTCACTGCCTGACGTGGCGGTCAACCTTCATGGACGCGGTCCCCAGTCGCACCGGCTGCTGCGGCGGCTCAAACCCAAGCGCACGTTGGGTTTCAATCTTCCCAAGGGTCCTATCTGGCGCCAGAACGAGCACGAGGTGGCACGGTGGTGCCGGATGCTCAGGTGGTACGGGATCGACTGTGACGAAACGGATCTGGCGCTGCGCCGCCCCAGCTGCGCCCCGCCGGTTCCCGCGGCCACAGCGAAGTCGCCAAGCCGCCGCTGGGAACCCGCACGTTTCGCCGAGGTTGCCGCCGCTCTGGAGAAGGACGGTCACGAGGTCGTGGTGACCGGGGCCGACGTGAAGTGGGACGGGCCGGGACACAACATGGTGGATCGGTTGGGCCTGGAACAGCTGGCGGCGCTCGTCGCCGACGCGAGGCTGGTGGTCAGCGGCGATACCGGCGTCGCCCATCTCGCCACCGCCTACTCGAGGCCGTCGGTGGTGCTGTTCGGGCCGATGAGCCCGCGCCTGTGGGGTCCGCCGCGCAGCCCGCTTCACCGGGTGCTGTGGGATCCGGTGACCCGCTCGCTTGATGTCATCACCGTCGAGGACGTGCTGTCAGCGGTCCGAATGCAGGTCGAGCGCCTTCCATAGCTGCGGGTAATCGGGGTAGGTGACGTCAGCGGGCAGCTGGTTCAGCACGTCGATCACGTCGTCGGGCGCATGGCTGGCCTGTGCCGTCTCAAGAAGCTTGGCGCGATCCGCCGGGAAGACATGACGCGGGACGTAGGCGCCCACACGCGCCCTTTCCTCGCGCCGGTCGGGGTCGCGGTCGTCACCGCTGGGGAACCCGTGATGGCCCTGCGAGATCCAGCCCGTGTCGGGTTGCCCGTCCGCGGACGGCTCCGGCTCGCGCCATTCCTCGATGTGCGCCTCGCCCTTCACCTCCTGCGCCATCTGCTCGTCCAGGCGGGGGCCATGCTTGCTGTTGCCGCGGTCGATGCTCATGATTCACCAGGTACCCCGGGGGGTGTTTTGGAAACACCGGCCTGGGTAGGCATCGATGGTGCGGGTACTCGGGATCAACGCGGTCTTCCACGACCCGGCCGCGGCGCTTGTCGTCGACGGCCGGACCGTCGCCGCCGCGGAGGAGGAGCGGTTCAGCCGCCGCAAACATGGCAAGCGGCCCTATCCGTTCTCCGCGTGGGAGTTGCCCGAGCAGGCGGCCCGCTGGTGTTTGAAGGCCGGCGGGCTCGAGGCGAAGGAGCTCGACGCGGTGGCCTACTCCTTCGACCCTTCCCTATGCGTGGACGCCTCCGAGCTGGGGCTTGACGACCCGTGGGACTGGTTGCGGGTGATGTACGTCCAGCGGGCGCCCGAGTTCCTCGCCACCGCGCTCCCCGGTCTCGATCCGGCCAGCGTGGTCTACGTGCCGCACCACGCCGCGCACGCCGCGTCGGCCGCGCTCGCCGCACCGGTCGAGGCGGATCCGGGCGACTGCGCGGTGCTCGTGCTCGACGGGCGGGGCGAGCGCGCGAGCCACCTGTCCGGCGTCTACGACGGCGGCAAGCTCACGGTGCTGGCGGCGCAGTCGCTGCCGCACTCGCTGGGGCTGTGGTACGAGAACGTCACCGAGCACCTTGGCTTCCTGCGCTCCTGTGACGAGTACAAGGTGATGGCGCTCGCCTCCTACGGCACGCCCAAGCACCTCGACCTGTTCCGGGAGACGGTGCGGGTACGCGACGACGGCGGTTTCGAGGTCGATCCGGTGGACTTCGCCTCGCTTGAGGGCAGCGACGCCGACCTCGCCGCCAGTGTCCAGAAACGACTCGAGGAGGTCATCCTCGACCTGTCCGCGTGGCTCTACGAGGCGGCCGGGCGGCCGCGCAGCATCGCGCTCGCCGGCGGCGTCGCGCTCAACTGCGTCGCCAACGCGCGGCTGGCCAGAACCGGCCCGTGGCAGCACGTGTGGGTGCAGCCGGCCGCAGGCGACGCGGGCACCGCCCTCGGCGCGGCGCTGCACCTGACCGCGGTGCACGGGGTGAAACCGGAGCCGATGCCCGGCGCCGACCTCGGCCGCGCCTTCACCGATGACGAGCTGCGGGCGGAGCTTGACCGGGCACGGCTGCCCCACACCAGGCCGGTCAGCATCGCCGAGGAGGCGGCCGAAGTGCTTGCCGGCAACGGGGTTGTTGCCTGGTACCAGGGGCGCAGCGAGTACGGCCCGCGCGCGCTCGGGCGGCGGTCGCTGCTGGCGCACCCGGGCCAAGCCGCCAACACCGAGCGCCTCAACGACGTCAAGGGGCGCGAGCAGTTCCGGCCGGTCGCGCCGATGGTGCTGTTCGACCGGGCCGGGCAGATCTTCGACGGCATGCTGCCGAGCCCCTACATGCTCTTCGTACACGAAGTGCGGGACGGGTGGCGCGAGCGCATCCCGGCGGTGGTGCATGTGGACGGGACCGCGAGGGCGCAGACCGTCGATCCGGGGTCGGACCCTTTGACGGCGGAGCTGTTGCAGGCCTTCGAGCGGCGCACGGGCCTTCCTGTCCTCGTCAACACCTCCTTGAACACCGCTGGCCGACCTATCGTCGACAGCCCCGCCGATGTGCTGGAACTGTTCGGGTCCGCGCCCGTCGACCTGCTGGCGATCGGCCCCTTCGCGGTGCACCGCAATGACTTTGCCAGGACATCATGACCTCGGTTGCGTTCGTGGTGCCGACTGTCGGCCGGCCCAGCCTGGGCACGCTGCTGACACGGTTGCCCGCCGGCGCGGGCGAGGTCATCGTGGTCGACGACCGCCCCGTGAAACGAGCTCCACTTTGGACATCCCCCTCGGCAAGGGTGATCTCGGGGCCGGGCCGGGGCCCGGCGGCGGCGCGCAACGCCGGCTGGCGGGCGAGCGACGCAGGCTGGATCGTGTTCCTCGACGATGACGTCATCCCCGGCCCCGGCTGGTGGGGTGACCTGCTGGCCGACCTGGCACAGCCGGAGACGGTCGCCGGGGTGCAGGCGCGGATCCTTGTGCCGCAAGGACATCCCAACGAGCGATCCGACTGGGCGGCGTGCACGGCCAGGCTGTCCGACGCCGCGTGGATCACCGCGGACATGGCTTACCGCCGCGAGGCGCTGGAGGAGGTCGGAGGTTTCGACGAGCGCTTCCGGCGCGCCTACCGCGAGGACACCGACCTTGCCTACCGCATCCGGCAAAGCGGCCGCGAGCTGGTGCTCGGCCGGCGCCGCACGCTACACCCGGTGCGGACCGAGGGCCGCTGGATCAGCCTGAGGATGCAGCGCGGCAACGCCGACGACGCCCTGTTGCGGCGCAGGTACGGCGCCGGCTGGCACCGGCGGCTGGGAGTCCCGCGGGGCCGGCGCCGCCTGCACGCTGTGACCACCGCATCCGCCCTGGCCACCGCGGCGTGGACGGTCAGCGCCCTGACACGCAAGCGTGCCCGATTCAAGACCGCGGGGCTGCTGGCCGGGACGACGTGGGCCCTGGCCACCACCGAGTTCGTGCTGAGCCGGCGGCGTCACGCACCCGCCGAGCCGCTAGCCGCGCTCATCGCCACCAGCATCGCCATCCCGCCGGTCGCCATCGCCCACTGGTTGCGCGGCTGGTGGAAACACCGCCACACGGGGCGCTGCCATCCCGTTTACCTCCACTGATAGCGGGTACGCATGAGTAATGCAGCTCTTCGACGCCGTCCTCTTCGACCGCGACGGGACGCTGATCCACGATGAACCCTACTGTTCCGACCCGGAATCGGTGCGGCCCATGCCCAGGGCCAAGGAGGCCCTCGACCGGCTGCGGGCCAAGGGGCTGTCCCTAGGGGTGATCACCAACCAGTCCGGCATCGGGCGCGGGTTCATCACTGCCGAGCAGGCCGAGGCGGTCAACTCACGCGTGGAGGAGCTGCTGGGACCGTTCGCCACCTGGCAGGTGTGCCCGCACGCGCCGCAGGCCGGCTGTGGCTGCCGCAAACCCAAACCGGGCCTGATAAACAGGGCCGCGCAAGCGCTTGGCGTGAAGGCCGAGCGCTGCATTGTGGTTGGCGACATAGCGTCGGATGTGGAGGCCGCGATGGCGGCCGGTGCCACGGGACTGCTTGTGCCGACGCAGGAAACGCTCGTGGCGGAGGTCGCCTCCGCGCCAGCCGTGGCGCGCGACCTCGCCGGAGCGGCCGACTGGATTGAGTTCCGGCTCGGCGATGCCGCGCCGCCGGAGCTGGCGCCGTTGGGGCGCAGGGTTCTGGTGGTGCGCGCCGACGGTGCCGGCGACACGCTGCTGACCGGTCCCGCCATCCGGGCGATCGCGCACCGGGCCGCTCACGTGACCGTCTGGTCGGGGCCGGCGGGGCGTGACGCCGCAAGGCTTTTGCCGGGCGTCGACGAGGTCGTGACCCACTCCCTGCCATGGGTCGCCAGGGACCACGAACCGGTCACGCCGGACGGCATCGAGTCGATGCTGGGCGTGCTGTCCACAATGGACATCGATGAGGCCGTCATCTTCACGTCTTTTCACCAGTCGCCGCTGCCGACCGCGCTCGTGCTCAAGCTCGCCGGCGTGCCCCGGATCAGCGCGATAAGCCACGACTATCCGGGTTCCCTTGTTCAGGTGCGCCATCGGGTACCCGATGATCTCCCCGAGCCCATGAGAGCGCTGTCACTCGCCGCCGCCGCCGGCTATCCCCTGCCCGAAGGCGACGACGCAACGTTACGGGTCAAGCTGCCGCCGGTGCGGCGCGGGCGCCATGTGGTGCTGCACCCGGGAGGCAGCGCGACCGCGCGGGCCTGCTCGCCGTCGCGTGCGCGGGCCTTCACCAAGGGCCTGCGTCACGCGGGCTACCAGGTCTTTGTCACGGGCGCGCCGTCGGAGCGGCAGCTGACCGCGCAGGTCGCCGTCGACGGCGCGGTGGATCTGGGCGGCCGCACCAGTTTCGACCGCCTGGCAAGGCTTCTGGCCGGGGCGGCGTGCCTGGTTACCGGCAACACCGGCCCGGCACACCTGGCCAGCGCCCTCGGCACGCCCGTCGTCAGCCTCTTCGCGCCTACCGTCCCTTTTGGACGGTGGGGGCCCTACCGCACGCCGGTCGTGCGCCTGGGCGACCAGCTGGCGGCGTGCCGCGACAGCCGCGCCACGCTGTGCCCGCTGCCCGACCACCCCTGCCTTGACGGTATCGGGCCAGGCTCCGTTGTCGATGCGGTGAGACTCCTTACCGGGCAACAGTTATGAGAATCCAGTCATGAGAATCCTCGCCTGGCACGTGCACGGCTCCTGGATGACCTCGTTCGTCCAGGGCAGGCACACCTACCTGATACCGGTGCTGCCCGACCGCGGCCCCGACGGTCGCGGGCGGGCCGACACCTACGACTGGCCCGACAACGCCGTCGAGGTAACACCTTCAGAGTTGGGTTCGTCCGATGTGGACGTCGTGGTGCTGCAGCGCCCGCACGAGATGCGGCTCGCCCAGCGCTGGCTCGGGCGGAAGCTGCCGGCGATATACGTCGAGCACAACACCCCCAAAGGGGATGTGCCCAACACCCGCCACCCGATGGCCGACCGGGACGACGTCGTCCTCACCCACGTCACCCACTTCAACGAGCTTTTCTGGGACTCGGGCGGCACCCGGCGCACCGTCATCGAGCACGGGGTCGTGGACCCGGGCGCTCGCTACACCGGCGAGCTGGCGCGAGCCGTCGCCGTCATCAACGAGCCGATCAGGCGCTGGCGAGTGACCGGCACCGACCTGCTGCCGCAGTTCGCCAGGGTCACGCCCATCGACGTTTTCGGCATGCAGACCATGGCCCTGCGCGAGGTGATGGGCAACGCACCCATTGCGTCGCAGGGTGATCCGGGCCAGGCCAAGCTGCACGACGAGATGGCGCGGCGACGCGTGTACCTGCATCCCTTCCGGTGGACGTCGCTCGGGCTCAGCCTGATCGAGGCGATGATGCTCGGCATGCCGGTGGTGGCCCTAGCCACCACCGAGGCGATCGAAGCCGTGCCGGCGGAGGCCGGATTCCTCTCCACCCGGGTCGACTTCCTGAGCGAGGCGCTGTCGTGGCTGCTCGGCGACCTCAACGCGGCCTCGGCCCTGGGTGCTCGGGCGCGGGTGGCGGCGCTGAGCCGCTACAGCCTCGCCCGCTTCATCGATGACTGGGACCAGCTGTTGAAGGAGGTGTGCGGATGAGAACCTCGACCCGCAATCTAGTCAAGGGCCACCTCGGCGACTTGATGCATGCCATCGACGACCTGCACGACGAGACCGACCAGGTGATGGAGTGGGGCACCCGGCTGGCGATGGTCCTGACCCAGGGCGGCAAGCTTTTCACGGCCGGAAACGGTGGCAGCGCGGCCCACGCACAGCACCTGGCGGCCGAGCTGGTGGGGCGCATGCGCCGCGAGCGGGAACCGCTGTCCGCCATCGCCCTCACCGCCGACAGCTCGACTCTTTCCGCCCTCGGCAACGACTACGGGTACGAGGAGGTGTTCGCGCGGCAGGTGCGCGCGCACGCCACACCCGGCGACATCGTCCTGCTGATGAGCACCAGCGGCACCAGCCCCAACGTGATCGCGGCGGCCGAGGTGGCCCTCGAGCGCGGCGCCGAGCCGTGGGGCATGACCGGCCGGCTGCCCAACCCGCTGGCGCCGTTGTGCAAGTACGTCATCGCCGTGCCATCCGCCGACAGCCAGGTGGTGCAGGAAGTCCACCAGGTCATCGTGCACCTCGTCTGCGAGTGCGTTGACGCCAGCCTGCCCGCCATCCGGGGCAACTCATGAAACCGCTCGTCATCATCGGGGATGTGCTGCTCGACCGGGACCTCAACGGCCGGATCGACCGGATGTGCCCCGACGAGCCGGCACCCGTCTTCGACGAGGCCGAATCGCTTGACCGGCCCGGCGGCGCGGCGCTCGCGGCGGTCCTCGCCACCGGCACCGGCCGGGCGGTCCAGCTCATCGCCGGCGTCGGCAAGGATGAGGCGGGGCAACGGGTCCGGGACATGCTGGGGGCGTCCAATGTGGAACTCCTGGAACTGGACCAGATGCCGGAGACCACCCCGGAGAAAATCCGGCTGCGCCAAGGCACGCGCACGGTGCTGCGGCTCGACCGCAACTGCGCCACCGTGAACATGGGCGAGCCCGGCCCCGCGGCGCAGAAGGCCCTCGCCAACGCCGGCGCGGTGCTCGTCAGCGACTACGGTCGCGGGACCACGGCCGGCAACGAGTTCCGGCGCCTCATCGCCGCCGCCGCGGCGAGCCGGCCCGTGGTGTGGGACCCACACCCGCGGGGGGCAAGCCCGGTGCCACGGCTGCGGCTGGTCGTTCCCAATGAGGGCGAGCTTCCCGGGGGTACCCGGGGAGACGGCATCAGCGCGATAACCCGGCGTGCTCTGGCCGCACGGCACGAGTGGCAGTCGTCGGCGGTCGCCGTCACCCTCTCGGAGCGTGGGGCCCTGCTGGTCGACGGCGGTCCCCTGCCGCTGGTGGTCCGCCCGCAGCTCAGGGCCGACGGTGACTCCTGCGGCGCGGGCGACCGGTTCGCCTCGGCCGCCGCGACGGCGCTCGCGGATGGGGCGGTGACCAGTGAGGCCGTGCAGACGGCTGTCGAGGCGGCGACCGCTTTCGTCGCGGCGGGGGCGGCTTCGCAGTACACAATGGACACCCCTCGCCAGCGGCTGCGCTCGGGCATCGGCATCGCCACCGCGCATCAGATCGTCAAGGCGACCCGCATGTCCGGCGGCACCGTGGTGGCCACGGGTGGATGCTTCGACCTGCTGCACGCCGGTCATGTCGCCACCCTGCAGGCGGCGCGGGCGCTGGGCGACTGCCTGGTGGTCTGCCTCAACTCCGACCTGAGTGTGCGTGCGCGCAAGGGGCCCGAGCGTCCGATAGTGTCCGAACAGGACCGCGCGCGGCTGCTGCTCGCGCTGGAATGCGTTGACGCCGTGGTGATTTTCGACGACGACACCCCGGTGCCACTCATCGCCGAGCTGCGCCCGGATGTGTGGGTCAAGGGCGGCGACTACACGGTCGAGCAGATGCCCGAGGCCGAACATGTGACGGCTTGCGGCGGGCAGGCTGTGGTGGTCCCCTACCTTGACGGCCGGTCCACCACACAGCTGATAAGCACCGCCGTGCAACGGGAACGGAGCCCGCGATGAGAGTCCTGGTTTCCGGCGGCGCCTCCGGTTTGGGCGCGGCCATCGTGTCGGCGGTGGCCTCTTCGGGCGGAAAGCCTTACGTCCTTGACGTTTCCCCGTCTTCCTACGACGGTGTGCAGGTCGATGTCGGCGACACCCGGGCCACCGAGGCGGCCGTGCGTTCGATCGCGGAGCGAGCCGATGGCCTTGACGCGGTCGTCACCGCGGCCGGCGTGGACCACCCCGGGGCACTTGAGGAGGTGCCCGGCGACCGGTGGGACAAGGTGGTCGCGGTGGATCTGCTTGGCACCGCGGCGGTTGTGCGCGCGGCCATGCCATACCTTCTGGAGTCCCGCGGCCACGTCGTCACCGTCGCTTCGACGCTTGGCCTGCGGGCGCTTCCGCACGCGACCGCCTACTGCGCCGCCAAGTTCGGCGTGGTCGGCTTTACGCGGGCTTTGGCCGCCGAGACCGCCGGCCGCATCGGCGTGACCCTTCTCGTGCCCGGCGGCATGCGCACGGCCTTCTTCGACGGCCGGGACGAGCAGTACAAGCCCGGCGCCGACGCCCAGCTCAACGACCCCGCCAACGTCGCCGCGGCCGTCATGTTCGCCCTGAACCAGCCGGCCGGCTGCACGATGCGGGAAATGGTCGTCGCCCCGGACACCGAGCCCTCCTGGCCGTAACCGCGCGCGAGACGGTGCGGTCGTTGATCCCACGCTTCGCCGAGGTCAACGCTAATTTGATTGAGCGCGGTTGGGTTGAGCTTCGCGAGCCGGACAGCGGTGGTTGGCACGACGTGCCCCCGCTGACAGCCGAGCAGATCGCGGAGGTTTTGGCAGACCCGAAAGCCTGGACTGGGATGAGGACAATGCGACTGTTTCGCAAACTGGTGCTCGCAACAGGACCGCCGCCCTCGGCGTGGCGAGTGCCCCGGGCTGCTGGGGACGCTAGACGAAAACGGGTACGGGTAGGGCGGCGATCGCCTGGGAGTAGACGCGCTCCACGCGCTCCGCGATGCGCGGCCACGGATAGTGTTGTTCCACACGGGCTCTGGCCGCTTCACCATACTGGCGGCGGCGGTCGGGGTCCGAAAGCAGCGAGCCGAGGGCGCGGGAAAGCTCGCCGATGTCTCCTGGCGGGACGAGCAGGCCCGTCCGGCCGTCGACGACGGTGTCCTGCAGGCCGCCCACGCGGTAGGCGACGACCGGGGTGCCGCACGCCATGGCCTCAAGCGGGGTGATGCCGAACGGCTCATAGGCTGGCGTGCATGCCAGCACGTCGGCGGAGCGATACCAGGACGGCATCTCCTCCGGGGGCACCGCGCCGAGCAACCGCAACCGATCGGCGACGCCGAGCCGGGAAGCCAGCTCGGAAAGGGTCTTTGCCACCGGGTCTTCGCTTACTGGGTACCCACTGGGCCCGCCCGCAACGATGAACTCCGCCGATGGCAAGGATGGCAGCGCCCGCACCATGTCGGCGAAACCTTTGCGATCGACCATCCGCCCGACGGAGAGGATCCATTGCCGCCCTTGCGGCTTCGGCTCGGTGACGCCGGGCGTGAAGACGTCGGTGTCCACTCCGGACGGGACGAGCCCGAGCCGCCCACCGCCGATCCCGTAACCGGTCAGCTCGGAGACCTCGTCGCGGCACTGCACGATGATGCGGTGCGCTTCCATGCCCACCTTGCGTTCAAGCTCGATCCGCGACTCCGGGCTGGTGTCGGCCTCGCCCTGCATGCGCCGCTTGACCGAGCCGAGGGCGTGGTAGGTCACCACGAGCGGCCGTGGCAGCCGGCGCGCCGCGGTGAGCGCGGCCACGCCGCTCATCCAGAAGTGGGCATGCACCACGTCGGGCGGGTCGCTGTCCATCCACCGGCTGGCCAGCCACTCGCCGAACTGCGCCATGTAGGGCAGCAGCTCATCCTTGGGCAGCGGATGCGCGGGTCCCGCCGGCACGTGGACCACCCGGTACCCTTCCGCCGCCGAGACACGATTGGGCAGGTATTCGTGATCGCGCCGGGTGAAGACCTCCACCGCGTGTCCTCGCTGCGCAAGCGCGGCTGCCAGCCGCGCGACGTGGACGTTCTGGCCGCCCGCGTCGACCCCGCCGAGCGCCGCGAGCGGGCTCGCGTGCTCGGAGATCATCGCTATCCGCATTCAACAGTGCTTACCCCGCGCGTCAACGGAAAAACGCGTTTACCCCGGGCGTTGCCGGGTACGCCGGACGCATGTACCTGTCGGATCTACGCCCGCTCTACGCCCAGCCAGGGCCGTGGGTGTCGGTGTATCTCGACGCCTCCCGGTCGGACGAACGCGGAGCTGAAGCAGTGGGCTTGCGTTGGCGTGCCGCTCGGGAGGCGTTGACCGCGGCCGGGGCGAGGCAGGAAGTCCTGTCGGGGGTCGAGGGGGCTATTTCCGACGACTTGGGGGGAGAACATGGGCTTGCGGTCTTCGCCGGCCCGAGCGGGGTGGCGCACGTGGAGGCGTTGCCCCGCCCGCCCGCCCTGCCTATCGCGGAGGTGGGGCCGCTGCCGCACGTAATGCCGATGCTTGAGCAGCGCGGCGAGCAGGTCTCGTGGTTGCGGGTGCTGGTGGATCGCACGGGCGCCGACATCGAGCGGGCCGCCGTGGGGCGGGCGCACAGGTACACGACGTTGGAGGGTCCCGAGGAATACCCGTTGTCGAAGAACAAGCCCGGCGGCTGGTCGGCTCCGCGCTACGAGAACGGGGTGGAGATCACCTGGGGGCGCAACACCGGTGCGGTGGCGAGCGCCGCGGCCGAGATGGCCGAGAGGGCCGGTGCCGAGGTGCTGATCCTTGCCGGGGATGTGCGTGCCCGGCACCTTGTCGAGAAGCAGCTTCCGAACAGCTGGCGCGGGCGCACGGTGCAGAGCGAGGGCTCGCGGGCAGGCGGCGCCGATCCGCGGCGCCTGGATGAGCAGACGCATCGCGCCGTGGCCGAGGTGGCGCAGGCCCGCGTCGAGGAGGCGCTCGACCGGTTGCGCGTCTACTCGGCGCGCGATCTGACCGCGACCGGGCTTGGCAACGTTGTGTCTGCCTTGCAGCGCGGCAACGCCGAGACGGTCGTCCTCGAGCCATCCAAATTGGACAGCATAACCCTGTGGGTGGGGCCTGAACCCGCCTACCTGGCCACGACCGAGGGTGAACTGCGCCGCCTCGGAGTGGCCGAGCCGCAACTTGTACGCGCCGACGACGCCATCGTGCGCTCGGCGGCGGCGACCGGCGCCGAGCTTTTCCTGGCACAGCTGAAGGAAGACGAAGGCGACCGCGATGGCGCCGCCGTACTGCTGCGCGGCAGCCCGTAGTATTGGCCCCAACGAATAGGGCATTGCCGCCGCCGGGGCGGCAACGCCGCGCGTTGCTTCGCACGCGCCCAGAAGCAGGGTTGGGATCGCATGCCTGAGGGTGACAGCGTCTGGAAAATGGCTCGCAAGCTCCACCACGGGCTCGCGGGCACGCAGCTTTCGTCGGCCGACTTCCGTGTGCCCCAACTGGCGACGGTGACGCTGAAACACTGGACCGTCCTTGAATCCGCCAGCCGCGGCAAGCACCTGCTCCTACGCCTGCGCGGCCCGCGCGACGAGCGCCTCACGCTCCACTCGCACCTGCGCATGGACGGCACCTGGCGGTTGTACGTGCCGGGTCAGCGGTGGAATGCCCGGCCCCCGCACACGATCCGGGTGATCCTGCGCGCCGAGGCGCTTTCGGCCGTCGGCTACCACCTGCACGAGCTGGCGCTGGTGCCCACGGCGCAGGAGTCCAAGCTCGTCGGCCACCTCGGCCCGGACCTGCTCGGCGAGGACTGGGATCCGGAGGAAGCCGTGCGGCGTTTGCGGCTGCACCCCGACACCGCGATCGGGGAAGCCTTGCTGGATCAGCGTAACCTGGCCGGCATCGGCAACATCTACAAGGCCGAGTCCCTTTTCCTGCACCGCACCTGGCCGTGGACGCCGGTCTCGGAGATCGAGGATCTGGGCGGCCTCGTCACCATCGCCCAGCGCCTGCTCGACCAGAACAGGTTCGGGCGGGGCAAGGGCCCCAACGTTTATGGGCGGCGCGGCCAGCCGTGCTCCCGCTGCGGCCGGCAGATCAAGGCGGAGGGGCAAGGCGAGCGGGTCACGTACTGGTGTGAGGTGTGCCAGCCGGCTCCCGCTCATGCGGTTCCCGCAAGACCCGGCGTCCCGCCGCGCGGCCCGGCGAGCCGCAACCTGGCCCAGACCGTCTTGCCGTGAGCGACGAAGGTGGTGCCCCACGCCGAGGAGAGGCTGTCCACGAGCATGAGGCCCAGCCCGCCAAGGCGCTTGGTCTGCGCGAGCACGCGCGAGGCGGGCAGCTGCGGCAGGCTCGTGTCGTGGTCGCGCACGTAAAGGTGCAAGTTGCCGCCGTCAAGGGCGGCGACCACCTCCAGCTCGCTGTCGGCGTGGGTCACGGCGTTGGTGACCAGCTCGGAGATGATGAGCTGGGCGTCGCCGCTGAGCCGGTCCACGCCCCAGCGGTGGCACGCTGAGGCCACCATCGTCCTGGCGGCGGCCGGGGCATCGACCCCGCGAGGGAGGTAGGCCCGCGCTCGCAGGGGAGGTTGGGCGGCGCTCAGCGCGGCGGCGACGGCGTGGCGCCGGTCGGGGAAGGTGCCCTCGACCGCCTGGCCCGCCCGGTCCGGTCCGGTGCCCAGCACGATGAAGGTCCGCTCGCCCGCCAGCACGACCACCGAGCCCAGCGCCCGTGGCGCCGGCAACGCCGCCGCGCCGAGGTCGATCACGACCCCGCGCGGATGCTCGGCGAAGACCCGCGCCACGGCACGGCGTAATCGGATCGCCCCAGACGCATCGAGGTTTCCTAATGCATTGATGAAGGCGATCCCGGTTTCGAACTCGTGCTCCACTGTGATTTGCAAGGGTCCCCTACGAAACTCCTACGAGCTCTCCCTGTGTTCCAAGCCGACCGACTTGCGCAACTCTTCGAGGTCGGTCTTGAGGTCCTTGGATTGGGGGTGATCCGCGGCGAGCGATCGCATCAGGTCCGCCAGGGCGTCGGCGATCGCGTTGAACTTGTGCTGTGTCGCCTGGTCGGCCCGCTGCTGGGTGTTCTGCAGCAGCGCCACGAGGAGGAAGGTGATGATGGTCGTGGCGGTGTTGATGATGAGTTGCCAGGTGTCCGCCGACCGGATGAGGAAGAACGACGGCGCCCAGAGGACGATCAGCAGGATACAGAGGGCGAAAAACCATGGTTTGGAGACGAACTCACTGGCCGACATGGCGAACCGATCGAATGCGGACACTTGATTGGTCACCGAGGGCGGCATGTCTTTTTGGCCCGGCATTCCCATCGGGTACCCACAAGAAACGCCCAGAAAACCCTAAGCCCCGCCGTGCATTCAGTCCGGCCACTGCCCCGTGAAAGCGCGGATTCCCTCGGCCCCACCGCGGTCGATGGCAGCCTTGACCACTGCGAAGATGGCACCCTGCAACGCGGCCGCCATGAGTATCTCGGTCCAGCCGCGTTCCTCGTCCGTGGCGTCGGGGGTTTCCGGCTCGTCCGTGATGAGCCGCCAGGCCTGCTTGAAAAGCAGGCCTGCGACCGCACCCGCGAGGGCGCCGGCTAGCAACCCCACGGGCTTATAGACGATCTTCTTCATCGACGTTTCCTTCTAATGGCCAGGATGGCCAGGATCGCGGCGATGGCGGCACCGATCGCCGCCGGGATCGGGTTGCGCCGCACCTTCTCCACCCCGCGGCCCGCCAGCTCGGCAAGCCCCTCGGCCGCCACGGCGACCTCGGTCGCGACGTCCTTGCTCACCTCGGTGGTCTTGTCGGCCGCCTTGTGCGCTACCTCGGTGGTCTTGTCGGCCGCCTTGTGCGCCACATCCGACGCCTTGTCGGCCACTGTGGAGGCGCTCTCCTTGACCGCGTCCTTGGCCTTGGTGGCGGTGTCGGTGACCGCATCCTTGGCCTTGCTCGTGCCCTCGGAAACCTTCTCCTTCGCCTTGGCGGCGCTATCGGAGAGGCGCCCCTTCACATCGGCCTTATTGGCTAGCGCTGCTATCGTTTCGCCTAACTCCTCCCGTTCACGTTTGATCTCGGCCGCCAGCTCGTCCCGGTCGCTCGCCGCGGGGCCGGCGTCGCCTGCTCTGGTCATCGGCTCTTCCTCTCCTCGACGGCGGTCTTGACCGAGTCGATGTCGGCGCGAACGCTGTCGATGGTCCGGTCGGGGGTCAGTGGGGTGCTCCGCTTGAGCTGGCGCCTGCCTATCAGCGCCTCGATGCCCGTGACCACCAGCAGCGCCGCGGCCACCACCAGGGCGGCGGCCCAGCCGGGCATCACCTCGGCCAGCCCGAGCCCGGCGGCGAACAGCAGCGCGCCGAGAGCGTAGTGCAGCATCACGGCGGCGCCGCCGAACATGCCGATGCCGATTCCGGCATGGCGGCCCTTCTCGGCCAGCTCCGCCTTGGCCAGCCGCAGCTCATCGCGCACAAGTGTGGATATCTGCTCGCTGGCCTGGCGAACCAGCTCGGCGGTCGACTGGTCTGTCACCTTGGCCTATTACCCCGCGCGCGCGGCGATTAAGCCTTGTCGTCCGCCTTGTCGCCAGCCAAGTCGTCCGCTTTTCCTCAGGCTTGTCGCCAGCCAAGTCGTCCGCTTTTCGTCAGACTTGGTGGTCAGACTTGTCCTCAGGCATGTCCTCAGGCATGTCCTGCGGCTTGTCCTCACGCTTGTCGTCACGCTCGTCGCGCAGCTCGACATAGGGCTCTTTCTCCAGGGGATGGCCCCCGGCCATGGCGCGTGCCCGTGCCAGCTCCGAGTCGAGCTGGGCTCCAATGAGGAAAGCCAGATTGGTCAGCCACAACCAGATCAGGAAGACGATCACACCGGCGAGCGCGCCGTAGGTCTTGTTGTACGAGCCGAAGTTGGCCACGTACACCCCGAACAGGAAGGAGATCGCCATCCACAGCACCACGGCGATGATGCCGCCGGGTTGCACCCACCTGTACCCGCCGAGGCGCACGTTGGGGCTGGCCCAGTAGAGGATCGCGAGCATGATGCTGACGAGCAGCACCAGCACCGGCCACTTGACCATGTTCCAGGTGTTGACGGTGGCCTGCTCGATGCCGAGCGCCGCACCCACCCGCTCGGCGAAGCGCCCGCTGAACACGACGATGATGGCGCTCGCCATGGCCAGCAACCCGGTGAGGAGCGTGACGCCGACCCGCAGCGGGATGAGCTTCCAAAGTGGACGCTCCTCGGGCACCTCATAAATGGCGTTGGACGCCTTCATGAACGCCGAGACATAGCCGGAGGCCGACCAGAAGGCGAGCACGAGACCGATCGCCGTTGCCAGGCCCGGCCGTGCCTGGCTCTTCTGCACGTCGTTCACGGCGGTGCGCAGGATTTCGTCGACCGCTGGGGGCACGATGCCGCTCACGTTGTCCAGCAAGGCGGTGGTGAGATCGTCGCTGAGCAGGCCCATCACGCCCACGAGCACGATCAGCCCAGGGAACAGCGACAGCACGCCGTAGTAGGTCAGGGCCGCCGCCCAGACGGTGAGGTTGTCCCGTTTGAACTCCTTGACGGTGCGCTTGAGCGCGGCGAAAAGCGCCCTACCACCCAGATCTAAGGGGCTTCTCACCATCGCCCTGGCCTACCCAGCGCCGGGGACCTCAAAACCGCAGGGGTGCGGTGGCAAAGGCGGCGATGCCCTCGGCGAACGGGACCTTGGCGTGGAAGCCGAGTTCGCGGGCGGCGCGCGCGGGCGAGGCGACCACGTGCCGCACGTCCCCGGCCCGGAACTGTCCCGTGACAACGGGTTGCTTGCCGCCGGTGACCTCGGCGAGGGTAGTGGCCATCTCCCCCACGGTGTGCGGCTCGCCCGAGGCGATGTTGTAGGCGGTGATCCCTGGCGAGCGCACCTCCAGCGCGATCACGTTGGCGTGCGCGACATCCGAGACATGGACGAAGTCTCGCGTTTGCCGTCCGTCCTCGAAGACGCGCGGCGCCTCGCCGCGCTCAAGCGCCGAGCGGAAGATCGCGGCGACCCCGGAGTAGGGCGTGTCCCTGGGCATCCCAGGCCCGTAAACGTTGTGGTAGCGCAGGGCGACCGCCGTCCCGGCGGTCGCGCAGGCCCAGGCGCCGGCCAGGTGCTCCTGCGCCAGTTTGGTTGCGGCGTAAACGCTTCTGGGCTCGAGCGGCGCGTCCTCGGGCACCAGGGCGGGACGTAGCGGCCGCCCGCACACGGGGCACGGCGGGTCGAAGCGCCCCGCCTGAAGGTCGGCGCGCACGCGTGGCGGGGGGCGTTGCGCGCCATGTGAAGCACACTCATAACGCCCCTCGCCATAGACCACCATCGAGCTGGCGAGCACCAGGCGGCCAACGCCCGCCTTGGCCATCTCCGCCAGCACGATGGCGGTGCCTAGGTCGTTGCACGAGGCGTACTCCGGGGCGTCGGCCAGGTCGACGCCCATGCCGACCATCGCCGCCTGGTGGCATACGGCGTCGACGCCGCGCACGGCCCGCGCGACGGCCGCGGGGTCGCGCACGTCCCCGACGGTGACGTCCAAAAAATGAGACCCCTTGTGCGCCAAAGGATGGTGCGCCAAGGGGTGCAGGTTGTCCAGGGTGGCCACGTCGTGGCCGGCGGCGATCATCGCGGACACGATGTGCGCGCCGATGAACCCGGCCGCGCCGGTGACCAGGACCTTCATGCCTATAGAAGTACCATCCCGGATGGGCGTCGTGAGAAATCCGTAAGGGTATGTTCGCGTTTCTTAATATCTTGGGACGGGACCGTCCGCATAGGTTGAAGGTCATGACCGATGTCGTCCTGCCCTGCCTGGACGAGGCGAAGGCCCTGCCCTGGGTGCTCGCCCGCATGCCCGAGGGCTTCCGGCCCATCGTCGCCGACAACGGCTCCACCGACGGCTCCCCCGAGATCGCCCGCTCGCTGGGCGCGACCGTCGTCCACGTGCCAAGGCGCGGCTTCGGTGCCGCCGCGCACGCCGGGCTCGAGGCGGCGACCAGCGAGAACGTGTGTTTCATGGACGCGGACGGGTCCCTTGACCCGGCGCAGCTGCCGCTCGTGCTGGGGCCGCTGCTCGACGGCCGGGCCGAGCTGGTGCTCGGGCGGCGGCGACCCACCTCGCGGCGAGCCTGGCCGGCGCATGCCCGCTGGGCCAATGCGGTGCTGGCGTGGCAACTGCGCCGGGCGGCGGGCGTGGCCGTGCACGATCTCGGGCCGATGCGCGCCGGAAGCCGCGGGGGATTGCTGGCTTTGGGGCTCAGCGACAGACGTTTCGGGTACCCCCTGGAAATGGTCTTGAAAGCATCGAAGGCCGGATGGCGCATCACGGAGATGGACGTCGATTACGCGCCACGCGCCGAGGGGACGCGGTCCAAGGTGACCGGGACCCTGAGCGGGACGGTCCGGGCGGTGCGTGACATGTCAAAGGTGCTGGGGCGGTGAGGTTTCAGCTCGTCGTCATCGCCAAGGAGCCAGCGCCCGGGCAGGTGAAGACGCGCCTTTGCCCGCCCTGCACGCCCGAGCGGGCGGCCGAGATCGCGCGAGCGTCCATTGAGGACACACTCGACGCCGCCACCGCGACACCCGCCACGCGCCACGTCCTCCTCCTCTCTGGGGGGTACCCGCAACGGCCCGGCTGGACAACGGTGCCGCAGCGTGGCAACGGGCTTGCCGAGCGGCTGTGCCACGGCTTCAAGGACACCGCGCTTGCGGGCGCCGCGACGCTGCTCATCGGCATGGACACGCCCCAGGTGACGGCGCCGATGCTGGAGTCCGTCGCGAGTAGACTGTCCAATGCAGACGCCGTGCTGTGCCCGGCGGTCGATGGCGGCTGGTGGGCGCTGGCCTTGCGCGACCCCGCCGCCGGTGCCGTGCTCGCCTCGGTCCCGATGTCGCGCCAGGACACCTGCTCGCTGACGCGGCAAGCCTTGATGGACAACGGGTGGCGTGTCTCATCGGGTCCGGTGCTGCGCGACGTCGACACCATGGGCGACGCGCTCGATGTGGCAAGCTCTTGTTCCGCAACCAGATTCGCCGCGGCGGTGGCCACTGTCGCCACGGTAAGGCTTCGGGCAGGTGACCTGACATGACAGATCTCGCGGAGATAGCCATCATCGGCGGCTCCGGGCTCTATTCCCTACTGGACGGCCCAGCCGAACGGATCACGCCCCAAACCCCTTACGGCGCACCGTCCGACGCCATCACAGTGGGCGAGATGTCCGGCAGGCGCGTCGCCTTCCTGCCCCGCCACGGCGCCAACCACCGGCATGCCCCGCACGGCATCCCCTACCGCGCCAACATCTGGGCCCTGCGCTCCATCGGCTGCCGGCAGATCCTCGCCCCTTGCGCCGTCGGCGGCCTCTTGCCCGAACTCGGCCCCGGCTCCTTCGTCGTACCCGACCAGCTCATCGACCGCACAAGCGGCACGCGCGAGCGCACCTACTATGAGACCGGCGCGGTGCACGTCAACTTCGCCGACCCGTACTGCCCCGACGGCCGCCGCGCTGTCCTCTCCCTCGACTTCCCCCTCACCGACTGCGGCACCATGGTCGTCATCGACGGCCCTCGCTTCTCCACCCGCGCCGAGTCACGCTGGTATGCGGCCTCGGGCGGCACCACCATCAACATGACCGGCATGCCCGAGGCGATCCTCGCCCGTGAGCTGGCCCTCTGCTACACCACCATCGCCCTCGTCACAGACCACGACGCCGGTGTGGAAGGCGACCGCGGCGTCACCCAGCAGGAGGTCTTCGCCGTTTTCCGGGAGAACACCGAGCGCATGCGCGCCCTCCTTTTGGCCGCGGTCGCCGCGCTCCCCCGCGCCCGCACCTGCCCCTGCCCCACCGCCCTCGACGGCCTCCCCATCGCCAAGCGCTAATAGCCACAACCGCTGTGAACTTGCATGACGCCCTCGTGGCCTGGATGTCGATCCGGTACAACTGCTACATCCTGACAGCGACGCCGGAGGTCTACACCGCCATTCACCCGGATGCCGAGTGCGTCGTGCTGGAGAAACCGTTCGACTGACGTGCCTTGAAGGCCTTGAAGTAGCCGTTGGCGGCCGGGGTGAACATCAGGGCCGTGGCGGTCAGGACAGCGATGGTGTGGATGAGGCGGCTCGCGGCGAACGCCGGGCTCATCAAGTCGGCGAGCGAGTGGCCGGCGGCGAGGTCGCGGATGGGGTCCACGACGAGCGACAGCATGCCAACTATGCCCAGTAGCAGGGCCAGCGCGATGCGCGCCCAGTTGCGCCCGGCCAGCATCTTTAGAGCGACGTAGACGGCGAGAAGCGTGACAACGATGCGAATCGTCACGCCGATTAACAGTTCCGTGCCGGAAACCTCGCCATCGAGGATGACCAGTGTCGTCTCGAAGATTCCACAGGTCAAGGCGAGCATCCAGAGCAGGAAAGCGGCGCGGACAGGACTTGCGGCATTAGTGAACATGAGGTTCACTCTTCACCTTGAGCGGTTCTAGATCACGCCTGCGAGCCGCCGAATGCGTGGTAGGGCTAGCCTGACGATATGTACGACGTGGCGGTGGTAGGTGCGGGACCGGCCGGTGCGAGCGCGGCGATAGCGGCTGCGCAGGCCGGGGGCCGCGTCCTACTGCTGGACAAACATGATTTTCCCAGGGACAAGGCTTGTGGCGATGGGATTGCGCCGCAAGCCTTGTTTGAACTTGGGAAACTTGGCTTGTCCAATGTGGACGACGGGTATCCGGCGCTGCCCGACCTGAGCATCACCGGCCCGTCGGGCGCCCGCGCGCAGCGGCCCATGCCGACGCCCGTCCGCGTCATCCCGCGCACAGTCTTCGATGCCCGCCTGGTCGACGCGGCGGTGGCGGCCGGTGCCACGCTTCAGAAACACCGCGTCCGGAGCATCAGCGAGGAGAACGACCGCGTCATCATCGACGGCATCGAGGCGCGCACGCTCATCGGCGCCGACGGCGCCACGTCGGTGGTGCGCCGCCACCTAAGGGAGGCACCCAACGGCCCCGGTCATCTCGCCATTGCCATCAGGGGGTACGCTCAGCATCCGCTCGAAAATGGTCTGGTGCAACGGATTGTGATGTCCGGGGGGGCCTGGCCCGCCTACGCCTGGTCCTTCCCCATCGGCGACGGCCGCCGCAACGTCGGCTACGGCGAGTTGCTGCGTGGCTCGCCGGTCAGCCGCGATCACCTGCTGGCAAGGCTTACCGACCTGATGCCCGACGTCGACCTCGCCGAGACGGCCGGGCTGAGGGCGCACTACCTCCCATTGTCCACCCGGCGGCCCGCGGCCGGGCGCGGCCGGATCCTCCTTGCCGGTGACGCGCTTTCACTCATCAACCCGTTCACGGGCGAGGGCATCTTCTATGCGGTGGTCTCCGGCGCGCTCGCCGGGCAGACGGCCGCCCTGCTCCCCGGGCCCGGTGCGGCGCAATGGTACGGGCTCGCGCTGCGCACGCGCCTGGGCCGCCACCTGAGGCACACCAAAGCGGCCACGCGCATGGCCAACATCCCCGGCGTGGTCGACGCCGGGATCCGGGCCGGCGCGCGCGACCAGAGGGTCTTCAACGCCTTTGTGGAGTTGGGGTTGGGCGACGGTCTGCTCACCTCCCGCCTGCTGCGCAAGACCGCGACAGCGCTGGTGCTACGGTCCGGCGGCGAGCCTGCGAGCCGCGGGTGAGGAGCCGGCGCCGCCGAAGGCAAGCGGCCTATAGCGCAAGCAGCACTGAGTCGTCGGCGTCGTCGAGCAATGCCACCTTTACCCGGTCCGGGGCATCCTCGTGCCTGGGGACGGCGAACACCGCGCTCGCCGGCCGGTCCTGGTAACGAGCGGTGTAGCGCACGAGTCGCCACTCGCCCTCGTCCCAGCTTTCCACCACGTCCGAGCGCAACGACTGGCCGACGGTCCGGAAGGCCGGGCTGCGCTCAAGCGTCTGTACGGTGGCGTGCAAGGGGACCGCGTCGGTCGTGGCGGCGGCCAGCGGATGGGTGAGCCGCACCTTCAAGCGCCGCAAGGGAATCAGCCAGTACCTGTCGAACTGCGCACTCAGCGACATGATGAGCGCCGCTTCGGCCGCGAGCACGGCGACGGCCCGCGCAGCCTGCCCGCCGCCGAAGGGCGAGGCCCAGGAACCGATGCCCAGCAACGCAAGCACGCTCATGGACAGCAGGAAGCCGGCGTTGGCGAAGTGGCGCAAGCCGATCGGGCTGGGCCTGGCGCTCGTGCATCCGCAGGAAGACTCCGGCGCCGCCACTCGCGCATAGCTGAGGTACCCGATGAAAGCAAGGGAAAGGCCGATCGCCGGGATCGGCCATGCCGGCGGCAGCAGCACCGCCGCGGCGACGGCCAGCTCGGCGAAGCCGACCGCGCGGAACGCGGGCAGCGCCCACCGCTGCCCCACCATCGTGCGCAGCGCCGAGCTCGCCGCGGCGAGAGGCGCCGTGCGGCCGAAGAGCTTGAACCCGCCGGACCAGGTGAGCCAGGCGCCGATCACCAGCGGTTGCAGGTCAGCCAACCAACTCATCATTTTCGCTCCTGCAAGAGGTTTGAGGGGCCGGGCACGGCAGTGGGGGGCTGGCCGTGCCCGGGCTGGAGAAAAGCCGATCGGATGGGAGATCAGACGGCCGCGTAGACCGTGGCGATGTCGATCTCGTTGGTGCCGGGACGCCAGGCCCCGATCACCTTGACGTGCTTGCCGACTTGCAGCAGCGACATGTCGCTGATGGCGGGGGTTCCATTGTAGACAGTCGCGGTGGTGCCGGGGATGACGTGACCGATGATCCTGCTTCCGGCGTGGTCGAGCGCCATCTGGTTGCGGCTGATCGAGACGACGTGCACCTCGAGGTTGACGATGTTGACCCACAACGATTCCGCCGCGAGGAGCCCGTCGTCGAGCCGCACGCCGCGGGCGTACAGGCCGTCGCCGACCTCGACCTTGTCGAACGTGGTGGGGGTCAGCTTCCAGATGCTCGTCGCCTCGGTGACCTGGATGCGGTTGAACACCCCGTCGGAGCCTTTGACGAACAGCCGGGTGCCGGTGATGGTGTTTACCAGTCCCTCAACGAAATTGGGGTCGGGTGCGCCGGGTTGCACGTCCCACTTCGGCGCGGCGAACGCCTCGTCGGGGTCGAGCGAGCCAAGCGCCGTGGCCCCGACGACCGAGGCGGCCCCGGTCAGCGCGGCCGCGGTGAAAAGCTGACGGCGGTCGATACTCGTGCCAGACATCCGATCCTCCTCAACCGATGTCGACGCTCACGGGCCGCAGGCCCGTCGAGAGGCTGGCAATTGCGCTGTACGCCGAAGCGGTCAGATCGATGAGACGGTTCGATGCGCAGGTTCCCCCGCAGCAAACCCTTTCACCGCAGAAGCTTCTGGTGCGCGGGCCGCAGTCGGCGATCGACGTGGTGACGGCAAGACCGTTGCACAGGTTGGTTGTCCGGTGCCGGAAACCGCATCCGCGCCGGGTGAGGCCCAGGCCGCACAGGTCGGGGCGGGTAATGCTAAAGCAGGCCGACGAGGCGTTGGGCCAGGCATGCTGGCGGGATCCGGAATTGCATGTACCGCAGGCGCCATGGCCGGTCGAGCCGCATGGTCCCCAAGCGTTGCCGCAGCAGAACCATGACATCTCGCCTCTTACAGCTGCCATCAGCGTCTCCTTTCAGGTCACGCGGGGACGAGCCCCGGTCGAAAGATCGAAAGCTGTTGACTCGCCTGCAGGCGATTCCATCCTGAAGAAGAAAACTAGTCCCGTCAATCTGTCGATTGAAGAAAAGTTTTAACGATTTCCCCAAACTCGGCGATGTAGGGTGCACCCAGGCGCCGGGGCAGGCCTGACCGAAGGGCCATTGCGGCGATGACATCTACCAATTAAGTTTGATGGATAAACGAATTCGTTCCGTTACCGTATAAGGACCAAACGTGCAAGGCACCATCCGCGTCATACCAAGAAGAATTTCTGTCCACACGGGACACCTCTTGCTCACACCGCAGACCCGCGTCTGCGCCCCACCTGAGTTGGTGGACGTGGTGCGCAAGGCCCTCGAGCGGGCCGACCTCCCGCTCGCCGCGACCGACGCGCCCGGGGACGGGGTCATCACCTTCGCCATCGGCGGCGATGAGTCGGTGGCGCCGCTCGGGTACACAATGAAGGTCACCGAAACGAGGGTGCACGCCGCATCGCCCAGCGAGGACGGCCTGCTGCGGGCGGCGGAGACGCTGCGGCTGCTGATGCACGCCCAGACCGGCACGTTCGGCCGGCACCCGGGCTGGCAGCTGCCCTGTGTGGAGATCATCGACTACGGCCGCTGAGCCATTAGTGTGGCATCTATGCAGGTTGGAGTGGTGTTCCCGCAGACGGAGATAGGGTCGGACGCCGCGGTGATCCGGGCATACGCGGCTGCGGTGGAGGAGCTGGGATATGCGCACATTCTGGCGTATGACCACGTGGTCGGGGCCGACCCCGCCGGGCATCCGGGCTGGAGCGGTCCCTACAACGTAGACAGCACCTTTCACGAGCCGTTTGTCCTCTATGGATACCTGGCGGCGATCACCTCCCTGGAGCTGGTCACCGGGGTGATCATCCTGCCGCAGCGGCAGACCGTGCTGGTGGCGAAGCAGGCGGCCGAGATCGACCTGCTTGCGGAGGGGCGGTTCCGGCTCGGCGTGGGGTTGGGCTGGAACGAGGTCGAGTACGAGGCGCTGGGCAAGGATTTCACCGATCGCGGGCGGCGCCTGAGCGAGCAGGTGACGCTGTTGCGTCGCTTGTGGACGGAGCGGGTCGTGACCTTCCGGGGCCGCTACGAGAGCGTCACCGCGGCCGGGCTCGCGCCGCTTCCCGTGCAGCGACCGATTCCGATCTGGTTCGGCGCGAACGAGCCCGCCGCCCTGCGCCGTGCCGGGCGGCCGGCCGATGGCTGGTTCCCGCAGCGCCGCCCCGGCCCGCGGCTGGATGAGGCGATCGCCGTGGTCCGCGAAGCCGCGCTGCGGGCTGGGCGCGACCCGGACGGCATCGGCATGGAGGGCCGGGTCGGTCTCACCGAGGGCCTCGAGGCCGCCGTCGATCAGATCGCGGCGTGGCGCCGCATGGGCGCCACCCACGTCGCCATCAATACCATGGGAGCGGCCGGCGCGCAGCGACGGAGCTGCGACCAAAGACTCGGCATCGGCGCGATCGGCGTCGATCGGCACATCGCCGCCCTGGCGGAGGTGGCGTCGATGATCAATCTGCCGCCGCGTATCGGATGATCACTCTGCCGAAACGTGGCGCTGGATGAACTCCACCGTCGCATCGAAGATCAGCGCTGCGTCGTGGTCGAGCGTGGCGACGTGATAGCTCTCGGTCAGCACGATCTCGCGCACGTCGGTCGATGCCACGCCCGAGAGCACGAGCGCGCTGTTGACCGGCTCGACCACGTGGTCCTGCGCGGAGTGCAGGAGCAGCAGGGGTTGAGTGACCTTGCCGAGGTCGCGCCGCACTATCGTCTGGAACTGGCGCAGTGAGGCCGCCGCCCGCACGGGCGTGCGCGCATAGGCCCCCTCGAGGACCCCGGGCTTGGCGATGTCGTTGCCGATCGCCGCGACCGACGGGACCAGCCGGGCCAGCAGCGGCAGGAACCTCGTGTCCCAGCGCAGCATCGCCACGGCCGGGTTGACGAGCACGATCCCGGCGATGCGGGCGCCGTGCTGCTCGGCAAGGCGCAGCGCGAGCGTGCCGCCCATCGACAGCCCGCACACGAAGACCCGCTCGCAGCGCCCGCTCAGATGGGTGAACGCCTCGTCAACGCTGGCATACCAATCGCGCCAGCCGGTGAGGTTGCAGTCCCTCCAGTCGGTGCCGTGGCCGGGCAGCAGCGGCAGGCTGACCGTAAAGCCCTGTTTGGCCAGGTGCCGCGCCCACGGCCGCACGCTGTGGGGTGACCCGGTAAAACCGTGACACACAAGCACTCCCACATCGGCGGCGCCGTCGTGGTGAAATGGCGTGGTGTCGATGTCGATGGACTGGCTCGATTGCTGGTTCACGCGCGAATGATGTCACGTGCCCTACCGGGGAGGCGAGGGTGAATATCGGGCGACTGAGCGGCATTGTCATCATGGTCGGCGTAGTACTGTGGGCGGTGAGCCCGGCCGTACCGCCGGCCACGCCCGCCGCCGGCGCCTACGCCGACCAGGCGACGATCACCATCGTGGGGCGGGCGGGCAGTTTCGGCCCGCTACGCGAGGCGGTGCCGTCCGGGCAGCGCCTCGGCCAGCTCGAGGTTCCCGGGTGGGCCTTCCCCGCCGCGCGCAAGCCCAGCAACGCGGTGATCGCCACCGACGGCAGCCTGCTGATGCCGGCGATCAGCCACAACGACAGCCTGACGGTGCCCACCTCGCCCGAGATGGCGGTGGCGGCCTACGACCCGCGCACCAACACCTCCGAGATCGTCCGCCTGGCCACCACGCCGGCCGCGGTCGGCCCCAAGCGCATGATGATCGCGCCGACCGTGACCGGCCTGGTGCCCCTGCCCGGCGGCGCCGTCGCCTTCATCGGGTGGACCGAGGGCCTCGAGAGCGCGGCACCGGCGTTCGGGTTGCTGACCAAGGTGGACGGTCAGTGGCGCTCCCTGCCCGCCAACCGGTGGACCGCGCACGCCCTCGGCCTCACCCGCCCGCGCGGCCTCGCCCGGCTGCCCGGCTCCGGCGACCTCATCGTCGCCCAGGACGGCGGCGCCATCACCGCGCTGCGGGTCACCGGACCCGACCTGTCCGGCCGCTACGCGGTGATCAAGCGGGGGGCGTTCGCCCACCCGGCCGACGTGACAATGCGCGAGGTGCACGCCGACCCCACCGGAAGGCTTGGCGCGGAAGGTTTCGTGGTCGGCATGGACCGGCCCGGCTCACCGCCGGTCGTGCAGGAGTTTCGATACGACGAGCGGACCGGCAAGCTCACGGCGCGGTCGGCGCCACTGCTGCCCGGCGATGAAAGTCCATTGAGCAAAAAACTTTATGGGTACCCGATGGGCCTTTATGACCGCATGGGAAACCTCTGGGCCGCCCGCCAGGAGAGCTTCCTCAGCGGCAGGCTCGCCGTCTACACGCGCGAACGCTGCCCGCCGGACGCGAGCCCATGGGCCAGGGCCTGCCGGCCCGACTACGACATCATCCAGGCGTCGGAACTGCGCGCGCCCCGGGGCCTGATAGAGGATCCGGTGTCGGGCACGATGGTTCTGATCGTCGAGGGCGGGATGCTGATGCCCGTGCGCGCCAAGGCATCCGGCGGCGGCCTGGCCTTCGAGATCGGCAACCTCGTCGACATCGGCGGCAAGGTGATGACCATCGGTGAGGGCTCCAGCGTCGACAGCCGGCCCGGCGCCGTCGACCGGTCGGGCCGCCTGTGGTTCCCGACGTCGCGGGCCACCCACGACGCGGGCGGGACGACCAGCATCGACCACTGGCTGTTCACGGTGAAGCTGGGCGAGCTGTTCACCCCGCCGCCGGTCCGCCTGCCGGACGTGCCCGGCCGCCGCGTCACCATCCAGACCGAGAACACGGTGACCATCTCGACCCGGCAGGCCGCGGGCAAGACGGCGGCGCGGGAGGTTGACTCCGACGCGTACTTCTCCGAGTGCACCGACACCCCCTCTATCAGCTGCGGAAACGACGGCACCCCGGGCAACGGCTTCTACCTTCGCGACTCGACGGGTTATGGTCACCTCCAGGGCTCGCTGGCCTATCGCGTGGACGTCCCCGTCGCGGGCAACTACCGGCTGTCGTACCAGGTCAGCACCTTCGAGGCGACCAAGGAAGCCGAGATCGAGATGACCATCGCCGACCGCAAGCACGTGACCGCGGTGAGCACCAACGGTGACTGGCGCCCGATGCGCACCGGCGAGATCGTGTGGTTCCATGCCGGCGTGCAGACCATCACCATCGCCCCCACCAAGGGCGGCGGCGGATGGTTCCTCAACTCCATGACCCTGCAACGCGTCTAGACATCTTTTACCAAGATTTGCGGTTGGGAGGCTCCCCGCTTTCGGCACCGATGCATCACGATGGTTGGATGCGAGTCCTGCTCGTCGAGGACGACCTCCGGTTTGCCGCCGCTCTCACCTCGGCCCTGCGCCGCGGCGGCTACGAGGTCGATGTGGTCAACACCGCCGCCGCGGTACCCGATGTGCCCTCCTGCGATCTCGTGCTGCTCGACCTCGGCCTGCCCGACGGCGACGGGGTCGACGTGTGCCGCCGCGTGCGCGAGGGCAGCGACGTGGGCATCATCATGCTCACCGCGCGCGGGCAGGAGCGCGACCGCATCATCGGATTGCGTTGCGGCGCCGACGATTACGTGGTCAAGCCGTTCGGCTTCGCCGAGTTGCAGGCGCGTATCGAGGCGGTGCTGCGCCGTGCCCGACCCCGCCCGGGTGGGGTGCGTGTCATCGGCGACCTGCGCCTCGACCTCGACCGGCACAGCGCGCAGGTGGGTCAGCAGCCGGTGTCATTGACACGTAAGGAGTTTCAGCTCCTTGCGATCCTCATGGCCGAGCCAGAGGTGGCGGTGCGCCGCGAGCGCCTTTTCACCGAGGTGTGGCGCACCACGTGGCAGGGCACCTCGCGCACCCTCGACGTGCACATGACCTCCCTCCGGTCCAAAATCGGTGCCGCTGCTCAGATCGAGACCATCAGGGGCGTCGGGTATCGCATCGTGGCGGGGACCTAGATGCGCCGCCGGCTCATCGCGACCTATGTCGGGCTGCTCGCGATGGTGCTCGTGGGTTTGAGCGTGCCGCTCGGGGCGGCGCTCGCGGTGCGCAACGAGCAGACCATGTTCATCGACCGGCTCAACGACACCGCCCGGTTCGCCTCGCTCGCCGAACCGGCACTGCGGACCGGGGATTACGTGGTTCTCGAGAACGAGCTGCGCGATTACGAGCGGATGTTCGGCATCGTGGCCGGGATCGTCGGCCGCGACGGGCGGGTGCTGCTGACCTCGGAGTCCACATTGGACGTCAAGGACGAGCGGGTGCGGCGGGGCATCGACGCCGCTCTGTCCGGCAACCGCGCCGCGCCCGAACAGTCCCTCTGGCCGTGGGCGGGTGGCCCGCTCGTGGTGTCGGAGCCGATCGGCCGCGGAGGCGAGGTCATCGGCGCCGCGCTGACCGTCTCGCCGACGGGTAACCTGCACGCCGCCATCGCCCGCAGCTGGGCGCTGCTGGCCGCGATCGCCACGCTGGTGCTACTGCTTGGCTGGGTCGCCACGCTGCCGCTGGCGCGCTGGATGCTGCTGCCCATCGAGAAGCTCGACGAGGCGGCGCATGCGCTCGCCGACGGGCGATACTCCGGTGGGCGCCTTGCGGATTCGGGCCCGATCGAGCTGCGCCGGCTCGCCCAGTCGTTCACCTCCATGGCAGACCGGGTCACGACCCTGCTGGGCCGCCAGCGCACGTTCGTCTCGTACGCCAGCCACCAGCTGCGCACCCCGCTCGCCACCCTGCGGCTGTGCGTCGAAAACCTCCGGCCCGCGGTGACGGAGGACGGGGTCGAGGACTACACGATGCTCGCCGACGAGATCGAACGGATGGCACGCATGTGCGATGCCTTGCTGTCCTATGCGCTGGCGGAGGTGGCGGCGAGCGAACGCCACACACTCGACGCGGTCGCGATCGCCGACGCCCGCATAGCGGTCTGGCGCCCGGCCGCCGAGCAGGCCGGCGTTTCCGTGCACCGGGAGGGGGCCCTTTCGGCGCTGGTGCGCGTGGCCGACGACGTGCTCGACCAGGCACTGGATGCGCTGCTCAGCAACGCGGTGAAGTTCGCCGGCGCCGGCGCTCAGGTCACCCTCCGCGTCGTCGAGCCCGACCGGCAACGGGTCGAGGTGCATGTGGTCGACACCGGCCCCGGCATGCCGCCCGAGGATCTGGCGCGGGCCGCGGAAGCCTTCTGGCGCAAGTCCTCCCACCAGAACATCGACGGATCCGGGCTTGGTATCACCATCGCCGAGGCGCTCATCAGGGCCTCCGGTGGCAGCCTGCACCTCGCCCCCGCCTCACCGCACGGAGTCCACGCCCGCATCATCCTGCCCGCCGCGACTGCGAGCGGGAAGTGAAGCGGCGGGCGCTTCTCGGCGCCACCCTCGCGGCCGCGGCCTCCGGCTGCACCGCCGCGTGTGCCGCGACCTTCGAGGCTCCGCTGCCCAAGGTCACCATCGCCGGCGGCGCACCCGGAGGCGTCTACCACGAACTCGCCAAGGCCTTCGCCGCAGAGATCCGCCGGCGCTGGCGTATCCCGGCCGATGTCCTGCCCAGCAACGAGTCCATCGACAACCTTCGCATGGTTGCCCAGGGCAGGGCCGACATCGGCTTCGCCACGGTGGACCTGTGCGAGCTTGCGCTGCAAGGGGATTCACCGTTCACCGGGGTGCTTCAGGTCGCCGCCCTCGCCAGCGTTTACGAGGACTACCTCCAGATCATCGTCTCCGAGGAGAGCCGGATCGCCCAGGTCCGCGACCTCGTCCGGTACAGGGTCTCCCTGGGCGCCGAAGACTCGGGAGCGGAGTTTGTCGCGCAACGCATCCTGCGCGCCGCCGGCCTCGCCCCGGGTGACATCACGAAGCTGTTCCACCTGCCCGCCGATGAGGCCGCCACGCAGATGCGCGCCGGAAACCTCGACGCCTTCTTCGTGATGGGCGGCCTGCCCACCCCGTCGGTGTTGGCTTTGGCCGAGAAGATGAAGGTGGGGGTCCTGTCCATCCCCGACGAGGCCGACTACCTGCGGGCCACCACCGAAAGCGACCTTTACCTGTCGCGCTCCATCCCGGCGGGCACCTACGGCATCGGCTCCGAGAAGTCGACTCTAGGGGTCGGCAACGTCATCGTGATACACAAGGATGCCTCCGACGAGACCGCCTTCCGCCTGACCGAGCTGCTTCTGGCCGCCAAGCCCAGCCTCGTCAAGGCCCACCCCGAAGCCCGGCGGCTCGACCCGCGCACCGCGGTGGCCACCTTCAGGATCCCCCTGCACCGGGGAGCCCTGCGCTACTACCGCGAGACCAAGCCCTACCCCGGGACCGCCCGCTGAGCCGTGTCGGCGGCCGTGCCTAGGACTTGGCGGGTGAGGATGGCGGGTTGGCCGGCGTCGAAGGCGGCGCGGGCGGGCGGTGGCGGGGTCGGTGAGTTGCGCGGCGGCTTGCCGGGGCCTTTGCTCTGGCCGGGCTTCGGTTCGCCGCCGCGCTTGCCGTCGGCCGGGAACTCGCCCTTGTTGGGATCGCCGAGCTTGCCGCCCATGCCGTCGGTCATACGCTTGCTGGGCAGTTGCATGTCCTTGTGGGCCTGGTTCATGAACGCCTCCCACATTTCGCCGGGCAGACCCGCACCGAACATGTTGCGCCCATTGGTTTCCTTGATCGGGGTGTCGTTGTGATCCTTGCTACCCACCCAGATCGCCGTGGCGATCTGCTCCGTATAACCCACATACCACGCGTGCGCATGCGCACCCTTGAACACCGGGGTCACCCCATCAGGCTGCTTCTTACCGTTCTCCCACGTCCCACTCTTGGACGCCACCTGCCGCCCACCGGCCAGCGTGTGCCCCTGCGTACCCGGGATCTTCTTCAGCACCCAGGTCACCTCGTCGGCCACCTTCGCATCGATCGCCGGCACCCCCTTGAGCTGCTCACTGCCGGCCGCGATCGGCTCCCACCTACCCGACTGCCGGTTCTTACGATCCACCTTGAGCACAAAATGCGGCCGGTGATACACACCATGATTGGCCAACGTGGCCATGCCGGTGGCATGGTCCAGCACCGAGATCGGATACTGCCCGAACCCGACATGATAGTCGAACACGCTGCGGCCCTGAGGAATCCCGGTGTCCAGGTGATAAGGCTTGACCGGGTCGGTGGTCCACATGGTCTTGATCCCGGCCTGATGCGCCATCGACACCACCTTCTCGGTACCGATCTTGCGAGCCACCTTGAAAAACGCCACGTTGAACGACTGCACCGTCAACGTCTCCAGGGTGCAGCGGTCACCACACGGCAGTGAGTCGACCTCCCGGCCGGCGTTGGCCACATCAAACTCGGCGCCGTTGACGCCCTTCTTCATCTCGGTGGCATCCCAGATCGACTGGGTGGAGATGTCGGCGGCCAGCGCCGCGGCCAGCGTGTAGGGCTTGAACGACGACGCCGGCGGGTGCGGCTCGTCATCGCCGGCCCAGTCGGTGTCGGTGCCCTTGTTGTTACCCCCGTAGTAGGCGATCACCCGGCCCGTGGCCGGATCGATGGCCACCCCGGCCCCGATCAGGTTCTCCTTCTGCGGCCGCATCGCCGACCCGTCCACCTCCCGGTTGAGCTGCTTTTCCAACGCCGCCTGCGCCCGCGGATCGATCGTGGTCACAATCCGCAACCCGGCGTTCTTCCAATCGCTCAAACCCTGCTGGCGCAGCATGTTACGCACACCCAACCGATCCAGCTCCGCCTCCACATACTTGACGATGTGCCCCGTGGCCCGGTCGTTGTGCCCCCACGAACTACCCGCCTTCGCGTGATCCACCTTCTGCAACTCACCCGGCTGGGGATTGTTCGGATCCTTGGGACCCGGATACTGCATCGCGGCCCGATCCTTGTCGCTCAGCCAGCCCATCTCGACCATGTTGTCGAGCACATAGGCCCAGCGGCCCTTGGCGTTGTCGAGGTTGTTGGCCGGGTCGTAACCGCTCTTGCCCTCCGGCTGGCGCAACACCGCCCCGAGCACCGCCGCCTGCGCGACGGTCAGCTTGTCGATCTGATCCGGCGGGATCGCGAAATACGCCTCCGCGGCCGCACCGATACCATGCGCGCCACGTCCAAAGTAGACCGTGTTGAGGTAGAAGCCGAGGATCTGCTCCTTGGTGTAGTTGTCCTCCAGCTTCCGCGCCATGATCGCCTCACGCACCTTGCGGGCATAGGAGATCTCCAGATCACCCGCCGCCTGCCGGGCGTACTGCTGCGTGATCGTCGAACCGCCCTGAGTCTCCCCGCCGGTCACGTTGTTCCACGCCGCCCGCGCGATGCCGGTCATGTCGATGCCGTGGTGTTCGTAGAAGTGCTTGTCCTCCCCGGCGATGAGTGCCTTCTGCACCTCGGGCTTGAGCTTGTCCAGCGGCACCTCCACCCGGTTCAGCGAACCCAGCTTGGCCAGCTGCGTTTTATTGTCCGCGGCGAAGATCTCCGTGCTGTTGACCAGCGTCAACTCGCCGGGCTCACGAATCGAGTCATAAAAGTAGCTGCCCGCGATGAGCCCTACCCCGCTGAGGAAGACGAGCACGGCAACGCCCAATATAAGCCGCTTTTGCCACTTATTCCCCGGCATAACGCGACGCCGCCGGCCCGCGCGCTTAAGCGAGTGGGCGGCGCGCTTAAGGCGCCCCCGCCGTAACGGCGCAAGCAACGTCTCCGGCAGTGGCCAAGGCGAAGACGCAGGCGGTGGCGAGGGCGCGTCGGGGTCGCCCAGCACGACCCTGGCCCGGCCTACGGCAACTTCGTCGACTTCTTCAGGCTCGCCATGGGGATGCACGACACCGACCATACCCACAAAATCGCAGTTCTTAATCGGTGTCGCCTAGAGGTACATGCCCGTGGCACTACGCGACCGGCCCGATACCGGCACGTAATCGGGCCCTGCTCCTGCACCCCGCATTTGTCTAATGTGGACCGATAGCTCAGCCCCGGCCCGCCGGAACCTGTACCGACCCGACCCCCTTGACGCCGATCGCCGTCTTTTCCTAAAGTCCTAACAGGTTAAGATGATGGAGTAATCGGTGATCGAATTTCTTCTCCATCCCGGCTCCGGCGTCTCGCCGTACCTGCAGATCGTCCAGCAGGTACGCCAGGCGCTTCGGCTGGGCCTGCTGCGCGAAGGCGATCGGCTGCCCACCATCAAGACGGTGGTGGCCCAGCTGGCGATCAACCCGAACACGGTGCTCAAGGCGTACCGGGAGCTGGAGCACGAGGGTCTGGTGGCACCCCGGCCGGGGGCGGGGACCTTCGTGCTGCGGACCCTCGCCGACGACACCGTCACCGCGCACGATCCGCTGCGCGCGGACCTGCGTGCCTGGCTGGACCAAGCGTGGCAGGCCGGCCTGGACGACGACAGCATCGAGGCGCTGTTCTGGACGACCTTCCGCGTAGCCCGTCGAGAAGCCGGCAGCAAGGAGGACGTGGCATGACCGCGGTCGTGCGGGCTCAGGGCCTGGGCAAGCGATACGGGCGCCGCAGGGCGCTGTCGGAGTGCACAGTGGACATCCCAGCCGGCCGCGTGGTGGGGCTCGTGGGTCCCAACGGGGCGGGCAAGACCACCCTGCTACGGCTGGCGGTAGGCCAGCTGACGCCGACCACCGGCAGCATCGAGGTGCTCGGCGGGCGGCCCGCAGCGGACGCGGCGCAGTTGAGCCGAGTCGGCTACGTCGCGCAGTCCACGCCCGTCTACTCAGGACTGACCGTCGAGGAGCATCTGATGCTGGGCGACCGGCTCAACCCGCGCTGGGACATGAGGATCGCGCGGGATCGCATCGAAAGCGCCGGCCTCGATTCCCGGCAGCGCGCCGGGCGGCTCTCCGGAGGGCAGCGCGCGCAGCTCGCACTCGCCCTGGCCGTCGCCAAGCGGCCGGACCTGCTGATCCTCGACGAACCCGTGTCCGCCCTCGACCCGCTCGCGCGCCGCGAGTTCCTTTCCGGCCTCATGGAATCCGCCGCCGACACCGGCGCCAGCGTCGTCGTCTCCTCGCACGTGGTCGGCGATCTCGAACGGATCTGCGACTACCTCATGATCCTGGTCGCGTCGCGTGTGCGTCTCGCGGGCGACATCGACGAGCTGCTCGCGTCGCATCACCAGCTGATCGGCCCCCGCCGCGACCCCACCACGCTGCCCGGCGCCGAGGTGATCACCGCGCGCCACACCGAGCGTCAAACGACTTTGTTGGTACGCGCGCAGCGACCGGTCGACGACCCGGCCTGGACTGTCGCCGAGATCGGCCTGGAAGACCTGGTCCTGGCGTACATGAAGGCCGATGCGGCGAGCCTGTCCCCGATGGAGGTCCTACGATGATCTGGCTCACCTGGCGGCAGTTCCGCTTCTCGGCGTTGACGGTGTTCGGCGTGCTGGGCGCGGTGGCCCTCGCCCTCGCGCATACCGGTCCCCGCCTGTCCCGCGAGTACGCCGACCTGCGCGCCGCGTGCGGGGGCGCCAGTTGCCACCCAGAAGCCTTCGAAGATTTCTTCTTCTCCCACCTGGGGGTCTATCTCGGACTCAACGCGCTCGTGATCGCCGTGCCCGCCGTCGTGGGCGTGTTCTGGGGCGCCCCGCTGATCAGCCGCGAGTTCGAGACCGGAACGCAGGATCTGGTCTGGCAGCAAAGCGTTCCGCGCCGCCGCTGGCTGGCCGTCAAGCTCGGCCTCGTCGGCCTGGCCGCGATCGCCGCGGCGGGATTGGCCGTAGCGGCGGTGAGCTGGTGGTCGCGCCCGTTCGACGCCACCACCATCGACGGCGCCGGCCGCATGTCGCCAGTCTTGTTCGACGCTCGGGGATACGCCGTGCTCGGGCGCGCGGCCTTCGCGTTCGCCCTCGGTGCCGCCGCCGGCCTGCTGATCCGTCGGACTGTGCCCGCGATGGCCGTCACGTTCGCGGTCGTCGTGGCTGTCCAGATCGTCATGCCGACGATGGTCCGGCCCCACCTCGCCACCCCGGCGCGCCTCGAAACTGTCATCACAGCGAACAACCTCAATGGTGTCGAGGCCTCCGGTCCTGGCGGAACGGTACGCGGACTCCAAGCGGGCATCGGGCCACCCGGCGCCTGGATCCTCACCAACGAAACCGTGGACTCCGCCGGGCGTACCGTCGACACGCTGCCAGCCTGGGTCTCGGACTGCACGACGCCGGAGGCACCCTCCGGCGAAATCACCCAACAGCAGTGCCTCCAACGGCTCGCCGCCGCCGGCTACCGGCAGGTCGTGACCTACCACCCGGCGGACCGGTTCTGGCCATTCCAGGCGTACGAGACGGCCATCTTCGGGATGCTCAGCCTGCTGCTGGCCGGGTTCTGCTTCCTGCGAATACGGCCTAGCTGAGCCACGGCCGACTTCGCTTCATCGCACTGCATCGTCGAAGCCGAAGCGGCAGGCGCCGCAATCCTCACGCCGCGGCCAGACACCTACCGCTGGCGCAAAATCCCCACCCTCAGCTTCAACTAGGCGGCCGGGGGTTAGGCCTCCGTGATGCGGGCGGTGAGCGCCGCGGCCAGCATGATGGCCTCGGCGTCGGTGATCTCCTCGCCAAACTCGTTCAGCAGCTCGGCCTGGGTGTAGATGACCTTGCTGCCGCGTGACTCGTCATACGCCTCGTTCGCGCTCTCCACCTTGACCTCGCCATCGGTGAGCGCGAGCACCTGCTCTTCGCCATCGTCGCCGCGGGCTTTGGCAAGGGCCCGGATATCGTCAACCGTAACGGTTTCCATGGCCGAGCTTTTCCCGAATCGAGCGGGTGCCAAACGCGCGGGAATTCGGATGCCGCAGCCGGTGTGGTTACCGGATACTCCCCTGTTGTGCACTCTTCGATGACGGTGACACCGGCGCAGCTACCGGACGTGCTCCTGCACGTCGCGGTGGTCCGGCCTGTCTTCGTCTGGGGAGCGCCGGGCATCGGCAAGAGCTCGCTCGTGCGCGCCTTCGCCGGCTCCCTTGGCCTGCCGTGCGTGACGCTTGTCGGCACCCAGCTGGCCGCCGAGGACCTGATCGGCGTGCCGGAGCTTCGCGACGGCCGCAGCCGCTTCGCCCCGCCCGAGATGATCGCCCGGGACGAGCCCTACTGCCTGTTCCTTGACGAGCTGAACTCCTCGACGCCCGAGGTGCAGAAGGCCTTCTACTCGCTCATCCTGGACCGTCGCCTCGGTGCCTACGAGCTTCCGGAGGGTTCGATCGTCATCGGCGCGGGCAACCGCACCAACGACAACGCGCTCGCCAAGCCGATGGCGTCGGCGCTGATCAACCGGCTTGTGCACATCCACTTGCGGGCGAGCGCCGCGGACTGGATCGGCTGGGCCGCATCGAACAGGATCCACCGGTGGGTGCTGGACTACCTGACCCAGCGCCCCGATCACCTGTGGGTGCAGCCGCCGCGCACCGAGGAGCCGTTCTCGACGCCGCGATCCTGGCACATGCTCTCCGACGCGCTGCACTCCTACCCGGAGGGGAACGTTGACGAGCAGACGATCCGGCTGCTCGCGCATGGGACGTTGACGGCGCAGCACGCCGCGTCGTTCACGGCCTACCTCAAGACCGTGCGGCACCGCTACGGACTGGACGCGATCGTGCGCGGCGAGGCCTCGTGGCCGCGCGCCGCAGGCGACCGGGACCTGCTCTACTTCTTCGCCGAGACGTTCCGCGCCCGGCTCATCAAGGAGCTGCCCGCCAGCCGCGAGCACGCCAGCCGCAACGTGCGCCAGTTCGCCTTGCGCGCCAAGGCTTTGCTTGTGGAGCTGGCGGAGATCTCGCTGGAGTGCGCGCAGCTGGTGATGGCGGCCGACGAGGAGGGCAAGCCTGTGCTGCCGGCGTGGTTCCTGGTCGAGGTGACCCGCGACCTGCCCCGGCTGGTGGCAGCCCGTGCCTAAGCAGCGGGCAAGCAAGCCGGACCCGCATTACCAGTCGTTTGTGGACGGTTGCCGGATCGCCTTCGGCTATCCCGTTTTCCGGCACATCATCCGGCACATCGCGCTGGACTGGACCGAAGGCGCCTTCCGCGGCTGGGCCGTGGTGCGCCCAAACGGGCGCATCACGGCCAACAACCACATCCGCGGCACGGACGCCGAGTGGGCGTGGGTCATCTCCCACCTGGCTCTGCACCTCGGTTTCGGCCACCTTGCCGCCGACCGGTCGGTGGACGCCGCGTCCCGCGCCGCACGCTGCGTTGCCGTGGCGCGCTTCCAGCGGCAACTGCGGCTGGGCGTGGCGCCTTGGCACATCCCGCAGGACCTGCCCGGCTCGGACGAGGACCGGCTCTCGGAACTGTGGCGCCTCACGGGGGTACCCCCTCAATATGCGGAGATCGGTTGCGGCCGCGCGGAACCGGACCACCTGCCCGGACCCTTTGTTTTTCCCAAGGCCGCAATGTCGTGGACCGATCGCTTGGCGGTCGGATTGGCGACGGCCGCAAGCGAAGCGGTCGCCGAGGCTGGGGAGGCCCGCGTCCTGGCGGCACGAGAGATCGACCCGAACAACCCTTGGGAGCAGGCGCGGCGTTGGTTCGTGGGCGCGTTTCCGCTGCTGGGCGCGCTCGCCGCCGGGTTCACCATCGTCGCGGACGCCGAGCTGGCACGGTCGTGGAGCATCTCGGTCGCGGCGGTCGATGCGGCGGCTGCGGAGATTTATGTCAATCCTTTGGTACTCATCGAGGCCGAGGAGCGTCGATTCGTGCTGGCGCACGAGATGCTGCACGCCGCGCTGCGCCATGGGGAAAGGGTGGGCCCGCGCGACCCCTACCTGTGGAACGTCGCGGCCGATTTCGTCGTCAACGGATGGCTGGTGGAGATGGGTGTGGGCCGGATTCCCGAAAGTGCGCTTTACGATCCGGCGCTCAAGGGGCGCGCAGTGGAGGACGTCTACGACGAAATCACGAAGAACCTCAGGCGTTTTCGCAAGCTAGCCACGCTGCGCGGTCGGGGTCTGGGCGACATGCTCGACCACCCGACCCCGGTCGTGGGGAAAAGTGTTGACGGGCTTGACGATTTCTACCGGCGGGCGCTCAGCGGCGGGATGGCCTACCACCAGATGCTCGGCCGCGGGCTGATTCCGGCGGGGCTGGCGGAGGAGATCCGCGTGCTGGAGCATCCGCCGCCGCCGTGGGATGTCCGGCTGGCGCAATGGTTCGACCGCTACTTCCAGCCGCTGGAGCGGACCCGCAGCTATGCCAGGGCCTCGCGGCGGCAAGCGTCCACTCCGGACATTCCCCGGCCCGGTTGGCACCGGCCGCTGGTGCGCGAGCGCGACCGCACTTTCGGTGTCGTGCTTGACACCTCCGGGTCGATGCCGCCGGAGTTGCTGGGAAAGGCGTTGGGCGCCATCGCTTCCTACGCAGCGTCCCGGGACGTCCCGGCGGCGCGGGTGGTGTTCTGCGACGCCGTCGCCTACGACGCGGGCTACCTCCCGGTCGAGGAGATCGCGGGGTCGGTGCGCGTGCGCGGCCGTGGCGGCACGGCGCTGCAGCCCGGCATCGATCTGCTTGAGCGGGCTCCAGACCTCCCCGCCGACGGCCCGATACTCATCATCACAGATGGCGAGTGTGATGTGCTGAGGGTCAGGCGGGAACACGCCTACCTGATCCCGCGCGGCTCCCGCCTTCCCTTCGCGCCCAAGGGGGAGGTGTTCCCCCTCAGGTAGCGGTCACGGCCTGATCAATACAATGGCGGTATGGTGTCCGAGGAGATCGACGTCGCCGCCCCGGCCAGCGCCGCCTTCGAGGCCGTGGCGTCGCTGCGGTTCGCCCGCTGGAGCCCGGAGTGCTTCGCCGTGTGGGTCTGGCGGCGCGGCCGGGATGGCCGCCCGGCAAGGTTTGTCGGCTGGAACAGGCGTGGACCGTTCCTGTGGTTCACCACGTGCACGGTCCGATCGTGCCGCCCGGGCGAGGAATTCTCCTTTGATGTCACCACATTCGGCCTTGCGGTGGCACGCTGGACCTACCGGTTCGACAGCTCCGGCAGTGGTGGGACGCGGGTCATGGAGGAGTGGGCAGATCGTCGCGGGCGCGGAGCCTTGCTGCTCGGGCGGATCTTCACTGGGCGGTCGGCCAACCACCGGCCGGAGGTCAACCGCGAAGGCATGCGCAAGACGCTTTCGCGCCTGAAGGCCGAACTGGAACGGGAGACTACCGGAACACCTCACCGCTGAGGATCAGCGGCGACCATTGCGCCTCACCGGTCTTGCCCAGCTTCGGATCGATGCCGATAAACTGCCGCCCGCCGATGGGGATGCGTGTGTGGCACGCGCCATGGGATCAAGAGTATCCACATCAGGACTGTCCCGAATGGACATATTCGGCCCGGGTGAGGGCGTACTCCACCTCGCCCCGCTCTGAGCCGGGCAGCGGGTCGGGCCAGTCGACTTGGAAGGTGCGCACGTGCTTGAGGCCGATCTTCTCCATGACCCGGCGCGAGCGCGTGTTGACCGCCATCGTCTCGGCGTAGACGCGCTTTGCACCCCACTCGCGGAACCCCGTGTCTAGCAAGGCAAGCGAGCCCTCGGTGGCGTAGCCGTGGCCCCACGCCCAGCTGTGGAGCCGGTAGCCGATCTCGTACTCGTCCTCGCCCCTGGGCTCGAGGGCGAACCAGCCGATGAAGCGGCCGGTCTCCTTCTCGAGCGCGGCATAGAAGCCGCCGGTGTAGAACCGGGGCAGCGGGCTGGGGTCCAGGAAGCGCATCACCTCAGGGTCGTCCTGCAGGCGCATCACAGCCTCCGCGTCGCTGTCGAGCAGAGGGCGCAGCAGCAGGCGTTCGGTCTCGAGCAGGATCTCCACAAAAGATCATGTTACTGGACCCGGCCCTTGGTAGGGTCGGTGATCGTGTCGATCCAGACGAAAGCCGCCACCCTCGCGAAGTCCAACGCCTTCAACCTCGCCATCGTCGGTGTGATCCTGGCGAACGCCGCCGTGCTGGGCCTGGCGACCTATCCGTCCATAGTGGATAGTGCTGGCGGGGCACTGGCATCCTTGGAACATCTTTTCCTTGGCGTGTTCGTCGTGGAGCTCGCCGTCCGGGTCATCGCGCACGGCCGCCGGCCACAGGACTTCTTCCGCAACGGCTGGAATGTCTTCGACTTCCTGGTGATCGCCCTCTCCTTCGTCCCCGGGCTGGCCGCCAACGCCACGCTGCTGCGGATGGCGAGGCTGGCGCGGGTGCTGCGGGTCGTGCGTTTCTTCCCCGCCTTGCGCACCATCCTGATCGGGGTGGCTCGAAGCCTGCCCGGTATGGCCGGGTTCCTCGCGCTTTCGGTGCTGACCCTCTACCTGTACGGGATGCTTGGCTGGATGCTGTTCGGCGAGGTCTACCCGCAGGATTACGGCACTGTCGGGCGGGCGGTTCTGACCCTGTTCCTGTTGCTGTCATTGGAGACGCTGCCCGCCGCCATCGAGCAGGGCCTCGCCGTCGGCACGTGGACGCTGCTCTACTTCGTGTCGTTTGTGCTCATCGCCTCCTACCTGCTGGTCAACGTGCTCGTCGGCGTAGTGATCAATTCGATGGAGGAGACCCGGCAGGCCGAGGCGGCCGAGCGGCGCCGCCAGGAGGCGGCCGAGCGCAGCCGCGCCGCGGACAGGGACGTGGTGCGCAAGCGGATCAAGGAGCTGCGCGACGCGCTTGACGGCCTGGAGTCGGAGCTGCGCCAGTTTGATCATGAGCGGCCAAGGGTATAAATATTCTGTGGTCGGCGCGGTGGTCGTAGGCGTTGATGGGTCAAGGGAATCGATGACGGCGCTGGAGTGGGCGGTCAGCGAGGCCAACGATCGCCATGCCCCGCTGAGGATCGTCCACGCGGGCGAGGGGCGGCAGGATGTCCTGCAGGAAGCCGAAGCCATCGCCCGCGCCGCCGGCGCCCACGGCCAAATCACCACCCACCTCCTCGCCGGCGACCCCGGCCGCGTGCTGGTCGCCGAGTCCGGGCGGGCTCAGCTCGTCGTCGTTGCCAGCCACGGTCACAGCCGCATGCACGACACCTTCGCCAGCTCGTGCGCGATGCACACGGCGATGCACGCCCGCTGCCCCGTCGTGGTGATCCGGCCCAACCGGCCGCCTGGCAAGGGCATGCGCGACGCTGTCGGGCGGGTGCTGGTCGGCGTCGACGGCTCGCACCTGTCACCCGCGGTCGTCGACTTCGCCTTCGCCGAGGCGGAGCGGCTCGGGTTCGGCGTGACCGCCCTGCACACCTGGATCCAGCCCGTCGCGTCCGGGCACGACGCGCTCGTCCCCCTCGCCACTGACCTCGAAGCGCTGCAACACGAAAACGAGGCGATCCTGTCCGAGTCGCTCGCCGCCGCGGTCGCCGACCATCCCGACATCGACGTGCGAGAGGTGACGATCCAGACGTCGGCCGGCGCCGCCATCATCGAGGCGTCGATGGGCGCCCGGCTCGTGGTCATCGGCTCGCGCGGGCGCGGCCCGGTCGCCGGGTTGCTGCTCGGTTCGACCAGCCAGGCCGTGCTGCACAATGCCGGCTGCCCGGTCGCCGTCATCCACTACCCGCGCTGAGGCTGCCGCGGTTAAGTGATCCAGTTTCGGTGCGAGGGCCCCGGGTAACTCTGAGTATCCGGCAACGAAAGGGGACGGGCGATGGCGCACACCGATCCCGAAATCGCCTCGGTGTGGGAAGAGTTTCACACATCCGTGAACATGACCTCACCCGCGCTTCGTGACTGGCTCGCGGCGAGCGAGGAGGTCATCAACCAGGTGGCGCCCGGGGCGCCACGCGAGGAACCGGACGGCGACCTGCCCACGCTGGGCTGGCGCGTGGTGGAGATCCTGGGCCAGCGCAAGAGTGATCTGACGGGCGAAGACGCCTGGGTCATGCGCAAGGTCACCGAGATCATCCAGGAGAGGCTGGACAACCCTCCCCCCAAGGGGCCAGACGACGACAAGTGGCGGCGCGAGCTGATGCTGCTTGGTCACGACCCGCTTGCGGGTTGAGGAACCCTGTCCCGCCTGGTGGGTTTGACTGTTTGGAAATACCCATTGGCGGCTATTCTCCTGCAAGCCGCCGGGCCCGTATGCGGGGTCCGGCGGCCTTATCGGTTTACCCCTTCTGCGCCTGGAACATCCAGTGGTGCTTGTCCAGCTTGTGCGCGGCGCTGATGAGCAGGTCCTGGGTGACGGGATCGGCTTCCTCGGTGTCCTTGATGCCCTCCCGCAGCCGGGCGACAACCTCCCCGAGCAGCTGGGTCATCCTGTTGACAACCTCGGTGTCCGCCACCGATCCGCTCCCGAAAGGTGCGCTCTTGGCGTCCCGTGCGATGGTTTCGGCCCGGCCGTCCGGGCTCATCCCGATGGCGGCGGCGCGCTCTGCGATCGTGTCGGCGTGCTTGCGTGCAGTGGCGACGACCTCGTCGAGATGCAGGTGCACGGAGCGGAAGTTGGGTCCTTTGATGTTCCAGTGAGCCTGCTTGCCCTGTAGTCCGAGCCCTATCAGCTCGACCAGGGCCGACTGCAGCGCCTCCCCGGTTATCTTGCGGTCTTCTGGTGACATGCTGCCGTTTCCGTTGGTCATGATGTCCCATATACCCTGCTTCGATCCGATCCATGACTAACTTCGCTGGAGTGACCAGGGACCTTTGCGGTATGGTCCATGACCGTGATGCGTTCGGAGCCCCCTCATCGACGGCTGGCTACCGCCCTGATCACTGTCGTGGCTCTGGTGCTGACCCTGGCATCCCCCACCCGTGCCCAACCCGGCGCCCCCACCGCCCCGCCCAACGAGGGCGGCACCCCGACCATGGCGGGCCTGCGGGCCAACCTCGAGGCGGCCGCCGCCGGCTACATCGAGGCCGAGGCGCGTCTGGACGCCGCCAAGGCGCAGCAGGCCCTGTTCGAGGCCCAGCTCGTCCAGGCCGAGGCAGACATGGCCAAGGTGAAGTCGGGTGTCGCGCACTATGCCACCGAGGCGTACAAGACCGGCCGGCTAGGCATCATCGGCACCATGCTCAACGCCCGCAACCCGGATGACTTCCTTGGCCGCGCGGCCGCGGTTGACAAGATGACCCAGCGCGACCAGGCCAGCCTCGGCACGCTGCTGGAGGCCAAGCGCCGCGCCACCGAGGCGAAGGCGCGTATCGACGCCCTCGTCGCCGTGCAGACCGCGGCGGCGCAGGAGATGGAGCGGCGCAAGGCCGCGGCGGAGAAGGCGCTTGCCGCCGTCGGCGGTGGCCCGTCTTCGAGCCGCGTCAACACAGGCGGCGCGCCCGAGGCGAACCCAGTGCCGCGCAACCCGGACGGCTCGCTGCCCAGGGAGACGTGCTCGGAGGACGATCCGACGCCCGCGTCCGGGTGCATCACGCCGCGCACGCTGCACAACCTCAACGAGGCCAAGCGGGTCGGCTTCAACTGGTACGTCTCGTGTTACCGGCCCGGTGGCGACGGGGAGCATCCCAAGGGCCGCGCCTGCGACTTCGCCGCCTTCCCCAGCGGATTCGTCAACTCGTCGGCGAGCGGCTCCGGTCGTAACTACGGCGACCGTCTCGCGGCCTTCTTCATCAAGAATGCCAAGGCATTGGCGGTGATGTATGTCGTTTGGTACTGCCAGATCTGGCAGGTAGGCATAGGCTGGCGTCGATATAACTCGACCGGTTCGAACTGCGGCGACGCGCCCGCCAACGACCACACCAACCACGTGCACGTCTCCATCTACTAGGAGCGCCCAGAGATGACCTATCCTCCGGCGCGCCGCGATGACGCCGTCGATGTCCTGCACGGCCGGACGATCCCCGACCCGTATCGCTGGCTGGAGGACCCGGAGGATCCCGAGACGGTGGCGTGGTCGGCGGCGCAGCAACGGCTCTTCGCCGCCCACCGTGCGACCTGGCCCGCGCGCGAGGATTTCAGGGCCCGACTTGCGCGGCTGGCCTCGGTCGGGATGGTGTCGGCGCCGACCTGGGCTTCGGGTCGCGAATACGTCCTGCGCCGGCGGCCGGGGCAGGAGCACGCTGTGCTCCACGTCGACGGGCGCGTGCTCGTCGACCCCAACGAGGTCGATCCGTCAGGCGCGACGACGCTTGATTGGTGGTACCCCTCAAAGGAAGGCAATCGCCTGGCATACGGTATGAGTGTCGGCGGCTCCGAAGAGCCGACACTGACCGTGGTCGATGTCGACTGCGGTGAGATGCTCGACGGCCCGATCGGCCGGATGCGCGATCCTTCGCTGGCGTGGGTACCGGGCGGCGGATCCTTTTACTACTCAAGGTTTCTGGAGTCCAGCCCGGACGGGCGGCCCTGGCTGCACCGGCGCGTCTACCATCACGTCATCGGCGCCGACCCGGCGCAGGACACGCTGGTCATGGGCGAGGGCGCCCCGGCCGGGCGCTACTTCTTCAACCGAGTCTCGCACGACGGCCGGTGGCTGACCGTCCGCTCGCGCCAGGGCACCGACGCGCGGGTCGACATCTTCGCCGCCGATCTGACCAAGCCGGAGCTGGAGTTCGTGCCGATCCAGCAGGGCGTCGACGCGCTGACTTTCACCTTCTTCAGCGGCGACAAGCTCTACATCAGGACTTTCCGCGACGCCGACCGGGGCCGGATCTGCGTCGCCCCGGCGACGGATTTCAGCGACTGGCGGGATCTCGTGGTCGCCGATGAAGAGTCTGTCATCGACGACATGGCGGTCCTCGACGGCCTGCCGTCGCCGGTGCTGGTCGTGTCATCGGTGCGCCATGCCATCAGCCAACTGTCCATTCACGACCTCGAGACGGGGGCCAGGCTTGGCGAGGTGCCGCTGCCCGGTCTGGGCACCGTGACCGACCTCGTCATCGACCCCGACCAGCGCACCGAGGCCTGGTTTCGCTACACCGATTATTCGAGCGTCCCGGCGATCTACCGCCTTGATGGTGGCGGCGCGGTGACCGAGCACGCGCGCCCCGCTGACGTCGAGGTGAAAGTCGCCACGCGCCAGGTGATTTACCCGTCGCGCGACGGCACGCCCATCCGGATGTTCCTGATCACGCCGCCGGCAGGCAACGGCCCGGACCCTCGCCCGTGCATCCTGTCAGGCTATGGCGGTTTCAACAATGCCTTGCGCCCCAACTACTCCGAGGAAATCATCTCGTGGGTGGAGTCGGGCGGCGTCTATGCGGTGGCGTCGCTGCGCGGCGGCAGCGAGGAGGGCGAGCAGTGGCACCGGACCGGCATGCTCGGCAACAAGCAGAATGTTTTCGACGATTACCTTGCCGCGTCGGACTGGTTGGTGGAAAACAACATTACGACCCGGGAGCAGCTCGCCTTCAACGGTGGGTCCAACGGCGGGCTGCTCGTCGGCGCGGCCCTCACCCAGCGGCCCGATTCCTGCGCGGCGGTGTCCTGCTCCGCGCCGCTGCTCGACATGGTTCGCTATGAGCTGTTCGGCCTCGGCATGACCTGGAACGGCGAGTACGGCACGGTTGCAGAGCCGGAGCAGCTGGATTGGCTGCTCGCCTACTCGCCCTACCATCACGTCGAGTCCGGGATCGCTTACCCCACGGTGCTTTTTCCCGTGTACAACGGTGACACGCGGGTGGACCCGCTGCACGCTCGCAAGATGGTCGCGGCACTGCAACACGCCAGCACCGGTGGCCCGATCCTGCTGCGCGCCGATTCCCTTGTCGGGCATGGCTCCCGGGCCCTGTCCAAGGCAGTGGATCTTTCGGCGGACAAATTGGCATTCATATCCTCTGCCGTGCACCATCGTCCGGAGTGATATGTTTTTTCCGTGGGTATGGTGTGGGTGGTGCGGCGGTCGCTGCGGCTGCTGACGCTGCTCACTCTCATGGCCTCGGCCCTGTGCTCCGGCCAAAGCCTTGCGGGGCAAGACATTGCTGCCCAAGATCTCGGCCATGCGATCGAGGCGCCTGCCCAGTCCACCAGCGGCATGACCTCGGCCATCGCCGCATCGGTGATCAGCGACGTGCCGGCCGACTTCCCGTCCGCCTCGCCCGCGACAGCGCCCACTCTCCCCGCGCCCGTGGCCCTTCAGCGGCCCGCTCGCGACTTCTCCCCGCGGATCGAGCGCGCACCGCCCCTGGCATAGGGCACCGCCGCCCATCACCCATTTCTAAGCCACCCTTTCTTAAGCCATCCTTGGCCTCGTTCCCCTCAAGAGGTGCTGACTATGAACGAAGTTATCGCCATGCTTCAATCTGACATCCTGCACGCCCTCGGCATCTGGGCCCTGCTCGTCATGGCGGGCCTGTTCGCCTTGCTGGTCTTCAAAACCAAGGTTGCCGAGCCCGAGCCGGCACCGGCGGCCGACGCCGGCGACCGGCGGCACGCGCGGCTGACGCGCGAGCTGATCCGCTACGCACAGGAGGTGACCGTCGCGTCCGAGCGCGCCGAAGCTATGGCGCGGCGGCGCCGCGAGGAGTGGCTGGCCGCGCAGGCGCAGCTCGACGAGGCGTGGCAGGCGTTCGAGGCCACTGAAGCCGACGCGCGGCGACTTGCCCGCGCCGCCGCGCTGCCCACGCCCCGCGCGCCCAAGACACCCTCGGAGTACGCGTATCGCGAGCGTTTCCTTCACCGCGCGGCGATGGCGGCGTGCAGCCGGAAGCAACTGTCCCCATTGGACTTGAGCGACGCGCTGGCGCACCGCAAGGGCTGGGACCCCAAGCGCCACCCGGCCGATCAGGAGATCGTGCTGCGCCGGGCCGTGCGCGACTGCATGTGGTCGAGCTACCGGGCGGCGGCCAAGCGCGAGCGGGCGGCCTGGTGTTCGGCCGGCGTGGCCGACGAGGCCAAGGTGAGCCTGCGTGAGGAGGCAAGGATCGCCATGGCGCGGGCGGCACAGGCGGCGGCCGGCAAACCCCTGGCGCTGGCGGGCGACACGATGATCCTGCCGCACCTGCGCGAAACAGCGGCAGCGCAGCCAAAGCGGCACACACTCGCCAGCGACACCATGGTCCTGCCGATCGTCACGACGATCAGCGGGAGGATGAACCGACCCAACCTTTCGCCGGGCTGAACGTGTATCCCTCGACGACGGGAGGGTCGGGTGGATGCTTACGAAGGTTTCCGCGAGTTCGTGCTGGCGAGCGGCTCGGCGCTGTCACGCGCCGCCTACGGCTTGCCGTCGGCGGAGCGGGCGCGGATGCTCGCCGCTCGGCTCGGCCCGCGCGAGCTTCCACCGGGGTCAAAGTGGCTGGGTAGTCTGTCGGGTGTGAGAGAGGTGACGAGCTCCAAGCTGCGCGACGTCGGGACGACGATCTTCACCGAGATGACCGCGCTGGCCAAGCGCACGGGCGCAGTCAATCTGGGGCAGGGGTTCCCCGACACCGACGGGCCACCGGCCGTGCTCGCCGCCGCGCAGAAGGCCATCGCCACCGGGCTCAACCAGTATCCGCCGCTGGACGGCCTGCCCGAGCTGCGCGAGGCGATCGTCGACACGCGGCGCGAGCATTATGGTCAGGAGCTCGAGGAGGTGCTGGTGACCGCGGGCGCGACCGAGGCGCTCGCCGCCGCGCTGATCGCGCTCTGCGAGCCGGGTGACGAGGTGGTCGTGTTCGAGCCGTACTACGACAGCTACCTGGCGAATCTGGCGATGGCGGGTGCGGTGCGGCGACCCGTGCAATTGCGGCCAATGGGGGACGCCTTCGGCTTCGACCCCGACGAGCTGCGCGCCGCGATCACACCGCGCGCGAAACTGCTGCTGCTCAACACCCCGCACAACCCGACGGGCAAGGTTTTCACGCGCGCGGAGCTGGAGTTCGTCGCCGGCCTGTGCCGCGAGCACGACCTCATCGCCGTCACCGACGAGGTTTACGAGCACCTCATTTACAGTGGGGCGCAGCACATTCCACTTGCGACACTGCCCGGCATGGCCGAGCGCACACTGACGATCTCGTCGGCGGGCAAGACCTTCAGCGTGACCGGCTGGAAGGTCGGTTGGGCGTGCGGTCCGGCTCCCCTGGTGTCCGCGACCCGCAAGGCCAAGCAGTTCTTGACCTTCGCCGGGGGGACCCCGTTCCATTCGGCTGTCGCCCACGGCCTGCGCCACGAGATGGGTTGGGTCTCCGCGCTTCGCGACGATTTGCAGTCCAGGCGCGACAGGCTGCGTGCGGGCTTGCAAGCCTGCGGCGCCAGGACGTTTCCGTGCGAGGGAACGTACTTCCTGCAGATCGACGCCCGTTCGCTTGGCTATGACGACGGTGTCGAGCTGTGCCACGTGCTGGCGCACAAGGCCGGCGTGGTGGCGATCCCGGCGCAGGTGTTCTTCGACGACGAGGCGGCGGGGCGGCGCTATGTCCGCTTCGCCTTCTGCAAGTCCGACGCGGTGCTCGACGAGGCGATCCAGCGCCTGTCCAGCTTTGGGGGTGTGTGATGCGGGTTGCCGTCTGCCAGCTCAACGCTCGCGACGATCGCGCGGCGAACCTAAGCGCGGCAAGGGATCTGCTCGACAGGGCGGTCGCCGCCGGTGCGGATCTGGCCGTCCTGCCGGAGTTCACCGACTATCTCGGCCCGGCGCCGAAGTCCGAAGCCCTGGACGGCGAGTATGCCTCCTTCTTTGCCGACGCCGCCCGCGAGCTGAACATGTGGGTGCTGGCGGGATCGTTCCACGAGTCCACTCAGGACGGTGCCCTCAGTCACAACACTTCACCGCTGTTTGACCGCTCAGGCGCGCTCAGCTGTGTGTACCGCAAAATCCATCTCTATGATGTCAACATCCCCGACCGTGTGTCCTATTTGGAGTCCGCGACCATCGCGCCCGGCTCGGAGACCGTAGTCGCCGACGTGGAAGGCGTGCGAGTGGGCCTTTCCATCTGCTACGACCTTCGCTTCCCGGAGCTGTACCGTCGCCTCGCGGTCGAGGGTGAGGCCCAGGTGATCCTGGTCCCGGCGGCGTTCATGCTGCACACCGGAAAGGACCACTGGGAGGTGCTGCTGCGGGCGCGCGCAATCGAAAACCAGTGCTACGTCGTGGCGGCGGGCCAGATCGGCGACCACGACCCGGGCCGCACCTGCTACGGGCGCAGCATGGTGGTCGATCCGTGGGGCACGGTCATCGCGCAGGCACCCGACACGATCGGGATCACCGTCGCCGATCTGGACCTGGAGCGGCTGGCCAGGATCCGGGCCGAGCTGCCCAGCCTGGCCAACCGCCGCCTCATCTAACTAATTGTTGTTGACGAATGTCCGCGCAAGGCTCTCGCCGAGCGTCACGGCGTTGGCGTGGTTCTCGATCGGTGAGACGCGCTGCGAACCCTGGAACACGATGTAGGTGACGCCGGAGTCGGTACCGCCGTTCTTGGGATCCGGGTTGATGCCGAGTGCGGCGGCACTCGCGTAGGAGGCTTCACCGATGATTGTCGACGGCCCGGTATCGCCGACGACCGTGTAAAGCACCTGGCCCTGGTAGATGATGGCGACGACCGTGCCGCAGCCGATCTGGAAGTTGCGGTAGTCCCAGATAATGCTCGGGCTGGGCATGACCGTGTAGGGAAGCTGAGCGGCGTTCAGCGGGGTGCCGGTCGACGATTGGCAGAAGGTCTGCGGCTGGAAGCAGCAGTCCGTGTTCTCGTTGCACTGCGTGGTGCGGATGCCGTCGCAGTCAATGTCCATGTCGGCCTTCCAGAAGACGGCCCCGGTCTTCTGGCACACGGGGATCGTGGCCGCGGTCTCCGAGTCGGTCTTGTAGCGGCCGTTGGAGATCTGGGTGCAGGTGGTCACCTTGGCCAGCAGCTCATCGGCGGTCGGCGCACCGCCACCGCTCTCGCCGCTGCGCAGCCGGTCGACGTTGGGCCCGCCGTTGACCGTGGTCGCGGTGGCGCGCACGAGATTGTTGCCCGCGTTTACCGCGGCCGTGAAACGCTGGTCGGCCCAGGTGGTCCAGGCGCCGGTGCCGTTGAAGGCGAGGTTGGACACGACGGTCAGGCCGTTGACCGTGATGTTCATGGGCCGGTTGGTGGTGGTGCCGTTGGCGTACCGGATGGAGAAGTTCACGTTACCGGCGGCCGCGGCAGGGACGGTCCACTCGACGTAGCTTCCGACGGCGTTGTTGTAGTTGACGAAACCCGTGCCGGTGAAGCCTGCGTGGTTGGACTCGACGACACCCTGGCTGATGGTGGCGGTTTCGGCTTGGTAGTCAACGATGCCGGGCGACGTGACGGCGTCGACGTCCAGGAAGTCGAGGTTGGGCGGCCCACTTGAGGTGGTACCCGTGACGCGGACGGTGTTGGCGCCCGCGTTCAAAGCAGCGGTGAGCGTCTTGTTGGCCCACGTGTCCCAGTTTCCGGTGCTGCCGAAGCTGAGCCCCGCGGAGATGACGGCGCCGTTGACCGCGACGTCGGCGGGGCGCGCGGTCGTTGTGCCGTTGGCGTAGCGGATCGTCAGGGTGGCGTTGCCGGCCGAGGCGGCGTTGACCGTCCACTCGGTATAGCTGCCGATGACGTTGTCGTTGTTGACGAAACCGGTGCCGGAGAAGTTGAGGTGGTTCGCCTCGACCAGCCCCTGGGAGATCGTCGCGCTCTCGGCCTCGTAGCGGACGGGCGCCGCACTCACGGGCGAGGCTTGCATTGTGGCGACGATGACCAGCGCGCTGATGATCGCGAAGCGTTTTTTCTGGAGATCCATGATCTCCCTTTCGCTCGGGGCGCGGTCTTTGATGAAATTGTTAGTCAGACTGCCTGACCGACCGCCGTGTCGCAACCGCTACTGCTGAAGGCCCCTACTGCGACGGCGCCGCGTCCTGGCCGATCCAGTCCGGGTGGGCGAGCAGCCACTCCGGGAGCTTCCTGTCGCGCAGGCTCGACAGCATCTGCCGGCTCTCCGGCGACAGGCCCTCGGCCGAGGTCCCCGGGACCTCGGCCGAGAAATAGGTCCCCTTATTGGTCTTCACCATCACGATGTCGTTGCCCGCCAGGTCCTTCAGTGTGAAGAACCAGTCCTCCAGCCTCGCGCCGTTGTTCCACACCGTCAGCGCGCTGCCGATCGACTTGACCAGAGCCAGCGACTTGCCCGGATTGGTGGTGTAGCCCTGGTTCTTGGCCTCGCGCGCCAGCGCCTTGATGAACTGCTGCTGGTGCCGCTGGCGGCCATAGTCACCGTCGCCCAGCTCCATCCACTCGCGCTGGCGGGTGTAGTCGAGCGCCTCCTCCGGGTTGAGCCGGCGTTCGCCCCGCTCGTAGACACGGCCATTGCAGCCGCGCAGCGGGTGGGCGACCGCGTTGCCGTCGAAAATGGCCGGCAGACAAGCGTTTCCGTTCTTGTCCTTGCCGTAGTGCACGGAGGTCACCTTCTCATCGACGTACATGGTAACGCCGCCGAGCTGCTTGAGCGCCTCGGTGAAGCCGGTGAAGTTGATGATCGCGGCGGCGTTGAAGGTGATGCCGGTCTCCTTGTTGATCGTCTGCATCAGCAGGTCGAGCCCGCCGGCGCGCCCCGGCCCGCCGCCCTTCACCTTGCCATAGCCAGCCGTGTATGCCCCGTTGAGCTTGCCCTTGCCACCGCCGAAGCCGGTCTTGGTGTACTTCGGGATGGAGACCCACAGGTCGCGCGGCAGCGACACGATGTATCCCTGGTCGTGCGACTCGGGCACGTGCAAGACCATGATCGAGTCGGCCCGGGCCGAGTCCGTGCGCTTCTCGCCGCCCAAAGCCTGGCCGTCGTCGACCCCGACGAGCAGGATGTTGAGCGTGCCCTTGAGCGCCTCGCCCTCGACCACCAGTGAGCTGTTGCCCGCCTCGACGGGGATGTCCACCTCGTTGATGGCCGAAGTCGCCTGATCGAAGAGGATCTTGGCGCTGATGATACCGCCGCCGCTGACGAGCATCAGCATGGCGCCCGCGACCATGCACACCCTGGCCCAGAGCGGATCAAGGGGCTTCTTGCGTTTTTTCCGGCTTTTGTCCTCCTTTGGCGGAGGCTCCGGCTCGAAATCGTCCTCCCGTAGGGAATGTGAGGCAGCACGACGGGAGCGAGTGGCCGGACTTCGCATCCCGACACCTTAGCGGCCCAACGGGTTTCGCACCGACCCGATCAGCCGAACGGACAGTCAGATGGAGACGGAACTGCGGCGCCCATTGGCCTGTAAGGCCAGATCGATCGCCTCAGCAGTGGTCCCGAGCGCCTCGGCGATCTCCCGCATTTCCATGCCTGCATCGCTCAGTTCGGCGATGGCGGCCCAGCGCACCCGCGAGATGCGCCGGTCGTCCGGGCCTTGCACCGCCGCGATGAACGCACCTGCGGCCACGGCTCGCTCTATCGGTGGCATCTGGTTCAGGGTGGCAAGGGTCGCGGCGACTAAACCACCGGGGTCGGACGTCACGTTCATTACACCTCCGCAATCACCCCCCATGGGCATGGACCCCACCGATCGTGCGCCTGGATCACGGCGCGCTGAAGAGGCTCAACGGACGGCCGCACCCCTCCATAAGGCCCAATCAACTAGCGCTTGACGCGAGGATCCGCGCACTCGGCAGCACCGTGCTCTCGGCGACGCTCAGGCCGGTCGCGGCCAGATGATCGTCGACGATCCGCAGTCCCACCGCATAACCGGCCATGTCGGGAATGCCGCGCGGTTGCCCGCCAAACCGCACCGCCGCCGTGTCGCCGAGCACGAACGCCGGGGTGTGCCGCATGCCCGCCAGGTCGATGTCCGCCATCGTCCTGGCATAGGCGTCATCGAACGCGGCGCCGGTCACGTGCGACGACCACGGCCCCATCGCCTCCGGCCCCGACAGCTCCCGCACGAACGCCTCGGCCAGACCCTCGGCCACGATGTGCTCGCCCACCGTCACCGTCACCGGATCCCACTCGACATTGGAGTAGCGCACCTGGTGGTGAAACTCGTGCACCGCGCAGTGGGCGATCCTGCCGATCACGTCATCGGTGGGCCAGGCCAGCAGGTAGAGCCAGCCGGGCGTCGCGCCCATGCCGTAATAACCGCCCACGACCCGCATGAGGTAGTCGTCGTCGGGGTTGCCCAGCATCAGCATGACCTCAAGGCGTTGCGGGCCACGGATGCCCGGCACCGACGCGGTGAGGTGCCGCCACGCCCGCTGAAGCTCGTGCTCGATCTGCCCGGGCACGTCCTGGCCGACGATTTTTTCAAGCATCATGTGGTACCCGTCAACGTCCGAATCGACCCTGAAGCCGCCACCCATGTGGTGCAGGTCAACCGGATCGCCGGGCATGGGAACGTGTTGGTAGAGCGGGGCAAGCACGTCGCGCAACGCCTCGGGCCGCTGCGCGAGCGGGCGAGCGAGCACCTCGCCGATCCTTTGATGGACAACAACTTCCATACGCCCAACGCTAAACCCTCCCGCAACGACAGGGTCAAGCGCTAGAAATCGTGCTCGGCGACATCACCAAGGAGTCCGTTGACGCCATCGTGACCGCGGCGGCGGACTTAGGCGGCGAAAACCCGGAACAGCCCGCCGAGGGTGTAGAGCCTTTTCTCCAGCCATGACAGTCACGGCCATGTACCTGTAACCGTCAGGTCAATCGTCCATGAGCAGAATCGGGCATGCGAAGCTTGACCGCGATCGCCACCTGCCTGTGCCTGCTGACGCTCCCCGGTGCCGCCACGGCGGCTCCCGGCGGCAGCGGGCCCGCCGGCCCTGCGTCGGCACCGGTGACGTTCGCCCTCCTGGGCGACACCCCTTACGGCGACGACCAGCGGGCGCAGTTCCCGTCGCTCGTCGCGGCGATCAACAGCGATCCGCAAATCCGTTTCGTCCTGCACGGCGGTGACGTGAAGAATGGATCGTCCACATGCGACGACGCCAGGTTCGCCGATCTGGCCGCGCTTTACGGCACCTTCGCCGACCCCTTCATCCTGACCCCCGGTGACAACGAATGGACCGATTGCCACAGGACATCAGCCGGGGGGTACCTGCCAACCGAGCGGCTGGAGGCGGTGCGCCGCACCTTCTTCCCCATTCCCGGGCGGACCCTGGGTCAGCACACGATGCCCGTTGTGCCGCAAGAGGTCTACCACGAAAACGTGATCTTCTCCCGCGCCCGCGTCGTGTTCGCGACCGTCCACGTCGTCGGCAGCGAGAACGACCTGGCACCCTGGTCGCAGCTGCCCGGCGGGGACCGCCCCGACCTGAGGCTGGCCGAGTTCGAGGCGCGCCTGGCGGCATCCCTGGAGTGGATCGACAATGCCTTCGCCCTCGCCGCCACGAGCGACGCCGCCGGTGTCCTGCTCATGATGCAGGCCGAGCCGACCGACACACCCGGCTTCGCGGCGATCCGCGCCCGCATCGCCGCCCTGTCCCGCTCATTCGGCAAGCCGGTGCTGCTGGTCCACGGCGACGAGCACATCTACGAGGTGGAGCCGGGCTACGCGGGCGTTCCCAACCTCACGCGGCTGGAAACGTTCGGCGCCACCGCGTCCGAGTGGCTTCGCGTCACGGCCGACCCGCGCACAGCCGAGGTCTTCTCATGGGAGCCAGTCCGGTAAGGCCTCGCGTGATGCCAGCCAATCCTGCGGGATCCCGGCTCTGCCAACAAAAGCCCCGACAATGCCGCCCACGATCGCGCTAGTCGTATCGATATCCCCGCCGGCCTCAATGCACGACAGGACGGCCGGCGGGAAGCCACCGAGGTTGTGTGCGGCGACCCAGATCGTGAACGGGACCGTGTCCTGCGCCGTGACCTGCGCGCCGTTGCCCAGCTCGTAGGCGGCCTCCGCCGCCGAGACCGACGGCATCCGCAGGGCGCGGTGCAGGCCGCGCCTCACCGCACCGTCCGGGGTGGACGCCGCCACCGCTTCGATGAACCGTCTCGCCGAGGGCCGCTCCCCCGCCAGCCGCGCCGAAGCCGCCTGGCAGGCCGCGACCGCCACCGCGATCGCCCCGGCAACGCCTTCGGCATGGGCGTGCGTCACCTTCGCCGAGACCGCCGCCTCGCTCGCGGCCGTCGAGGGCGAACCGGCGAAGTATGCCCCGAGCGGGGCCACTCGCATTGCGGCGCCGTTGCCGCACGAACCCTCGCCATCGAAGATCGCCGCGGCCGCGACCGACCAGTGGGTCCCCTTCCGGATGCGATGCAAAATGGTGAAGGCACCCGCCCCATAGCCCCGGTAGGGCTCGCAGCGCTCGGCGAAGGCCACGGCCAGCCGGTCCGCGTCCATCCGCCCCGCCTCGTGCAGCATCCACACGACGGAGCAGGCCATCTCGGTGTCATCGGTCCACTCCCACATGGGCGGTGGGATCGTGCCGACCGTCCGTCCGGGCACAAAATATTGTGCCCCAAGGGAATCGCCGACCGACAGCCCGGCGAGGCTGTCCGCGGCATAATCGAGTCTCGTAGTCTCATGCAGAGTTACGCGCATCGTGCCGGCAATACTAACCCTCCAAACCAACCTGCCGTCGGCTGACCTTTCGGTGCACTCCCGCCCGCTCATGCGGCTGGGCTGTGTTTTTCAATTCGCTTTGCTCTGCACCCAAAGACGCAACAGCGGCGGTGCAGCTCAGAGGATTTGCGCACTTCCACCATCGTCCGGTGGCACCGACCTTTTACGCGATCACAAAAGGCTCACCCTCACCCCACCTGCGACAACACCATCCAGGAATTGACGATCTTTGCCTTTTGCTCTGCACCCACATCCGCAACCCCCCGCGCCGTGGCCCCAAGCCCTCAAGCACCAGAGATCCCTCCGAGGACCGACGCCGGTGCCGGTTGCGAATTCGGGTGCAGAGCAAAAGGCAAAGATCGTCGATGTATACGACAGGCTTTGCCCAGGTGAGAGTCGGGCGGGCACGGCATGTGTTGGTCGAATGTTGGCGACCGACCGGTAACAAGGGTACCTGCGCAAGTCCCTGAGCTGCACCGCCGCTGTTGCGTCTTTGGGTGCAGAGCAAAGCCCCAGCGGGATGCGCACTAGGGTCAGCGACGGCTTAGAGGAGAGCCAGCCGTTGGACCGGCTCCGGGCTCAGGTCGGTCGATGGTTTCCTTCTGCAAACGGGTTGAGAGCGCCCACGGAGCTGATGCGCCAGCGACCTGTGTTACCTCAGCCCGCGCCCCCAAAACCGGCCGACACTAGCGGTGGTGGTCGAGAGGCTCGTGCGCCTCGGCGTGGCCGGGATCGGGGTCGGCGTGGACGATCGCGGCGGTCAGCCTGGGGATGGCATGGATGAGCCGGTGCTCGGCGTCGAGCGCGATGTCGTGCCCCTGCGCGACGGTCAGCTGCGAGTCGACCCTTATCTCGGCCTCGGCCCGCAGGGCATGCCCGATCCAGCGCAGCCTGACGGAGCCGATCGCCGTCACGCCGGGCGTCTCCTTCAGCGCTGCCTCCGCTTTGTCCACAATGGACGGATCGACGGCGTCCATCAGCCGTCGGTAAACCTCCAGCGCGGCGTCCTTGAGCACGATCAAGATCGCGATCATGATGACCAGGCCGATGACCGGGTCGGCCCAGCGCCAGCCGATCGCGACCCCGGCGGCACCGACCAGCACGGCCAGCGACGTGAACCCATCGGTGCGGGCGTGCAGGCCATCGGCGACGAGCGCGGCGGAGCCGATGCGCCGGCCGACCGCGATGCGGTAGCGCGCCACCACCTCGTTGCCCACAAACCCGATGACACCCGCCGCGGCCACAAACCACAGATGCCTGACATCCTGCGGATGCAGGAGCCGTTGCACCGATTCATATCCCGCGTACACCGCCGAGGCCGCGATGGTGGCGACGATGGCGATCCCGGCCAGGTCCTCGGCGCGCCCGAAACCATAGGTGTACCTGCGGGTCGCGGCCTTGCGCCCCACCAGGAAGGCGATCCCGAGCGGGATCGCGGTCAGGGCGTCGGCGAAGTTGTGCAAAGTGTCGCTGAGCAGGGCGACCGAGCCGGACCACCACACCACCACCGCCTGCGCCACGGCCGTGGCCGCCAGCACCAGCAGTGAGATCCACAGCGCCCGCATGCCCTCACGCGACGCCTCCAGCGCGGAGTCGACCTTGCCGCTGGGATCGTGCGAGTGCGGCGTCATCAGGTGCTTGACCTTGTGCCCAAACCGATGCCAGAAGCCATCGTGGTGGTCGTGGTGATGGTCATGCTCATGCATGGGAAGACAATAAGCGATCAGGCCCCACCGACAGCGTCATCAAGCTCGCGGGCCCGGCCCAGCAGCAGCTCGCGCTCGCTCGCGTTGCGGGTGAGCGCGGCCGCTCGTTCGAACTCCACCTTGGCCTGCGCCAGCTTTCCCATGCGGACAAGGAAATCCCCGCGCACGCTGGGCAGCAGGTGATAGTTGCGCAGGGCGCCGTCGGCCTCCAGCGCGTCGACCATCTCCAGCCCCTCCTTGGGCCCGAACGCCAGCGCGACGGCCACCGCCCTGTTCAGCTCCACCACCGGCGACGGGGTGACCTTCGCCAGCCGCTCGTAGAGCCCGGCGATCCGCTCCCAGTCGGTCCGGTCGGCCGTAACCGCCCGCCCGTGGCACGCCGCGATCGCCGCCTGCAACGCATACGGCCCGTCCTGCCCGCCCAGCTCCTCCACCCGGCGCAGCGCGGCCAGCCCGCGGTCGATGGCGAGGCGATCCCACAGCGCCCTGTTCTGCTCAAGCAGCACGACCGGTTTGCCGTGCGCGTCCAAGCGCGCCCGCATGCGCGAGGCCTGGATCTCCATCAGCGCCACCAGCCCGTGCACCTCCGGCTGGTCGGGCGCGAGCCCGGCGAGGATCCGGCCCAGCCGCAAGGCTTCCTCGCACAGCGTGGGCCGGGTCCACTGCTCGCCCGCCGTCGCCGAATAGCCCTCGTTGAAGATGGCGTAGATGACCTCCAGCACGGACGCCAGCCGCGGAGCCAGCTCCTGACCCTGGGGGATTTCATAGGGGATCTGCTTTTGCGCCAACGTCTTTTTGGCTCGCGTTATCCGCTGGGCGATCGTCGGCTCGGGTACCAGATAGGCTCTTGCAATCTCTTCCGTCGTCAAACCGCCGAGCAATCTCAGCGTCAGGGCGACCCGCGCCTCGGCCGACAGCACCGGGTGGCATGCGGTGAAGATGAGCCGCAACAGATCGTCGCCGATGTCGTCGTCGACCGCCTCGACCACCTCGGCCTCGAACGTCTCCTGGTGATCCTCGAGATCCCGTCCCAGCTCGGCGACCTTGCGCTGGAACGTGTCAGCGCGCCGGAAGTGGTCGATGGCGCGGCGCTTGGCGATCGCCATCAGCCAGGCGCCCGGATTGTCGGGAACCCCGGCGCCCGGCCACTGCTCAAGCGCCGCCAGCAGCGCATCCTGCGCCAGCTCCTCGGCCAGGCCCACGTCGTGCGTCATGCGGGCGAGGCCGGCGATCAGGCGCGCCGACTCGATCCGCCAGACCGCCTCGATCGCCCGGTGCGTCTCACTGAGCCCCATGCTGCCTTTCTACCTCGGCGCGCACGGCGTCGTCACGCCGGCGCTGCTCATCGGTCAGGCTGTCCCCGAACTCCGACATCTCGAAGATCTCGCGCAGCTCCATCCGGCCGCCCGGGCCGAGCGGGCAGCGCTTGGCCCACTCCACCGCCTCCGCCATGGAACGGACCTGCCAGATCCAGTATCCGGCGATGACCTCCTTGGCCTCGGCGAACGGCCCGTCGACCACGGTCGTCTTATCGAAGGTTGTCCACGTGACGCGCCTGCCACGCGACGTTGGGTGCAGGCCCTCCGTGGCGAGCAGCACCCCCGCCCGGTTGAGGTCCTCGTTGTACTTGATCATCGCATTGACGATGTCACCGGTCGGCAGATCGCCGGCCTCGGCCTGCTCGTCGCCGTACATGAACGCTATTACTCGCATCATTAATGGGTACCAGAAGCCCGTCAGACCGCGGTGATGAACCCTGTCTTGCCCTCCGTGTAGGCCGGCCAGCAACGCGCGCAGCCCGGCCACGAGCTCCGCGCCCATCTCCAGCCAGGCCGGGTCGTGCTCGCTGAGGACCACGAGCTCCTTCGGCGCGCCCTCAACGCGGGAGCCTGGCCCGGAAACGAAAGACACCATCGCGCAAGCCTACGGAGATGTCGCCGAAACCGGCTACGCGCAGGCGATCCGGCAGCGCTTCCGGGTCGATCGGCTCGTAGACGTCGTCGACGTGGAAGGCCAGCAGGTCGTCGGAGGCGAGGCTGTCGGTCCCGGCGAACCAGCCGCCCGGCCGCAAAACCCTTGCCGCCTCGGCGAAAAGCCGGTCCTGCGCCGCGGGCGGGGAGACGTGGTGCAGCATCGTGAAGCACACGACGGTGTCGAAGGAGCCGGCCTCAAAACCGGTGGCGGTGGCGTCGCCGTGCCGGATGTCGGCGCCCGGGAACTTCTCCCGTAGAGCGGACGCCAGCTGTCCATCAGACTCGACGACGGTCAACCGCCCAGGGGCGTCGACCAGAACCGCCGTGCTCGCGCCATAACCGGGGCCGAACTCGAGGACGTCGCCGTCCATAGGGATGCCCTCCAGGCCCCAGGGCAGGATCTCGCCGCCCAGGCGGTCGGCCCACTCGGCACTCGAACAGCGCACTTGGTGCAGCAAGTTCAACGGATGACTCCTTCCAGCAGGGTGACGAACAGCAGCCGGCGCGTCTTGGCGGCGGGCCAGTCGTGCCGGGCTCGCAGGTGCAGATAGGACCAGGCGACCGTGTTGAACAGCACGTCGGCCAGCTCCGCGTCGGTCCCCTTGGCGTGCAACACCGCTTCGGCGCGAGCGGCGCGCACGGCGGCGGCGAACGGGTCCAGGAACTTCAGCGGCACGTTGCCCAGGGCGGCGGCCCGGTGGAACATCTCGTCGGAGACGGTGAGCAGATCGGCGTGGGCGTCGACCACGTCGCACAGGGCGTGCATCGCCTGCTCAAGGCGCTCGCGCGGGCTCCCGGAGAAAGTGAGCACGGGCAGCATCGCGTCGCGATAGTCCTCGGCCAAGCGCCGAAGCAACCCCTCGAGCAGGCTCTCGCGGGAAATCCCCTTGCGCCACAAGGTAACCCGTGACCGTCCTGCCCGCTCGGCCACCCGCTCCAGGGTGAGCCCGTCCCAGCCGGCGTCGGCAAGCACCGCCACGGTGGCCCGGTAAAGCCCGTCGTCCACTCATGCAACATACGCGTTGCATCAACGGAACACAACCGCTACGGCAGGGATGGGCCGCGCCCGGTGACGGCAGCGACCCACCTCGCTCACAGCCTCCAGTGTGCCCATCCAGGACTTCAGATGTATTGCCATCATCAGGATCCCGACTGCCTGGCGTCACCAAGCCGACTCAGGGCAGCCCGTAGACGGCTTTGATGGCGGCGGCGATCTCCGGACCAAGAAATCGACATCTGTCCATCTGGCTATCTTATGATTGGAGGGCGATATGGTCGATGCCAAACCGACCGTAGTTCCGCCCGCCTTCAAGCCCCGTTCGGCCCGCGGTCACCTCGTCCCGGAAGGCTCACCCCCATGCGTCTGCGTCGACTGCTCGGTCCCACCGTCGTTTCCGTACTCGCTCTCGCTCTGATGTCGCCGGCAAACGCGACCAGTCCGCAAGCCCAGGCGCCTGACCGGCCGCTGCGCGTCATGAGCTTCAACATCCACCACGGTGCTGGTACCGACGATCGCCTTGACCTGCCACGGATCGCTGAGGTGATCAGGCAGTCCAATGTGGACGTGGTCGGCCTGCAGGAGGTCGACCGGCACTGGAGCGCCCGCAGCGATTTCGTCGACCAGGCGACCTGGCTCGCCCGCGAGCTGAAAATGCACGTCGCCTACGGCGCCAACCTCAACCTTGACCCGCTCCTGCCGGACCAGCCGCGCCGGCAGTACGGCACCGCGATCCTGTCCAACACGCCGATTCTGGAGTGGGACAACACCTTACTTCCGCGCTTCGGCAATCACGAGCAGCGCGGCCTGCTGCACACGCGGATCAACGTGCGCGGCGTGCCGGTGCACATCTACAACACCCACCTGCAGCACAACGACGCGGCCGAGCGGCTCGCTCAGGCGCAGGCCATCAAGCAGCTGATCGGCGCCCCGGACGATCCGGTGATCCTGCTCGGCGACCTCAACGCCACGCCGGATGCGCCCGAGATCCGCACCCTGGTCGAGGATCTCGTCGACGTGTGGGTCGCTGCCGGAGCCGGCAACGGCTACACCTACCCCACCGAGGATCCCCGCCTGCGGATCGATTACGTCCTGCAGTCCGCCGACATCGTCGCCCGCTCCATGGCGGTGGCCACCTCACCCCTGGCCGAGCTGGCCTCCGATCACCTGCCGGTCATCGCCGAGGTCGCCCTTCCCGGCGACAAGGTCGGCATCGGCCGTTAGCGCCAGTCGGGCGTGACGGCGGCGCAGTTGTACACAGGGTTTGTGTTCGGTTCGGGTTTGGGCGGGTTTGGGTCAGCGGCCTTCGTCAGATCGATGATCGCCCAGCCTGGCTCGGAGCCGAAGACATCACCTTCGCCGTAGACCTTTGACTCCACGATGGTTCCGCGCTTGGTCAGCTCGGCCAGCACGTGGGCGTGGAAGTTCGCGGGGTGATAGCTCAGCCGTGCCCCTCGCACGTACCAGACCCGATCGGCGTTGCCCAGTGCAACGTCGATCGTGCTCGGATCACAGCCGGTCACGGGACCGATCAGGCCGACGATCGGCAGTTTGTACTCGGTGCCATACCAGGAAGCAAGCGGCTGGCTGAAGTCGTATACGAGAACCACATCGCCGGGCTGAAGCATATTCTTGACGTCGCGCATCACGTCGCGGGCATTGTCACGATAGAGCGGCTCGGTTACCTGATCATAAGCCGCCACCGCAGCGGGTCGGAGGCTCATCAATGCGCCGCCCAACCCGACGACGAGCGCAAGCGCCACGGCGGCAACGCCTAACCCCTGACGTCGGACGCGATCATCGCGCCGGTTGAGCCGGC